>Ga0265293_10000614_pt1 | contig 83656 bp, 84 predicted proteins | sample Munlanlewell138R_FD_192505 | JGI IMG/M metagenome (GOLD analysis project Ga0265293, IMG submission 192505) | Leachate microbial communities from a municipal landfill in Southern Ontario, Canada - Leachate well 138R | ecosystem: Engineered > Solid waste > Landfill > Unclassified | place: Canada... | reverse complement strand
CTTCCCTTTACTTATATTATATAATAATATAAGTAATTTATAAAGGTTCAGTTTCCCACAATATAACTTTTGAGAAAAATAAAAAAAGTACCTTGAAATTAATCAAAATACTTTTTCAACAGTCTGAAAAAAGGGCTAAGCCCTTTTCTTTTTATTGATTTAAATTATTTTCTTGAAAATCCTAAGAGACCGAAGACGCCACCAACAATTAAGACAACATATGCAAGGATGAAAATGGAGATATTAACAATGAAATACCAATCTGCTGTTAAATTGAGCCATAAGTTGTTCGCTTGAGCCGCTAAGATTGCTAAGAATAACAACGTCATTCCAGCACCTAAGAAAGAGACAGACGGTCTTTTTGGTTTTTTACTAGCAAAGAGCATCCATAAGAAGACCGGTGTTAACACCATAATGCCTGGTTGAACATACTCACTAATATTCGTTAATAGTGTAAAGAAAGGTTCAAGTAACTGATTGACTGTACCAACCCAAGCTGGAAAAGCAAGAACGATTGGTGTTAATGCCATTGTGTTGAATAGACCGCCATAGAAAAAGGTATAAATTAAACCCGCACTAACAAGAACACGTAAGATAATCCCTCTTCTTAAAACCCAGACTAAGAAAAATAGCCCAACAATAAATGCCAAACCGATGTACTCATGGAAAAACGAGGGTAAACCGACGGCCATATTGTAGAAAGGCTCGACCACGGGATAAATGACTGTGCCAAGAAAGGGTAATGCTTGATTTTCAGCAACTAATAAAATAAGAAAATATAAAGATCCTAATAAAACGAGTAAAAAGCCTAAAGTCCGAAATATTTTGCCAACAGTTGAATTGTAAACTCTTTTATTCATATTTATGAACACTCCTTTTTTACCTAATCACTCACATTTTAACACAAAATGTTAATAATTGTCTATACTATAAATTATTTGATGTCTTCTTCAACTCTTAAATCACCTTTTTGAATCCAACCGGCTTTATAAAAAACGAGATCGATCAAATAGACTAAGAGAATACTTCCAATAAAAATGAAGCCAATCGATAACCAACTGTTCGTACTATAATTCATTTCTGATAACGTTTGAAGTTGTCCGACAAGTCCTGAAGAACCCATCCCAGATCCAATTTTTGATGTCTCTGTTTTTAAGGTTAAAACAATCAGTGGTGATAAGATTGCTGAAGCAATAATTGTCGGTAACCAAATAACGGGTTTTTTAATAATATTTTTAAATTGGAGCATCGATGTCCCAAATCCAATCGATAAAACCATCCCAATTCGGTTATCTCTTCTGGATTGAACCGCAAAGCCAATCATTTGAACGGTTGTCCCAACAACTGCAGCTCCACCGGCAATACCATTTAAGTTAATTGCGATAGCAATCGCAGCACTTGAAACAGGTGCGGTTAATAACATCCCCATGACAACAGCAATCACAATAGACATTGGAAAAGGTGCGATGGCTGTCGCTCGTTGAATTCCTTCAGAAATAACGCCTAACATCCAGCCAATGGGTCCACTTAACCCTAAAGTTAAAATGGTTGCTAAAAGTGCCCCAATTAAAGGAATTAATAAAATATCAACCGGTGTTTTGCGAAACAAAATCCGGTCGAGCAATAAAATCCCTAAAACAACAACTAAATACGTCGTCGCTGGATCATTATTTAACCCAACAACAATGCCTGTTCCAAAGACCACTTTAAAACTTGTTGCAACCCCACCCATTAATGATGCGACAACCATTTTAAGACCTTTCATCTCTAAACTTAAGGCAATTCCCATCCCGATGCCAACACCCATTAAAGCCATTAAAGTTTTCGCAATGGTATCAGAAATAAAATTAACTTGTATTAAAACACCAAATTGTTGGATGATCACACCGATAATTAAAGTTGCGAATAGTCCGTAGACCATTCCGTTTAAGGTTGTCATCACATAGGTTTTTGTTTTCACGGACACCCCTTCTTTCAAAACTTATTTTAACACAATTTTTTTAAAGATAAGATTCTAATCTCTTTTTGCCCTTTTTTTACCGATTTCATGTATAATAAAAAAAAGATTTATCCCACTATAAAAGATTTTAGGAGGCATCTTTATGATTGTAAAACCATCCATTCGCAGTAATTTCTTTACAAACGCTCACCCCTTAGGAATTCAAAAAATGATTCATGAAAACATTGAACTCATTAAGCGATTAGATCCATACGAAGGCCCTAAGAATGTTTTAATTATTGGCGGCTCTTCTGGTTATGGATTAGCAACGAGAATGAGTCTTGCCTTTGGGGCTGGTGCTAATACGATAAACGTTTCTTTTGAAAACTACCCAAAAGGTCAACGAACCGGATCAGCTGGTTATTGGAATAACCTCTTCTTCCAACACGAAACAAAACAATTACCAACCGAGCATTTCGATTTTAACGGAGATGCCTTTAGTCCCGAAATGAAAGATCATGTGATTCAAACAATCAAAGAAACATTTGGCCAGATTGACCTCCTTGTTTATTCGCTCGCTTCAGGGGTCAGAAAAAACTACGAAACAGACGAATTGATTCGCTCCCAAATTAAACCTCTCGGTCAACCAGCCCATGGTCAAACAATTGATTTAAAGACTTTGGTTATTGAAGACTTAACGGTTGAACCAGCGACTGAACAAGAAACCCAAGACACTGTTTTTGTTATGGGTGGAAGTGACTGGCACGATTGGGTGACTGCCCTTGATAAAGCCCATGTTTTATCGCCTCACTTTAAAACCATTTCTTACACTTATATTGGTGGTCCAAATACCGATGCTATTTATCGTGGCGGAACTTTAGGCCATGCTAAAGATGACTTAGAGAAAACAGCCATTGCCTTAAACCAATTATTAAAAACAAAATACCAAGGAGAAGCATTAATCTCATCGAGTAAAGCCATTGTCTCTAAAGCCAGCGTCTTTATTCCACAAATGCCAATTTATGTTTCTCTCCTCTTTGATGTGATGTTAAAACACCACTTACACGAAACGACGACAGAACATAAACATCGTCTCTATAAAGACATGGTATACGGGAAAAACCGTCTCGTAGATGAACAAGGAAGAGTTCGCTTAGATCATAGAGAAATGCAACCAGAAATTCAAACTGAAGTTGCTCATCTCATGAATTCCTTCGACGAAGCTACCTTTTTCAAGCGTCCAGGAACGAAACTTTTCGTTAATGAATTTTTTAATATCAACGGTTTTAATGTCCCTGATATCGATGAAGAAACTGATGTTGATGTCGATGACCTAGTTGAAATCTATCAAACTGATAAATACCAAAATATATAAAACGCCATCACTGGCGTTTTTTTATTTATCGCTTATTTAAGCGGTCTTTAATCTTTAACTTTGTAATAATTGAAGCCTTCTTTTAACTTCTTCAGGACTTAACTCATGTTGAATCACATAGCGATTACGCGGATGTAGACTACAAGCCAACGTACATCCGCCTAAATGTTTATCTTCGTTTTCTATGGAGGCGAGGATTTGTTTATTACATTCTGGATTGGCACAATTCAATTGTCTTTCGCATGGGGTTCCATCAAAATGATCACGGCCGACAATGATATGCTCAACTCGGTTAATAGGAACTTTAAGGCGTTGGTCAAAGACATAACATTGACCATCCCATAACTGTCCTTGTGCGACGGCATCTTTGCCGTAGGTAACGATACCACCTTTGAGTTGACCGACATCATCAAAACCTTCTCGTTTGAGCCAACCACTGAGTTTCTCACACCGGATGCCGCCAGTACAATACGTTAAGATTTTCTTACCTTCTAGCTGCTTTTTATTAGCCCTTATCCAATTCGGTAAATCTCTAAAATTACGGATGTCTGGTTTGATGGCGCCACGAAAATGACCGATGGCATGTTCATAATCGTTTCTAGCATCTATAACAATCGTGTTACTATCTTGCATTTGGGTGAAGAAATCTTGAGGTTCAACATATTTACCTGTGATTTCTTTTGGATTAATATCATCTTCTAAACTTAAATTGACCAACTCTTTTTTCACTCTTACATGCATCTTTTTAAACGCATGTCCGTCTGCTTCATCAATTTTAAAGACGATTCCATGAAAGCGTGAATCATTTTTAAGTTCTTCCATATAATCGGTGACATCTTCTTTCAGACCTGATAGCGTTCCGTTAATTCCTTCATGGGCTACATAAATTCGCCCTAATAAATTTTTATGAAGACAAGCTTGAAGATGTTCATCACGAAATCCTTCTAAATCTTCAAGTTTGGTATAGTGATAATATAAAATAACATAATGCGTGCTCATTTTCTACCTTCCTTTTTGTTGCTGTACTTTAATCATAAGACAAACACACAAATCCTTCAAAAAATACGCACTTTTTCTAAATAAAAAAACTCACGTTTGTGAGTTTATTTTTTATCATCAGTAGATTTATCTAACAAACCCTGAAGCGGTATGATAGACTCTTTAATCATGTGAAAATCATATTGCTTTAAATATTTTTGTGCATCTTTTAAGATTTCATCTTCAGGAAGTTTTTCAGGTAAAACAAGGCCAAGATTTGGATTTTTAAGCATCCATTTAAAAGCACTAATAGCAGTTGCTGTCACTTGAATAATCGTTGGCGTTTCTTTAGGATAATCACGCTTTAAAACATCCAATTCTAACCCACTTCCATAATAATAAGCGCCATGTGTTTTACTATGAATAATGACCCCAACATATTCTCCACCACTAACAAGTGTCTCATCTAATTTCTTAAAAGCTTTTGGTTTTTGATACGCACTTTGTTTTACTTTAGCAAGGGCTTGAACAGCGAGTTCATTTGGGCGGTAAGAAAAATAGGCTGTGGGGCGATATAAACTTAGACCTTCTTCGTCTAAAACAGATAAGTAGCTTGCTAATGACATCGTTTCTTCATGTGTAATCAAATGACCTTCAAAATAACCATGTGGTGAATACGTTTTTTCTAATGTATCAATTCCTTTTAAATTGAGTTTTATATAGCCGTCATTCGCATGATAAATTTTTACCTTATCTTGAATTTTATTAATATCAAAATCTGTGCCTAATCGAAACTCAACGTGGGCAACTGCTTCATCGTACAAACCACTAGGTGACCACGTACTATAAAGGGTGTCATCGTTATTCATTTCACCGTTTACACTTAATGTATCGTAATCGGAAATAATAATTGTGTCAATCGCTAAAGCCTGTGCTAAAAGATTTGATTGTCCTTTTCTTTGATATTCATGTAGTAACGTTAACGCTTCTTCTGAAAATAACTTTGTATCAACCATCTGGGCCATCTTTCTTAACGCTTTTTTCGCAAACAAAGAAACCAGCCCTGGGTTGCACCCAATTTCAACAACAGCCGTGGGATAACCTTTTTGGTATTTTCTTTCCCGCTCAATCAGTGATACAAATTGATCATAAGCAGATATACTTGCATCATCTTCTGGCCAAGAGGAGGCGGATGTACTCAAATAAAAAACACCATTTTCTAAACACCATGTGAGGGTGTCGTTATTACTCGTTTTTTCTGAAAAATCGAGCAAGGCATCACCTTCACGAAGATACTTTTCGTAAATTGATATGTGGTTGTCTTTTGTTACATGGTGGACATAGTAGTTATCTTTAAAGCCACCTTCTTTAATAAATTCATCACGATCATCAAGTGCCATATCGATGACAAAAAGATTTTTCATCTCAAAGATAACTTCATTTTTTAAAAGACGAACAAAGCTTTTCCCAACCATACCATAACCAAAAATAAAAATTCGTCCTGCAAATGGTATCATTTCTCTCCTCCTTTTAAAAAACAAATGATAAAAGCCCGTACCTAATATTAACGGCGACTATTGCTTTTTTATTTGTTTATGCTCTCTATTTATTTTATCATAAATCGAACAATATCGAAAAGAAGTGCGAGTGAACATTTTTTGACAAACCATTGCTTTATTAGAACGATCATTAACTTTAACAAGCGATTCAAGATAAAAACCATCCTTTTTCTGTTAAAAGTGGTAAAATTAAAGTGAAAGTGAGGTTTTAATATGTTAGATGAACAATTAAAATTAATGCATGAACGGTTAGGCTTCATTGCAGCCTTAGACCAAAGTGGTGGTTCAACACCCAAAGCTTTAGCAAACTATGGTGTTTATGACAATGCATACACAAACGATGAAGAGATGTTCACGTTAGTTCATGAGATGCGAACAAGAATTGTATCTAGTCCCGTTTTTACAAGCGAACATATTTTAGGTGCGATTTTATTTGAGAATACGATGGACCGAAAAGTGGGTAAACTCCATACCGCCGATTACTTATGGAAAGAAAAACAAATCATTCCTTTCTTAAAAATTGACAAAGGATTAGCTCCAGAACAAAATGGCGTCCAAATGATGAAAGACATGCCTGAATTAGACACATTACTAGAAAAGGCTGTGAAACGAAATATTTTTGGAACAAAAATGCGTTCTGTAATTAAAGCAGCAAACGAAGAAGGCATTCAAGCGATTGTTAAACAACAATTTGAAATTGCTAAAAAAGTAATTGCTTATAAGATGGTCCCCATTATTGAGCCTGAGGTTGATATCCATATGGATGATAAAGCTTTGGCCGAAGATATTTTACTCAAATATTTAAATGAAGAACTCAACCAACTTGATCCTGCTGATAAAGTGATTTTCAAACTAACGATTCCATCAAAAAGAAATTTATATGCAGAACTTATGAAAGATGAACGTGTTGTTCGCGTTGTCGCCTTGTCTGGTGGTTATAGCCGTAAGCTCGCCAATCGCCTTTTAGGAAAAAATAAAGGCTTAATTGCCAGTTTCTCAAGAGCTCTTTTAGAGGGTTTACATGCTGATCAAACTGAGGAAGAGTTTAACCAGGTGTTGGCTAAATCAATAAAAGACATTTATAAAGCATCTATCAAATAAATTTAACCCGTCATTAAATAAAAAGACGTCAACACTGGTTGATGTCTTTTTTGTTTTGCTATCGTTGAAAATTTAACATGCCTTTTTTAATTATAAAAAAAGATCTGAATCAATGAAATCAGATCTATTATTTTACTCAATGGGTTTGTAGAACTATATTGATACAATTACGCACCCCTAGCAAAATTTACGCACCCCTGTGTTTTTTTACGCACCCTGAAATTAATGGCTTAATAAGTCTTTTTATATAAAATCTTTACGCTACGGTAGGAACTCTAGAAAAATCATATATTGCTTGTGAAATAAATATTGTAATTGATTCACTATCTAATGATTTATTTATAGACGCTCTAGTATTTCTATAGATTTCATGAATTTGATTCCAACCTTCTTGATCATAATTATCTCTTTTGAATTCAGAAAATATTTTTGTAAGTGATTTTAACGCATCTTCTCTTTGTGTTTCAAGATTATTTCTTAATGTTACAGTTGCACCAACTTTAAGATTTTTTGTGTTTTTAAATTGCAGATGAATATAACCAATTCTATCATCTAATCCACCAATATTGGTATTGAGTTCTAATACTACAAGTAAAGCTTTATACTCATCTTTTAGTTCATCTATTGTTGTACTAAATCTATATGCATTGCCTCTTCCTGGATTTGCTCTACCTAGAAAGTTTAAGTCATACTTGATGGGGTCTCCATCATTTAGTCCTAAGTATAATTCTATTTCAAACAACCTGATATCTTCAAATGAAAAATCACCGAATGTATTAACATCAAAGTCATCATCCTCTGAAACTATATCGTCAAGATTCTTAAATGATATACTTATAAAGCTAATTAAGTTGCCTTCATCATCAATAAATATTTCTGTATCTTCATGTAATGTATAAGTATCCTCTTCAATATGCAAATTAAAAAGTTCTGTTCTTGTTTGAAAACACCCAGTTAATATTATAAGATATACAAGCATGATCATAATATTTAATACTTTCTTCATAATCTACCCTCCAGTTTTACTTATTACTTTTATAATCGAATATTCATTTTCATTATATCTTTAAAAGTATAAATAAACAATTGATGTTATAAAATATCAAAAATAATATGAATCAACATTTATACATGTCAAGTTAATAAGGGTCAAAAGGGGTACGGACAAAAAGTTGTACTTTCATTTGGGATATTTTAGTCTATATTCATTTGGGATATTTTATGGTTTATTGATGTTTGAATTGCTACTAGTATGCAACTTGCTATTAGAATAAGAGAAACAGCTGTTAGAACAAAAGAATTAATTTTATATGAATTCTTAAAGAAATTTATTGTTAAGCAAGAAAAAGATGAGGCGGGTAAAAGGTCATTCCTTTTTCCATTTAGGTCATCTAAAAGTGTTAGTGAAAACACTGAAAAATATATAAGTAAATTAAAAGATGAACTTAAAGATTCCAAAGATCTAAAAATAGCAGATACAATAAATAAAATAGATTGATTGTTTATAAAAACCACCATATAGAAACAATTTGAGTAAAAAAACAAAAAAAGACGAGTCTCTGATTATTTTAGTCAGAAACTCGCCTTTTTCTTAAATCTTGCATTTTTTAAACACAGTTCAACCATACTTCAACATCATGTTAAAGGGGGTAAAACTTTGTACGGAAAATGTGTGTTGGGTGACCTATTTTGATACATTACTACACCCCTAGTGTTTTTTAATGCACCCATAAATTTGATGGCTTTATAAGGCTATTTTTTTATATCTATGGTTAATTATTTTTTCATATTTTTCTTAAAAGTTAATATCGCAAAGAATAGTACAACAATAGTATAAATGCTTATAACTAATATAGGAAAGCCTATTTTATTATAATTCCCATTTAAAACATACTTCAACAAATTAACTGCATGTGAAAATGGCAGGATATTACCAATTACTTCAAACGCTCCGCCAACAAGATTAAGACTAAACCACATCCCACTTAAGAAAGCAACTACCTGGATCAAAATGGATGCTACTGGACCAACTTGCTGATCTTTTAATATGCTACCGAGTAACAATCCAAAGCTGACAAATAATAATGATATGAACAATAGAAATGGGATGCTAAGTAAGATATTTATGCTAAACGAAAGTCCCACAACAAATCCGATCGAGTATAAGATAATTGATTGAATTAAAGCAATCATTAAAATTGGTATAATATAACCTAAAATATAATTATGTGCTTTTAAAGGTGAAACAAACATTCTTGATAGAAATGAGCTGCTTCGATCCTTTGCTACTAACATACCAGAGAACATCGTTAAAAATGAATAACTAAATATAATTGTGGAAGGTACAAAATTTTCAACTTTAAATGCTTCATTAAATTGCAAACTCTTATTCAAAGAAACCATAAAGACTAATAAGAAAGCAGGCAACCCAATAGTGAATATCAAACTTAAAGGATCACTTAAAAGTTCTTTTAAGTTTCTTTTGGTATATATCCATGTTTTCATAGAATTGCCTCACCTTCAGTCAAACTTAAGAAAATCTCCTCTAATCTTTCTAATTTGGTTTTAATCTTCAATTCTTCTAGACTTCCTATGATTTTTAATTTTCCTTTATCGATAATCGCAATTTTATCTGCTAAAGCTTCAACTTCGTCTAAATAGTGTGTTGTAAGAATAACTGTGATTTTACCTTTTAATTCATTTAAAATGTGCCATAATTCTCTTCGTGCTCTAACATCTAATCCTAATGTTGGTTCATCTAAAAAAAGAATTTTAGGTTCTGATATAAGTGCCATAGCAATACTAAGTCTTCTCATTAAACCGCCAGACAGTTTTTTTGCTTTATCTTTACTTCGATTGAGAATATTAAATTTAGTCATCATGTCGACAGCTTTTTCTTTTGCTAATTCTTTAGAGAAGCCATAAACTTCTGCAATAAATACTAAATTTTCATATACAGTTAAATTAGGAGCAACTGCCGTTTCTTGCGGTGATATGTTAATAATTTCTTTAATGTCATCCATCTGATTAATAATACTTTTATCGTAAATAAATGCATCACCTGATGTTGGATTAACAAGTCCAGAGAGCATTTTAATGGTTGTTGTTTTCCCGGCTCCATTAAAACCTAGCAAAGCAAAAAAATCACCTTCATTAATATTTAGTGATAAATTATCAACTACGACCTTTTCTTTATATACTTTTGTGAGTTTTCTTATAGATATTGCTTCCATTATTCGTCACCAAGTGGATTCTTTTGTGCATCAAAGATATTTTTAGCAAACTTTAAATAACCTTCATTTGAAACAATTGCAATACCTTTTTCTTGGTCAGCCAATACTAAAATCGTATCTCCAGGTTTTATATTAAACATATCTCTCATATCTTTTGGAATTACAATTTGCCCTTTTTCTCCAACTTTCACAACCGACATGCTTTTTCCTTTTAAATCCTCTTTCATAATTTCCTCCGTTATACTTATTATACTTTTCATACTTATTATACTATAAAAAGAAAGCTAATACAATTCTTTCATTAAATTAAAAGGGATCGATGTAATGTGACCCCTCAATAATTAAGCAACTTTTTAAGTTTTAGAAAAGAGACATGAATCTATTTAATTATTATTTGTTACTTTTATAATTTTGATTATTCGGATTCAATTGATTAGAATGATTATTGTTATCGAATCTGTTTGTTAATAATATTGATAAAATGTACAAAAATCACTTTTAAATACTGTACATCTCTTAAAATGGATTGTTGTATAAATATTTGTAAAATTAGTGTTGTGTTCTATTTGCTCTCACTTGCTTATAAATGGTATTAAAATACAAAAAAATGCCACCAATTAAGGTAGCATTATTTAATTCCATGATGGTCCCCGTGGCCGGGCTCGAACCAGCACGGATTTTCATCCACCAGATTTTGAGTCTAGCACGTCTACCAATTCCATCACACGGGGAGATGATAAGTTGAATAAACTTATCATAACATGATTTTATTTAAAAGATACTGTTTTTGTTACATTTCTTTTAAGATAGCCATCCCCAATAAACGCATCCCTTCATTCAAAACCGTTTGAATGGATGCGATAAAGACTAGGTGGGTGTTTAAAATGGTTTTATCTTCAACCAAAATGCGTTCGCGTGCATAAAAACGATTAAAACTTTGGGCTAAACTCATTAAATATTTAGCGATAATACTTGGTGCATATTGTTCTTTTGCCCGTAGGAGTAACGAAGGAAATTCTGCTAAAAGTTTAATAATTTCAAAATAGTGATCATTTTGGAAAAGATGATCAACGATGGTTGAATCATCGAATGTGTGTTCTTTAAGAATTGATTCCATTCGCACACTACTATACTGTAAGTATGGTCCTGTTTGTCCTTCAAATTTCAACATATTTTCTAAATTAAAATCAACATCTAAATGACGCTCATTTTTTAAATCGTTGTAGACAATCGCGCCAACGCCAACTTTCGTCGCTGTATCATGTTGGTTTTCTAAATTAGGATTTTTATCTTTAATCGCTTTAGCCGCTAACTCAATGGCCTGATCGACAACATCTTCGAGGCGTTTGAATTTACCCCCTCTTGTTGACATCTTCTTTCCATCAGTTAATAATAAGCCAAAGTTAATATGTTTAATCTCAATGTCATATCCTAATAATTCAATCACTTTTTTAAGTTGCTTAAAATGGAGTTGTTGCTCATTACCGACAACATACAAAATTTCTTTCGTATGATAAGTCCGATAACGATAGATAGCAGCCGCTAAATCACGCGTGATGTAAAGGGTTGCGCCATCACTACGTTTAATGAGTGCAGGTGGCATCTCATCACCTAAATCAACAATGGTGGCTCCCTCATCTTCTTTTAACAATCCTTTTTTATCTAACTCATCCACCACTGCATCCATTTTATCATTATAAAAGCTTTCCCCGTCATTTGAATCAAAGGTAACATTTAAGAGGGTATACATCCGGTCAAATTCTTTTAAAGATTCTTCTTTAAACCATTGCCATAATTTTATGTATTTTTCATCGTTGTTTTCTAATGCTTTAAATACATCACGTGCTTCTTGATCTAAATCAGGATTTTTAGCCGCCTCATCATGAAAGTGAACGTAAAGAGCTTGCATTTCTTCAATCGGTGAAGCAAGCAATTTCGCTTCATCTCCCCATTTTTCATAAGCAACGATCATTTTTCCAAATTGTGTTCCCCAATCACCTAAATGATTAATTGAAATGGTTTGGTAACCCAGTTTTTGATGAAGTAAATTAATACTATGGCCAATGACTGTCGAGCGTAAATGACCGATTCCAAAGCTTTTCGCTATATTTGGTGATGAGTAATCTAACGCTATTTTTTGTGGCTCCGTTAATTTTTGATCGCCATAATGTTCTTTTTCTGTTCGGATGGTCTTAAGGACAACTTGAGAAAAAAGCTTCCGGTTTAAATAAATGTTTAAAAACCCGCTAGCAAATTCGGTTTTAGAAATAAAAGGGTGCGTTAATGTTTCAGCAATTTTATCATACACTTCTTTTGGATTCTTTTGTTGGTGTTTGGCGAGATTAAACAATGGAATGGCAATATCAGAAAAACCGCGTTTAGGTCTTTCAACGATGACATTTTCAAACTGGAGTTGTTGTTCTAATTGTTGTTTAATCGTTTGCATTATTTGATCAATCATATTTGGTTTCCTTTTAAAAAAAGCACGAGTGTGCTTTTATTATTGGTCTAAAAAGTCTTTCATACTATTATAGTAATCACGGACACTTCTTAATAAGACTTGACTATCTTCGGTGCTACCGACTTGATATTGCATCGCAACTTCACCATCAACAAAAAGAATGAGTTGTGGTGTTTGGTTTAAGACGAGTGGATGATCACTCATAAAGGTTTCAAACTGCTTGGGTGAATGTCCTGGACTATAATAATAAATCTTATCAACATATTGATTAAAATTGGTTGAGTTGTAATATCTTTGGAAAGCACCAATATGACCGACACAAGACGTACAGGTTGGTGACCCAATATAAACTAAAACAACTTCGTTTTGATCAAGAATTTTATCTAACCCTTTTTTGAAAAGACTCGATTTATAATTCACTTCATAAAATGGATGGTCTTCAGTAAAGTCTCTCGTTGCACTGGTGTGATACGATTGATAAATTCGTTTTGAATTTGAAGGTTGTAATGCAATGATTAGTGCAGTTATTAAGACAACGGCTCCAATAATAACAGAAATGGTGATGGGATGAACTTTTGGTTTAATTTTTGGATATTTATCTGCCATGAGAAATCCTCCTAATTTTGACTATTACGATTATAACACAATTATTGTCGTTACGCAACGGATTTTATGCGTAACGAACCAATGAATGATGATTTTTAAAAGATGTTTTTATAGATGGTATCGACATGCTTTAAATAGGTCGCTATTTCAAAAAATGTGTCAATTTCTTGTGTCTTAAAAATGGACATCATGAACGCATCTTGTTTTAGAAGATTTGCAAAAGATTCTTCTCCTTCTAAAGCTTGATAACTCAATTTTTGTATCACATCATAAACAGCATCTCTGTCATATCCTTTATCGATTGCTTTTGTTAAAATGCGTTGAGCGTAAATGGTGTCTTTTGAAAGAGCAATGTTTCTTAACATTTGTTCTGGGAAAACAACTAGTTGATCAAGGATAGGTGCCATTCGTTGCAACATAAAGCTTGCCAAAGAGGTTGCATCTGGTAAAATAATCCGTTCAACCGAAGAGTGAGAAATATCTCGCTCATGCCATAAAGCGATATTTTCTAAGGCTGGATTAACATAACTTCTTAAAACCCTAGCTAAGCCTGTGATGTTTTCACTACCGATAGGATTTTTCTTTTGCGGCATCGCGGATGACCCTTTTTGATTAGGTGTGAAATATTCACTAACTTCTCGTACTTCATTTCTTGATAAGTGACGAATTTCTGTCGCAATTTTTTCTAACTCACTTCCAATTAAAGCAAGAACAAATAAATAATGGGCATGACGATCTCGTTGCAAGGTTTGGGTTGAGATTGGAGCCGGTGTTAAACCTAGTTTTTTCGCAGCAATTTGTTCAACTTCAGGATCGCTAGCTGCATAGTGACCAACGGCACCACTCATTTTCATCACTTCAACTGCTTTAGCAGCTTGAGTAAAGTTTTTTTGGATCCTTTTTAAATCAGCGTACCATAGCGCATATTTTAAGCCAAAACTTGTAATTTCAGCATGCATACCATGGGTTCTACCCATGATGGGAACATCACGATAAAGTAATGCTTTTTCTTTTAAAACTGCCAATAATTGGTCCATGTCTTTAGCAATAATCCGGTTGGCTTTTTTTAACAAAAGACCATATGCACTATCAACGACATCAGTTGAAGTTAATCCATAATGAAAATAACGCTTCTCAGGACCTAAATGAAGCTTAACTGCCATCGTAAAAGCGATTAAATCATGACGAGTTTCTTTTTCAAATTGTTCAATATCTTTTAAGTTAAACTTGGTTTGTTGGAGTTTTTGATAAACATCCTCCGTATATAACCCTTTTTTAAACCATGCATAATTGGCTGCTTGTTCAACTTTTAAATAAGCGTCAAACTTACTTTTATCACTCCAAAGTTTTTTCATGGTTTCACTTTGATAACGGGCAATCATAACGACCTCCTAAAAAATATCTTTTACAGTAATTGTTTGAGTTCGATCAGGTCCTACCGAAAAGATGGCTATTTCAATGCCTGTATATTTTTCAATCGCTTGTAAATACTTTTGGGCAGCTTCTGGTAGTTCAGCAAACGACTGGACATTTGTAATATCTTCTTGCCATCCTTGAAGGGTTACATAATTTGGTGTGCATTGAGCAAAATCTTCAATCTCTGCTGGAATATCGAAGATTTCTTTACCATTTAAAGTATAACTCGTACAAATCTTAATCTCATCAAGGCCTGATAAAATGTCTAACAGTGTGACGGCTAAATAGGAAAGCCCACTGACACGTTTACTATGTCTAATCACAACCGTATCTAACCAACCAATCCGTCTTGGCCTTCCTGTTGTCGTTCCAAACTCACGACCTTTGACTCTGATTTCTTGAGCTAAATTACCATCAATTTCCGTTGGCATTGGTCCTGAACCTACTCGAGTGCTATAAGCTTTTGTAACACCGATAGAGCCTTCAACTAGCCAAGGTGCGATTCCCGTGTTAACGGGGACCGAAGCTGCTGTGGGTGATGATGAGGTGACATAAGGATACGTCCCGTGATCTAAACATAACATCACTCCTTGTGCACCTTCAAATAAAACTTTTTTATTTTCATCGATTAATTGATTGATGAGTTTCGATGTATCTGTAACATACGGTTTCATTAATTTACTATAAGGCAAATACGTTTCATATAAAGCTTCAAATGAAACAGGTGGTAATTCATAACGAGCAAACTCTTCATTTTTACTTTTAACAATTTTTTCTAGTTCATGATAAAAACGGTCTGGATGAATAAAGGTGGAAACACGCATGCCAATACGAGCACTTTTATCAGTATACGTCGGACCTATCCCTTTATGGGTTGTCCCAATTTGTTGGTCTTGTTTTTGTTTTTCACCAGCTTTATCTAGAGTTTGATGGTAAGGAAAAACAAGATGAGCTCGATCAGAAATATACAGGTTAAAAGCTTTTAACCGAGAAATCTCTTCGGCAAATGCTTGGGGGTTAATGACCATTCCGTTTGCCATAACATTCGTAATTTTGGGATTTAAAATACCCGATGGCAATAAATGAAGATGGTATTCTTGGCCAGCAAACTTAACTGTATGCCCTGCATTATTACCACCTTGATATCGAACAACAACATCCGCTTTTTGAGCAAGATAATCGGTAATTTTTCCTTTGCCTTCATCGCCCCATTGGGTCCCAACGATAACTAAACGTTTCATTTCATCAACTCTTTCATTGTTATTAAATAGCTTGTCTACGCGTTTTTTTGCATTAATTTGTCTTTTAAATCTGGATCAAATGTTTTTGTTCGTATCATTTCAATTTCTTCCTTATACGGTGCTTGACCTTCTACATACGGAGACTCTAAAATTTTAGGAATCGCTAGAAAGTCTGGATGATAAACAACTCCTAAGAGGGCATCAAAACCAATATAACCAAATCCTAAATTCTCATGGCGGTCTTTAGCTGCACCACGTTCATTTTTACTATCATTAATATGAAAAACAGAGATTTTCTCTTTGCCAACCACTTGGTCAAAATGATCAATGACTTCTTGAAAATTATTTTTAATATCGTAGCCTGCATCGTGAGTGTGGCAAGTATCAAAACAAACACTAACTCGCTCAGGAACATTTACTAAATCGATGATCGCTTTGAGTTCTTCAAACGTTTTACCGATCTCATTTCCTTTACCAGCCATGGTTTCTAAGGCAATTTTTACATTTAAATTTTTGGTGTTTTTAATTACCTGATTGAGTCCTTCCGCAATCCATCTAATGGCTTGCTCACGATCGCCACCGACAGCACTTCCTGGATGAAGGACGATTTGCGTTGCCTTCATATAAGCACTTCTTTCAATTTCACTTGTTAAAAACTCAACAGCAAAAGCTCTTTTTTCTTCACTCGGATTCGCTAAGTTCATAATATATGGAGCATGAATGACAACATCATCCGCGCTTAAACCTGATGATTCAATTAATGCTAAAGCTTTATCAACTTCGAGTTCTTCTAAAGGCTTACGGCGGGTATTTTGGGGAGCACCCGTATAAACCATTAATGCATTGGCTTGATAAGATAAGGCTTCTTCAATGGACCCAAGAAACATCGACGTTCCTGACATTGAAACATGACTACCGATTTTGATCATAGTATGTTCTCCTTTTTGCTTGTTTTCTTGCTTTTTCTACTTCTTTGCGATACTTCTTTTTATAGTTTGGTTTTACTTTCTTTGGTTTTCTAATAAAGCGAATAGCGGCAATTTCTTCTTCGCTTAATGATTTTTTCCGTTCATCAACTTGGACAAATCGTTGATTTTTAATTTCCATCGTTTGAAAGTTAATTTGTTTTCTTAACCTTTCAATTTTTCTGTGATCATCAACTGACATGAACGTGATGACAACTCCATGGTCACCCATTCGGCCCGTTCTTCCACTTCTGTGGAAAAAGTATTCTAAATGATAGGGTAAATCATAATGAATGACATGTGAGAGTTTAAAGTCTAAACCTCTAGAAGTCACGTCACTGGTAACAACGTATTGATATTTTAAAGCTTTAATTTCCGCAATTAATTGTCTTCTTCTACTGACTGGATAACTTGATTTAAAGTTTAAGACATTTAAACCTGCTTCTAAGAGTCGTTCATAAACAACATCTTGGTTTTCTCTTTTACTGACAAAAATAAAGGCTAAATAAGGTTGTAATAACGGCACTATTTTCATTAAATATTCGAGCCTGTTTTGGTTTTTAATATTAAACAACCAATAATCAATGTTTAAATCATGATCTTGAGTTGTGTCTAAAAAATCGTGTTGACCAAAATACTGACTAATAAATGGTTCCATTTGTCTTGTCATCGTTGCCGAAAACAAAAGGATTTTGGGTGTTTTTAGCATGGTCATAATTTCATCAATCCAACCTAAAAACTCTTCATCAAACATCATATCTGCCTCATCTAAGACAAAATACTTCGTTTGATGGATTTTAAGCGCTTGAGTCTCAACAGTAAAAAGTTTTAAGCGGTTCGGTGTCGTAATGACAATTTGTGGTTGTCGGTTTTCTAACCATGCCAACTCTGCTTGTTTGTCTTGGTCCCGACTATACGCTTTAACAACAAATCTATCATCGGTTTGTTTTAACATAGCTTGAACTTGAAAGACGAGCTCATTGGTTGGAACTAAAATAATTGTTTGGACAAAATCATCTTCTGGATTGAGTTTTTCTAAAATAGGCAGTAAGTAAGCATGGGTCTTACCAGTCCCTGTTGGGGCCAGTCCCACGAGATGTTTTGGATGGTGAAAATGCGAAAAAACACCTTCTTGAATTGGCGTCAACGTCGTAAATCCTAACTTTTTCATCATTTCTTTATGTTCCATCTCATCACCATTGTTATTATATCATAATAAACCGTTTTCTATTTTCTTTATCTTTGCCTTTTCAACTTGTAAAATGCGTCATTGATAAAGTTTAAGAACCAAAAAATACCAACGACTAAAATAGAATAAATCATCTCATGAAATCACAAATAAAAAGAAGATCCCAAAGTTTAGGATCAACGATTAATATTAAAATGAGTCGTCTTTATCAAAAAAGCTTTTACGATTCTTCTTTTTTTGTATACAACTCTGTTTCACGCTTAGTAAACTGATGGTAGTTAAACAAGTTAATATCAATTTTTAAATCTTTTTTTAATAAAAGTTGCGATAACGAAGCCCCAATTAAACGAACCGGCTGCTGGTTAAAATTTTTCTCGAAAAGATCCAGTATTTGTTCATGAATGATGTCGTAATCATCGGTATAGTCGTTAAAGGTAAAGGAGCGGGTAAAGGTTTTAAAGTTAGCGTCTCTTAGCTTAATTCCTACCGTTTTCGTAACCAGTTCTTCATCAACAAGTCGTTGATAAGAAGTTAATAGCTGTTCTTCGATAATTGCTAAAACAGATTCATAATGATCGAGAGGTGAGCCTAGGGTAGTTTCATTGCTAATAGATTTAGGGATTGCATATTTATCTGGATCAACGATATCACTACTTTTTCCTAAGATATGGTCAATGAAACCTTCATAGGCTTGTTCAGTCATAACAGTCAAAATCTTTTCTTTGTTTTCTGCTTTTGTAAAATCGCCGATTGTCGCAACACCCATATCGATTAAACGAGGATATGTTTTAATCCCAATTCCATGCATTTCTTTAATCGATAAAGGAAATAATTTTCGCACAATGTCTCGTTTGCGAAGAACGGTAATTCCCATCGGTTTTTTGAAATCAGACGCCATTTTTGCTAAGAAAAGTGTTGGCGCAATCCCAATCGACGAAGGTAAGCCAATGGTATCGTGTAACGTCTTTTGAATATCTTCAGCAAACTCAAGTGGGTGCCGATCTTTAACAGCATCTGTAACATCCATGTAGGCTTCATCAATCGAGGCAGCTAAAACCAAAGGCGTATATTTTCTTAAAAAATCAAAAAACATTTTTGAGTACTTGCGGTAAAGTTTAAAATCAGTTGGGACAATGACTAACTTTGGATAAATATTTAAGGCATCATTAATATTCATTGCTGAATGGATGCCTAAAGCTCGGGCTTTATAATTTGCGGTTGTAATGACGCCACGACGAAAGGTTGAGCTCCCACCAACAACAAAAACCTTGTCTTTTAGATAAGGTTCTTTTATTTGAGCACAACTACAATAAAATGCGTTGAGGTCAATATGAAAGATGATTTTGACTTGATTTTTCATCGAAACTCTTCCTTTAAATCTTTTTTTATAGTATAATACAAATGATGAAAAAAACGAGGTGAAAGAATGGCTAAAAAGCAAGGACAAAAGGCACAGCCTCAAGAGAGAAAACACTTTAAAAATCCTACTGATTCATGGTGGGGAAAAGTCATCATTTGGATTTTAATCTTTGGTATGGTCGGTGCCGTCATCGTTGGTTTTATACTATCAATAGTAAATGGTAATGCCTAAACAATAAGAAATGGGTGATTTTCACCTTTTTTTATTTTTTAAGTAACATCTTCGCCTGTTCAATGGCATGATGGCTTAATTTCTCATCGCTCAACATTAAACCAATCGTTTCTATACGCTCAGCTTGACTGAGCGTTTTTATTTGGGTAACCATCCGCTCTTGTTCCTTCACTTTGGTAATCCCAAAATGATAGTCTGCTTTGGCCGCAACCTGGGGCAAGTGAGTAATGACAATAAGCTGCATCGTTTGGGCTAGTTCAACCATTTTTTGGGCCACTTTAGCAGCTGTTTTTCCACTGACACCAATATCGATTTCATCTAAAACCAGCATCGAAAGTTGTTCATGACGAGCATAGACTGCCTTAAGGGCAAACATAAATCGTGCTCTTTCACCACCGCTAGCAACTCGCGCCAATGGTTTAAGCGGTTCTCCTTCGTTTAAGGATATCATAAACTCAATTTGATCAATGCCTGTTTCCAAAAGGCTCGAAGGCTTTTTCTCTGGAGTGATAAACTCGATGTTAAATTGCGCATTTGGTAAATCTAGATCTTTGAGCTCTTGTAATAAGCTTTTTTCAAGGATCCGTGCAAGCTTTTCTCTTTGCTTACTCAACCTAATCCCCGCGTCGTAACAATCATTAAACAATGCTTCAACGTTATCTTGAGCCTCTTTTAAATACGCATCATAATCGGTAATCATCAGCAGTTCTGCTTTGATTTCTTCATAATAAGCGATGACTTCATCGATGGTTTTTTGATATTTTTGTTCGATTTTGATGAGATCATAATGTCTTTCTTGCATGTGATTAAAACGTTCTTGGTCAAAGTCTAGTGTTTCAATAATATGAAAAATTTTGGATTTGACATCATCGATTTCATAAAAACTTGACTTTAATTGTTCCATCATGTCTTGATATGTCTTATCGATTGTCTGAATTTTCTCTAAATGGGTGCCAGCTAAATAAATATCATCTAAGGGATTGGTTTCAGAAGATAAGGCATAGTAAGCTGCTTGAAGTTGATTCATAATTTGGTCATAGTGCTTTAGTTTATTTAACTCTTCTTCAAGCGCTTCTTTTTCGCCTTTGTTTAACTGGTAATTTTTAATTTCCGTAACTTGATATTCTAAAAATGCTTGTTTTTCTAACGAAGCTTCCTTTTTCTGTGTTAACTGATTAAAGGCTTGTTTCTTTTCTAAATACTGACTTCTTTTAATTAAATACGTATTCAGTAAAGGTGTGATTTTACTTTCATCACTTTGATCCAAAAAAGAAAGATACGACTGGCGGTCCATCAATGAGAGGGTGTCGTTTTGTTGGTGCAAATTACCAATCGCTTTCATTTGTTCACGTAAGGTTTGTAAGGTCACGCCTTCATCATTGATTTTCATGACATGACGACCCATGCCATCGACTTCTCTACGAACAACAATCGTTTCTGGAAGAGATAACTGTTTTTGCAAGGCTTCATTTAAGCGAAATTGACCTTCAACAATTGCCTTGCTCGCACCATAACGAATCATTTGTTGGTCACTACGTTTGCCAAACAAAAGATGGAGGGATTCTAAAATAATCGTTTTTCCCGCCCCGGTTTCTCCTGTTAAGGCAGTCAGTCCAGAAGCGAATTCAATTTCTAAGTCGTCAATTAAAGCAAAATTATTTACATACAGTTTTTGAATCATAAGACGTCCCCTATCCATTCATCGATTGTTTTATTACTCGTTATATCAGGCAACAAATAACACATATATTCTTGGTTTCCTTTTTTACCTAATAAAGCCGCCTTCTTTAATCCTTGTGGGTGAAATCCTAAAGCAATCATTTCACCAAGGACACTTGCTAATGCTTGACGATGTTTCTTGATATCCTTGACAACACCAGCGTGAGGTCCAATTTCAAACTGCGGTTTAATCAAAGCTAAAATAAAACCTTTAAATCCTTGTAGGTGTCTTAAGATGGGTTTAATAGATGTAAAAGAAACATCAATAAAACAACCATCTGCAGGTGGTAACTCTACATCTAAAATATTTGTTTCTTCATAAAGTTCAACGCGGCTATCGTTTTTTAATGTTGGATCCATTTGGTCTTTACCAACATCATACGCAAAAACTTTAGCGGCTCCTCTTTTTAAACTACAATCGGTAAATCCTCCTGTGGATGAACCAATATCTATCACAATTTTACCATTTAAGTCGATGTGAAAGTCTTCGAGAGCTTGTTCTAATTTCTCACCACCACGACTCACAAAACGAACTTTGGTTTCAATTTGAAGAAAATCAGCTGGTTTTACGATATGGCCTGGTTTTGTAATCATTTGGCCATTCACTAACACAAGGCCACGTTTAATATAATCTGTTGCTTGTGACCGTGTTTTGACCATTTTTAGGTCAACTAATTTGTGGTCTAACCTCATTTTACTAAGTCCTGAATCACTTTCACAATACTATTAACATCCATCTGATGTTTTTTCAAAAGTTCTTGATACTGACCATGTTCAACAACAACATCTGTTAAAGACATTGATTGAATCAAATGGTGATGTTGGTGTTTAGCCATGTATTTTAAAATTTGCGGATATAAACTGCCGACATTCGTCCCTTCTTCATAAACTAAGAAACGATTGGCTTTATTTTTAAATAATTGTGCAAGCATCTTTTCATCAATCGGTTTAATAAATCTGGCATTCACAATTGTTGGTTGAAGCTTTAATTGTTTCGCTGCTTCAATGAGTAAATCTAAACTAGGTCCATAACTAATAAGCACCAAAGGATCAGATCCGGTTTGTAGTAATGTCCAAGACGGTTTGATTGCTTCAAAAGTAACAAGATCCTTTCTTTTATCAAAGGCAACATGTCCTTTCGGATAGCGAATGACAAAAGGATGTGTTTGCTCAAAGCCGTAATTCAATAAGGCAAAAGCTTCCTTTGCGTCATAAGGCATGGTGATAACCATATTAGGCATTAAGTTAAACATCGAAACATCAAATAAGCCTTGGTGCGTCGATCCATCTGCGCCAACGATGCCTGCACGATCAATCCCAAAGACAACAGGATGATTCACCCGTGCAATGTCATTTAAAATTTGGTCAAAAGCCCGTTGACTAAAAGTTGAATAAAGAGGAAAGAAAACATTGACACCTTGACGGGCCATCATCGAAGCCATCACCGCTCCATGTTCTTCGGCAATGCCGATATCAATAAATTGATCAGGATATTTTTCTAAGAAGCTTTGTAAATGAGTGCCTACAGTCATTGCGGGCATAATCACAAAGGTCTTTCTTTTTGTCTGTAACTGATCTAAACCAATCGCGATAATTTCGCTCCATGAAACGCTTTTTCCTTTTTCATCTTGTTTTTGGGCAACACCATGATATAGACCAACGGTATCCATTTCTGCATCTTTATGGCCTTTACCCTTTTGCGTAATAATATGAAGAAAAACACTTGTTTTACTTTTTTTAATTTCCTCTAAATAATCAATTAAATCTTTTAAATTGTGTCCATCAATCGGACCCAGATACTGATACCCTAAATCTTCAAAAAGATTTTTTGGCTTAAAATACGAACGCAATCCTCCAAATAACTTCGTGGATCCACGCATCCTTAAAGCCGGTGTCATTTGGTCCCAAAAGCGTTTTACTTTCGACCTTGTCTTATGACCATTGTAACGAGGTAAAGCTCTTGAAATGGAGCCCACATTTCTCGAAATACTCATCTCATTGTCGTTAAAAATTACAATTCCTCGTTTACTTTTATCAGACCCCAATAAGTTAAGTGCTTCAAAACTGGTTCCATTTAAAATTGAAGCATCCCCAACAATGGCAATCCCTTCGCCTACTTCTTTCTTTAAAGCTTTCGCATATAACAAACCATATAAAGCAGAAAGGGCAGTCCCCGCATGGCCACCTTCCCAAAGATCATGTTCGGATTCCTTATAATTAATAAAACCAGACAAACCGTTGGTTTGTCTGAGCTTTTTAAACTCTGAAGCTCTCCCTGTTAAAATTTTATGGGTGTAAGCTTGATGACCCACATCAAAAAGAATTGCGTCTTTGGGACTATTAAAGACATAATGTAACGCAATAATTAATTCGACAGTGCCCAAGTTTGAACTTAAATGGCCTCCCGTTTTTTCGATATTCTCGATAAGAAATTGGCGAATTTCTTCAGCCAACACTTGGAGTTCTTTTAACGATAATTGTTTGAGAAAGGCCGGGTCTTTGATGTCAAACAAACGCATTATTCTGGTTTGATTTCCTTAACGACAAGTTTCTCCGCACTTTCAAGCATTTGGTACGCTGCTTTCGAAAGTTCTAAACCTTTTTGGTATTTTTTCACTGCTTCATCTAAAGGAATGTCTTTGTTTTCCAGTTCTTTAACGATTGTTTCTAATTCTTTTAGAAGCTCTTCAAATGATTGATTTGCCATTATTTTTCCTTCTTTCCGGATACTTTTGTATATACATATCCATCTTTTAATTCAATTTCGATATTATCATCCAATTTGACAGTTTGGATAGATGTTAAGACATCTGTTCCTTTTTTAACAAGCGCATACCCTTTATCCATTAAAGCCAAAGGCGATAACGCTTTGAGTGTGTCTTTAAGGTGGTTAAACTGCCATCTTTTTCGTTCAAAAAGTGTCTGGACTTGTTCTGCTAAACGATCTTGAAGTCGTTGTTGCTTCTCCTGGTAAAGTTTGATTTGTTCCAGCGGATGTTTCATTTTCTCTTCAAATCGTTCAACTTGGTATGCTTGTAATTTCAAATAATTTAAGTAACGATAATTTAATGCCTCTAACAAGCGGTTGATCTCATTTTGATGACGTTCTAATTTTTGTTTAGGAGATAACCGTTCTAAACTTTCATCAAAATGAAGCAACTTTGTTTGGTAAAACTCAAGATATCCTAACATTAATCTTTGGTTTTGATATGTTAACTCAGCAATTTTTGTTAGTAAATCTTGACTGTTTGGCGTTGCTAGTTCTGCTGCTGCAGTGGGTGTTGGCGCTCTTAAGTCACTGACAAAATCAGATAGGGTAAAATCTGTTTCATGCCCGATCGCAGTAATAATAGGAATCTGAGACCGATAGATTGCTTCAATTGTTTCAAGTTCGTTAAAGCCCCATAAATCCTCGATGGAACCTCCTCCACGACCAACAATTAAAACATCGACTTCGTTTAAGCGGTTCGCCAGTTCAATTTGCTCACGAAGACTTTGACTCGCACCAGGGCCCTGAACCAAGGCAGGATATAAATGGACTTCAGTTAACAAATACCGTCTTTGCACAGTATTTTTAATATCTTCAATGACAGCACCTGTAGGTGATGTAATCACACCAATTTTTTTAGGAAATTTAGGAATTGCTTTTTTCCGAGCATCCGCAAAATATCCTTTTTCAGATAACTCTTTTTTAAGTTTCTCGTATTGTAAGTAAAGCTCACCAATGCCATCTAATTTTAGCTCGCGAACTTGAATGCTATACGTACCACTTGGTTCATATATATTTATTTTTCCTTCAATTAACACATGGTCGCCTTCTTTTGGGTCAAATGAAACGGCTCCTGCATCACGGCTAAACATAATACAGCTAATGGATGCTGCTTCATCCTTTAGCGTAAAGTAAAAATGACCGCGACTGTGGCGTTTAAAATTGGAAATTTCTCCTTTGATTAAAATGCGTACTAAATGCTTGTCTTGTTCGAGTTTGACTTTAATGTATTTTGTTAAAGCACTTACCGTTAAATAAACAGGTTCCACTGTTTCAGCCCCTTACAGCACTCGCAATCTGATCGATTAAACGATGATTAAACTTACGTTGTTTTTCATCGTCTAAAGTCGTATAAATTTTTGTAATTTCGATCGCTTCATTAATAATAATCTCTTTAGGAATCTCAGTAAACATCAATTCAAATGTCGCAACCCGAATAATCGCGCGATCGGGATAACTCAAACGATTTAATGTGTAATTGACTAACTGTTCCTCAATGGCTTGATCAATAGCACTCAGTTTTTCTTTTATTTCTTGGTACGATTTCTCAACTTCTTCATTCACAAACTGTGGTTCAAAGGGAATGTTTTCACTTTGATAAAGATCGTCTTGATATAAAAGGATCATGAGTTCAATTCGATATGTTCTTCGGTCTATATTCATCTTTTTTACCTCATACATATTTTAGCATAAAAGCCAAGGGAATTAAAATATCATGGTTAAATTGAAATAAAAAAAAGACAAATTCTTCAATCAAGAATTTGTCTTTATCATTTTATCTTTTTCGTTTCCGAATGGCTGTAACTGTAATTGAAGAAACAAGGAGAACACCGACTGCAATAATCGCGATAATTGTGCCGGTTCCTAAACCACCATCATCAAAGCCTTTGCTGGCGAGAATTTCTTGCCAGGAGCTATCCATTCTTAGTTTTAATGTATCGTTATGACGGTATACTTCATCGTTTTCATTAATTCTAACATCATAACTTGCTTCATAACCATTGAAGGTTTCACCTTCGCCTAAGACATCTAAAAAGACATCTTTTCTAGGTGTTGAATAACCAACGAATTCTGTATTTCTTTTTGCTGAGTCATATGTTAACATAAAATTCATAAATTGATACGCAAGATCTAAGTCAGCACCCTTTGGAGTTACAAAAGCATCAACCCAAACGTTGGTCCCTTGATCAGGTACGAAAAAGCTTAAGTCATCGTTTTCTTGCATTAAGTAATTGGCATCACCAGAATAACTCACCGCTAAATCATAACGAGCTGGTCTTTCAATCATTGCGGAAAAGATATCATCGGTAATAACATACGTATCTTTCGTTAAAGCTTGGTTTAACCACTGAGTTGCTGCAGCAAATTCTACTTCTGTTGGATGATTAACTGAGGATGCTTCGAGTTGTTTTAAAGCGATTAAATACGCTTCTCTTGAACTGTTGTAAAAAGCAACTTTATATTTTGTAGATAATGTTAAAGCATCCCAACCAAGAGTTTCTAAATCATCGGTATCGACTGTATTGGTATTATATAAAATCCCAACGTTACCCCAAAAGTAAGGTACCGCATATTTTAACATATCAAAGCCATCAGGACCTTCATTTAATTTGTTTAAGACATGTGACAAGCTGTCTGCTAAATCTGTTTCTTTAGAAAACGTTGTTAATCGTGACCAATCGATGGGGTCAATTAAATTTTCATTCGCAAGTTGTTCAATCGCGTAATCACTAGGAATGACTAAGTCATATTGGTTTCCTGATTTAATTTGGGTAATGGCAATTTCATTTGAATCAAAAGAAATTTGTTTGACACGAATGCCCGTTTCATCTTCAAAATCTTTTACAATATCATCGTCAATATATAAACCCCAGTTATATAATTTTAAAGTGGGGCCTGTTTCACAAGCAACTAAAAAGATGATTGCGAAGAAGATCATGGCAATACTTATTATTTTTTTCATTCTAATTCCTCCATTCTCTTTCCTTTTTTAAAGTAGTCATACATAATTTTAACACCAATAATTAATAATATAATGGTGGATAAAGCATTAATAATTGGTTTAGGGCTTAGACGGTTGGTGTATAAATAAATAGAAATATTTTTATCACCACTTGAACCCGCAACAAAGTAAGAAATAATAAAATCATCAAAGCTCATCGCAAAAGCAATCGCAGCACCAGCTGTAATCGCCACTTTAATTTGGGGGAGGATGACTTTAATGAGTGCTTTTAGTGGTGAAGCGCCTAAGTCATACGCAGCATCTGCAATATTTGGATCTAAGCTTTTTACCTTTGGGTATACAGTAATTAAGACATATGGTGTCGAAAATGCAACATGGGCGATAAGCATCGTATTATACCCAGGAGCAATTTGTAAAGCCCCAAATAATACAAGTAAGGAAACAGCGGTAATAATTTCTGGTGACACGATAGGTATGTTATTCACAGTCATCGTTAAATCACGAATCACCTTTTTTGTTTGGGTTAACGCGATCGCCGCAAGTGTTCCTAAAATAGTTGAAATAAATGTTGATAAAACAGCAATCCATAACGTCATGAAGACAACAGACTCTTTTGGATTCGTGTAATTAAATAGTTCACGGTCGGTAAAAAGTTCGGTATATCTTCTAAACGTAAAACCTTGCCATACGGTTAATGAATTGGCTTCATTAAACGAAAAGACAGCAATAGAAATAATCGGTGCGTATATAAATAACATGACTAAAACTAAGAAAATCGTTTGGTAGGGGTTAATTTGTTTCTTTCTCATCATCGAGGATCCCCTTGTATTTATCTAGTTTGCGAATATAGTAGACAATTCCTAAAATAACAAATGATAAGACGATTGCAATGGCTGAAGAATAGGAAATCCGTCCATTTAAAATAATTGATTTTTCGATTAAAGTCCCAATCATATAAATGTTTTGACTCGGCGCTAAATACTGCGGAACAATAATCGTGGTTGCTGCCGGAAGAAAGACCATGAGGATTCCTGAAATCACACCGGATAAAGAAAGCGGGACAATTACTTTTCTCATCGTTTTTAATCTGGATGCGCCTAAGTCGGCTGCAGATTCTATTAAACTTGGATCAATTTTTGAGATAACTGCATAAATGGGTAAAACCATAAATGGTAAATACACATAAACCAAACCAAGGACAACACCAAAGGAAGTGTCAATTAAGAAAGGTGCAATCATCCGGATGATTTGTTCTAAAGCACGGACTCTTAAAAGCATGTTAATCCACATTGGGGCGTTAATTAATAAAAGTAAAGCAATTTGAGATTTCAATTTTAGTTTTGTTAGTAAATACGCAAGCGGATAGCCGATAATCAAACTGACTAAAGTAGCCGCAAACGCAATCCATAAACTCGATGTCATCGCTCTTACAAACGCTGTTGTCTTGAAGAAGTCTAAATAATGAGCAAAGGTAAAACCAATCGGGAAAACAGACGTTTGGTTGTCATGTTGAAATGACGAGATGACCATTAAAAAGATGGGAATTGCAACAAAGACAATTAAAACGAAAAAGTAAGGGAGTCCTAAATAAAATTCAAGCTTTTTGGGAGCCTTTCTTTTTGTCCGCTTTTTGTCTTGATGGACATTGATGATCGATTTGTTCATCTTCTTTTCTCCATCACGTGTAAGTCTTCAGGACCAAATTTAATGCCAACGGTACTTTCTAGTTCATGATAATCGGTTGTATGAATGGTATAAATTCTGATGTCCGTTAAAACGTCAATCTCATAATGAACACCCTTAAAGGCGATACTATCAACGACACCCGTTAAAAGTCCTTTATCGGGATCAACAATGTCAATGTCCTCGGGACGAATAACAATGTCAACGGGTTCGTTTCGAGAAAAGCCTTTGTCAACACAAACATATTCTTGACCATCAAAAGCGACACGAAAATCATCAATCATTGTTCCTTCAATAATATTTGACTCACCAATGAACTTTGCAACAAAAGTATTCGCTGGCTCATTATAAATATCTTCAGGCGTTCCAATTTGGTAGATTTCGCCATGGTTCATGACAACAATTTTATCACTCATTGTGAGCGCTTCTTCTTGATCGTGAGTGACATACAAAAATGTGATGCCCGCACTTTTTTGAATTTCTTTTAATTCATATTGCATTTCTTGACGAAGCTTTAAATCTAATGCGGCGAGCGGCTCATCAAGAAGTAAAATTTTGGGTTCATTTATCAACGCTCTTGCTATTGCAACACGTTGTTGCTGACCACCAGATAATTTATGAACTTCTCTTTCTTCATATCCTTCTAAGCCCACAAGTTTTAAATATTTCGTAACTTTGGTTTGAATTTCAGCCTCTATTTTTTGTTTGGTAATAAATTGTGCTTTTAATTGCTTTATTTCTGCATTGACCAAAGCTTTGTCAGCTCCATTTTTCAATGATTGATTTAAAACAGCAATTTGTTTTTTCAAATCATGGTTTCGATCTCGAAGAGCCACTATTTCTGCTTGTTGTGCTTTTCTTAATTCTTTAATTTCGCTTTTATCTTTTGTTTTACTAATCAGTTCTTGATATTTCTTTTGGGTTTCACGAATTTTTTCTAACGTGTAAAGCGAATCATTTTTAACTCTAAGTCCAAACGCTACGTTTTCATAAACATTCAAATGAGGAAACAAGGCATACCTTTGAAAGACCGTATTTGTCGGTCTTTTATGTGCAGGTGTTCCCAAAATGGATTGACCATCAAAAAGGACCTCACCAGCACTTGGGTCCACAAAACCGCCAATAATTCTCAACGTTGTTGTTTTCCCACATCCAGATGGTCCCAAAAGGGTTACAAATTCGTTTTGCTCGATCGTTAAATCAATCCCACGCAAGACGACTTGTCCATTAAATTCTTTTGTAATGTCTTTTAATTCAATTAAGGCAGCCATCATGATCATCCTTTCTACGTTTACTCACGGTAATTATTACGAAGTAATCTTCCATTTAGTTTAGTATCATTAAACTTTTAGTTCAATAATGATAAACCATAACACATACATTATATACCAATATTTTTAGATGTCAAGCAAAAAAATGAAAAGATGATAAAGCAGTTTTTCTTCGTTTTTCCTCCAAAAATGTTATACTATAATCAAGATAAAAACTGAGGGAGATCCTATGCTTAGTTTGGCTTATTTAAAATTGAAAGAACGTAAATATCAATTGCAGTTAGTCCTTTTTTTCGCCCTTTTTTTACTGATTTATTTTATTGTTGATTATTTAAATATGAGTTATCTTGCCATGCGGCAGACTTATGGTCTTTTTCTTGTAGTAACTAACATTGTTTTAAACATTGTCATGAGTGGTCTATCGGCTTTACTCATGCATTTATCGACTGCAATGGTTGCCCTAAAGGGACGCGAAGGTAAAGCAGCAAACTTTGGCTTTATTTCTGTTTTATTTGGGATCTTAACTTATGGGTGTACCACATGTGTCATTGCTTTTTTCGCTAGTGTCGGTATTGCTTTTTCCGTTATTGCTCTTCCCTTTGCTGGATTACCTTATAAACTTCTTTCCCTTCTACTCATCGTCATTGGTCATCTTTGGATTGCTAGAGAAATTGAAAAAGGAACGTGTAAAATTCCTCAATAAAAAGAAAAAGGTCGAATGACCTTTTTTTTATAATGCATGTTCTAATTGCAAAAGCTTTTCTTTTAAATCTGTGTGTTTCCCAGCATATCCTGTTAATTGTTGTTTTGTCCCTAAAACACGATGACAAGGAATGACAATACTAATGGGATTGGCTTTGCAAGCTTGACCAACTGCCCGATAAGCAAGGGGTCTTCCAATCCGATTTGCAATTTGTTGGTATGTTAAGGTTTCTCCATAAGGAATCGATAATAATACATCCCAAACGTCACGTTGAAAAGGCGTCCCGGTTTCAATACCAATGGGTATTGTAAACGCTGTTCTTTTGCCGGCAAAATATTCATCTAGTTCCTTCTCAATAGTAAGATTAGGTTCAGGCTTAAAGTTAGGTTTATCAAACAATAAATCTAAATCGTATAATGTATCCTTGTCATAGACGTAGCGATACGTTGAAAAGGGACCTACATAAATGCCTTGTTTTCTCATGGAAAGCACCTCTTTTTTTATTTTAATCGTTGAACTAAACCTTTTAATTCGCGTTTAAGGGGTTTTGGAAGTTTTCTGCCGATTGTTTGATAGAAGGCTTGGATCGATTTCACTTCTTCTAACCACTCTTCTTGATTAATGGTCGTAATTTCTTCCATTTGTGCTTCAGTTACATCTAAATTAGATAAATCTAAATCTTTTGCACTAGGGATGTAGCCAATGGGTGTTTTGGTTGCGTCAGCTTGTTGATCAACGCGTTCAAAAATCCATTTTAAAACACGAATGTTATCACCATATCCTGGCCAAATAAATTGATTATTTTCATCTTTTCTAAACCAGTTGACATAATAAATTTTAGGCAATAAGCTTTCATCAACACCTTTGCCCATGTCTAACCAGTGTTGGAGATAATCACCTACATGATAACCCATAAATGGTAACATCGCAAATGGATCGCGGCGCACAAGACCGATTTGATCGGACAGGGTTGCAGCAGTAATTTCTGAACCCATCATTGAACCCATAAAGACACCATGTTGCCAATTGAAAGCTTCATGAACGAGAGGAATTGTTGATGGACGTCTACCACCAACTAAAATAGCGGAAATTAAAACCCCTTCTGGATTGTCCCACTCAGGGGCAAGCACTGGTGATTCACCGGCTTGAACTGTGAAACGGCAGTTTGGATGGGCAGCAGGATAATCTTTCGTTGCATCATAAGGTTGGCCACGCCAATCGGTTAAGTTTTCTGGTAGGGAAACATCCATATCTTCCCACCAAACATCTAAGTCTTCTGTAATCGCGACGTTCGTGAAAATCGTGTTTTTCTCAATTGTCTTCATCGCGTTTTCATTGGATTTCAAACTGGTGCCTTTGGCGACGCCAAAGAAACCATTTTCCGGGTTAATTGCGTAAAGTTTACCGTCTTTCTTCCGCCAAATCCATGCGATATCATCACCGACAGTTTCAACTTTCCAGCCTGGAATCGTTGGAACAAGCATGGATAAGTTCGTTTTTCCGCATGCGCTTGGAAAAGCACCTAAAATATATTTGTGACGACCTTCAGGGTTGGTAATTTTTAAAATAAGCATATGCTCGGCCATCCAGCCTTCATCTTTGGCAATTTTAGATGCGATGCGAAGAGCATAACATTTTTTACCTAATAAGGCGTTTCCGCCATATCCTGATCCGTAAGACCAAATCAATCTTTCTTCAGGGAAATGAGCAATATATTTTTGTTCAAGTGGTGCACTTGGCCAAGGAATATCTTGGACACCTTCTTCAAGAGGATAGCCGACTGAATGAAGTCCTGGAACAAACGGTCTTCCATTTTTAATCATTTCTAAAACTTCATTACCAACACGTGTCATTTTAATCATATTAATGACAACATACAGACTGTCGGTTAATTCAATTCCTGCACGAGAAATTTCTGAAGCTAAAGGTCCCATCATATAAGGAATAACATACATCGTTCTTCCTTTCATTGAACCTTTGTATAAAGCTGTCATTTCAGCTTTTAATTCCGCAGGATCGCGCCAATGATTGGTTGGACCTGCATCGCTTTCTTTTTTAGAAGCGATAAAGGTGCGTTGCTCAATACGAGCCACGTCTGATGGATCTGAGAAAAAAGCGTACGAATTTGGTCTTAATAAAGGATTTAGTTGAATCCCTTTACCTTCTTGAACCAACGTCTCATAAAAACCTTTTTCTTCTTCTGGATCTCCCTGTACCCAGTACACACGATCTGGTTGACACAACGCTACAACTTCGTCAACCCATGCCAATAACTGTTTATACGTCTGCATGACTTCCTCCCATTTTTTGTTCATACATTTTCTTTTATTTGTTTTATTTTTGTATAAGCTTTTTGATAAATTGGTATCATTCTCGGTTCGGTTACATGAACAAAGACCTCTTCCCACGAAAACCACTTTACTCCTTGATTTTCATCCAGTTTAGGATAAATAGGTTTTTGAGGATCCCCAATCAGTAAATACGTGACATTAAAATGCAAGTGATCACCGACATAAGCCCCATTTTTATAATGGTTCATCACTTGGATAACATCGAGAATGAAAATATCATCCATTAAAGGGGTTACTTCTTCTAAACCTGTTTCTTCTTTTGCTTCTTTAATGGCAACACCTAATAAATCAGTTTCACCATCAAGATGACCCCCGACCCAACTCCATGATTCATAAATGTTATGATATGCAAAAAGCACATGCGTTAATTCAGGGTTACACACAAAAGCAGATACGGTCACATGACCAGCCAAATTAGAACGTAAAAGATGATCAGAGTTGTTTTTCATAAATGCTAAAAAAGCGGCTTGGTCAACCGCCTCTTGTTCATTGATAGGTTGATAGTTTCTAATTTGTGTTAAGTAATTCATTTATTGAAACTTGACGACGAATTCAATCGGTGCGACTTGGGCAATCGTTTCATGAATAGAACAATACTTCGCGCCTAACTCAGCTGCTTTTTCTATTTTTTTCTGATCGGATGCACCAAAGACTGTTAGTTCCATTTGAACTAAATCAAGGGTTGTTGGAACTGTTGTTCTTTTATTGCCAACGATTGACATTTCTGCTCGGTCAAAAGTAAGTTGCATTTTTTTAACGACGCCTAAGAAGGTTGCATAAAAACATGATCCTAATGCGCCATAAAGTAAATGGTACGGGGCCACACCATCTGGTTGTTGGCCAATTTTTACGGTTCCCGTTGGTGAAATGAACTCACCGACAAAACCGTTCGTGAAATTGAATTTAATCAAGTCTGTATTCATTTTCAATCACTCTCCTTCAGTGTTCTCGATTGTATACATATCTATCATAACAATTAATTGTTAAATAGTCATTAGTATTTATGAATGTAAACTATTTTCATCCATTTTCATTCGTTTAGTTTTTGCAAAAAATCATCTTTTAGTCTTTTTTGCTAAACGAATAGAATTTTTAGAATGATGGAGCAATGAACAAAAGAAAAACCGCTTGAATGCAAGCGGTTCTTTTTTTGGTTGTTGATTTAAAAACCACGGTGTTTAATGATAAATTGAAGACGGCAAGGCTCAGGGTTTGTTTCACTTAAAAATGAGGGTAGGCTGCCTTCAGGTAAATTGGGTAACTGTCCTAAAATATCAGCGTATAGTTGAACAAAACTAAGAGCTTCAAAGAAGCCTTGTTCCTGATTGTTTTGGGGCAAAGTTAAAGCTTCATTAATCAAAATAAAGCCATAGGCAAGTTCATCAATGGGACGAAGATTCGTTTCAGAATTAATCGTGTATACATCTTTTAGAGCTGATAATTCTCCTAATTGTTCTTGAGCTGATAATGCCAATTCTAACCCTTGAATTAAACCTGGTTCAATCATTTCTTCATCTTCTTTGACTAGTTCTTCATAAAGAGTTTCAAATTGAGCACTAACCATACTTGAAAACCACCCTGCATCCAAACCCATGCGCAGGCGGGCTGCTAATTGGATGAATTGATCATGCAACACGTCTAATTCGGTGAAAAAGGCAATGAGTGGTGTAAAACCTTCTACTAAAAACTGAAACTGATTTGCAAACGGATACATCCCAACGATAAGTGTTTGTAGTTTTGTTTGAATGATTTTGCTGGATTGACTCATTTGATAAAATTGATCTGTTAATTGAACTTTGTTTTCAACGAGTGTTTCTAAATCTAATTCACCTAAATTTGCTATCAACGTCACTGCCGTTTTAATTTGATTAACTTCATCCATTACATCTTCGTATTCTTGATAAAGCGAAGTGTATGTATTTGTGAGCGCCGTGATTCGCATTAGTTCATTTTGTAAACTTGCCAAATAAGTCATTAAATCATCATAATGATTTGAAAGGTGATCAATTGTCGTTTTTATCTCTGCAACATGCGTACGAAACCAATCACGTTGGCTTTGGTAATTTAGTGAGTATGAGATGATAGATGTTAAAGCAGTAAAAGCTTGATCAAGTTGCGGATCATTTAATCCTGTAACTAACTTTTCAAGTTCTGTGCCGATCATCGTTGCTTGGTCTTCAATAAAAGTAGGTAATTCTGGTAAAAGTTCCTTAAATAGAGGTGACATTTGATCATCGACAAAAGCCAACTCTTGAATTAGTAAATCAATCTGACTTTCCATCGACTCCATTTCAAAATCAGTGAGTTGGTCTAACTCAATAAAATCTGTTGCAAACGACAAGAGGTCCATCGGCTGTAAAACAGCTTGGAGTCCATCATAATGAAAATCAATGACGTCAAGTTCAATTGTAATTTTTTGGCTTGTTCCAGGCATAATCATATAGACTAAAGAGACATCTGAACCAACAACGAGGGTTTGCATCACACCAGGAGCAGATAAAATTGTCATCGTCTTTAAATTAAGCGGAATTTGAACTTGAGCACTATACGCTTGTTGATAATATACGTGTGCTACTTCATTTGCGATAAAATCATAATTCAATTCGATATGGCCCGTGGCATGGACTAAATCTTGATAACCAACTTCTAAACCATTGAGCTTATAAGTCGGACGAATAATATAGGGCAGTCTTTGTTCATAATATTCAGGGTCTAAATTTAAAGTGTAAAACATATTTCTTTGGGGCGACAAAGACGGAATCGTTGCTAAACCATCTTCAACTGTAATTCTCGCTTGACTATTACTAATGTTTAAATGGCCATTTGCTAAAAATTGACCGTAAACTTTATAATTAGTAAAAACAGATTGACTAATATGTTGACTGGCTTTAATCGATTCCATTTGTCCGTTTGGTTTCATATTGACATAAATAATTTCATCTTGACTAACTTGTGTAACTGTAGTGGGTCGATTGTTAGAGGGATCATCAGGTTCTTCTAAATGATTGTCATCACAACCAACGATGAGTACCGTGGTTAAAATTAGAATGAGTAATGTAAAACCCTTTTTAATTAACTTTTTCATTTTAAGAACCTCCTTTATGGTTTAATTTTTCTTTTTTTATTATATTTTTCAATGACTTTATCAAAAGTCAATAATAATGCCGGTAAAACAAAGAGGGTTAAAACACCGGATAAGAGCGCCCCTCGGGCAATTAATAAGCCTATCTCTTTCACAATATCTAAACTAGAAACTAAGACAACGGCAATGCCTGCAACGGCTAATACTGCAGCTGAGGTAATAATAGCAGGTGCTGATTTCTCCATTGTTTCAACCATGGAACCTTTAGGATTAGCCGGATCCCTCAACTCTTGATAACGACTTGAAACCAATACAGCATAATCGATTGTGGCCCCTAGCTGCAAACTGGAAACGACTAAATAACCAATATAAGCAATTGCCCCTCCTGAAAGATATGTAATCGAAATATTAATCCAAATTGAAATCTCGATTAAAAGAACAAGAATGAGCGGTTGAATCGGATTTTTTAAAATGAACCCAATGACTAGCCCAACAGCAATCGCTGAAACAAGTTGAACAATGATTCCGTCAATTGTGACTGCTTCTTTAATTTCGGTAACTGCAATTGGAGCGCCAATAACATAACCCCCATGGGTAAGTGTTTCTTGCGTTAAACGAATCATTTCTGCACTTAAAGCATAACTTCTTTCGCTTTCTTCTGATAAGTTTATTAAAACAATCATTCGGTAATAGCGATCACCTTTAAATTGTGTTAACGCATCTAAAGGGATCATTTCCTCAGGAATTGCCGGATCCACGCTTGTCACCAAACTTTGGATGGAAATCACTTCAGGAATGGCATTCAATTGATCAGCCAACAAAAGCGCATCTTCAACATCTTCGTGCTGATATAAAATAATGATTGGTTCAAAAGGTCCAAAGACATCGGTAATTGCGGCATCATGTTGATAAATAACGGATGTTTCGTCTTTATTTTGCGTATCACTATAAAAATAAGTCGTTTTTGATTGTAGGTAAAAAGCGAGACCACCAATGAGAAAGATCAATGCCGTAATAAAAATCCGTCCTTTATTTAGCCTTGAGGTAATTTTGGCAAAATTAGGCAGTAAAATTTTATGCTTATGTTTTAATAATTTTTTATCAAAAACGATTAATAAAACCGGAATAAAGATTAATGTAACAAGATAACTAATTGCGATGGCTTTCGTTAATGATAGCCCAACATCTAAACCAATTTTATAACGCATAATCACAAGCGATAAAAAACCAAAGATTGTCGTTAAAGATGAAGCCGTAACACTTCTAAAAGCATCTTTTGTCGCTTGAGTAGCAGCTGGAACTGGTTCTTCACCGGTATCCCTTATTTCATAATACCGATGCACAATGAATAGCGAATAATCCAGCGACATTGCCAGCTGCAAAATACTTGCAATCGACATGGTAATATAGCTGACACTTGGTAAAAAGACGTTCGTTCCTAAATTAATGACGATGGCAACACCTAAGTTAATTAAAATAATGACAGGCTCAAACCATGAAGTTGAAACTAAAAATAAGATGGCAATGGCTGCAGGCAATGCAATTAAAAAAATCATTAGCATTTCTCCATTGACGAGATCACGGGTATTTTTATTACCTAAAGCTGAGCCGCGTAAATAATATTCTGTCTCATAATGCGTTGCGATATTTTTAATTTCATCAATCGCATCGCCAACAATGAGCGAATAATCATCATCAGCAAATTCAATTGTAAAGAGCATCTTTCCATCTTGATAAAAATCACGAATGAGTGATTGCTCCATACTTTCAACAGGTGTTGTGATATCGGCAATAGCTCCTAACCATAATACCGAACGCACAACCTCAATCTCTTTCATCTCATCAACCATGTTAGCGGCATCTAATAAATCTAAATCAACTGTCATCATTTGTACCATCGACACATTGCCAAACTCATCTTGCATCACTTCTATTGACAATTTTGTATTTGAGTCTGTCGGTAAATATGCACTCATATCGTAGTTCACAACGACAAGAGGAGCTAAAACAATGGAGACGATTGTTAAAATAGATAAAAAAACAATGATAAAAAGGCGTCGTCTTTTCGTAAATAATGTTTTCATAGTCTTGCTTTAATCCTCCATTTTAAATGTCCGTTTTAATTCCACATTTAAATTATACCTTTTTTCATTTAATAAAAAAACCCTCCAATCATAATTAAAACATGAATTCAAATCTTATTTAACATCTTCTCATTCAGCCGAAAAGCATTAAAAAAACCACCCTTTTCAGCGTGGTTTCATTTTTTTAAATTTTGTTTAATCTTTTGAACGAAGACGTTTCTCACCGGTTAACTCGCGAATAGGTTTAATATTTTGGCTCACTTCAAGTGTTCCTAAATATTCGCCGCTATGGGACCTAACCGCAAAGTAACGAATGTGAACAAACATATCTTTTAATTGAATCCAAAAGTCTTCGTGATCTTTCTCACCCGATTTAAATGACTCTAAAATTTCTTCAACAACATGAACACTTTGAGGTGGATGACACATTGACACATGTCTACCTATTACCGTTTTAGGACGGTCAAAAATGCGTTCTTTTCCTTGGGTAAAGTATTTCACATGCCCTTCGTGATCGACAAAGGTCATATCGACAGGAACGGTGTTTAAAATTGCATTGACTTGTTCAAACGTTAAAACACCAGCGTCAAAGGGAACTTCACCTGTTTTAACTGGTTCTGGTTCTTTAACTGTTTCGTCTTCTTTTTTCGGCTGTTGTTTCCACTGTTGTTTTGGTTTTTCTAAGAAAAAGCCAACTTCTTCACTCGATGAGTCAACTAAGACCCAATCAAAAAAGTTCATATGTTCTACTAACATGGGTAGTAAAATATGCTCTTCTTTTGTAATCATATCTTTTACCCGAACAAGATTGGCTTTAATTTTTTCCTTGACTGCTACTTCATCGATGTCTGGTGAAGATAAATCTGCAATAATAGCTTTAATTTCAGCACGAATTTCATCATCGACACCCCACATGACTTTTGGCGGTCCTGTTAAACCAACTTTTTCTAGTTTTGGGAAAAAGAGCAGTTCTTTTCGGGAATAATGATAATGAATTTCTTTGAGACGATCATAGGCAACGCGCAACATTAAAACAGCGGTTTTACCGGATTGTGCTAAATAAGGTTCAATTTCTGTTTCAATTAGTTTTTCTAAACGGCGATTTTCTTCTTTAAAAACATTAATCGGGTGGCCTGGAATTGTTTCATGATTAGACAAACTATGAATATCAGAAATGGAGCCCTCAAAAACAGCTGCGTGAACGTCACACAAACGTTGAATTTCTTCAATAGCCATTCCTTCTTTAATAAACGATTGTTCCATTTGGGTGATTTCAGCTGTGCTGACATCTTGAAAGTGTTTTTTAAACTCCGCTTTTGCATCTTCTAACGAAGTCCCCTCATGTAAACCTAAAATAATTTCTCTTAACTTCTCTTGTCGTTTTTTCGACACATTATTAATGAACTCACTCATTGTTATCCTCCACTTCATAACCATTTTCTTTTAATTTTTCAATAATATCTGCTAAAGCAATCTTTTTAAATGATGCGCCTGCCTTAAGGGTCATCACTCGTCCAGCAGTATTTAACATCATTGGTTTCACAATATCGGTAAAACCCAACTCATAAAAGATTGTTTTTAATTTCTCATCTTTTCTAATCAATTGATACATTGTTTCATTTAGATTGATTTTCATTTTCTCTCACCATAACAATTGTAACAAATTAAGGTTTCTTGGCAAAATGAAATCACTCAATAAAAAACCGTTACCAAATCCAACGGAATCTGATAACGGTTTTTATCTAAATTTAAATTAAAGAATAAACAATTTTCGTGCTGTTGATTCAATAATATCAACTGCTTGATCGAGCTGTTTCTTCGTATGAAGTGCGGTCACCATACAGCGGATTCTTCCAGCATTTTTCGCAACCGTTGGATAAACGATACCCGATGCATAGACACCATTTTCTAATAAAGCTTTAGAAAACTTCATCGTTAAAGCATCATCTTTAATCATAATAGGGGTAATGGGTGTTTCACTTTCGCCAATATCAAACCCCAGTTTTTCAAGTTTATCTTTGAAGTAGCGGGCATTTTCCCATAATAGGTCAGTGTATTGAGAGCTGGCCTCTAACATATTGAAGGCTTCAATAATTGCAGCAGCGGCGGCAGGCATTAAAGACGTTGAGAATAACAAGGGACGCCCACGATGGAGTAACCAATCGCGCATTTCTTTCGATCCAGCGACATACCCACCAACAACACCAATTGCTTTTGACAAGGTTCCAACAACAAAATCAACTTCACCATGTAAATTGAAATGGTCAACCGTTCCTCGTCCCCGATCACCTAAAACACCAGAACCGTGCGCATCATCAACATACGTTAATGCTTGATATTTCTTTGCTAGTTCAACGATTTCAGGTAGTTTCGCAATATCACCATCCATCGAGAAGACACCATCAGTAATAATGAGAGTTTGTTCATACTGACCTTTCGTCTCTTCTAAGACACGTTTTAAATCTTCAATATCAGCATGTTTAAAAATGGCTCGTTTCGCTTTTGATAAACGAACACCATCGATAATCGATGCGTGGTTTAATTCATCAGAAATAATTAAGTCACGATCCGTTGTTATTGCTTGTATCACACCTGCATTGACGTTAAAACCTGATTGAAAAACCAATGCAGCTTCTTCTTTTTTAAATGCCGCAATAACCTCATCAAGTTGTTCATGAATATCCATATTCCCAACAATCGTACGAACAGCACCCGCGCCAACCCCATATTTTTCAATGGCCTCAATCGCAGCCTTTTTTAAACGTGGATGATTGGCAAAACCTAAATAGTTGTTCGAAGATAAGTTGATGACCTTTTTCCCATTTAAGACAATTTCTGCATCACAAGGGCCTTCATTGACTGGTAATTGACGATACACCCCATCTGCCTTAAGGGCATCTAAATATGGCTTTAAAAAACTCATTTTATCCCTCCTACGGATTTGGAATTAAAACAACTTTGCCACAGTTACCAGACATCATAATTTCCATCCCTTTTTCTACCTCATCTAAAGGTAAAATGTGGGTGACAATTTGTTTTAAATCTAAACGATCACTTTCAATTAATGTTTTGACTTGATCCCATGTTTCAAAAAGAAGTCGGCCAACAACACCATACATAGTCACGCCTTTAAAGACGAAATCATTGGAGATGTCAAAAGTAATATCTTCTTCAGTTAAACCAAGCATCGACATTTTTCCACCGGGTTTAACATATTTAAACGCAGCTTCCATTGCGGATTTATTGCCAGAAAACTCGGTCACTACATCAACGCCTTTGCCGTTTGTCTCTTCTAAAACACGGGCGATAACATCTTCTTCCTTTGGATTGATGACAACGTCTGCTCCAAGTTTCTTCGCTAATTCAATTCGGTATGGGTTCACTTCAATCGCGATGATTTTTCGCGAGCCTACTGCTTTTGCAATATTTACACCCATTAAACCAATGGGTCCACATCCTACTACAGCCACATTTTTATCAACGATATCAAAATGTAACATTGTATGAACAGCATTTCCAAGCGGCTCTTGAATTGATAAATAGCGTGGATCACCATCTTTTTGGTTCACAATAATATTAAACTCAGGCATCACAATATATTCTGTAAAACAACCATCAATATCGACGCCAATAATTTTTGTATTTTCACAAATATGATATTCACCGCGTAAGCAAAATTCACATGTTTCACAAACTAAGTGCGTTTCAGCTGTCACTAAATCATCAACTTTTACTCGAGTAACTTCGGAGCCAACTTTAATGACTCTACCCGAAAACTCATGTCCCATGATGTGCGGTGGATTGACTCTTTTTTGACTCCATTTATCCCACTTATAAATGTGAACGTCAGTTCCACAAATCGATGTTGCAAGTATTTTAATTAAAACATCTTTTGGACCCACTTCTGTTGGCACGTCCGTTTCAATAATTTGACAACCTTTATCTCTTTTATCTTTTATGACTGCAGTCATTTTCATATACTTTCTCCTTCTCAAATTAAAACGCTTTCGTACTTCTATTATAATCCTTTTCTTAACAAATGAAAAGGGCAACCATAAACAATGTCTCCCTTTTCTTATCTTCATTGTTTCAATAAAAACACCTCAACGAGGTGTTTTAAAAAGTTCCTACTTTAAAAAGCTTCCGATACAGTCTTCGCTTGCATATGTAAGATTAAATACTCAGGTCCTCCTGCTTTTGAATCTGTACCGCTCATATTAAAGCCACCAAAGGGTTGGTAACCAACGATGGCGCCAGTACATTTTCTGTTGAAGTATAAGTTTCCAACATGGAAGTCTGCCCGAGCTATTTCTAAGTTTTCACGATTATTACTAATCACCGCGCCCGTTAAACCATACTCAGTGTTGTTTGCAACTTCAATAGCTTCCTTAAAATCTTTCACTTTGGTAATCGCTAAAATAGGTCCAAAGATTTCTTCTTGCATGAGACGTGCTTTTGGATCAACATCGTAATAAACCGTTGGTTCAATAAAATAACCGGTTTGGTTATCCGCTTTTCCACCAACAAGAAGTTTCCCTTCTTCTTCGCCCACTTTAAAATAACTTGAAATCTTATCAAAAGCTGATTTATCAATCACAGGCCCCATATAGTTTTGGAATTTTTCTGGATTACCAACTGTTAGTTTTTCTGTTAACGTTTTAATTTTCTCTAAGAGCGGCTCGTAGACATCTTTAACAATAATCGCTCTTGAGCAAGCACTACATTTTTGCCCACTAAAGCCAAATGCGGAATAAACAATCGATTCAGCAGCGAGATTTAAATCAACATCTTTATCAACAATAATTGCATCTTTCCCGCCCATTTCAGCAATGACACGTTTTAACCAAATTTGTCCCTTTTGAACTTTGGCCGCTTTTTCATAAATACCAACACCGACTTCTTTACTTCCGGTAAAGGAAATAAAACGAGTTTTAGGATGATTCACTAAATACTCACCAATTTCACTCCCTTTACCAGGAACAAAATTGACGACACCTGCTGGACATCCTGCTTCTTCTAAGACTTCCATAAATTTATAAGCAATCACCTGGGTCGTACTCGCTGGTTTTAAAATGACCGTATTCCCAGCTACAATCGCCGCTGTTGTCATCCCAACTAAAATAGCTAACGGGAAATTCCAAGGGGGAATAACAACCCCAACCCCAAGGGGGATGTAATGATATTCATTACGTTCAATGTTTCTTCGACTTAAAACAACATCATCAACGTTTAATAACGTTAACATTTGTCGGCCATAATATTCTAAAAAGTCAATGGCTTCAGCAGTATCAGCATCTGCTTCAGCCCATGGCTTGCCAGCTTCTTTTGTTAATAATGCAGAAAACTCCCATTTTCTTCTTCTTAAAATAGCCGCGGCTTTAAATAAGACATCAGCTCTTACTTTAGGATCAACTTTTTTCCATGTCTCAAACCGTTCTAAAGCAACTGCCATCGCTAGATCTGCTTCTTTAAGTCCTGCTTGAGAAATTGATCCAATGACTTCTTGATGATTCGCTGGGTTGACGGAAGCCATTTTTGTAGCAGTTTCAACTCTTTTGCCATCAATAATTAAGTCGTACGTTTTTCCTAAATACGCTTGTACAGTTTTTAAACCTTGTTCATAAGCTGAAACATTTTTAGGATCTTGAAAATTTGTTAATGGTTCTGTTTGATACGGGTAAATTGCCATTTTTCTCCACTCCTTTAGACAACTGATTTTTCAATATCAAATTCGGTTTTACCTTTAAATCGTTCGATTGAAAGTTCGGATAAATCGATGACGCTTGAGGGTCTGTTAAAAATTAAGTCAGCCATAATTTCACCTGTCATAGGTGCGAGCATAAATCCATGCCCGGAAAATCCACAAGCCATATAAAAGTTTGTGAGCTCTTCAGCACGAGAGATAATTGGTTGATGGTCAGGGGAAATATTGTATGACCCACCCCATTGTCTCACGAGACTTAATTTACCAATTAAGGGCATGATTTCACAAACCGTTTGACTCATTGCATCGAGAAACTGCCAACTACTCGAAATATCATGACCCTTGGGTTGATTTGGAGTCGTCCTTCCCATTAAGAACGATCCATGGGGGACTTGTTGACAGTAAATGTTTTTTGAAAACGACATAACCATCGGCCCTTGAAGTTGTTCAACAGGCTCGGTCACTAAAATTTCGTGATTTTCAGAATAAACAGGAATATTAATGCCAGCTAAATCGCCAATTTCTTTCGAATAGCCGCCCGCCGCATTGATGACAACATCAACAGTGTAAGTCCCTTTATCAGTTATTACTTCGGTGACTTTATTGTCACTCACGGTTAATGATAGAACTTCTTCAAAAAAATGAAAATCAACACCCATTCTTTGACCCGCCTTATAATACGCTTCCGTCATTTTAAAAGGATTTAAATGACCATCTGTTGGACAGAAGGTTGCACTTATAAAAGCGTCTGGGTTTAAATGCGGAACAATTTCTAAAGCCTCTTCTTTCGTTAAGACTCTTGAAGGAATACCCAAACTATTTTGTAAAACAACATTTTTTTGAAAGTCTTCAACCTCTTCTTCGGTCGTAGCCAAAATGAGATAACCTTCTTGTTTTAATTCGACTGTATCGTCATATTCTAAAATCTCATCTGCTTTTTCAAAAAATTCCATACTTCTTTTTGCAAGAATACAGTTGGTTTCGGTTCCCCACTGTTGACGCACACCTGCACCACAACGGCCTGTCGCTCCACTTGCAAAATAACCTTTATCAAAAACAATAATATCTTTCATACCTTCTTTAGCTAAATGGTAGGCAATACTTACACCACTAATGCCAGCGCCAATGATGGCCACACGTCGGTTCATTTTTTTGCCTCCTTCGCGATGGCTTCTAAAGAAATCCCTTGAATCACAGGTCGTGATTTATGAGGTCTTGTTTCTGTGACTGGTTTTTTTAAATAGCTTGCCAACTCTCTTTGAATTAAGTGACCGCAAGTATTCGCTTGACAAGGCCCCATTCCGATTCTTAAAAGACGTTTTAAATCTTCAAATGTATGATAACCTTCATCAATTTTTTGATGAAGATCTGCAAGGGTAACATCCTCACAACGACACATCATAATTTTTGTTTTGTCCATGTTATACCCTCACTGTAATAAAATCGTGTAAATAAATTAAGGGAACTGCAACATCCAAAATAACCGTCCGGTCATGTCTTTGATGACCATCCACACGTACCACTTCAACATCACAAATGACTTCACCATGACGATTGACCCCAGATACGATATCGCCTTTAACAGGCTTTGGATTCATTTCATAAGGAATTTTAAAAATTGCTTTTTCACCTTTAATCGAAACAACCGTAATCGCCAGTCCAGGACAACTCGTAATACAAATCCCGCAGCCGACACACTTATCGACATCGAGTTCTGGTTTTTTATTGATGTTTTCACCAATATGAATCGCATCAAACGGACAACTTGTACTACACGGATTACAAGGAATTTCTTCGTAACATTCTAAAATAGCTTTAGGCTTAACTAACGTTTTTTCATCGAAAAAACGGGATAAAACCAAGTCTTTATTTGCAACACCGATTTTATTAAGCACGACGAATCAACTCCTTCATTTTCTCGATTCCAACATTGGTTTTATAACCAAAGGGTCCTTCTCTAAGGGTATTTAAAGCATTTGTATATTGTTTCATTAACTGTTCGTTTTCTGGATGGGGCTGATTTAAATGACGAGCCACTGCAAGTCCAGTTAAATATCCTTCCATCATCGCTGCTGATGCCTCTTCAATACCAACACCATCACCACATGCGAAAACATGATTGACACTTGTCATATAGTTATCATCGATTAACGGAATTGTTCCTCCTAGTTCAGGGACATATCCTAACTTCGCATCAATCATATCTAATAGTTGATAGCTTGGTGATAGTCCCACAGAAATACAAATTCCATCGGTTTCAATCACTTCTGATGTACCTGGTATTTCTTTAAATTGGTCATCGAGAGAAACGATTTCACATGCTTCTACTTTATCTTTACCAATTGCTTTTTTAACTGTTTTTTGTGTGTAAATCGGAACCCCTAAACGAGCGAGTTTAGAAGCATGTACTTTATACCCACCAATTTGAGGTGCGGCTTCAACAATGGCTTGCACTTGAATGCCTGCTTGTAAACATTGATAACTCACGATTAAACCAATGTTTCCTGAGCCAACCATGACAATTTTATCTGCAGGTCTAACACCGTATTGATTCATTAATGTTTGTACAGCACCAGCACCATAGACACCGGGTAAATCGTTATTTTCAAAGGCAAGGAATTTTTCGCTTGCGCCTGATGCAACAACGATGGCTTGTGCTTGAATTTTATGGTACTGTTCGTTTTGGTTGATGGTTGCAACCAAATCAGGATAAAGTCCTAAAACAGTTGCTCCTGTCCAAATTTCTAAATCAGGATGATTGAGAAGTGGATCAATTAATAAATTTGCTATATCAAAACCACGTGTTTTTGCATGTTGTTCTTTTGAACCAAAAAACTTATGTGTTTGTTTAACCAACTGCCCACCTAATACGGGAGAACGGTCGACTAAAATTACTTTAAAGCCACTTTCTATTAATAGTTGGGCTGCACATAATCCAGAGGGACCGCCGCCAATGACTAAGACATCTGTTTGAATCATTTGAAGACCCCCTTATCTTTTTGGACAAAGACTTCCATGTTTGGTTCTAATGTTGTAATACATGTTTTTACGTTGGGCCGGTTATTCACTGTCATTTGGCATGAAGAACAGTTACCAATGGCACAATAAAAACCACGAGGACGATCTAAAACAATACTATGACTAAATGTAGTGATCCCTAAATTAATAAGTGCAGAGGCGATTGTATCGCCTTCTTTACCCATCACTTCTTGACCTTCAAACGTAAAGGGGATGTCTTTCTTTTCGGTGAAACTTAAAATCGGATGTTTTTCGATACGCATGAATAAATTCCTTTCTTTATGAGTTTAAGACTCGATCGATTTCCAAAGCGGCTTGTTTCCCCGCCCCCATCGCCTCGATGACTGTTGCTGAGCCAGTGACTGCATCTCCACCCGCATACACGTTTGGATACGTAGTCAATCCAGCTTCATTTTTGGTTAAGATACAACCATAATCGGTTATTTCTAAGGTTGGACTTGTTTGCGAAATGATGGGATTGGGTGTTGTCCCAACGGCAACGATGACCACGTCAGTTTCTAAAATGAATTCAGAACCAGCTTTTGGTATGGGCCGTCTTCGCCCCGAGGCATCTTTTTCTGACAATTCCATTTTAATCAATTCAATTGCCTTCACGAAACCTTTGTCATCACCTAAAATGTTTAGGGGGTTAGTAAGTAAATTAAAAATAATTCCTTCTTCTTGAGCATGATGAACTTCTTCTAGACGTGCAGGCAACTCCGTTAGAGAACGACGGTAAATTAAATGAACTTCTTTTGCCCCTAATCGAAGTGCTGATCGTGCTGCATCCATAGCGACATTACCACCCCCAACGACAGAGACTATTTGACCACGATAAATCGGTGTGTCCGCCTCCTTTTGGTAGGCACTCATTAAATTCACTCGGGTTAAAAATTCATTGGCAGAATAGACACCATTTAAATGTTCACCTGGAACATTTAAAAAGCGAGGCAACCCTGCACCAGTCCCTAAAAAGATCGCTTCATAGTTTTGGGCAAATAAATCTTCTAAGTATATGGTTTTCCCAATTAAAGTGTTTAACTTTATTTCAGCACCTCGTGCTTTTAAATCGTCAATTTCTTGTTCAACGACTCGGTTTGGTAACCGAAACTCTGGGATGCCATAAATTAAAACGCCACCCGGTTGATGTAGTGCCTCAAAGATTGTAACTGGATAACCGAGTTGTAACAGTGTATCTGCACAGGAGAGTCCCGCAGGACCACTACCGACAATGGCGATTTTAGCATCCTTATCGAGAATTGGTTTATGAGTTTCCTCTGGTCCATGTGCATAATGATGATCTGCTACAAAACGTTCTAAACGACCAATGGCAACACTTTCGCCTTTGATGGCCCTGACACAATATTTTTCACATTGGTTTTCCTGGGGACAAACGCGCCCACAAACCGCTGGTAATAAACTGTCTTTACGAATAATTTGATACGCATTTTCAAAATTTTCCTTTTTGATTTCACGGATGAATCCAGGAATATCAATTTCAACTGGACAACCTGCAACACATGGCTGGTGCTTACATTCCAAACAACGATTCGCTTCCAAAATCGCTTCATCAATTGTGTAAGGACATTGTACTTCATCAAAATGAGTGACTCTAGTTTGAGGATCTAAATGGGAAACTGCTGTTTTTACGAGCGCTTTATTCACGCTGCCTCCCCCTTACTTCTAGTAAATCTTTGGTTTCTTGATCACGATACATTTGATTGCGTTTATGTAGTAAATCAAAATCAACTAAGTGACCATCAAAATCGGGACCATGAACACAAGCAAACTTTGTTTCTTCACCAACTTTAACGCGGCAACCACCACACATGCCAGTACCATCAACCATAATGGGATTTAAACTGACGGTTGTCGGAATTGCAAAAGTTCTCGTTACTTCACTCACGGCTTTCATCATTAGGATGGGACCGACTGCGAAAACATGCTCATATTCATCTGATTTTGATAGTAGTTGATCTAGGGATTGTGTAACAAATCCTTTTTCTCCATAAGAACCATCATCCGTTGTAAAAATAATCTCATGAGCTACTTCAACAAGCTCATCATGTAATATCATTCGTTCGGCATTTTTAAACCCCGCAATAACTGTTATCTTTGTCCCTTGATTTTGCAATGCTCGACATAACGGATAACCAATGGCTGTGCCAATACCACCCATCACAACAATGACATTTTTTAACCCTGCAATTTTCGTTGCCTCACCGAGAGGACCCGCAAAATCTAAGATCGCTTCTCCCACTTCAAGTTCACTTAAAAGGGCTGTTGTCTTGCCGACAACTTGAAAAAGGATACCGATCGTTTTATGCTTTTGATCGATGTCCGCAATCGTTAAAGGGATACGTTCGCCAAGCTCATGAACGCGTAACATGACGAATTGTCCGGCCTGTGCATGTTTAACAACGTCAGGCGCGAAAACTTGCATCCAAAAAATGTCTTTCGCCAAAACTTTTTTGTCTTGAATGATGTACATGAAATCAACTCAATTGTTTTCTTTTATTATAACATGAAAAATGTAAGCCTTTACATAAAAAAAGTGTTTTTTGGCTGCCTTAAAAACTTTATAAATAAGATGCTATTTAGCAGCTTTTAGTTTTGTTAATTCGACCTTAGGCATGAAATCAATTTTCTTATATAAATACATGCCTAAAAACAGGATCACTACATTACTAATTAACATCGCAATCCAAATGCCGGTACTGCCCATATTGGTATAGTTTTTAAATAAAAGAATGAGAGGGATCCGGAATAACCAGAGACGTGTAATTGTAAAAATAAAGGTGTATCTTGTGTCTCCAGTCCCATTAAAGGTCCCGACAAAGTTTTGGAAAATCCCCATGAAAGGAAGACTAATAATAACGTAAAACAAATATTCAACTGTTAATCTTAAAGCAACAGGATCATCTTTAATAAAGATGCTTGTGACAGGCTCACGAACCAACATTAAAAGCAAGCCACCAATTGCCATCAATCCAGCAGATAAAATCATCGATTTTTTAAATGCTTCACGGGCTCTACTTGGATTTCTATTGCCAATGTTTTGCCCTAAATAAGCGGATAAAACTCCGCCAATCGCCATCACCGGATGAAGAATTAAACTGTTGATGCGGTTACCAACACTAAAAGCCGCAACCGTTTGAATCCCGTAAGTAATAATAATTGAGTTTGAAATAATAAAACCAATCGATGTCACAGACTGACCCAGTGATGCCGGGATGGCATAAACAACAATTTTTTTAGCTGCTGAACGGTCAACTTTTAAATTGTGACGATCAAGAACGACACCCGTTTTGGATTTATATAGTTGGTAGATAATGACTGGGACAATTGCGACATTCGCAATTAAAGTCGAAATCCCTGCACCAGCGACTCCAAAGCCTAAAACTGAAATAAAGATCGGTGATAAAATAATATTAAAAATAAGCGTAATAACACCGTAAATAACTGGTGTCATCGTATCGCCACTTGATTGGCGGATTGCCGTAAAGGCAAAAAATAAAAAGACAAAAGGAAGTTCAAACGTACGAATTTGTAAATACTTCACACTGTTTTCTAAAACATATCCTTCAGTCCCCATAAAACGCATAATCGGTTCAGCTAAAAAGTAAACACTCACCATTAGGATAACCCCAATAACAAAAGAAATAATTGTTAGGTTACCAGCATACTTTTTTGCGTCATGCATTTGCTCTGATCCTAAATATTGACTAATGAGTGCTGTCCCAGCAGCACTGATTCCAATCCCCAGTGATAAAAACGTAAAAAAGACCGGGAAGGTTAAAGAAATAGCGTTGATGGCTTCTGTTGAATACCCCGGTATATTACTTACGAAATACATATCTACGATATCGTGAATTGTTTTAATTAAATTGTTAAACATTAAAGGAATCGCTAAGACTAAGAGCCCTTTATAAATGTTTGGATCATGCAAAATTAAATGTCGTTTTCGTGCATCTTTTGTCACAATATCACACCCAATACGATTATAGCACTAAAGATGTAAAAAGAAAAGCACCAAAACGGTGCTTATCGTAATGTTTTTAATGCTTTACCCCAGGCATTTAACTGGTCTAAAAGCGTTGTTAAATTTGTCGCATGATATTCTTTTGGTTTAAAGGTTGTTCCTTTTTCAAAATCGATGAAAGTGGAAAGTAAAACTTGAGTTCTAACATGAGCAATTTGTAATTCTGATAAAACATTTCTCAATTGTTCAGCTGATCTTGCACCACCGGCAGATCCATATGAAACAATACCTGCGGCTTTGTTATTCCAATTGACGTAATCATAATCAAGGGCGTTTTTTAAAGAAGCTGCCATCCCATGGTTATATTCAGATGTAATGAAGATATAGCCATCTAATGACGCTATCTTATCATTCCATTTTTTAACACCCGATGTGTCTCCTGGTTCACCTAATAAAGGTAAATGGTAATCTCTAATATCAACAATTTCATAGTTTGCATCACCTTTGTTATCGGCAAACTCTTTGACCCATTGTGCCACTTGAGGGCTGACACGGCCTTTTCTTGTTGACCCAATAATAATTCCTATGTTGAGTAATGTGTTAGACATAATAATCTCCTTCTTTAGTAACTTTCTTTTTGTAACTTAATTATATATCGGTAATGTCATTATAGCAAGTAATTTGCTTTTTGTAAGTTATGATGTATAATAAGGCTATAAAGAAGGTGTTATTATGAACCAAATGTGCAAAAAATTTGTTGGTGCTTCCAAACTTTTAAGTAAACCATGGGTTGGACTCATTATTTTTCAATTGCTCCAAAGTCCAAAACGTTTTAGTGAACTCGAAACGGGTTTAGAAATATCTGCAAAGGTTTTATCTGAAAAACTACGCGGCTTAGAAAAAGAAGGAATTGTCAACCGAAAAGTTTTTCCGACAATGCCAATTAAAGTCGAATACACCTTAACGAAAAAAGGGTATGATTTAAAACCCGTAATGACAGCAATTGAAGATTGGTCACAGCACTATATGAAAGAATAAAAGGATCTCAAGGATCCTTTTTTTATGCAATATCGAATTGGAGTGCGGTTTGTTCGATATTTAATTGTTTAATATTTTTCATTTCTACAAGTAATAAGACAAGACTCATTAATCCTGATAAAACATCAGCGCCAGCAAAAGCGATCCAAATCCCAAGCATATCTCCTAACACAGCAGTTAAAATAAAAACCAAAGGGATGAAGAAAAGGATTTGGCGAGAAATCGTAATAATCATCGCTCGAATCGGGAAGCCAAGGGCTTGGAAGATGGCACTAACGACGATTTGGAAGCCGACTAGTAAGAAACCAATCGCTATAATCCTAAAGGCGTACGCACCATACTCAATGAAAAGTACATCATTTGATTCACTGAAAATTCGAAATAGTCCAGTTGCGGAAAATAAGATGAAGAAAAAGCCCACAATAAAATAAATAATAATAATCTTTGTCGCAAACTTAATCGTCTCCCGCATTCGGTCATACTGTTTCGCTCCATATGAGAAGCCGACAATGGGGACCATTCCTTGGACAATACCAAAACTTGGTAAAAAGACAAAGTTGATAATGCGGTTAATAACTCCATATATAGAAATATAAATGGCAGGTTCATCACCACCGTAGTGGTTAATTAAACGGTAAATAACAATTGCTAAGAAGGCACCCAAAGCATTTCTTAAGAAAGTCGGAAAACCAATAACTAAAATATCTTTAACTGTTTCTTTATCGACTTCAAACCATCTTTTTAAATTAATTTTTAAATATGACGTTGGTCCAATCGAAACAAAGAAAATATAAATGAGGCCAATAAATTGTGCAATCACAGTTGCAATCGCAGCTCCTTTAACGCCCATATCAAACCCAAAAATAAAGATAGGGTCTAAAACGATATTGACACCAGCAGCAATGATTAAAGAATACATCGCGGCTTTAGAGCGTCCTTCTGCTCTTGTTAAGTTATTTAAGACCATGGAAAATGATTGGGGAATGAGGCCAATTAAAATAATTATTAAATAATCTTTAGCATACATCATGTTTTCTGCTGTTGCCCCAAAGAAGATTAATAATTCGTCGATGAATAGAAAACTTAAAAGGGTAAAAATAGCAGCAATTAAGCCATTGATGCGAAGCCCTGTGTTCACAGCACTACTCATCTTATCATAATCTTTACGACCAAATGCGCGGCTAAAAACAGATGCCGAGCCTAAACCCATCATTAAGCCAACAGCCATGACAATTGTTTGGATCGGAAAGGCTAAGGCTAAGCCACCAATTGCAATTTCATTGACACCAATCGCAACAAAAAGTGTATCAACAAAGTTGTATAGTGCGTTAACAGCCATCCCTAAAAATGCTGGAATTGATAACTTAATGAGTAATTTTTTTACGTCATATTCACGTAGCAGTTTTTCATTACTTGAGTCCATAGACACCGTCCTTTTAACAAAAAAATGGTGGAGTTAGACAGGATTGAACTGTCGACCCCTTGCACGTCAAGCAAGTGCTCTCCCGCTGAGCTATAACTCCGACCATATTTACATTATACTAGAAAGTCATTTTATTTCAATCTTTATTTAACAAATTTTTTCCAAGGGCTTAAATAACCACCTTGTACGACCGATACTTCATTTGTTACAAGTAATACTTCTGGTCTTGTTTCATTAATTAATTTTAAAATGACAGAGCGATTTTTACGGTTGGCGAAAATCATTAAAACAACACGATTACTATCTTTACCTCTAGCATCAATTGATGTCACCCCGTGTCCGTGTTCTCGAAGGACTTGACTAATTGCAGTTGCCCCTTCACCATCCGTGACGACGTGGATTAAAATTTTCCCAACAGCCAATCTGTTTTCAATAGCAGATCCAATATAAACACCTAAGGCGAAACCAACACTATAAATGATTCCCTTAATCGGCGCATCACTAATCCCTTGGATGACTGAGCTTGCGACAAAGACCCATAGTAAGATTTCAACTACTGCCAAAAAAGTTCCTTGTTTGCGGAAACCTTTATTAATAAGGATGACTCGCATCGTTCCTAGGGTCACTTCGATGATTTTAGCAATAAAAATGAGAATCGCTTCCCAAAATGTAACGGCTGTAAAAAATTGTGCAATTGTTTCCCAAAACATATTAATTCTCCTTACTATCCATTATATTCTCTTAAAAAAAATCACTTTTGTCAAGTGATTCATTTTATATTTATAATAGAAATGATGTTTTCATTCATTATTCCGAAAACAACACTTTTTTTTGTGTTTTTGCTAGTATTTCTAGCCATTGTTCAAAAAGAGAATCAATTGTGAAAGTTTGCTTTCTCACAAGTTTCATCGAAACTGCTTCTGGTACTTGAAAGGTTGTTTGATTGACATTTAAACCAATGCCAACAATGACATAATTAAGATGTTTGTTAAACGTTTGACTTTCAATTAAAATCCCACAGATTTTCTTGTTGCTCACAAAAATATCGTTGGGCTCTACTTTAACACCTTCAATATCATATTCTTTTAACAACGAAAGGATCGATGCGAAAGTCCATGATTTGATCAGTGGCAATTTATCAATGGGTAAATCTTTCAGTAAAATACTTACCAATAGATTTTCACCATAGCTGGCTTCCCAGTGACGATCGAATTGACCTCTTCCTTGAGTTTGAAAGTGGGTGCGAACAACGGTGCCATGAGGAAAAGAACTAAAATGCTCTTTTAATAAATCGTTACTTGATTGTAAGGTGTCAAACGTTAAAATAGTGAAGTTCATTAACTACCGACCGCAAACGAGATTTCACATTCACAAACAAGTTCTCCATTCACAAAAGCTTTACCGTGACCAAAACCAAAGGCACCTCTTATTTTGTGAATTTCACAATGATAATCAACAGTATCACCAGGAAAAACACTTTTTCTAAATTTCGCATTTTTAATACCCGTAAAAAAAGCTAGTTTTCCTTTAAATTCTGGGTCTGATAGTAAGACAACAGCGCCTACTTGGGCCATCGATTCAATAAGAATTACTCCTGGAACAACTGGTTTTTCAGGAAAATGACCCTTGAAAAAATCGTCGTCATCACGAAATGTTTTTCTTCCAATGCCGTATTCACGAACTCTTAATTCAACCATTTCTTCAATAAAAAGAAAGGGATGACGATGCGGAATAATTTGTTTAATTTCTTCTTGGTTTAGTTTCATAACTCCACCTTCTTAAAGATGAGGGCTGCGTTTTGGCCACCAAAACCAATGTTTATGTTCATCGCGTAGTTCATCTCTTTTTTTACATAGTGATTGGGTGTATAGTTTAAATCGCATTCAGGATCGGCCTCAATTAAGTTAATTGTTGGGGGAATAAGTGATGTTTGTAAGGCTTTAACAACTGCTATAGATTCAATTGCACCCGATGCCCCTAGGGCATGTCCGGTCATTGATTTCGTTGAACTGATATTCATTTGATATGCATGTTCATGAAAAACTTTTTTAATTCCCAATGTTTCTAAACGGTCATTTAAAGGAGTTGATGTCCCATGAGCATTAATGTAATCAATATCAGTTGGGTTTAAGTTAGCATCTGCTAAAGCGAGTTCTAAACATTTCGTAATCCCAGCAGCATCTTCATCTGGTGCAGTCATATGAAAAGCGTCTGCAGTCGAACCATAGCCAACAATTTCTCCTAATATTTTCGCACCACGAGAAACAGCGTGTTCGTATGTTTCTAAAATCATTAATCCTGCGCCTTCACCGACAACAAACCCTGCTCTTGTTTTATCAAAGGGGCGTGAGGCTGTATTTGGATCATTAGAAAAATCAAGTGCGCGTAAATTGGCAAAACCACCTACACCAATTTCGGTTATCGGTGCTTCTGAACCGCCAGCAAAAGCAAAGTCTAAATATCCATCACGAATATAACGAAACGCTTCACCAATCGAGTTGGTCGCTGCTGAACAAGCCGTTACAATCGGTAAATTTGGTCCTTTAGCACCATATTTGATCCCAATTTTCGCACCTGGCATATTAATAATCGCATTGGGAATAAAATATGGTGATATCCGTGTTGGTCCTTTTAATACTGATACTTTTGTTTCATCAAAAATCGTATTTAAACCACCAATTCCACTACCTAAAAAAGTCCCAAAGCGAAAAGGATCTAAAGTGCTCATATCTAACCCAGATTGAACAAACGCTTCTTCTGCAGCAACCATTGCTAAGTTTGTAACACGGTCTGATTTTCGTGCTTCTTTTTTATCTAACAATTGTTCAAAATCAAGGTCTTTGACTTCTCCAGCTATTTTAACTCGCCAAGCCGTTGTGTCATGAAGTTTGATAAAATCAATGCCATTTTTACCTTCCACTAACGCTTTAAATGACGATTCAACATCGTTACCGACAGGAGAAACAAGCCCCATCCCTGTAATAACAACACGTCTTTTCATTTTACATCACCATCCCGCCATCAATGATGAGTGTTTGGCCTGTCATATAACTGGCATAATCACTCGCTAAAAACAAAACAACATTCGCAACATCTTCAGCTTGTCCTAAACGTTTTAGGGGAATGTTTGCTAAATACAATTCAACAAATTTCGGATCTAATTGATCGGTCATTTCAGTTTCAATAAAACCTGGACAAATGGCGTTCACTGTTACTTGTCTTGAAGCAAACTCTTTTGCTAGTGATTTTGTTAACCCTAAAATTCCTGCTTTAGATGCACTGTAATTCGATTGTCCCGCGTTACCAATTAAACCAATAATACTAGAAATATTGATGATGCGCCCATGGGGTGATCTTAATAAATGTTTCGCAGCATGTTTCGTCAAACTCCACGTTCCTTTTAAATTGGTTTCAATGACACGGTCAAACTGGTCTTCTTGCATTCTTAAAACAAGCTGATCATGATTAATTCCGGCATTGTTTACTAAAATATCTAATTTACCATATGCTTTAATCGTTTCATCAACTAGATGTTTAGCTTGATCGAACTGCGAAATATCAGCTTGGACAGCAAGCGCCTCGCCACCTTTCGCTTTAATTTCCGCAACCAAAGCTTGAGCTTTTTGTTCACTACTACGATAATTAACGACTACGGTTGCGCCATGCTCAGCGAGCATTAAAGAAATGGTCCGGCCAATTCCAGAAGCTCCTCCTGAGACAATTGCGACTCTACTTTGTAAATCCATGGGTGTTTAACCATCCTTTCACTGTTTCATATTCACTCCATTTATCAAATGACATCACGGTTAGTTCTGGATCAATTCTTTGAATTAAACCGGTGAGAACTTTACCAGGCCCAATTTCTAAGAAATGCGTAAACCCATCTTTTTTCATTTGTAAAATGATATCGATAAATTTGACTGGATGAGTCATTTGTTCGGTTAAGTGTATCAAAAGATCATGTTTTTGGAGCACTTTTGCATTTAAATTCATATATTGTTTATATTTTGGTTGACTTGGTTTTAGTATATCATTGTTTTGAATAAATTGAGAAAATTGTTCTTGAGCTTGATCCATTAGTGATGTGTGAAAAGCACCACTTGTTTTTAAAACAATCACTCGTCTAGCTCCAGCAGTTTTCAGTGCGTCAACGGCTTCTAAAACAAGGGATTCTTCTCCTGAAATGACATATTGTTTCGGTTCATTTTCGTTTGCAATAACCAATATTCCTTTGGTTTGAATAGGAGCAATCACTTCTAAAATCTTTGCTCGATCTAATCCGATAACTGCTGCCATTTTTCCTGGATTTGCTGAAGCAGCTTGTTCCATTACTTCTGCTCGTTTTTGAACCAAACTTAATAACGTCGGTAAAGAAAAGACACCAGATGCATAATAAGCAGTATATTCTCCTAAACTAAAACCAGTCATTCCATTTATTTCTGGATTGAGTTTTAAAATGTGGCGAAGTCCTAACAATGACTTTAACACAATAAGGGGTTGTGTTTTCAATGTTTGTTCAAAGGCATTTTCGCTTTGTAAAGCCTCATTTACATCAAACTCTAAAAGAGAAGAAACTTGTTTAATCCAGTTTTTATCTTCTGGGTTGGCTTCAATGTAATCGATACCCATATTTAAATACTGACTTCCTTGTCCCGAGAAACAAAGGGCTAATTTTTTCATAAAAATCCTCGTTTAAGTTGTTATAATTGCACTACCATAAGTAAACCCACCACCAAAACCGACCATTAAAACCCGTTGGTTTTTAGGTGGATTTGCATCTAAGTACTCAGATAAAGTAATTGGGATACTTGCAGCAGATGTGTTTCCGTAATGTTCAATATTAACAACAAACTTTTCCATCGGAATGTCCATTGCTTTTGAAACAGCTTGAATGATCCGAATGTTTGCTTGATGGGGAATAAAAACATCAATCGCATCTTTTGTTAAGTTCGCATCTTCTAAAATCCGTTCAATACTTCTTTTAATAACATCAACTGCAAATAAGAAAACTTTACGACCATCCATTTCGATGTATTGGCGGACAGTTAATGAATCATCCACATCTGGTTTGGCTGTGTTAAAAAAGTAAGCTTCATGTTTATTAGAGTTACTGGGTTCAATTAATAATGCGCCAGCACCATCACCAAATAAGACACATGTGTTTCGGTCTTCATAGTTCGTGACACTGGTCAATCTTTCTGAGCCAATAATTAAGGCAGAACGAAATTTTTTCGAAGCTAACATTTGCGAGGCAATTTCTAAACCATAAACAAACCCCGTACAAGCAGCATTAATATCAAAACTCATACATTCGTGTTCAATCCCAAGTTTCTTTTGGACTAAATTGGCGGTAGATGGTGTCATTTGATCGCCTGTAATTGTCGCCACAATAATTAAATCAACTTGATCGGGACTAAAGTTGGCTTTATCTAGTGCGGCTTTTGCGGCTAAATAAGCCATCTCACTTGCTGTTTCATGGGTGGCTTTATGTCTGGTGACAATACCTGTTCTTGAAACAATCCATTCGTTGTTGGTATCGACCATCTTTTCTAAATCTTGATTCGTTATTTTATCTTTAGGAAGGTATTTTCCACTAGAAATAATGTTAATCTTCGGTTTGTTCATCTTCTTCGTCTCCTCGCTCTTCATAAACACCGATATCTCTGAACTTTTGGTATCTTTGTTTAAGTAATGTTGTTTTATTCATTTTCAATAAACGATTAAACTGTCTCGTTAAAGCTTTTTTTAAGTTATTTAATCCTACATTAGGTTCTAAATGAAGGCCTTCACCTTCAACAATAATTTCTTCAATAATACCAAACTCAAGTAAATCTTGAGCCGTTATTTTCATCATATTCGCAGCTTGTTCGGCTTTCGTGCTGTCCCGATAAATAATCGATGCGAAGCCTTCGGGAGATAAAATAGAATAAATCGCGTTTTCAAACATACAAACATAATCACCAACACCAACGCCTAAAGCACCACCTGAACCACCTTCGCCTAAAACAACGATAATAATCGGTACCGTTAAATCCATCATTTGTTGTAAGTTATAAGCGATTGCTCGTGCTTGCCCTCTTTCTTCTGCGCCAATTCCTGGATAGGCACCCGGGGTATCAATAATCGATAAAATCGGTCGGTTAAATTTTTCTGCTTGGCGCATCAATCTCAAGGCTTTATGATAACCTTCTGGATGAGGCATCCCAAAATTGTGATAAATTTTTTCTTCTGTTGTTATCCCTTTTTCTTGAGCAATAATCGTTACAGGGGTGGCATTAAATTTTCCAATTCCTCCGATAATAGCTTGATCGTCGCGGTACAATCGATCTCCTTTTAATTCAACAAAATCACTAATGAGGGCGTCAATGACGCCACGTGAAGTCATCCGTTTTGGATGACGTGCAAGTTTTACAATTTCCCATGCTGATTTACTCATGATGCCACCTGCTTCCCTTCATGAAGTTTTAAAAGTTGATGAAGCATTTTTCGCATATCGCGACGGTGAACAATGAGATCGACCTGTCCATGTGATAGTTGAAAAGTATCTGTTTGAAAACCATCAGGTAAATCTTGCATAATCGTTTGTTTAATCACTCTGGCACCAGCAAAACCGATGAGTGATGATTTTTCCGCAATCATAATATCGCCCAATGAAGCGAAACTCGCTGCAACACCACCCGTTGTAGGATTGGTTAGAACGCTAATATATAAAAGTTTTTCTTGGTCATGTTTCAATAACGCAGCACTAGTTTTAGCCATCTGCATCAGCGAGAAAATACCTTCTTGCATTCTCGCCCCACCTGAAGCTGAAAAAATAATAAGCGGAAGTTTTTCTGTTGTTGAATACTCAATTAAGCGAGTTACTTTTTCTCCAACAGCACTCCCCATGGAACCCATCATAAACGTTGAGTCTAAAATACCTATCGCAATTTTTGACCCGACTATTTGAGCTGTCCCACATAAGAAAGCTTCGTTAATTTTTGATAAAGCTTTACCGATGTTTAACTTTTCTTCATAACCATGCATTCCTAAAGGGTTTAATGATTGTATGCCATCAAATAGAGGTTCAAAACTGCCTTCATCAACGGTTAGATGCATCCGGTTTAAAGCAGACATCCGAAAATGATAATCACAAAAGGGACAAATGTATTGTCCGATTTGTAAGTTCTTCTCATAAAGAGCCGCTCCACACTGATCGCATTTTAAAAAGAGACCTTCGGGAATATTAATCGGTTTGTAGGTGACTTCTTTTTTACGAACGGTCTTTTTAAAAACTTCTAAACGTTTTTTGCGTTGTTCTAAAAAATCATTCATTGTTACTTTCCTCAACTAGTTTATGAAACCTTTGAATGAATCCAGTATCATAATTGCCTTTAATAAATTCGGGATTATACATAATTAAATATTGATATTCAATATTTGTTTCAATCCCTTCGACAACAAACTGTTCTAAAGCCACGCGCATTTTTTTAATGGCTTCTAAACGTGTTGGAGCGTGAACAATTAGTTTTGCAATCATCGAATCATAAAAAGGAGGAATCGAGTATCCAGGATAAATATGTGTATCCACACGGACACCAAGCCCGCCAGGAAATAAAACGTTTTTAATTTCACCAGGTGAAGGCATAAAATTTTTTAGTGGCTGCTCAGCATTGATTCGACATTCAATCGCATGGCCATTCATTTTAAGATCACGCTGTTTAAAGGATAATGTGTTTCCATAAGCTACGCGAATTTGTTCTTTAACTAAATCAACACCAGTAATCATCTCTGTTACTGGATGTTCGACTTGAATTCTTGTATTCATTTCAATAAAGTAAAAATTAAGTTTGGCATCGACTAAAAACTCAACCGTGCCTGCATTCACATAATTAATGGCTTTTGCAAGTTTTAACGCCGCCATCCCCATTCTTCTTCTTAAAAGCTCGTTTAAAACAGGGCTTGGTGATTCTTCAATCATTTTTTGGTTTTTACGTTGTAAAGAACAATCTCTTTCAAAAAGATGAACATAATTGCCTGCTTCATCACCGATAATTTGAATCTCAACGTGGCGTGGAGATTCAATAAACTTTTCAATATATAAAGCACCATCACCAAAATTAGCGACCGCTTCCATTGCCGTTCTTGAAAAGGCATTTTTAAACTCTGTATCAGAACGCACAATACTAATGCCTCTGCCACCACCACCACTTGAGGCTTTAATCATCACGGGATAGCCAATTTTCTTAGCTACCTTAAGTCCTTCTTCAACTGTCTCAACAACACCATCACTACCTTCAATAGTAGGAACGTTGTGGCCTTTAGCAAGGGTTCTTGCTGCTGACTTATCACCAATTTGCGCTATTGCTTGCGAGGAAGGACCAACAAACTTAATTTGACAACTTTCGACCATTTCGACAAATTCAGCATTTTCAGCTAAAAAGCCATATCCAGGATGGATGGCATTGCATCCAGTCGATATGGCAGCAGAAAGAACACGATTCATATTTAAATAACTATCGGCACTATCGTTTTCACCGATACAAACGGCTTGGTCAGCAATTTTAACATGTAAACTTTTCGCATCTGCTTTTGAGTATACAGCAACTGTTTCAATGCCTAACTCTTTGGCAGCACGGATAATCCGAACAGCAATTTCACCACGATTTGCGACAAGAAGTCTATTTTTCAACCGCTTCTCCAATCGTCATGAGAACTTGGTCATAACCCACAACTTCTTTATTATTCACTAAAATAGCTTCTATTACACCTTCTACAGGAGCGGTAATTTCGTTCATTATTTTCATCGCTTCGATAATGCAAACGACTTGGCCTTTTTTAACAACATCGCCCACCTTGACATACGGTTTTGCTTCAGGTGAAGAGGCATGATAAAAAGTACCCACGAGTGGTGAATGGATTTTAGTGAGATGATCTTCAATTGCTGGTTCTATGTTTTCAACTTGTGGTTGATCTTTAGTTCGGATTTTTGGTTCAAGATTTTTATGAATAATTTCTGGTTCTTTTAATTTAGATAATTTAATTTTTGTGTCTTTGAGTTCTAACTCTAATGTCGTTAATGTTGATGACTCAAAGTCTTTGATTATTTGTTGAATTTCTTTTATTGTCATGATTTACCATCACATTTCATTTTATTTTAGCTTTCTTTTGCACAAACACTTTTGCCTTTTTCAACATCATCCTTTCCTCATTTTTGATTAATTCGTTTGAATATCAAAGTATGATGTTTTTATTCTATCACATATTATGTGTTTGTCAACGAAAGCAGACAAGTTTTTTTAATGATGATAAATTATGGGAAAATCTCTTTATAGCAGTTGATTCAATAGAGGTTCATTGTTTAAATATCGTTGAATGTTTTCTTGAACATATTGTAAAATGCGTTCATAATGATTGGGTGATGCGCTCGAATCATGAGGTGTTATAAAACAATTTTCTAAACGCCATAAGGGATGATCTGCCGGGAGTGGCTCTGGAGTAGTGACATCTAAAGCAGCACCACGAATGGTTCTTTTTTCTAAAGCTTTTACCAATGCATCTTGATCGATAACTTCACCACGAGCAATGTTTATTAAGAGGGCATTGGGCTTCATCATTTGTAAAGTTTTATCGTTTATTAAATGATGCGTCTTTTCACTCAAAGGTACAGAAAGAACGATGATATCACTCGTTTTAAGAAGTGTTTCTAACCCTTGATCATCGTAATAAACCGCATCAAAATGAGGTAGCTTTTCAGGGGTTCGTTTATAACCCAATATATGAGTGTCAAATGCTTTCAGTCTTTCGGCAATGTGTTGACCGATAGAACCTGCGCCAATAATCCCAACAGTTGAGCCATAAATTTCATGGTCTGTATAAATAGGTTGCCAAAGTTGGTTAGACTGTTGCTCCATATGGCGCTTTAAATGGCGGTTAAAATATAAAATCTTCGCAATAACATCTTCAGCAATTTGAATGCTAAAGGCGCCCTTTGCGTGAGTTAACATGATTTGTCTTGCTTTTAACTCTGCTAAATCAACAGTGTCATAACCTGCTGTTGTTAACATAATCCATTTTAAGTTAGAGTACTTATCCAGTTCTTGATAATCAAGCAAATGGGGCATTGTCACCATTACTTCACAATCATAACTTTCAGTTTTTTCAGTAATAAATTCAACTATAGTCAATGTTTTTAATGTTGGCAAAAAATGTTTGAGTGATACTCCTCTTGGATTTAAATAAATTTTCATGTCTTTCCTCCTTGTAATAGACAGTCAAAAGCAAGGCGATGACGGTCGCCCAAATCGTCTTTTTCTAATAAAATATAACCCACTTCTTGATAACCATGGTTTAAAAAAAGTTTTTGGGCATAACGATTATCACGATGGGTATCAATGCGCATAACATACACTTGTTTTTTTATGGCTTCTGCATGTGCAAATGCTAATAATTCAGAGGCAATATTTTTTCCTAAAAAGGATCTTTTCACTGCTAAACGGTGAATCGTTATATAAGGACCCTCATAGCGCCACTTGCCATCATAAATTAGGTTATAAGTTGGTTCAATACCTAATTTTATCGCAATCATTCCAACAATTTTATTGTTTATCTCATAAACAAATAAATCTTGTTGTTGTATGTCTTTAATAAACGTTGTTTGACTCGGTTCGCGGTGTTGCCACTGATCAATTTGTCTTTCTTTTAATAATGTTGCTGTTTCGTTACGAAGTGTCATAATGGCAACGATGTCTGCCATCGTTGCTAATCTAATGTTAAGATTCATCAAATAAAACCACACTTAAAAGAAGGGCATCTGTTTTAGGCATTTTAATGGGTTGAGCAACCATAAAATAATGGCCTTCAGGAACAGCCGCGAGGCGCAAGCCTTCTATAATATAAACATCATTTTTAAATAAGGTTTTATGGGTGGGATGATGAGGTTGATCACGTTCGATTCCAAGTCCATCAATACCAACACCTAAAACACCTTTTTCAACTAAATATTCAGCCCCATCTTTTGCCAAATAAATAAATTGAAAATTAAAGTTTTCTTCAAAACTATTTCTTGTTTTAAAAAGTAAAAAGTCACCAGGTTCAATACCTTTTTCTTGTAGTTCACGTTTAGTAATTTTATCTGTTAATGGTGAGAAATCAAACACTTTCACTGAACGAATCAGTCGCTTTAAATCTAGAGTGTCAGATGAGGGGCCGTCTTGCACCATATGTGAAGGAAAATCCAGATGCGTTCCTGTATGAAGATTTAAAGCTACAAGCGTTTCTTGACTCGTGTTATCGGGTAGTTTTGAAGCCAAAGAAAAGCGTGGGATTTTTTCTTCTTTATTTTTATAAACTTGCATTGTTTCTGAAATCATCATTGAAACATCGTAATAGGTTTTTTTCATAAAGCATGTTCATCCTTTTCTAAAATAATAGCTTTTAAATCATCAAAATGATGATACGGATGTAAAGTCGGTTCTAAATCCTTTATTTGATCAATTAAGCGCCATGCAAGTTCAATTTCATCCCAACGAGTGAAAAGAGATTTGTGATATGTTGCTGCATCTAAAAGGAGTTTTTCATACGCTTCACTTTTATTTCCAAAAGCATTTGATGATGATGTAAAGTATTCTAGTTCAACCTCTTCCGTTTTTGATGTTAAACCTGGTACTTTAGAGTTTAATCGCAAGCCAACGCCATCTTCGGGGTCTATCTTGATAAAAAGTTTATTCGTTGAAAGTGGTAAATTCCATTTTCTTTGTTCAATCGTCTCTTCAAATTCGATAATTATAACCGATTGTTTTGTGTCAAGTTTTTTCCCTGTCATTAAGTAAAAGGGGACACCTTTAAACCGTGGTGTATTAACAAAGGCTTTTAAGAAAACAAACGTGTCTGTTGTTGAATCCGGACTGACTTTCTCTTCATTTAAGTAGCCATCATATTGACCAAAGACAATTGATTCTTTCTCAATACTAATATTCTCGATGACTTTGACTTTTTCATTTTTAACATCTTCACTGTAGTATGATAACGGTACTTCCATAGCTATTAAACAAAGCATTTGAATAAGATGTGATTGCACCATATCCTTAAGGGCACCTGCCTGATCGTAGTAACCGCCACGGTTATGAATTCCGGCCGTTTCCTTGACAATAATTTTAACATTTTTAATTGCTCGATTGTACCAAACATCTTCAAAAATACGGTTAGCGAACCGAACAGTTAAAAGGTTTTGAATCATCTCTTTACCTAAATAGTGATCGATTCTAAATATTTGTTTTTCTGTGAAGAACTCCCATAGTTCATGGTTGATTTTAGTTGCACTTTCAAGGTCGTGACCAAAAGGTTTTTCAAAAATAACGGCTTGTGTTTCATTGCCTTTTTCAACTAGTCCGGATTGATAAATGTTTCTTGACACATCGATAAATAAATCAGGCCCCACTGCTAAATAAAAGAGTTGGCGTGTTGCTTTATCTGCGTATTGTTCAAGGAGTTGTTTTAAACGTTCATATTCATTTAAATTTGTGATTTGAATTTGGTGATAATGAACAATTTTGTTAAGCATTCGCAAATCCAATTGACCATGAATTGAGCGATTCATTTCTTCTAGATACGAATTCGTATCATACGCTTTTCTTCCTAAAGCTATGACTAAGCTTTCTTCAGGAATGTCTTTGTCTTGATATAATTTTTGAATTGCTGGAAGGAGTTTTCTTGACGTTAGATCTCCTGTTGAACCAAAGATAATAAAAATAAGTTTTTTCATAATTTCCTCCTAATCCCAATGATGCCATAAAAAATGTGAAACAAAGGTGCGGTAAGGCTGCCATTTTAAACTGTGTTCTTCTACTTCTTTAAGGGTCATGTCGGGTTTATTTAGTAATTTTTTCAAACTTTCTCTTAAACCCAAATCTCCAGATGAAAAAACATCAGGTCGATTTAAAACAAAGAGTAAATACATTTGTGCTGTCCAAATACCAACACCTTTAATTTTAATCAGTTCATGAATCACTTCTTGATCTGTTAAAGTTGGAAATGCCTTAAAATCAATCTCTTGATTAATAACCATTCGAGCAAGGCTTTGCATGTAATTAATTTTAGGACCAGAAACTCCTAAAGCACGAAGTTCATCAATAGGCAGCTCTAAAATTTGTTCAGGTGTGATTTTATTGTTTAGTCGATCGTTAAGACGTTGTCGAATAGCGTCCGCTGCTTTTGTCGAAAGTTGTTGCCCAATGATTGTTTCAACTAAAAAAACAAACGGATTTTCTTCGAGTAAGACCGTGATCTCATGAGGTTTTGATAATAAAGGAATTAAAGCTGGATCCTGTTGCATCAGTTTTTCAGCAACGGGCGATGGGCATTTAAAAATGGTTTTCTTCATAAATCCTCTTCCTCTTTTTATATTCCCATTATATCATGTCTTAAAGGTGTCAGTACGCGTTATGAATGATAAAAACCATGTTAAAATAAAAGAGATGAAAGGTGTGACAGTATGAATCGAAAGACAAATAAAACAATGATAACGCCAAAATATGGAATCGTTGCAACAAGCGAACCAAATGCTGCACAAGCAGGTTTATCAATTTTAAAAACAGGTGGAAATGCAGTTGATGCGGCCATCGCAACCGCAATTGCTTTAACTGTAACTGAACCAACGAGTAATGGATTAGGTGGAGATAATTTTGCAATTGCTTGGGTTAACCAACAATTAATAGGAATGAATGCAAGTGGCAGGTCTCCAGAAAATCTATCAGTAGAAGCCCTTCAGGCACTAGGGCATAAAGAAATTCCGATTTATGGGGTTATTCCAGTCACCGTTCCTGGTCAAATCAAAGGATGGGCTGCTTTATCAAAAAAATATGGGAAATTGCCTTTTCGTGATTTATTCGAGCCCGCTATTCGCTTAGCTGAAGATGGTTATCAAATTGCTGATACTGTCCAATATCATTGGGATAAAGCAGCACAAATTTATCAAGAAAAATTAAAGGGCCCTCAGTTTCAAGGTTGGTTTGATACTTTTGGTAAAGCTCCTAAAAAAGGCGCTTGGGTCACCTTAAAAGACCATGCACAAACATTAAAAAGTTTGCGCGATACCGAAGGTGAAAGTTTTTATTCTGGTGCTTTAGCTGAAAAAATAGCTGCTTTCTTTAAAGAGCATGGGGGCTTTTTAACGAAAAATGATTTAAGTCGTCATAATATCGAATGGGTAAAACCAATATCAGCAACTTATCGAGGATACGATGTTTGTGAATTGCCTCCGAACACACAAGGATTGATTGGGCTATTATCTTTTAATTTGTTAGAACACTTTAAAGTCGATACAATGGGTCCAGTTGATCGCATGCATACACAAATGGAAGCTGTTAAGCTCGCTTTTGCAGATGGACTCAAATATATTGCCGACCCTAAAGCAATGACTGTTACCATTGATGAGCTACTATCAAAGGCATATGCCCAAAAAAGAGCAAAAGAGATTACAAATGAAGCTTTAGTGCCGCATTATGGTAAGCCGCAAGCAACCGGTACTGTTTATCTTGCAACAGTCGATGCTGAAGGACAGATGGTCTCATTCATTCAAAGTAATTATATGGGTTTTGGTTCTGGTATCGTTATTCCAAACACAGGTATTGCTTTACACAACCGAGGTCACAACTTCTCTTTAGATCCCTTGTCGCCAAATGTTTTAGCGCCCTTAAAAAAACCTTACCATACAATTATCCCTGGTTTTTTGATGAAAGATGGTGCTCCTATTGGTCCCTTTGGCGTGATGGGTGGTTTTATGCAACCTCAAGGACATTTACAAGTTATTTCTCATTTACTTGATTTAAAGATGAATCCTCAAGAAGCACTGGATCAGCCCCGGTTTATGTGGGAAAAAGAAAAAACCATTTGGGTAGAAGATAATTTTCCAGATGAAGTGTATCAACAATTAAAACAGCGGGGACATGATCTAAAGAAAACAGCGGATGTTGCTTTATTTGGTCGAGGGCAAATGATTATTAAAAAAGAAAATGGATATGCCGTTGGAACAGAAAAAAGATGTGACGGCACCATCGCTTATGAATAAAAAAAACACGCCAATGGGTGCGTGTTTTTTTTATCCGGAGAAAGTGGATATATCAAAATCATTGACAAGATGTTCTGACACTTTGATTATATCACTGTTCAGATTGACTGTCATTTAATATGCTTTCAGTTTTTTTCTTCTTATCGAAATAACGGACCAAGCCTAGTAGCAATACACCTAAAATAAAGATATAGGCGGATGTATCAAACAGTAATAAAGCACTTCTTTCATAAATAAAGCCGCCGATTAAAGGGCCTAAAACCATTCCAATCGCGAGAAATGCTTGTCTTATACCAATGACTTTTCCATATTTTCCTTCGGTTGCGTGACTAGAGATATAGTTTTGTTCTAAAGGAAGGTAAACAGCTTTAAAAACAATATAGATCATATAAACTGTGTAAATTACAAGAAGAAAATTGCTGGCACGAAAAACGTATAAGACAATTGCCGCACTAAATAATTGAATCACAGCAATCGTTTTAATTTGGTTTTTAAATCGTGTAAAGATCGGAACGATAAATAAGCTGGCAAAGACAGAAACTATGCCTGTGACAAAGACAAAAGTACCTAAATCTTGCGGAGTGTACCCTAATTCATCAAAGTAAACATCGACATATTTGCTTAAATTGGTCGCCCCAATCGTAATAAGGGTTAATGAAATAAGAAAGATAAGAAGACTTTTATCAATTTTAGTAATATCTTTCAAATGAGAAATGAATGTTTCTTTTGGTTTTTCTGTTGCTTCTTGTGGTGTTTCTTTAAAAGTGAAAAACAAAAAGAGAGCATAAAGACCATTCACAAGTGCTTGAGTTAAAAAGACTTTCGGGTAGGTATTGACTTTTAAAACGTCAACCATCCATGTATTTGTACTAATAAAACCACCGATATAATAGCCTAACGAAGCACCTAATGTTGTTGCAGCAGCCGCAAAAGCTAAAGAATAAGCGCGTTGATGCGGCTCAGTTGTTTCGATTAAATGACTAATTAAAAGTGTTGCTCCAGCGGCAGCACCGATGCCACTGATGAAGCGAAAGAAAATCATCGCTGTTTGATGATGAAAATAACCAAACGCGAACTGTCCTAAACTATATAAAATCAAACCTAAAAAAATGTAGTTACGTTTATGACCGCGATCACTTAAAATACCCCAAATCGGTCCACCAATCATCATCCCTAAACTCATTGATGCAAAAAAAACACCAAACATGTGATCGGGGATAAGTAAAGAGCGGACAAATGCTGGTGTCACCGGGTGGCCAATATTATGGGCGATACCTTGAATGAAAAAGTATGCGATAATCAGTCTTCGTTGTTTTTGCATGTTTTATCGGTTCAACCTTTGTTTCTGATACACTTGGTGAATTTGGTTTGCCAAATGTTCAAGATCTTCGTTTTCATTATGGATGATTAAATCGATCCGTTTGATTTTTTCAGGGCGAAAGATTGATTCATCTTTAGCCAATCTTTTTTCAATGATGGCTTGTTCATCTTGACGATGATTCATCCGTTTTTTTCTTGTTTCTTTGCTTGCTTCGACAAAAACAACAAAAACATCTGCACCTAAAGCTTCGAGTAACGCGTTGGCTCCGTTTGGATCAACAATAATAATCCCGTGATCAAAAATATCTGTTTTTTGAGTTCCATACCAATAATGGTTATATTCATTGATTTCAAGAAAAGCTCTTTCTTTTTCTAATTGCTGAAATTTTAAAAGATTGACAAAATGATAATCAACACCATCTTGCTCACCATTTCTTTTCGGACGAGTTGTCGTCGTTAAACATTTTTTATAACCAAAGGTTTTAAAAAGTGTTTTTGCTAATTCTGTTTTTCCACTTGCACTGGCGCCTACAAAAACTAACATGGTTGTTTCCTCTCTTTATTAAGTAAGTTGAATGACTTGGTAATTTGCTGCTTTTAATAAACGATTTTTTAAAGCCACTTCGTACGTGCCTTTCGCAAATTGGGCAACGTAAATATATTCGATTTGATATTGATCCATTTTCCGTAAAGCAGGAAAAAGATTGGAGACGATTTCTTCTTCTTGGTCGGGATCACCGACATGAAAGACAACGGCATTTTTAAATTCATCTCGTAAATCTTTGGTACAAATAACCCCGACTCGTTCATTGTTTAAGTGATGCTTTTCAATTTGGTCTTGAATATAAGCGATCATTTTCTCTTGTGATCCTTCAACGATCGTTAGTTGGCCTTTAGGGGCGTAGTGTCGATATTTTGTTCCTGGGGAACGTGGTTGTTCGCTATCGGTACCTTCTAGCACTTGACCAATGACTTGTTCTAACATGGCTTTTGTCACAGATCCAGGTCTTAAAATCATCGGAATTTCTTGAGTAACATCTAATACAGTTGATTCAAGACCGACCGTTGTTTGACCGCCATCAATAATAATATCGACACGATCAAGAAAATCTTCAATCACATGTTCAACCATCGTCGATGACGGTCTCCCACTTAAATTGGCGCTTGGTGCACAAATAGGTACACCTGCAATTTCAATCACCTTTAGAGCTACAGGATGATTCGGCATTCTTAAACCAACCGTGTTTAAACCACCAGTCATTTGTTTTGGCACATGTTCTTGTTTTTCCATCACGAGAGTTAAGGGTCCTGGCCAAAAGTGATTAATTAATTTTTTTACATAAGGTTGGTGGTTTTTAGTATGTTTAAAAATATCTTCTTTTTTGTGAATGTGCATGATTAAGGGATTATCTGATGGTCGACCTTTGACTCGGTATATATTTTTGATCCCTATTTCACTTAAAGCATACGCACCAATACCATAAACCGTTTCCGTTGGAAAGACAACGTTGTCTCCTCGAAGAAACGTTTCTTTAATATCTGTTTGAACGTTTGCTTTTTCTAAATCTAAAGCATGATAAATTCTAGTTTTCATAGATGACTCCTATGAACGCATGGTTCACTTTAGTGTACCCCTTTTTACGGCTTCTTGCAAGTCATTTAAGAAGTTCATAATAGGCTTTTGCAATCTGGGCGCCGACTTTCGCATTGTGATAAACCAAAGCGATGTTCGCTTTTAAACTTTCCCCTTTAGTTTGTTCAACAATGCGACTTAATAAAAACGGTGTTACGTCTTTACCAGTTAAATCCGCTGCAAAACTATCGGCAACAGCTTGATCAATAATTGTTTGAATAAATTCTGCATCTAAAGAATCTTTTTCTGGAATTGGATTAACAATTAATAAGCCACCTTTTAATTGAAGGTTTTCTTTAGTCACAACAATTTCTGCCAGTTCTTCTGGACTATTCACGAAATCATTTAAAGGAAGGTGTGATTCTCGTGTATAAAAGGCAGGTAAAACTTTTGTTTGATAACCGATAACACTTACACCTTTTGTTTCTAAATATTCTAGTGTTCTAGGTAAATCCAAAATCGATTTAGCACCTGCGCAAATGACATGAACATCTGTTTGTGCGAGTTCATCTAAATCTGCAGAGACATCCAGTGTTTCTTCATAACCACGATGAACTCCACCAATGCCTCCAGTCACGAAAAACTTAATTCCAACCATTTCAGCACAAATCATAGTTGAGGCAACAGTGGTTGCACCAATTTCTTTTTTTGCTAAAACAGTCGCTAAATCGCGTCGAGAAACTTTTCTTGCGTGAGATGATTTTCCTAATATTTCTAAATCTTCTTCACTAAGACCAACTTTAACTTTCCCATTCATAATGGCTATTGTTGCAGGGACTACTCCTTGTTCACGAATAATTTGTTGTGTTTTTTTAGCCATTTCAACATTTTGTGGATAAGGCATCCCATGAGATATAATCGTTGATTCTAAAGCAACGACCGGTAGATTTTGTTCAAGTGCTGCTTGAACCTCGGGATGAATATCAAAATACTGATGATTAAATTTCATATTTTTTACTCTCCTTTTTTAGAAATTGTTTCGATAATTTTGGGTGTGCCGTTAGTGGCGATTGGATGGTTAAACTAGCGGTGATTGCAGCATGAAGCATGGCCTTTTCAAAACTTTCTTTATGAATTAAAGCGCTAATCAAGGCTGCTGAGAATGAGTCTCCCGCACCAGTGACATCAACAACCTTTTCTGGAGGAACAATGATCGCTTCTCTTTTTTTAATAAGTTTGCCTTCTCCAAAGACTGAACCATTAATACCAGCTGTTACAACTGCTTTTTGAACACCTTTATCAAGCCACATTTGGCATAGTTTTTCTAAATCATTTGTTTTAGTTTTAAAATATCGTTCAGATTCATCTTGATTAACAATCATAAGATCAACACCATTTAAATCGTCTGGACAGTTTTTCATCTTTGGACCTGAAACACCAACAATGGCAAGCTTTTTATTTTCTTCTCGTTTAAATTCAATTAAAGCTTCTATAGCATCCTTGCTGACGTTCATATCACATACAATCCATGAACTTAAACTTAAATGTCTCTTATGTTCCAAAATCCATGATCGGTTCATGTGATCATTTATATTCATGTTTGCCAAACCAACTTCCATATGACCCTTTTGATTAATAACAGCATAATAGGTACCCGTTGTTTCGCCTTTGAGTTTATCTGTTGCAAACACTTCCATAATTTTACGTGATTGATTGATAATTTCTTCTCCCGATGCATCATCACCCACAACTGACATAAGCGAGACTTTGTGGCTTAATTGACTTAAATTTTTAGCAATGTTTCTAACAACGCCTCCAACTGAAATTTCTGTCGTCACCGGATTTGATGTTTCCAAAAGAAAATCTTCTTGTAACTTTAATGTTAAATCCAAACTGGAACCGCCGACACATGTAAGATATTCATCTGTCTTTAAGACATAAGGCTTCCCCAAAATATGACCTTTATCTTGTAGCGTAGAAATTAAATTGGCAATGGATGGTCTTGATAATCCCAGTTGTTCTGCAATTTCTTTTTGACTAATAAAAGGATCATTTTTTAAGATTTCCAAAATTTTAATTTCGTTTTCATTTAAACTCATTTAATCACCTCACATACATTTGTTTGACAATAAACAAATGTTTATATTTACATTATAATATTAACTCTTTTAAAAGTAAAGCCTTCTTCTTACTCATTTCTCTTTTATTTTCTGACAATTTTAAATTGTTTCCACTTGTTAGGCGTATAAACAGACATTTCCTATCTTTATACGGTTGTAAGATTTTAACAATTACGCTATAATAGATTTACAGGTGGAGGTCGTTATATATGACAAGTACAAAAGTAGCAAGAATCGTCGGAATTCTTTCGATTTTTATCGGATTTTTTTTGGTTTTTATTGGCTATATGATTCGTGAACCATGGGTAAAACATACAATGAATCCTGTGGCCCAAATCTATACATCAGCGTTGTTTGCGGTTTATGGCATCGTCGTTATTTCCAAATTAAAATATGAAAACAATACCGAAAGAAAAACCATGGGCGCTTTGCTTGGTTTGTATTTGTTTTATGGAGCGATTGCTTTTATGTTTATTGCCTTACCACGATGGGGCATCGTCTTATTTCTCTTTGCTCTTCTTATATCGATACCGCTTGCTTTAGGAAGTGGATACTACTTTTTATTAGTCAAACGTGAAGAAGATCATAGACGTGCACTTCGTAGACAAATGAGAAATAATCAAAGATAAGGCCATCTGGCCTTTTTTTGTCCTTCAAGCAAAAAGACGTTAATGAATCACAATTCATTATATAATAACTATAATTTAGGAGGTGATTTGATGACACGTTCACTTGCTGCTAAAGTTGTTGGTATTTACTCGATTTTATTAGGGATGATAGTTGCTCTTTATTATCTTATCGCGATGAGTCAAGTAGAGGAAGATTCAGCCGTGCCAGCTGCAACTTTGCTTTTTCCTATTTTGTTCATTATTTTAGGAAGTTTGACGCTGTCTTCGAATAAGACATCATCACCACACCAAAGAAAATACATCATCACACTGTTGGTCTTTTATTTAATGCTCGCAGCTACCGGTCTCATTTTCTTGGCTTTTCCTGCCGTTGGAGAGCTACTGTTTTGGAGCAGTATCCTTGTTTCTGGAACACCTATTTTTTTCACGTTTTGGTATTTTTCTTTATCCAAAAAAGAAGACACTTCTAATCACATAGATGAGTAGTCACTTTTAAAAAAGAATTCTTTTTTTATATCTTTCGTCTTCCATTTTATTTTTTGTTTTGTCACGTCATTCAGTCAAAGGAGCCTTTATGAAAATTTCCAAAATTGTTGAAATTCCTTATCACGAAAAAGATCAATTAAAAAAGTTTGATTTTAAGAAGAAAGTTAAAAAACAAAATCGGTTATTAATGCCGTTGATTTGGCTTTTATCTTTTCCAGAAGTTTTTAAACGTAAAACACAAATAACAAAAGTGAATATGGAACCATTAAAAAAAGAGCCCTATCTTTTACTATGTAATCACAACGCTTTTTTTGATTTTAAAGTTGCCACAAAAGCAATTTTCCCTAGACGAGCGACATACATCGTCGCTATCGATGGTTTTATTAATCGCGAGGGCATTATGCGTGAGGTTGGCTGTTTTGGCAAACGAAAATTTATTCAAGATCGTTATTTAATTTCACAAATTAAACGTAGCCTCTTTGATTTAAAGCACATTTGTATGATTTATCCTGAAGCCCGTTATTCGCATGTGGGAACGACGTCTATCATGCCTGAAAGCTTAGGAAAACTTGTTAAATTACTCAACGTTCCAGTTGCAACCCTTATTACTAGCGGCAATCACTTGTCACAGCCCGTCTGGAATCTACAAAAAAGAAACGTTCAAACAGAAGCAAAAATGACATATTTACTCTCGAAAGAGGATATTGCAGCGATGAGCTTTCAAGACATAAACAATAAAATTAATGAAGCTTTTGTTTACGATGATTACCGCTGGCAACAAACAAACCAAATTCAAATCAAAGAACCCTTCCGTGCCGAGGGATTAGAACATGTTTTATATCAATGTCCCCACTGTTTAGCTGAAGGAAAAATGACAACGAAAAATGATGAAATTAAGTGTGAAAACTGTGAGAAAAAATGGACATTAACACAAACTGGTTTTTTAGAAACAAACGATGGCAAGTTAGAATTTAATCATATTCCTGATTGGTATGAATGGCAACGTCACCAGGTTAAAAAAGCCATTGAAGAAGGGACATACCACTTTGCACATGATGTAAATATCAATGTTCTTCAAAGCAGTGAAGGCTTTTACCAAATTGGCAAAGGCAAACTGATTCATAATCTTGAAGGGTTTAAAGTAGAAGGTAAAAGTGAAGATGACTTTTTTACTCTAAAAAAAGAGCCGTTAGAAAATTATAGTGTTCACGTCGAATATAATTATTTTGGTCGCGGTCATGGCATTAGTTTTAGTGATTTGAAAAACACATACTACATGTTTTCTAATGACAAATCCTATTTAGTCACGAAAGTGCATTTTGCGGTTGAAGAACTTTATAAATCACTAGTGAATGTCGATAAATAAAAAAGCGGAGCTTAAGGGTGACCTTGCTCCGCTTTTTATTGTCTTTTTTAACCGTATAAAAAGATATCAATAATAGTTACATCTGTAAATGCTTGTATCTTTTCATAATGAAACTGAATCTTTGGATACTCTTTATTTATGTTGGCCATAAACTGAATGACATCTTCATCTTCATATTCTTCATAGCGCAAATAAATATAAATTGTCTTTGTGACTTCTAAATCTTCTTCTGTAATATAGATCCTTAAAATTTGACTTTTGAGTAAATAAACTTCGATATGTCTAATAAAGTCTTCCAAGGGAAATCCGTTTCGATCGACAATTTCGACATTACCAAGGTCGTTGATTTTAAATTGATATGGTTTTGTTTCCATGATTATTCTCCTGCTTGATTTTGATTAATTAAATCTATGAATTGGTTAAGGCCTTGGACAACTGCTTTTTTCGAGTGATTTGCTAAATTAGGAATATGGATAAAACCACATTTCGTTTTTAAACGGTATCTTTTTAGATACCAAAGTGTTTGATATAGTAATGCATTGCATACATAGACTCCAGCAGAGTATGACTTAAATGATTTAACGTTTGTATCGTGAAAAGCCTCGGTAAATAATGAGTCATCTAGTGTTGAAAAATAGCCATCATCACCATCAGGGATGATTTTTCTTTGTGCAGGGATTTGCCCTAGGTTATCTGGATGTTGTCCTTTTTCATTAATGCCGATAACCTCAAAACCAACGCCATCATAACTCCTTGCTTCACCCATTAAAATAAGATAATCAAATTGCTCTTTTTCAATGATTGATTTTAAAGTATTGAACGCACCTTCATATTCAACAGGTAAGACAATCTTTACTAGGTTTGCCGACGGTTTTATTTGATGTAAGACCTCATATGAATAATTTTGAGATTGATTATCAAAAGGTTCAAACGCAGTTACTAAGATTTTCATACCATCACCTCTTTTCGCTCTATAGTGCCTTTTTCTTCGTGTTTTTTTATAAAGATATTAATTAATTCTATGTGAATTATAGCATGACTTTAAGAAAATCTCAATTATTAAAGCACCTTGCTTCTGCAAAGCGCTTTCATTTTAAAATATCACATTTATTCATTCAATAGATTTTTTGAATATAAAATAATTTTTGTGTTAACGGGATAAGCTTCAAGTTCACTTAAGGTTATCTTTAAAGTTAAAATGTGAGTATGCTGTTCTTGCTTAAACTCCGATGTTGTATATGTCCCTTCAAATAACAACACTTCATCAATTTCTTTTCGAACGATAAACTTTCGTTCATCTTCAAACTGAAAAATAACATTTACTAATTCATCATTGACTGTCATTTGACCTTCAGCTCGTTTATTAAAAACTGAGTTACTTCTTCTTTTTAAAGTTATGTCAAGGCTTTCATCTTCCCAAATGACGCAAAGATGACGAGCAGCATCGTATTCATCGGTTTTAAGATTTGTTCTCGTTATTTCTAACTCAAGATCATCGTATTCGGAGATTCCTGTTCGATTTTCTTTAACCTTCAAACGAATTTTCATCGTATGACTTTGAATCATTTTGCCTTGAAAAGAAATTAAGGCTGCTTCTTTCATATCACCATCGTTATGCCACTGATTATAAGTGTTCTCATCAAAAAGATAAAAAACCATTTTGGGCATCACGAAATTGACCATTACAGGAATCGTTTCCTCTTCTAGTTTAAAAAAACCTGTCCCATAATATTGATCCAATCCTTCAAAAGTAAAAGTTAAAATATTATCATTAGATGTCCAGCGAACATTCGTTTCAATTGTTTTTGATGGGTGAGTACAGCCAACTAAAAAAACCATGCCAATCATTGCAACGATAGCGAAGAGTTTTTGTTTCATATTTCCCCCTTTTAATTCCCTCTTTTTTAAAAAACTTAGTTATTCGATATTTAAAAAATCATAACCTTGTGGTTCTTGAAATAGACGTAGTTCAAAGTAATTGATATTCGCATAAATATGATCAAAAATATCTGCTTGAACGCGCTCGTAGTCCACGATGCTTGTTTGGTTGCTAAAGGCATAAATTTCCAAAGGAATACCTTGGTTTTGATTTTGCAGTTGTCTGACAAATAACATCTTTTCTTGATGGATATTTTTGTTTTGTTTTAAGTATTCGGTCACATAAATTCTAAAAACACCTAAATTAGTCAGTCTTCGACCGTTTAAATGAATGCTAGTATCAATATTTTGATTGCTTTCATCAATTTCTTTTTTCTTTTCAACTAAATAATTTTTAATTAAATCAATTTTCAGTAATTTTGCATATAATTCATCGTTAACAACTTTTACACTGCGGCTATCGATATTAAGGCTTCGCTTAATTCTTCTACCACCCGTTTTAAAAACATTGCGCCAGTTAATAAAAGAGTCACTCACTAATAAGTATGCTGGTATTGTTACAATTGTTTTATCCCAGTTCTCAATTTTAATAAACGTTAAAGTAACATCAATAACATTTCCATCGACATTATATTTTGGAAGTTCAATCCAATCACCAATTCGAATTAAATCATTTCCAGACATTTGAAAGCCAGCAACAAGCCCCAATATGGTATCTTTAAAAATTAACATCAAGACAGCTGACATCGCTCCTAAACCTGTTAATAAAGCCATTGGACTCTGGTTGATTAGATCTGCGACAACTAAAATTAAAGCAATCATGAAAATAATCGCTTTTGCAAAATTAATTAAACCTCTGATTGGTTTTACGCCTGCTTGCTTATTATGGTTTTCGTAAACACGATTAATTAAATCCAAAATAGAATTAATTATTTTCACAATCATAAACGTAATTAAAATCGAAAAAACGATGCTAATAAAATCTTTAATTGATAATAATTTTGTTGCTAATCTTGAAACCAAATAAATCGAAACGACTTTTAAAAGGGTAAGCGTCAATGAGCTTTTTAAAAGTTCACTTAAGAAAAGGTTTTTAATTGAATTGCCCATTTTTTGAAAAGTAATCAGATAAATAAAACGAAGAATAAAATAAATAATGATGGCAGCTAAAATTAATAAAACTAGTAACGTCACATCAGATACAATTTCAGCCAATACAGGTTTAATATTTAAATACTCAAATAATTCAATAAATTTGTTTCTTAAATAGTTCATTTCGCTTCTCCTTTAAGGATAAAACTTATCTTAAATATAGCATAAATTTGTCTGTTAGACAAATACAAAAGAAATTAAATAAAACAAAAACAAGCCCCGCTAAAAGCTTGTAATTTCTAAATTCTGTGTTGGATGACTTATTTTGATACATTACAACACCCCTATATTTATGGCTTTGTTATAAAGTTTATTTTATTAACGATATCTTCACATATCAAAACAACGATAACCATAAGTTAGATGACTCAATTACTAAATCATTTATCAATTTAATAAAGTTGGCGTAGTCTTTTGTAGTATGTGCATAATCAAGTGAATCATAATATGCTAATCTGTTTTTGTTTTTTATAATTACTGGTGTAAATCTGTTTTTCATCAAAACAAAATTGAGTAGCAGCCTAGCTGTTCTTCCGTTTCCGTCAATAAATGGGTGAATTTTAACAAATTCACCGTGAAGTAATGCTGCTTGAGCTATCGGATGATATTTATTCCATGAATGATTAAAATCATAAATTAACTTTTCCATAAGTGTATTTAATTGTTCATACTTTGGCGGCACATGAGTTGCACCACTAATAATTACGTTTGAATTACGATATTTTCCAGCATATTTATCATTAATCTGTTTTAATATAATTCCATGTATACTTTTAATATCCCATTCTGTCAACATAGAATTTGCTCTAACAAGTCCTTCTAAAAATATAATAGCTTCTTTATGATTAATAGCTTCCAAATGTTCAACAACACTTTTACCACCGATAGTAATACCTTCTAAAACTACTTTTGTTTCTGAAAGTGTTAAAGTACTTCCTTCAATGGCATTAGAGTTATATGTCCAATCAACGATAAAGCTCTCTCTAAGTGATTTGCTGGTGTTTGTATCTAAAGGCCTTTTAGAGTCTATCTTGGATTTAAGTGAATTAGCAAGGCTAAAATTAAAATTTAAACCTCTAAAATCAGATTCTGACTTTTCTCTTAGATCAATTGGTTTGTTAGCATCTATTGGTATCATCCAATTTCTTCCAGTTTTAATCGCGCCTTCAATTCTACCTTCGCTTAGCAAGACTCTAATTCTTCTATCACTAATACCCCATTTATTACTTGCCTCACTAGTTGTCATATACTTCATACTAACCACCTCATACACTTATATAATATACCGCTATCGGAATAATGTCAATTGTTTTATGTAATAAAAAAAGACTTTTTATGCCTTTCTTTACAATTTATGAATTTTTTGTGTTGCATGACCTATTTTAATACAAATTAGCACCCTTATGATTTTTTTAGCACCCCTACTAGATTTTATACAGCCCTTTAAAAATAGCTCAACTTATGAAAATGTCGAAAATGACTGTTGTACTTGCTTTATACAGTCAAATAAGTAATTAAACCTTGAATTTAAATATCATTAATACGTGGTTATGTATTTAAGATCCTCCACTCTGACATGTATGGGCCAGTATCATTCGTATCATCATGTATTACATAAACGAACCATATCACTTGATCATAATTATTTATTATACTTTGAACTTGAGTTTGATTTAAAGTAATTTGAGTATTTGTAGTATATGAAGAAGCGTAAATGGTTGCACCTGTGGCGTAATCTATAATCATCAGACGATATTGATTATTGGATGTGTAGTCTGAAGTTCCACCCAAAAATTGCCATGAGAATGTTTGTGATGAACTAGACATTGTAGCGTTATTTGATGGACCAATTAAACTTGCACTAAATTGATAATAAGTAAGTAAATACCCTAAAGCTGAGGTATTTATAGTCTGTCCATAAAGTGAACTTACACATCCCCAAAGATAGTTAAATTCGACATTCATGTATAATTCAAATAACTCTTCATGTCCATATGCAATTAGTAAATCATGAGATTCACTCGGTGAATCATCAGCAATGTCCCATAAGAAAGCCATGATTGCGTATTCATTAGCTTCAGAGAAAAATCCTTGAGTTGATACATTCTCAATAGGTATATTTATAGATATATCTTCTGTATCTGAATAAAATAAATCTCCAAGATTGGGAATTCCTAGTAAAGATGCCGATTGTGCAACTTGCGCACTAATCGAAAAGTAGGTTGCCCACCCCTCAGACCAAGCAAGCATAATTCCCTGTGTCCAAGGATCTGAGTACCCTTGAAGATAAGCTATATCTACTAGATTTTGATTAAACGAATGTTGACCACCTGTTGATGCTATTCCTAAATCATCTGCTACATAATGACCATATTCATGCATACTAACGTCCCAATCATGCGCATCTTGTTCTAAAATATAGATTTCACCATCATTTGGATTGAAGTATGTAGCATTATAAGGGAAATTCACTGTTACACTTGAAGTACTTGATGATAAACTCTTATAATAGGTTTCTGCTAAATATATGGATTGATGTACTTCAAACGACTTACCTAAAGTATTATTATTAGTTGCGTTCATATCAAGTGTTAGTGCAGAAAGTGAAGAAATCATATGAAATTGACCATCAGACAGGTTATATGAACCACCTGCAGAAGTTTCTACATTAATTGATGAAGATACGGGGCTTACATAAACAGCAATAATAGGATTATTATTCTTGTTAAAGGATATTGAGTAGTGGCCATTTTGATTTGTGTATCCAGTTTTTATTGGAGTACTAGTACTTCCAACAACTGAAACTTTCACATTTTTTGCAGGATGAGCTACACCATTAACATCTTGCCAAGTAACATTACCACTTATTGTAAAGTTATTAAGAGCCAGAGGTGTTATACCCCTATTAAAACTTACCTTGAAATTAGCTCCATTATTTTCTGACAAATATGCTTGATACAAATCATTATTGTCAAAATACAATTCCATTGTATGGTCTTTTGAAATAGTAGAAATATAATCAAATTCATTGGTCGAAAAGATATAAATGTTTTTTTCAAGTATTTGAATTAGTAAATTGTTTTCATCAAATAATTCGAATATTACTAAAATTTCAACATCATATAAATCTTGAACATAACCCGCAATTAGATGTGGACTATTATTTTCCAAATAAATTATTTCAGGTCCGTCAACTTCAACTTTACTATCATCATATTTATAAACAACATTAATATGATGAGCATTCACATTTGATATATCTATAAATACTTTAAAATCATTTTCATGAGCAATTGTGTTATCTACTACTTCAAGAACTAACTCTTTTCCCGATTTTGCAAGGCTATTTTCAGAAAATGATGTACTACTGTTATCACTTGGAGATATGACTAGAAACTGCACGCACAAAAACAAAACTAATATATGCAAAAATACTAAAGATATTTTCATTATTTAGTTACTCCAATCACTCATAAAAATAATATGCTGCAAACATACCACCCGGTTCATCGTTGAAAATAGTGCTATCCCCAAAAACGATACCACCATCTATATGTTTAAAATATAAGAAGCTTCTTACAGAGTTCGTGCTACCATATCCATTATCATCATAGGAAATAATTTGAATAATAATACGCCCATTATCCACAGTTATAGAGTTAATATCCAATTTATAAATTAGTGACTTATTGAATTCGATTTCATAACCTAAACCATTATCTATGTTTTCAAAAGAAACACGATTTTCATTATTTACAAAATCATACCAATCTTCAGCAAATAATCTTTGACCTACTATAGCATTCCGATCGCCAATAGAAATATCGAATGTAACATGATTTAAATTCTCTTGATCAGTATATGATGAATGCCCATAAAAAACCTCAACAAATGGTTCACCATTTATGGTGAAAAATTGATATGCGATGTGCAATAAACCCGTCATTTTGCTTTGTTCAAAATCATTTACTCCACTTGAAAACCAAACTTCTCTTTCTGGAGAAACCGTTTGTGTATTTATTGAATCAATTGTATCCATATTATCGCTTGATTCCGCTGAAGAACATGCAACAATAAACACACTTACCACAAAAATTAATAAACTGAAGGATATCTTTTTCAAATTTTTTCACCTCTTATCTTTCTGACTTATTATTTCAGCTTCATTATATGTCTAACTTTAGAAATTGTCAATATTTGACTGTGTATTTGCATATGTCAACGTGCAAGTGTGCCGTAACACCTGATGTCTAAGGTAAACAAGTTAAACCTATGGGTTTCACATATCGAAAAATTATGAAAATTACTTAATTCTAACTATGAAAAGTATTGAAATATTATTTAAATCGTGTAAATCGAGGACAAATCGTGTATTTCAAAATGTAATCGTGTAAAGCAATTCAATTTAATCCTAATTTTGTATCAAAACAGGTTATTCTATATCAATAAAACTATTATTTACATCCTATCAAATCATCAATTGCCATGTTATAGATTTGAGATAATCCATATATCACATCAAGTCTTACAAATCTGGTTCCACTTTCGTAACTTTTTAAAGTTGCTTCACTTATATTTAGAAGATTTGCCACAAACTTCAATGACATTCCATGATATAGCCTTTGATGCTTTATCGCTTTAC
>Ga0265293_10000613_pt1 | contig 83700 bp, 75 predicted proteins | sample Munlanlewell138R_FD_192505 | JGI IMG/M metagenome (GOLD analysis project Ga0265293, IMG submission 192505) | Leachate microbial communities from a municipal landfill in Southern Ontario, Canada - Leachate well 138R | ecosystem: Engineered > Solid waste > Landfill > Unclassified | place: Canada... | reverse complement strand
TCATGTAACACATAATATACATAATAGTCTGACGCCCACTATCTTAATAAATGGTGTAGTGCGAACCGACTTTTTTTAAAAGTCTCGTTTTTAAGGAGATAGACGATTTAGGTGTCAAACTCAAGAAGAAATTGAAAGTGCTATACAGGCGTTTTGAAGAGCTTGACGATAAAATTGGGATGCTAAAGACCTTGGGTTTTTTGAGTACGACCTATTACTATCTCGCCAGAACAGATTCCAGCCTACTGATGCTTCGTGTGGCAAAGTCAATGCTTCCCGCGGTTGATAAGGCGGAGATTTCTTTTAGGATATATAATCAGTTTGGCGTGATGTATACAAGGTTACAGCAGTTTGACAGTGCCGCCTTTTACCTGGAAAAAGCTAAGATACTGGTAAAAGAGATTGATGATCCAGTATTTAAAGCTTCATTTTATAATAATTTAGGAAGCCTGTTATTCGCTCGGGGAAAGTACCAGGAAGCATTCACGGAACACCTCAAAGCAAGAAGTTATTCTGAAGAGGCAGGTGATTTTCAAAGTGTTGCTATTCTCGATAATAACTTTGGAATAATATGTCATAATGTTGATGATTACGAAGGCTCGATAAGCTATTTTGAATCTGCTATCAAGATGAATAAAGAGCTTGGTAATTTATTTAATTTAAGTATGAATTACAATAATCTGGGAATCTCGTACAGCAACTTAGACAGGTTTGAAGAGGCTTTGGAAATGTATCAGCAGGCATTGTTAATAAATATTGACCAGGGTTTTATGAAAGAACAGGCTCGAGCCTATTTAAATATTGCAGACTTATTTCTAAAAGTGGGCGACACCAGTATGGCGAAATCAAATTTATTGAAATCATTAGAAATTTGTGAGCGATATGATATAAAATACGGCATTATGTTGTGTAGCCGGAAACTGGGTGAAATTTACTTTAATTCAAAAGATTATGAAAAAGCTTCTGCTTATGTGAATAGAGCGGAGGAACTGGCTGTGCGCGATGAGAGTATTGAAGAACTTATAGGAATTTATGCCTTGAAAGCGAATTTATTAACCGCATCAAATAGTTTAACTGATGCGATAACTTATAAGGACAAATATATCACTTTAAACGATAGCCTGACGAAAATCGCTAATAAAAACCTGCTTCTGGATCTTAAAACTAAATATGAAACAGAAAAAAAAATCCTTGAAAATCAAACACTAAAGCACGAAAATGAGAGTAAAAGCCGGGTAATTTATTGGCAGTATATTTCTGCTATTGCATTTGTTTTCGTATTTTTAGTAATGATAGTCTTAATTTTTAATGTACATCGTGGTCGAAAAAAACTTGAGGATGCGAATCATCACCTGAAAGATTTGAATCAACGAATTGTTGATCAAAATAAATTGTTGAAAGAAACTATCTCTACTAAGAATCAGATTTTATCTATTTTAGGACATGATCTTAGAAGCCCGTATAGTAGCATCCTGGGGCTTTTCGAGATGATGCTGGCTGATTATGATAGTTTTAATCCAGAAGAAAAGCGTAAAATATTTGAGTTAATTTTCACCCAGGTCAGTGATACTTATAACACAGTAGATAATGTTTTGAATTGGGCTTTGAATCAACAGGGGAAAATTAATAGCCATCCACAAGAAGAGAAGCTGTTTGATATCGTGGAGCGAATTGGGAAATTATTTGATAATATAGCCCTTCAAAAGCAGATAAATATCCTGAATGAAGTGCCGAAAGAATTAACTGCTTTTGTTGATAAAGATTTGATATCTACAGTATTACGAAATTTGATTAACAATGCTCTGAAGTTTAGTTTTAAGGACGGAACAATTGAAATTAAAGCCATTGAAATGGATGATAAAGTTAAAATTCAGGTTATCGATAACGGCAGAGGGATGAATGCAAGTAAGCTGAACTCATTGATGTCTGACGAAACTTTAGTGTCGGAAAGAGGTACTGATAATGAAATGGGGACTGGTCTTGGTTTTCATATTGTGAAGGATTTCGTTAAGCTACAGCAAGGAAGCATTATCGTTGAAAGCGAGGAAGGTAAAGGAAGCATTTTTTCAATTGAGCTGCCCCGATTTCAATAAGTGAGTTTCAGGAATCGCTTAGAGCTTTTTCGCCAAGTCCCTGAACACTTCAGGCCAGTTTACTTTATCAGCGGATTTTCCTAAACGAACGAAAATTAAATCTTTTTTCGGGTCAACAAACAAATATTGTCCTAAAACGCCTTTGGCAAAAAAGCTGCCATCTTCCAAACTGCGCCAGTGATAAGTGTATGGATAGCCTCCGGAATCTCTGGAGTTGTTTTCGATTCGTAAACTCTCTTCGATCCAGCTTTGTGGGATGATTTGCTCGTTATTCCACGCTCCTTTATTCTGATAAAGCTGTCCAAATTTCGCCAAATCTCTTGCTCTTAAATTAAGGCAGCAAAACGACTTGATACGGTTGTTTTTTCTGCTATCAACGCTCCAGGAAGCATCAAATTCCATGTCAGTCTTTTGCCAAATCCATTCTTCAAGCAATTCGGCAGCACTTTTTCCTGTGGTGTTTTCAAGCGCCATACTCAAAAGTAGGGTGTTAACGCTCTGGTAGTTATAAGAATTCCCTGGTGTTTCTGACAATTTTAGTTTTTGAATATATTTATCTAAGTTTTTTCCATAATAATATTTTGCCATATCGGCAAAAGGGGAGGTGTATTTTTCCTTATAATCTAAACCAGATTGCATTTCAAGTAGGTTTCGCAGACTGATTTCTTCCAAACCTTTTCCTTGAAGCTCAGGAATATAAGTCGTTACAGAATCTTCAATGCTTTTAAAATAGCCTTTGTTCAATGCTATACCAACCAGGGCAGAAATATAGGATTTGGCAACCGAAAAAACAGGTATTATTGAACTTGAATCGTAGCCATCAAAATATGCTTCATAAATAATAGAGTCCTTTTTTATCACTATAAACGCCAGTGTTTTATGTGCGTCAAGGAATTCAGATAGAGGTATTTTTGAGTTCTCTCTATTTGAATAGTAAAGTGTTTTATTATTGCTTTTGCTGACTTTAAACACAGGCCCACTTATGGCTGTTGAATCACGTTTTATTTCTTGATAAGGAAACTTTTTAAAATCTTTCGCATCGGCAAAATTATAATAGAAAAAGCGACCAATATGACAAGAAGTCAAGCTGCTAAGCAGTAGAATAAATAAAATATTTCTAAAAAGATGTTTCATTTTCGGCTTAAATCTGGCTCAAAAATAAGCTAATTATGAAAGCTTTATTCGTAAAGGATCAATCTGCCATATCCATAAAAGTTTCGCAAAGCTCCAGGTTGGTGTATTCCTCGGTAAGCTCAAACGGGTAATCGGGATATTGATAGATGTGTTGCAAAGGCTCTGTTTCGCCAATGCTATAGCCAAAAATACTTTCGTATTCGGCCTTATCTTCGCCAATATCTTCCATCTGTTTCAGGTATTCGCTGATGGATTTGGATTCAATAATCACAACTTTTCCCATTTCATGAATGATTGGACTGTGTTTGCGGGTGTTGTCATGGTCAAATTCTAAGATCCGACGTCCATGTCTTGAAATACCTATTGTTCTGAATGTTAAACTCTTGCCAACTCCAGGTAAGTTCAATACATTGCGATCTGTTGCCAAAAAAGGAATATCGGCCTGTTTTCTCAGTTGCTGTATATTCTCTACCATATTTTCGGCATTTTCTGCGAAACTACTAATGATGTCGTTGTATTTACGGTTGATTTTACCAAACTCTTTTTCTTCTAGTTGTTCCTGCACTGCACGCTCATTGGTGGCAAAATTATGGCTGTTTTCTTTGTATCCCTTCACCGAGAAGGTGTAATAGGTCAGCACGCCAATATCGTTGAGTACTTTACGCAATTTGGCTGTATGGCCGCGGCGCGAACTGGCAGCCGTAAACACCATTTGATTGGTGATAATCCAGCCGGCACTGAGCAACATCTTTATGCCGGTTTTTACTTCCGGCGTCACTTCCATCGCTGTTTCAAAGTGCGTTTGTATCACAAATTGTTTGATGCCGGCCTGCGTTCCTTTTTGTTTGAAATCAGCTAAAATGGCAATCAGTTCTTTGGTAATTCTTTGCGGCAAAAAGACCGGAAGCCGTGTTCCGAGGCGCACACGGGTTATTTCAGCAATTTTCTTGCCTTCCGGCAAATTTTTATTGCTTTCCTTTTTGCGCATCGCCATCTCATACACAGCCTGCAAAATGGGTTGCATAGATTTATCACTACTCATCAGCGCATCGCCTCCGGTAATCAAAATATCGCGCAGCTGGGTATCTTCTTCAAAATAGTCCATCAGCTTCTGGAGTTTCTGTGGCCAGGTCTCTTTGGGTTTCAGCTTGTCGAGGTTGAAGTTGAGGTGGCCGCTCTGGAAATCGTACATCCGCTGGCAACTCACGCAAAGGCCGCCACAGGCTCGTCCTACGGTGTCGGGAATCATAATGGCTACCTCCGGATAACGGCGGTGTAAATTGTGAATCGTGGGCAAAATCCAACCTGCGGCATTGGGTTTGCCCGGCTCGATAATGTCTTCCTTTTCCCAGGCTACAATTTGTCCGAACTCCTTGATTAGCTGCTTGCTATAAATAACATAATCGCGAATGGCTAAATCCGAACCAATTGCAAAACCGGGTTCGGAAACGTTAAGTAACGATAAATAATAAGGATTTACGAAAAACGGAATCCCCGCCTCACGGGCTTCGTGTAAAAGCTCCATTGTTTTGGTGCTTAGCGAATTGTTTAGCATTTCGTTAAGCATTTTGGGCGAACGAATCGCAAATTTCAAGTGAAAATTAGTGTCCTTCCACCAGTTGGAAGCCAGTAGAAATTTTTGTTCCTGTGTCATTCCTTCGCCAAATTGATAGCGTCGGCTTTTTAGTTCACCAGCATCCATTTTTTCAATGATAACCTTTAGGATACGGTCGCGGTTATGTTTTCTAATTTTTACAATTTCCTCGTCAAGGCCTGATGGATGACGATCCATCCATTCCTGTAGCTTTTGCCTGTCGGGCATTTCTCTTTTCGAGTAACCTTTTATCTGCCTGAAAAGCATCAGCGTATCGTAGAAAAAGTGTTGATTGGCTCCACCTGTTCCGTGCTTTACGGCCATCCAAAGATATTTTATAGGATTGCTGCCCACCAGGTCGCCGCGTAGGTTTAAGTCCTCAAAAATACGTCCTGCATTTTGAATATAATCCATCAATCTGATAGCACCGTAGTCCGACCAGCTTAGCTTATCAAAAGCCTCTCTGCCGTTTTTCCGGTTTGAATAATAGGCCATTGCGTGCGGGTTCTTCTCAAAATAAGGAGTGATCCATTGTCTCATGGCTTCCACTGCCGCCTCCTTGTCGTTGGCTTCGTGCATCAGACTTTCTATCTCCGGGTTTTCTTTAAGCAACTGACGTAATATTCTGTGTGACTTCACAGAGATGGCAATTTTTTCTAGTCTTCTAAATTTTTGTTTACTCTTGGATATCATAAATTATGGGTTACAAATCTTATCAGTTTTGACTATAGTTAGTGTAAGTAGCTCTAATAAAATCGGTTAGGTTGTGGTTAGATGTGTAATATGGCAAATTTACAAAAAAAACACGAAGAGGTTTAATAAATCAACCACTTTTCGGAATGCCTTTTATTTTGATGTGTTGTTTAACCGGGGTGTTGCCATCGGGCCTGCCTAGCTCGGCAGACAGGCTGAAATAAACCGTCTCCTCAAGAAAACTTGATGAGTCGGGTTTAATGTGCACACATGCAATGAAATTCAAAATCAAAGTCATACCAAACAACCCAGCACATCAAAACAAAATATAGCCAATTTTCGACTTCCAAAAATTCTGCTGCCTATTATGTAAGCCACAAATAGTCAGCATCATACTGCTAAACTGAATTAAATGTTTTTTTTCTGTTAAAAACAATGGTTCAATAGTTTACTTTAAAGCGTTTTATCCGGCGGTATTTCGTAAATTTGTGCCAGTTTTATTCTTTTATAAATCAAATATAGTTACAGCGATGTATAGTGGATTTTTTAAGGTACCAGCACCTTTTAACGAGGTAGTAAAAACTTATGCTCCGGGAACTCCCGAACGTAAGGAAGTAAAAGCGATGTTAGCTCAGATGCGTTCTGAGGAAATTGAAGTGCCAATGGTTATCGATGGCCAGCGCGTAAAAACCGATAAAAAGGTTCGTATGGCGCCTCCGCACGATACCAAGCACACCTTAGGATATTTTTATCAGGGTGGCGAAGAGCATGTAAAAATGGCTATTGATGCAGCTCTTAAGGCACGTTGCAAATGGCAGTCGTTAGAATGGTCAGACCGTGCCGCCATTTTCCTGAAAGCCGCTGATCTTATTTCAGGTACTTACCGCGCTAAAATTAATGCCGCTACCATGCTGGCTCAGTCGAAAACTATTGTTCAGGCCGAGATTGACTCTGCCTGTGAATTTGCTGATTTCTTGCGGTTCAACGTATATTATATGACGCAGATATACAGCGATCAGCCAACTTCAGATCATGGTATCTGGAACCGTTTGGAGTATCGCCCGCTCGAAGGATTTGTGTATGCGCTTACACCATTCAACTTTACCGCTATTGCCGGTAACCTGCCTTCATCAGCAGCATTGATGGGTAATGTGGTGGTTTGGAAAGCTTCCAACACCCAGATTTTTGCCGCACGCGTTATCATGGAAATCTTTGAAGAAGCCGGCTTGCCTGAAGGCGTAATCAACCTGGTTTTCGTTCCGGGGCCTACAGCCGGAAAAGTTATTTTCTCTCATCCTGAATTTGCAGGAATCCATTATACCGGCTCTACCGCCGTATTCAACACAATTTGGAAAACTATCGGTGACAACATCAATAATTATAAAAGCTTCCCGAAAATCGTTGGCGAAACAGGTGGAAAAGACTTTATCATCGCCCACAAAACAGCCGATGTAAAAGCCGTGGCAACCGCGATGGTGAGAGGTGCTTTTGAGTATCAGGGACAAAAATGTTCTGCAGCTTCAAGAGCATATATCCCAAGTAACATCTGGCCTGAAGTGAAAGCGCTGATGGAAAAAGACTTGAAAGTAATCAAAATGGGGCCTGTTGAGGACTTCACCAATTTTATGGGTGCGGTAATCGATCAGGCTTCCTTCGACAAGCTTTCGCTGTTTATTGACAATGCCAAGAAAGACAAAGAAGCTGAGATCATTTTTGGAGGAAATTATGATAAATCCAATGGCTATTTTATTGAGCCAACAGTTATTTTAACTACTGATCCTCACTATATTACAATGACGGAAGAGTTGTTCGGACCCGTACTCACTGTATATGTTTACGAACCGGAACAATGGAAAGAAAACCTGAAACTGGTTGATACTTCAACCGCTTATTCGCTCACAGGTGCTGTTTTTGCCCGCGACCGTTATGCCATTGAAGAAGCCAATGTGGCTTTGAGAAATGCAGCCGGAAACTATTATATCAACGATAAACCTACGGGTGCCGTTGTTGGTCAGCAACCTTTTGGTGGTGCCAGAGGTTCCGGAACAAACGACAAATCAGGTTCTTACCTGAATTTATTGCGTTGGGTTTCTCCACGAACTATCAAAGAAAACTTTAACCCGCCTACCGATTACGGTTATCCTTCTATGTTGGAATCCTAAATCGAACTGGGATATATTGAAAAAGCAGCCTGAATTTTATATTTGGGCTGCTTTTTTTTGCTTATATATAAGGTATATCAATCCATATCTCATTTCGGTTTTATCTGTCCGAGATAGGTTCTACGTCCATTTTTGATAACGAATTTTTTTGGAACAGGCTGACTTTTAGGACTTGAAGCATTAAAGGAAGCCTTGTTCTTTCCCGCTGTTCTGCCGGCAATTGGGTTAGAGTTTGCAGGAGAACAACCCACGAAAAGGAAAAACGATAAAGCAATGAATGCAACGAAAAAAGCTGATTTTAACACAGGTTTCATAAGAAAACAACATTTTGATGCGGTAAAATTAGCAATTTTAAACAAACTTCAGGGAATACTTTCGCGGAGGTTTTCCATAAGTAGAAAGCAGGAATAACTTTATTCAGCATATTCAGGTAAGTAATCAAGCAAAAAAATTACTACTTTTGCAAAAGATAATTGGTGTTGATTGTGCAAAACCTTCGACATAATAGGGAATCAGGTGAGAATCCTGAACAGTTCCCGCTGCTGTAAGCTCTTTAAAATCTTTCGGTAATCTCAGTCACTGTCCTAACAATTCGGGATGGGAAGGCGCCGGAAGAGAGTAAGTCAGAAGACCTGCCATTATCCTTGTTTAACAAAGCTTTCGGGATAAGAGCTTGTCGACAGTAAAAGTCTAAGACACTTTCGGCACATTTTCTCCTGATAGTTTTGAGGTAAATTTTTTTTTTAACCTTAAAACTTTTTTTATGAAAAAATTTACAACTTTCTTGCTGGCACAGCTCGTGTTTATGTTGATTTTTGGCGCAACAGCATTGGCCCAATCGCCTCAACAATCACATCTTTATGGAGTAAGTGGAGGAGCAGTCTCCAATCCAAACGATTTTGTGGAAATAACACATTTCGATCCGCAAACATCTATAAGTGAGCCTCTTGGAACGATTTACACAATGGCTGTACAGGAAGCGATCGTCCATGAAAATATCTTATATGTCACTGCTACAGACTCACTGGTAGCCTATGATCTTGTTAACGAAACCAGGTTAGCGGCTGTTGCTGTTTCAGGTACGAATTTGTTGAAAGTAGTGGGTGATGATTTATTTATGTCGGTTCAATATCCGGAAACAAGTGGGTTTTTGAAAGTGTTCGACAAAAACACCTTACAACTTAAAGCTACCGTTGACGGCATTTCGGGCGAAACAGCCGGGATGGTGGTGCTTAACAACAAACTTTTTGTTGCTGTTCCGGGATCTTATGGCAGTACCGATGGCTCCATAGCTGTGATTGATCCCTTTACCTACGAATTGCTCGAAGAAATAAACCTGGGTGAGGGAGGAATTGGTATTTATACGCTTTATGTATATCAAAATCAAATTCTTACGATAAACAAAACGCCTTGGGGCGGAACAACAGGAACACTTACTTGGTTAAATCCTGATACGTATGAATTTACACACAATAATTTTAGTCGTACCATCGGAAAAGGGATAACGATTATCAATGAAAAATTATACCTGATTCTAAATAATGGCGTTGGAATAATTGACCTGAATTCGATGATTATCGTGAGCAATCAATTTATAGAAGACCCGGGAAGTGCCGGTTATGTTTATTTCGGTGATATTGTTTATGACACACTTCTTCAGCAATTTTATGTAACAATCACTGATTATGTCACTTTCGGTACGGGTTTTATCTACGATATGCAGGGCAATGTTGTCAATACTTTCCCTGCCGGAATTTCTACCGAAGCACTGGCTGTAAACTACACCCAATTTACTTCGCTTGCCACGGTTGAAGCCAATGAAATGATGGTTTATCCCAATCCGGCAAAAGATTTTATCCAATTAAAAAACACGGTAAATAAGCAGATCAAAACAGTTAAAGTTTTCAATATGCAGGCTGGCCTTGTACTGGATCAGCAAGTTGACAATGTATCCGCTGTGATTGATATCTCTGCTATAGCCCCAGGAATTTATTTTCTTGAAATTCAATTAGAGAACGGTTCGTACGCTATGCAAAAAATCGTAAAACATTAGCCATGTATAAGTTGGCTCTTAACTTTTTGCTGTTGTTCATAATAGGCAATCAGTTACAGGCACAGTTTGCACCACCAGCCGGCCAGCCAGGTTCCGACGCTATTCATGCAGATAGCAGTTGCTTTATCAACTGGGCAACAAGTTGCACTCTTGAGAGAGGTTTGATGCGTATTGACAATCCGGGATTAGGCTATGCCGGTTATGGTACTGAAGCCGCTGCTACCGGGAAAGCCGATAACAATGTGGTAAGTTTGGGCGATGGAGGCAAAGCTGTATTGCAGTTTGAATTTCCTTTATGGAATGGCCCCGGCCCTGATTTTGCCGTGTTTGAAAACACCTTCTCTGATGAGTTTCTCGAACTGGCACAGGTGGCTGTAAGCAGTGACGGAATAAATTATTTTTATTTCCCGTCGATATCCTTAACGCCAACAGAGGTGCAAGTGGGAGGATTTGGCATCTTGGATGCAACCAAAATTCATCTGCTGGCTGGAAAATATAAGGTCTTTTATGGAGTGCCTTTCGATTTGGACAGTATTGCCGACAACCCTTTACTCGATAAAATGGCGATAAGCCATATTGCTATAAAAGATGTGGTGGGAAAATTAGACGCTGAGCTGGGAAGTTTTGATTCCCGCAATCAATTGATTAACGATCCTTGGCCAACGCCTTTTCCCACTTCAGGTTTTGATTTGGATGCTGTTGGCGTGATTCACGATGCTTCAAACCTAACTGTGGATGAAAAACATGGCTTAAATGCCGGCTTTTATCCCAATCCTTTTGGTGATCAGATAAGTCTGAAAGCTGCTGACCATAAGCAGTTTAGCATAAATGTTTACGACAGTTTCGGCGAAATTATTTTTGAAAGCACAAGATTATATTCAGGAGATCAAATCACCACTTCCGAATGGAAGAAAGGTCTCTATTTGATTCAAATCAAATCAGCAAATAACACAAGAGTACTAAAAATGCTAAAGTTATGAAACAGCTGATTGCTTTCCTTTTTGTAGGTTTTATTGGTACTTTAGCTCACAATCCGCTTTGCGCACAGACGCAGGACACCTTATTACTGGAACAAGTTGAGGTGACTGCCTCTGCTCCAAAGATACGTACTGAAAGGTTACAGCAAAATATTGATTTAGAATTAATTGCAGCCAATCAAACCCAAACGCTGGCAGAGCTTTTGCAGCAAAATAGTCAGGTTTTTATCAAGGATTACGGCCCGGGATCATTGGCAACAGCTTCTTTCAGAGGCACAACAGCCAGCCATACCCAGGTGCTTTGGAATGGCGTGGCGATAAACTCACCCAATCACGGGCAGGTGGATTTTAACAGGCTGCCGGTGTTTTTTGTGGATGAAGCTCAGCTTGCTTATGGTGCCCGCGCTGCTGTTCAGCAAGGCGGGTTTGGTGGTGTGGTGGCGATAAATAATAAATCTAACTTCAATGAAGGTTTTAAACTCACTGCAAAACAAGCCTTTGGGAGCTTTAATAGCTTTGGGTCTTACCTCGATGTTTCCTGGTCAAATGCTAAAATTGATCTTAGAACCCGCGTTTTCAGAGCTTCTAGTATCAATGATTTTGAATACCTAAATACCGCGCCCATTGAACCACGTAAAATGAAACAGCAAGATGCAGAGTTCCTCGATCGGGGTTTTTTACAGGAGTTTCATGGCCAAATTGGTGGTGGAATATTAAGTTTCACAAGCTGGAATCAATGGAACAACAGGAATTTGCCAGCGATAATGACGAATATAGAGCGTGGTGGAAATCCCGAGGAAAGACAGGACGACCGCTTTCACCGCAATATTTTGAAGTACAAATATTACCTCAACAAGGCATCGCTTGAAATAAAAACAGCCTTTTTTAACGAACAACAGCATTATTTTTTGCGAACAACCTCTAATAGTGGCGATTTTGCTACCGTTTCGCTTATCGATTCCAGAAATGAAATCAACTACTGGCATAATTCAATCAGCTACGAACAAGCTATCGGAAAGCGCTGGCAGCTGATTTCTAAAGTCGATATCAGCAAACAATTTGCTTTTTCGACCAATTATGAAAATGAAAAATATCGGAATCAATTGTCAGTTCAGCTGGAAGCAGTTTATAAAAGCAAAAATGGAAATAGCTTGCAATTCGGTGCGCATCAGGATGATGTAGATGGCAAACACATGATTTTTTCACCCTATTTGATTTACACAGGATTGCTTGATTTTGTTGACGGCTTGAAGTTTACAACCGGAATCAGCCGTAATTTCAGACTTCCTGGTTTAAACGATTTGTACTGGTATCCCGGCGGAAATCCTAATCTGAAAGCTGAAGAAGCTTCACAAATTGATTTTTCTTTACAGTATGAAAAAAGTTGGTCAAAGACTTCAATAGCCGTCAATACAGGCTTGTATGCGTCAGATATCAACGATTGGATTCAGTGGCGACCAACGCCCTACCGCTATTGGATTCCTGAAAATATTTCGCGTGTTTTTGCCCGTGGAGCTGAAGTTTCACTAGTCGGAAAGTTGAGTTCCAAACGTTTTAGCCACCAACTGTATTTCAATTACGCCTACACCAGAACAACCGACGAAAGTCGCGTGGCGCAATTGGAAAACTCACAAGGCCGACAACTGATTTATATCCCTGTGCATCACGCCAATATGATGTACACTCTGGCCGTGAAAAACTGGAAATTTCATTATTCGGTGGTATTTACCGGAGCACGAAATGCCAGCTTAAACAAAGAAGAGTTTTACGGTTTTCAACTTCCAGCTTATACGTTACATCATCTTGCCATTACAAAAAACTGGAATGATTTCGCAGTTGAAATGCGTATAAATAATTTGTTTGACAAAGATTATCAAGCTATTAAATGGCGTGCCATGCCGGGGCGCAATTTTGCAATAGCAGTTTCTTACCAATTCAAATCCACTAAACGATGAAAAATAATATGCTTTGGTTGTTTATCCTGGTCTTAGGATTTTCGGCCTGCACCAAATTAAATGATGATGAACCTACTTTTCCGGTTGACGGGCAATTAGGGAAAGGCTTTTTCGTGATTAATCAGGGAAATTTCACTTCGGGTAATTCATCCTTGTCGTTTTTCAATGAAGATTCATTGAAAATGACCAATAATTTATTTTACCGCTTAAACGGTTCACCACTTGGCGATGTGGCAAACAGCATAACATTTTGGGATGACGAAGCCTTTTTGGTCGTCAACAACAGTGCTTATATATATGTTATTGATGCCAAAACTGGGATATTCAAACGCCGGATCGCTGAGCTGGAATCGCCACGCTATGTGCAAATTATTGATCAGAACAAGGCGTATATTTCTGATTTTCAATTGAAAGGCTTGGCTGTTTTTAATCCAAGAACCATGGAGCCTTTGGGAATTATTACCACCGGAAAAACTACCGAAGCCATGGTGATGGTCGACGAAAAGGTTTTTGTAAGCAATTGGTCCAATTACAATCAGACAACGCAAAATAATACTATTCAGGTTATTGACATCCGCTTTGATAGGCTTGTTGACAGTATTGTGGTAGCTTTGGAACCCAACAGTATGGTCGTTGATAAGAACCAAAAAATTTGGGTTTTATGTAGCGGCGGTTTTATGAATGAAGAGATTCCGGCACTTTTCCGTATTGATCCGGCAACGCGATCTATCGAGCGACGCTTTAATTTTCCTGACATCGAAAGTTCGCCCGAGCAAATGAAAATTAATGCAGCCGCTGATCGTATTTATTTTGTAAACAAAGGTATTTACGAAATGGAAATTACTGACGAGCAGCTTCCTGCCAATCCGGTGATAAGCGCTGGCAGCCATAACTTTTTCGCGCTGGGATTGCATCCTGTAAATAATACAATCTTGGTTTCTGATGCCGGAAATTATGTACAGAATGGCTGGGTGTTCCGCTACCATGCTGATGGCATACTTATTGATTCCATTCAGGCCGGACTTATTCCCGGGTATTTTGGATTCAATTATAAACACTAAATATTATGAATAAAGTAGGAGTAAACTGGTCAGGTGATATGGCCTTTGAGGTTGAAGTAAATGGTTTTAAAATTCCGATTGATGCAGATGAAAAAGTAGGTGGAAAAAATGGTGGCCCACGCCCAAAACCCTTGCTTCTTGCCGCTTTGGGAGGTTGCACCGGCATGGATGTGATCTCGATGTTGAAAAAAATGCGTGTAGAACCCAGCTATTTTAATGTAGATGTTGAAGGCGAATTGTCTGAAGAACACCCCAAATATTACCATAAAATTCACATCACTTATAGCCTGAAAGGCAAAGACCTTGATCGCGAAAAAGTGCAGAAAGCTGTCAATCTGTCACAGGAACGCTATTGCGGTGTAAGCGCGATGCTTGAGAAAAGTTCAACCATCACCAGCGAAATTATTATCGAAGAGGAATAAGCATAGCCTCTTTTCTACGCTTTTAATATTGGGGAGATTATTTCAGTGAATTCATTCAGAATCATTGAGGTAGCTCCCCAAATTATTTTTCCGTCAATGGCAAAGCAAGGTACTTCGAGCCGTTGTTCGTTGGCCATCAAAATTTCCTGCTTGGTTTTGCAGGTGGGATTTGTCAATGCTGACAGTGAAACACAAAAGGCTGACGACACTTCTACAGGATCGATTTTGATAAGCGGAACTGTTGATGTCCAGCCAATTACCGGCAGCACATCAAAATTGCTTGGCCGAATATATATCTCGGTAAGCTGGCCAATTGGGTGTACATCTTTTTGTGGCACACCAACCTCTTCTTCTGTTTCCCTAAGTGCTGTATTTATTAGGTCTCTGTCAAATGTCTCATACCTGCCTCCCGGAAAGGCAATCTGGCCACTGTGTACGCCATCATAGGTGTTGCGTTGTATAAAAATTGTTTTAATATCCTGATCATCAGGGAACAATAATATTAAAACGGCACTCTTTCGGGGTGCAGTATTATGTTGCCAGATGTTATCATAGTTGCGCCTCCATGTGGGATCCATCTGCTGGTGAACAGCTTTTCCGGGCAAGGGTTTTTGAAGCTGGAGCTGAAGCTCCTTAACAAAATCTGGTAGCGAAGGCAATGGGTTTTTCATGCCACAAATTTACAAAATGAAACCATCGTAGACGTTTCGGATGCAAATAATGGTCTTTTAAGACAAGCTAACGGACAGTTTCTTCCTATACCCTTTCCAGAAACAAATATTTATTGGAAATTAACAACAGAAAAGTGTTTAAGTCGTTATATATTTGTAATTTTAAACGCTTAAAGAAATTTGACTATCCATGACAAAGGAAAAAGAAGCCATATTACCTGCAGGCAATGAAGTAGTTGAAAAAGAGCGGAATCTTGTGCTGTTTAATGATGATGTAAACACTTTCGATTTTGTGATACAGACACTTGTGGAGGTTTGTGAACACACCCTTGAACAAGCAGAGACCTGCGCCTGGATTACTCATTTTAAAGGCAAATGCGCCGTTAAGTCAGGTTCTTACGATAAGTTAATGCCGTATAAACAAGCACTTTTAGAAAAACATTTAACAGTAAGCATTCAATAATTATGTGGACAATTATACTGGTTTTAATCGCTGTCGGATTGCTAATGGTTTTGCTCGAAATACTCGTGATACCAGGAGGTGGATTTGCCGGTATTATAGGCTTTGCAATTATGGCTGCTGCGGTGTTTTTGGGTTATTCACGCCTTGGCGAACCACAAGGGCATTATATATTGGCTGGAACTGTTTTAATCAATGTTTCCGTGCTTGCCCTGGCTTTGCGCTCTAAAACCTGGACGCGTTTAATGCTTGTGAAAAATATTGACAGCCGTGTAAATACCTTTGACGAAGCAGCGCTCAAAGTGGGCGACAAAGGTATTACCATCTCGCGTTGCACTCCTTCTGGTAAAGCATTGATTAATAATGTTTTTTACGAAGTTCATTCCCTTTCTGAATTCATTGATGAAGAACAGGAAATTGAAATAATTAAAATTGAGAGTAATAAAATTTTTATTAAAACCTTAAAATAAATAGTAATTATGGAAGATCTTTATGTATTGATTGCCATTGGATTGGGAGGAATATTCCTGATTTGGTTCTTGTTTTATTTTATCCCTGTCGGACTGTGGTTTACTGCCTTGGTTTCGGGAGTTCGAATTTCGTTGTTACAGCTGATATTGATGCGCTGGCGTAAGGTGCCGCCTTACACGATTGTAACCAGCATGATTGCAGCTACCAAAGCGGGTCTTATGCTCGAACGCGACGACCTTGAGGCCCATTACCTCGCCGGAGGTCGTGTTCAGGAAGTTGTAAAAGCACTTATATCAGCAGATAAGGCTAACATAGAGTTAAATTTTAAAACCGCTACGGCCATTGACTTGGCCGGACGCGATGTACTCGAAGCAGTGCGAATGTCAGTGAATCCCAAGGTGATCGATACCAAAAAAGTGGCTGCCGTAGCCAAAGACGGAATCCAGTTGATCGCCCTGGCGCGGGTAACGGTTCGTGCAAACATCAGGCAATTGGTTGGTGGAGCAGGAGAGGAGACAATTTTGGCTCGCGTTGGCGAGGGCATTGTTTCTTCTATCGGATCGGCTGACTCACATAAAAAAGTGTTAGAAAATCCTGATTCTATATCTAAAGTAGTGCTAAAGAAGGGTTTAGACTCAGGAACAGCTTTTGAAATTCTATCAATCGACATCGCTGATATCGATATAGGGAAAAATATTGGTGCTGTGCTTCAGATGGATCAGGCCAACGCCGATAAAAATATCGCACAAGCTAAAGCCGAGGAACGCCGTGCTATGGCTGTTGCGCTGGAGCAGGAAATGCGTGCCAAAGCACAGGAAGCCCGCGCCAACGTAATTCAAGCTGAAGCTTTGATTCCACAGGCCATTGCCGATGCTTTCAAACAAGGGAATTTGGGAATAATGGATTATTATAAGTTCCAAAATATTCAGGCCGATACCAAGATGAGAGATTCTATTTCTGATCCCTCTAACCAGCCACTAGGAGGTGGTAGAGGTGATAAACCCACAGACGAATAAGGATAGCTTAGCCTAAAAAACGTTTGTGCTCGAAAGGTACAAACGTTTTTTTTAATCACTAAAACCACGTATTAATGCCAATTACAGATACTGAGAAAATCCAGGCAGAACAGGCTTATGGGGAGTTGATGACGCTTCTGGCACCTAATATTAACGAGGAAAAACGAAAACTTATACGTGATGCTTATGAATTAGCTGCCAAGGTTTATCAGGATGTTCGCATGAAATCGGGAAAACATTATATGCTGCATCTCACCGAATTAGCTCTTATTGTTGTGAAAGAATTGGGTTTGGCCACATCAACAGTGGTTGCTGCATTTCTGCATGGCATAAACAACCGCACCAACATTAGCATAAGTCAAATCGAAAAGCAATTTGGTAGCAATGTTTCCGTCATCGTTGATGGCTTTAACCGCGTATCGGCTATTCAAACTGAAAGATTATCTTTTCAGTCTGATAATTTTAGGAAGCTGTTTTTGAGTTTGATAGACGATATCCGTGTAGTGTTGTTAAAAATTGCACATCGCCTGTACGATTTGCGTTTCCCGGAAGACATCGAGACCAACAAAATTGAGCTCTTTTATCACGAAGTAAAGCACTTGTATATACCCATTTCGCACCGCTTGGGATTGTATATTATTAAAGCGGAGTTTGAAGAGCGGGTGATGCGCCATGAAAATCCTGAGGTATTTCACGAAATAAGTGGAAAAATTGCAGCATCAAAAGACAAGCAGGATGTGTTGATGCGGGAATTTATTCAGCCCATCCAGCGTGAGTTGGTTACACAAAAATTTGATTGTAACTTTAAGTGGCGTACCAAATCTGTCCCGTCTATTTATACAAAAATGAAAGCTCAAAATGTTGATTTTGAACAAGTTTATGATATTTTTGCCATCCGAATTATTTCCAATAGCAGCCTAAAAAAAGAAAAGGAAGATTGTTGGCGAATATACTCCATCGTAACTGATTTGTATCAGCCTAACCCAAAGCGTTTGCGTGATTGGATTACAACACCCAAAGCTTCGGGCTATGAATCTTTGCATACCACCGTGAAAATGAACGATGGCAAATGGGTTGAAGTGCAAATCAGATCCCAGCGTATGGACGACATCGCCGAAAAAGGGCAGGCAGCACACTGGCAATACAAGGGTTCGGAACGCAAAATGGATGCCGAAGACTGGTTGAATCAGGTGCGCGATATTTTGGAAAATCCTGACCAAATCAATTTTGATTATTCTTACCGTAATAGCAATAAGTATCAGAGCGATAAGATGTTTATTTTTACGCCAAACGGTGATTTGAAACAACTTCCTAAAGGCGCTACAGTACTTGATTTTGCTTACGAAATACACACTGCCGTTGGTTCAAGTTGCAATGGCGCACGTGTGAATAATCGGGTTGTGCCGATAAGGCATGAACTAAAAAACGGTGATCGGGTAGAGATAATGACCAACAAAAAACAAACGCCAAAATCCGACTGGCTGGGCTTTGTGATTACCGAAAGAGCGAAATCGAAAATTAAACGCTACCTGAAAGAAGAAGAGCTGAAAGAAGCCGAAATTGGGAAGGATATATTACTCAGGAAATTTAAAAACTGGCGTATTCACAACGTTGATGAAGTGATCAACAAGCTGGTAAAACACTATAAAACAAATACTTCTATTGAGCTTTACTATGATGTGGCTACGGATAAAATTGAACTTCCTGCCCTGAAAAAACTGCTTCTGCAAGATGAAAATTCTGAAAAGGAAACAGCAGTAGAAAGCGAGACTAACGTACAAACCAAAAAGCACGAAAGTTACGAAGGAAGGGATGATTACCTGATTATCGACAACAGCCTCAGCAATGTGAATTACCGCCTGGCAAAGTGCTGTAATCCAATTCCTGGCGATCAGGTTTTTGGTTTTGTAACCATTGGAAGCGGCATCACGATTCATCGGTTGAATTGCCCAAATGCCAAGCGACTCAAAGAAAAATACAGTTATCGCGTCTTACAGGTGAAGTGGAAAGAAGCTATCGACAGCACGAGTTTTCAAACTGCCTTGCGCATTGGTGGCAACGATACCTTAGGTTTGGTAGGTGAAATCACGAAGGTGATATCCGATGATATGAAGGTAAATATGCGTAGCATTACCTTTGATACACGCGACGGAAAGTTTGATGGCCGCTTAATACTCCAGATTAAAGACACAAAACACCTGGAGCAATTGATTCATAAAATTGGAAAAATCGCTGGAGTAGAAAAGGTACAACGTCTTGATCAACTATAAGCTACTAATAAAATGATACTACAACTTTTGATATTAGCACTGTTATTTTTTGGCCTGGCATGCTGGTTTTTTATCAAACGCAAAAATGTACTTGGTTTTACTTTTGGTGCAATCGGTATTATGGCATTGCTGCTGTTTTTTATTGTCAGGTATTTATATCCGCATTCAGTGCCGTTTTAGGGGTTTAAAACTTTCTTGCGACCGCTGCCGAGAAGTATTTCAGAGCTGATTTATTCAGATAAGTCAAACCATTTTTCTACCCAAACCGTTTTGTCTTCCGGTTCGCTTTTATGCCTAAACTCGTTGGTATGGTTGTTATATACATAATCTTTTCCCCACTCTGCGGCATGGAGCGAAATTTGTTTCACAGCATCAATCAGTTGGTCGAGTTCGGCATTTGTCATCGTGGGATGCAGCGAGGCTCTTATCCAACCCGGTTTTTGAGATAGATCACCGCTATTAATCAGGTCAGTAATTTCACGGCTTTTGTCGTGACTTACATCCAACAGAAAATGGCCATAAGTTCCGGCGCAGGCGCAACCGCCTCTCACCTGAACGCCAAAACGGTCGTTCATCAACTTTACGGCTAAGTTAAAATGCACGTTCTCAATGTAAAAAGAGAAAACACCCAAACGCTTTTCAATATTATCAGCTAAAATATGCACGCCTTTGATAGCCCTGAAAGCCTTAAATGCTTGCTGCACCAACTCATGCTCGCGCTCATGCATTTTTTGGGTAGTCATTTGATTTTTTACCTCAATGGCCATCGCGGTTCTGATAGCTTGCAAAAAGCCGGGAGTTCCACCATCTTCACGCAATTCGATATCGTCAATATATTTGTATTCGCCCCAGGGGTTTGTCCAGTCAACAGTGCCTCCACCAGGATGATCAGGGGTTTTATTTTTGTAAAGACTGCCGTCAAATACTAAAACTCCCGAACTACCGGGGCCGCCCAAAAATTTGTGTGGACTAAAGAAAATGGCGTCCAGCTTTTTAGCTTCATCATCTGCAGGATGCATATCAATATCTACATAAGGTGCTGAAGCCGCAAAATCAATAAAAGCTACACCGCCGTATTCGTGCATGATACGAGCCATTTCATGGTAAGGCGTCTCTATACCTGTAACATTTGAACAGGCCGTGAACGCACCAATTTTAAAGGTTCGCTCTTTGTGTTCTTCTAATTGATTTCTGAGTTCGTCGAGGTCAATAAGCAGGTCTTTCCCGGGTTTTAAAACTACCACATCCACATTTGTTTCAATCCAGCTTGTATGATTAGAATGATGTTCCATGTGCGTGAGAAAAACCACCGGTTTATCTTCCTGTTTTAGAAGGCATTTACCGTTTTGGTTTATGCCGCAGTTTTTTAGTCCCATAATCCGCTGCAACTTATTAATAACAGTGGTCATTCCGCTGCCGGCAGTTATAATTACATCTTGGGGTCCGGCATTTACATGTTGCTTTATCTTTCTGTGGGCCAGGTGATAAGCCTTGGTCATTAGCGTTCCTGTCTCGCTGGTTTCCGTATGCGTATTGCCTACAAAAGGGCCAATCTCATCAATGATTCGATTTTCAATAGGGCTATACAACCTGCCACTGGCAATCCAATCAGCATAAACCATTGTTTTTGAACCAAAGGGTGTGTTAAATATATGCTTGTCACCGATGGTATTTTTTCTAAAAGGCTCAAAATAAGACTCTAAAGTACTCATGTAGTTAAATTTTTAGCGATAGAATAGTTAATAGACAAGATGAAGTCGCTGATGGTTTTCTTTGGTTAAAAATCTTTTTCGGACAAATATACAGGATTTTAATTAACTGTAAATGCTTCAACATGAAAGCAATAAACACTTCATCAGATGGTGCTAAGCCCCGATAATATTGCAAAAGACCTGAATTAAAAGTCGATTATTCCAGGAATCTAATCTTTTTTTTAAGCCTAAAAACCTTTGGAAATCTGCATGATGCCTAACTCTACCTCGCCGTTTTCCGGCAAAATTTCAATCCAGGTATTGTCTTCGCTGAACCATTTATATTGTGAGCCAATTCTTATCACGAAATCATGGTATTGATCGTCGTCAGGGATGGGCAAAACAAAACCACCATTGCGGCCGTTTTTACTTCCAAAACTCACAATCAGCGGGAAGCCTTTTGTGCCGGTATTTCTTGCTTTGACCAGGATGTAGTTTGTGCGTCTCTCAGTGATATTAACCGGTTCAAAACCAAACTTTTTGGTTGTTGCTGAAGGTATTATAACCGGATTTAGATTGAGTTCGACGAGCTTGTTGTCCTGAATTGTCTGGGAAATCTGGGCAATCATCTCTGCCGGATAGGTTTCGCCTGTTTTTAACAAATCAGCTTTGTTATAAAGCTCGATGGCTTTGTCGTAGGTTCTGCTTTGAAGAAATTGATCGGCCTCTTTGATGATTTTATTGTAATTGGTCATCAACTTCATTTTTTCAGCTTTGATGATATCGTCTATTTGCTTAATCCTTGCTTTAACCATCTCATCATCAGGTTTTAAACCTCTTGCAATTTGATATTGTTCTATCGCATCCCGATAGGATTTTTCAGATAGAAACTGCTCGCCGGTAGCTAAAGCTGCTTCAAATTTTTGTTCCCGTTCGGCGATTTCAGCTTTCAGTTGGATACTTATTTCAGCCGTACGCGACAGAGCGTGTGCATTGGCTGCGTCTAGTGTTAGGATTTCATCGTAAAGAGCTTGAGCCTGAATGAGTTTTTTGTTGTTGAAGTTTTCATCAGCCTGAGCTGTAAGTCTGGCAATTTGTGATTCCAGGGCTTTCGCGGCTACGACAGCGGCTACCGCTTCTTCAATTTGTGCCAACTGACTTTTTGGATAAGTAGCAGATGGGTTGAGTGATAGAGCTTGCTGATAGACAATGCTAGCCTGTTCCCATTCTTCGAGTACAAACAAGCTGTCAGCAGATTGTACTTTCTGTGTAAAGGCTAAATCAAGTGCCTCAGCAGCAGCTTGTTCAGCTAAATGCTCATCGATTTTGATAATTTGTTGCTCAGCATGTTCCGAAGCTTTTAGCTGAAGCGCGGCTTCATAAAGCTGTTTGGCTTTTTCAAAATCACCTCCATTGAAAGCCAAATCGGCATTTTCAATTTGAGTATTGAAGTTGGCTTCAAGCGCTTCAGCGGCAGCTATCTCAGACTGTAATGTCGTAATTTCTGCTATTTTTTCTGTAGGATAAGTGCGCTCGGCAAATAGCTGTGCCGCTTGTTCAAAACTACTTTTGGCTGCTGCCAGTTTGTTTTCTTCAAACTGCTGATCGCCTAACGCTATCAGCTCGGCGTAATTGTTTTCGCGCTGCTCAAGCTGTTGCTGCTGATCCATTTTGGTATTGATTTCTCCAATTTTTGAAGTCAGCTGCTGTTCTTCGGGTTTCAGTTGGGCCGCTTGTTGGTAGTAATCCAGTGCCAGTGCCAGTTCTTCCTTGCCATAAGCTTCGCTAGCCAGACCGATCAATCTGGTGTATTCATTTTCCAGCTCGGCTTCTTGCTGTGCAAGGGCTGTGAGCTGTCTGTCAATCTGATTAATCTTTTCCTGAGGTTCTGATGCTGAGGGTTTTATATTGAAGGCCTCCACAAATTTCGCCCGTGCTTCTCTCAACGAGTTTTGAGAAAGCAATACTTCGGCAGTTTCCATCAGTGTGGTATAATTCGCCTCCATTTGTTGTGCTTGCTGTATTAAAGCCGCGATTTCTGTAATTTTCTCTGTTATTCCAACTTTTACAGGATCAAGCGATTGCACTTGTTCATAGATGTTCAGGGCTGCTTCGTATTTCTTGTCGTTTTCTAGTTGTAAAGCTTGCTCCATTAGGCCTTCAATTTGAGCACTAAGCTGCTCCGCATTTTTATTTGCCAGAATTTTTGCCTGGATGGCAGCAATTTTTTCCAAGGCGAGTTCGTCATTTTCTTTAAAAGTCAATGCTTTTTCATAACTTGTGATAGCTTGCTCAAGGGCTTCCTCAGCTTCAAAATTTGCTGCTTCTGACATGGCGTTATTATACTGCTCCTGAGCCAGATAAGATTCGCTTTCCAGCGTTTGATTGATGCGCACAATCATATCTTCGGCATAAGCTTGTCCAGGCCATGCCACGAGTGCGGCCTGGTATTGCTCGCGGGCTTTATCGAAATTTTTGTTGGCATACTGCTCATCGGCTTTGGCTAAAATGGTGTTGTAGGCTTCCGCTTTTTCAGCGAGTGTGCGGGTATCATTAAGCAGTTGCGCTGTTGATACGTCATCAGGCGTTAATGTTTGCGCCTCTTCCAGCTTTTCTATAGCGGCTTTATAATCTTTTCTAAGAATGAAATTTTCGGCTTCGGCTACTAAACCAGCAGCTTTGGTTTGTGTTAGTATACGTTTTTCGAGCAGCTGCTTGGCTTCGGCCAACTTCTCGATTGGAAGCTCCTGTTTTGGATATAAAGCTGTGGCTTCCTGAAACTGAAGAATTGCTTCTTCATATTTGGCTTGTTCGAGTAGGCTGGTTCCGAGGTTTATAGCTTGGTTGTAGCTGTTCAGCTTATCTTGTTCTGCCGCTAAAGTTTTGTTGATTTCGGCGAGTTGCGCCAAGGTATATTTATCGTCAGGAAACACTTTCAGTGCTTCTTCGTAAGCAATTTTTGCTTCTTCAAGTTCGTTGCGTGCAAGCAGCCTGTCGCCCTGATCGAGTTTCAGGTAAAAACCTTCCTGCTTTTCCATCTGTTGCTTGATTTTCTCGACGGTTTCGTCTAGTTTTTTTTGGGCTGTGGCATCGTCTTTTTTCTTTTGCAACGCCATCTCAAAATAGGTCTTGGCGCTGATAAAATCACCTGCCGAATATTTCTCTGTACCAGACTCCATCAGAACTTCGTAAGATTGGCTTACTTCCTGAGCGGTTATTGGTTGCGTAAAACAACTGAGAATGAGGGCTATAAATAGAAGGGTAAAAAACTGCTTTTGCATACTTTAGCGTGAAATTAAGGTATTCTTTTTGAAACGCTTATTGTGCTTCATTATTGTTTGAAGTGCTGTTATTGCCAGCTTCCGTCAGCAAGGGTATAACTTTTGTCGGCAATATTGGCTAAATCGGTGTTGTGGGTAACAATTACAAAGGTTTGGTTAAACTTTTGGCGCAAATCCAGAAACAGCTTGTGTAATTCAGCGGCAGATTGGGTGTCGAGGTTTCCGGAAGGCTCGTCTGCCAGCACCACAGCGGGTTGATTGATAAGTGCCCGCGCCACGGCTACGCGCTGCTGTTCGCCTCCCGACATGGCAGCGGGCTTGTGTTCCTTCCTGTCACTAACATTCAGGTATTCAAGTAATTGTAAGGCTTCTTTCTCAGCTTGTTTTTTTGTTTTTCCGGCAATAAAAGCAGGAATACACACATTTTCCAGCGCAGTAAACTCGGGGAATAAATGATGAAACTGAAACACAAAACCAACTTTTTGATTACGAAAAGCAGCCAATGATTTTCCACTTAAATCATTAATATTTAGGTCGTTAATGGTCAAGCTTCCTTGATCCGCCTGTTCGATTGTACCAATGATCTGCAAGAGCGTTGATTTTCCGGCTCCCGACGGCCCGACGATACTCACGATTTCGCCTTTTGACACGTGGAAGTCAATATCTTTGAGCACTTTTACATTTCCGTAAGACTTAAAAATACCTTTTGCTGTTATCATTTTTAGGAGTTGAAACTAAGCTGCAAAAGTACGAAAAATGCTTTGAGGAAATCGTCAAAAGAAATCCTGCTAAAGCAGGCCTTGCGCTCAGTAATACATCAAAATGACTATCAAAACAAACTGCTCAATAAAAGTACCTGATTAGCGTCTTGCCCTCTGCCGATAGCTTAAATACAAAAACAAAACAGCTTTTTTTAAATTAATCTGAACTTCAAAATGGTCTGGTGCTCATTTTCATCCTTAATCAAAAGCTTGTATACTTCGTCTGGTCCGGCTTTAAGTTTCAGTTTGTCGAATGCGATATTTACAACAGAACTTTTATCATCCTGAACATCAGCTTCATTAAAAGTTCCAACCTGAATATCGTCATCATCGAAACCTGAAGTAATTTTAATAGATTTTTGGCCAACAACGGTTTCAAGCTCCTTGAAAGTGATTGTTAACACATCCGATTTCTTAAAGCTATAAACAAAAGTGTTGTTTTTCAAGCTGGCATTTAAAGGCGAAGTATCGTTGTTTAATACGATAGTGTAGCTGCCGACCACTTGTCCGACCACAGATAGATTGATCGCACAGATTAACAGAAAGATCCAAAGCTTTTTCATATAAATTCAATGTAAGTGTTTGTATTGTAGTTGGTATTCATTGCCACCAAATTTAGAAATTATTTCAATTCTCACCAAACAGTAGGTTTTTTTTATCGCTTTATGATTCAGTAAGATGGAAGGCACGCCCTAGAAATGCTGACAATGGGCAAGAAGGCGTATTTATTTTAGCCTGAAGTTCATGTCGAAAAAGAGCCTATTTAATGAACGCCAAGACTTTTTTAAACGCATCTCTTTTTGAGTCTTTTAAAAGCTCATATAAACACATCTCCACATTGGTGATGCCGGCTCCTTTTTCTCTCAGTTTATTTAAGGCTATATCTATGCTGGATTTTTTTCGGGATGAGATACAATCAGCAACAACTTCCACATAAAACTTTTTAGCCATTAAGGCCATAACTGTTTGATAAACACATATATGTGCTTCTATTCCGCAAACCAGCCAATTTTTTTTGTCTAATCTTATGATTTCATTTTCCACTTCTTTCTCCGCTAAAGCATTAAAAAATTGTTTTTCAATAGGACTTTGATTGGTTAAAAGTTTCGATAACTCCGTTACCGTCTTTCCCAGTCCCTCGGGATATTGTTCAAGCCATAAAATAGGTATTCCCAGTACTTGACAGCCTTGAATTAGTTTTTCAATATTCGCTATAAGTGTCTCACTTTCAGCTACCATTCTGGCAAGTTTTCCTTGCACATCTACCAGGATTAGTCCTGTGTCTTTATCGTTTATCATCGTTTATAAATTTTAAGTAATGGGAAGTATATGCTTTGCGGCGGACTTTTGAAGACAAATTTGTCTGACTGCACTGATTTATATTTGGAGCTAAAATACTCATTTTCATAACGTAGCCCGCCATAAAGTATTTGCAATGTTGAATTAAATCCCTTTGGGATAGTGCTCTACTATGCAGTAAAGGTAAGGTTTTTAATACATGCGTATCCTACAGAATTATTCATTTTTAAAGGCTGTTTTATGCGAGAAAAAAAATCCTTTACGATTATTGAACTGAACTGGACATACCAGCCATTGTGTGCTACTTAAACCGGAGCAACTTGTGCCACTCATGCCGGAGTATATCGGCCCTCAAAAAGAGGAACTGGGAGGAAACAAGCAAACCTAACCAAAACACATGGATTTTGCCCTTGAGAAAAATAGTCATGCGCAAAAAACAAGCAAAACTGGCTAAAGCCACGTAACCCACCTTTGGAAAACGCCACATTAAACAAGCAAACCCTTTTCTAAGTGCTTACTAATGCGGGATGTAGCCTGCCTGGCATGCCTTGGCAGATAGGTTCAACATTTATACTGAGCAAGCCGAAGTAGGGAGGCCGTCAAAAAACATAGATTTTTTACAATAGATTTACTGGGTGTAAAAAAAGTTTTTTTGTTAAAAGCTTTTTGACGACCCGCATAGAGTCCTATTTATTTTAGATAGTTTTTGATTTACCATCCAAAAGCGACAATTTGATTACTTTCATTGAATTGTAGGTCAAAACATGGGGTTAAATCAACAACTTTTCCATCTTTTGATTCAAGTATTATATCATAACTCAAGTCTCCATATTCCAAAATGTGTTTTAATTTGTAGTCTGAAAATTCATTTTGCATGTCCTTAACCCACATTTTGAACCTTCGTTCTCTTTCTTTACTAGCAATATGTTTGTTGCAAAAATCATCAATGTGCTTGTCATCGGTCAAAATTAGTTTTACCAATTGATGTATGATTTCAAGTTGTTTATTGGTAATATCTGTACTGCCGTGTTTTATACTATTCATTTTAGGTACAACGGGCGTATAGTTTTCCTTAAAAAGTAATTGCTCTATTTCCCACGCAACAATTTGCGTGTCGTACCTTAATTGATTGGTCATGTATATGATTACGGTATTTTCTTCAGGAAGTTGAATGAAATCAGCATAAAAAACACCATTTGAGCCATTGTGTGCTATAATTTTCGTATTTCTATCGCTATTCATTATGGTCCATCCGTATGCATAGTACGAATCTCCTGATTCATGTTCTTTTACGTGGGGAAAAGTGAGTTGCTCATAAGATTTTTTGGAAATAATTTTATTTTCTTTTAAGGCATTGTACCATGAATATAAATCGGAAGGATTGGAAAGTATTCCGCCGTTTCCTTTTAAATGCCATGAAATTGGATTTGAATCTGCCTTCCATTTCATAAGATGAGTTCCCCAATCTTCCCCACATTTATAGCCGTGGGCCATTTGAGTGGTATCCCATTTAGGGTAAAGGTAACCCGTATGTTTCATACCTGCTTTTTGAAAAAGATGTTCCTGCAAATAGGTTTCGTAATCTGTCTGCGTAACTTTTTCAATGATCATCGCTAATAAACTGTAACCTACGTTGGAGTAACTAAATTGTTTTCCCGGTTCAAAATCTAAAGGTGAATTATAAACTTCACTTAAAAACTTCTCTTTTGAGATGGGAACAAAATCTACTCCGTAACCCAGATTTCCCATTATACCTGAAGTGTGTGTAAGTAATTGATCAATTGTAATGTTTTGTTTGTCCTTCGGCACATTTTCAAGAAATTTGTAAATAGAATCGTTTACCGATAATTTATTTTCTTCTTGTAATTTTAGAATAGCGGTTGCTGTAAATTGCTTTGTTAATGAACCTGTTGTGAAAATGGTTTCTTCAGTTACGGGAAGTTTCTCAGCTTTGTTTCTTAATCCAACGCCATCAGTGTAGAGTATTTCTCCATCTTTGGCGACCAAAACGCTTGCTGAAAGCCCGTTTTTATTACACGCGTCAAGGTAGGATTGGAGTCTTTTTTTCAACGGGTTCTCTGTACCTTTTGAGTTGGTTTTGTTTTTGCAAGAATCACAAAGCGTTAAAATTATCACTAGTATTGAAATGTATCTTTTCATTGTCTTTTTGCATAGTTTTCATTTCCCTTAAATCAGGGCTAAATGAAAACCAATGTTGTGGTTAGCTTTTCTTTTTCAATATTTTAACTATTCGGTTGTACATTATTTCAGACATGTTCCAATTATAGCCGTCAAAGTTTACGGTGTTTGTAAATTGAATCACGACAGCGTCAATATCCTTATGATATTTAGCGATAGTTTGGTATCCCGGTATCAAGCCTGTATGCTCATACTTATAAATGGAAGAATAGATTTCTTGCTCCTTTTTATCTCTAAAAACAGAACCGTCATTTAATGCCCGTATGAATTTGCTCAAATCTTCTGCTGTCGCAAGTATGGAACCCACATTGTCTGTTTTTAAATCCGCATCATAGCCTACATAGTAACCACTCATCACATCATCTATGTTTACATCTTTAATTGAGCCAAAAGTATGGTTTAAGTTCAATGGGTTTAAAATTTTTTCTTGAATGTATTGGAAAGTACTGTAGCCAAGAACTCTGTTTATTATTCTATTTAACAACAAATAATTTGTGTTGGAATATTTATACTTTTTGTCGGGTTTAAAGTTGGCAGGTTTGTCCAATACTAAAGCAAGTTGTTCATCAGCAGTTTCTTTGGGGTGTACCCAATAATCAGGAGTGCGAACATAATCCGGAATACCACTTCTATGTTTAACCAACATACGCAAAGTGATTTTATCAGCATATTCTATTCTGTCTTTCAATTCGGGTAAATAATCTGTAAGCGTTTTGTCTAATGATAATTTTCCATCGGAAACCAATTTTGCAACGGCTACCGCCTTGTACAATTTGCTAACACTGGCAATTTTAAATAAGGCATTAGGGTCGGCTGGAATTTTGTTTTCTCTGTTTTTATAGCCCGAAGTATAAAATTCGGATTGGTTGCCTTTTTTGTTTATACAAACAATGATACCATCAAATCCGTAATCGGCAGCTTTATTAACTTGTTCCTGAACGGTATCTGGAAGTGGCTTTACCCAAGCGGTTACAATAGGCCACGGAACAAAATACAAAGAGATTCCTGTTCCTAAGAACAATAAAATTTTAGCGATCATTTTTATTTTATTTTTTGTCATATTTTATTGGGCTTCAGGGTGTTTTAGCATTTCAAGAAATTTCTTTTTTTCAATCTTTCCCAGAGCGTAGTCAAGTACTTTTCCTCGGGAATCAAGAATAATTGTTGTTGGTGTTGCCCCAAACTTGAAAAACTTTACTAGTTCATAAGTATTTGGGTTGTCAATATCAATCATTACTGGTGTAACTTGCGAATGGATGACCTTTTCGACTTCATTATCAGCAAAAACTTCACGTTTCATAATTCGGCAAGGCACACACCATTTTCCTGTAAAAAACAGAAGTGTGTTCTTTCCGGAATTATTAGTAAGTTCTTGAGTCGAAATAATGTTACGGACCCACTTAATATCATTAGAAGGCACATAAAATGAATACCACGCATAAACAAGAGAAACCACAAGAAAAGTGAGCCAAAACCATCGCCAAAATGGATGAGATTTTTTTCTGGCAATTTTTTGAGATGAATTATCTATTTGTTTCATTTAAGTTATCAGTTTTTGTTATTCAATTCAAAATTCAGTAATATTATTTAATCAGTTTAATTTTAGTTGCTCAATTGTTGTTTTTTGGTGATGAATTGTTGTTAAATTAGCCACAACGTATTTGTTGATAGGTGATTATATTTTACTTATATTTTTACATCCACAGGAATATATCCACCCAAATGGGTGATTTATGTTTATATCGTCTAGTCATCATCAAAAAAATTGTTGTCGAATGGATTGCTGAATTTGGCAAAATCTTTTTATGATACATGGGTGTATATCTCGGTTATTTTTGAGCTTTCATGCCCTAATAATTCCTGAATAAAACGTAAGTCCATCCCTTGCTCCAAATTGTGGGTTGCAAAACTGTGTCGCAAAATAGGAGGATAAACTCGTTTTATTATTTTTGCCTTAACTGCGGCCTTTCTTGTTACAGTGTAAATACTTGTTGCACTGTACGGCTTGTCGCGGTTCACTTCAAACAGGTAAATGGTCTTGGTTTTTTCAGTATAACGTTTTTGATCTAATGTATCGCAATAGGCTTGCGGAATGATTACTTGGGGCTTTGCATCCGGTTTCTTTTTCGTAACCTCCTTGTGCTCACCTGAATCATTCTTTTTCGAAGCGGAATAATCTAGCCAGGTCACATCTGTCATGGTCTCAAAAACTTCATTCAAATTAAATCCTTCACGGGGATTATACCAAAAACCCTGACTTTGATTCCATGCAGCTTTTTTAATAGATTTTATCCTGGTAATAAGCTCAAAATCTTTCTCAAAACGCAGGCTTACCACCGGATTATCGCGGTGGAATTCAAAGGCCAATGTAATAGAAGGCATTCCCATTAAAGGCGTTGTTTTAAGGCACCAACAAAAATAGTAAATTATTTAAGTGGCTCAAAAAAATAAATTTCCCTAAAATTTTTGCATGTAATCTCAGCAAATAGTGCTATTTTTGGGCTTCAAAAAAGTATCACCAATTAACAGTTGTATTATGAATTTACACGAGTTTCAGGGGAAGCAAATATTAAGCGGATATGGCGTTTCCGTTCCATTGGGTATTGTGGCTGATTCACCGGCCAAAGCTATTGAAGCAGCCAAAGAGATACAGAAAAAAACAGGATCGGATCGTTGGGCTGTAAAAGCACAGATCCACGCAGGTGGTCGCGGTAAGGGCGGCGGAGTAAAAATTGCCAAATCACTCGAAGAGGTAGAGCAATTTGCAGATGAAATACTGGGTATGATGCTGGTTACACCGCAAACAAGCGCCGAAGGTAAGCTGGTGCGTCGCTTGCTAATCGAACAAAATATTTATTATCCAGGCCCGGCCAAAGTAGAAGAATATTACGTGAGTATCTTGCTCAACAGAGCTACCGGACGTAATATGATTATGTATTCGCCCAGGGGCGGAATGGACATAGAAAAAGTAGCTGAGGAAACACCTGAACAAATTTTTCATGAAGAAATTGATCCAAAAGTTGGATTACAGGCTTTCCAGGCGCGACAAATAGCCTTTAACCTGGGTTTGAGTGGTACTTCTTTTAAAGAAATGCAGAAATTCATCCGGGCACTTTATAATGCATACGAAGGCAGTGATGCCAGCTTATTTGAAATTAATCCGGTGATAAAAGCTGCTGACGACCGCGTGTATGCTGCTGATGCTAAGGTTTCTATCGACAATAACTCACTTTTCCGCCATGGCGAAATTGCCGAGATGCGCGACCTGAATGAAGAAGACCCAATTGAAGTGGAAGCAAGTCGTTTTGACCTGAACTATGTTAAACTCGACGGAAATGTGGGTTGCATGGTAAATGGTGCCGGACTGGCTATGGCTACCATGGATTTGATTAAGATGTACGGTGGAGAGCCAGCTAACTTCCTGGACGTGGGCGGCACCGCAAACGCCAAAAGGGTAGAGGAGGCTTTCCGGATTATTTTGAAAGATCCCAATGTGAAAGCGATTCTTGTAAATATCTTTGGAGGTATTGTGCGCTGCGACCGTGTGGCACAGGGTATTGTAGATGCTTATCAGAATATTGGTGAAATTAATGTGCCGATTATTGTTCGTTTGCAAGGTACAAATGCAAAAGAAGGAAAAGAACTTATTGACCAATCAGGACTTAAAGTGTTTTCTGCCATTAAGTTAGAAGACGCTGCCAGTTTGGTAAACGAAGTTTTGAATTAGATTAGTCGGTTTAGATATAGCCTCTTATTTTATACCAGACTATAGCAGCCCATTCTCGGAGCACAGCAATCTCATATTGCAAATAGCTCCACATATTATACCGAAAGCCTGGATTAGCATCCGGGCTTTTTGCTATTTTACCTTTATCATTTTTAAGAAACAAAAGTGACTCATCGAATGATTGCTCAACGGTTGCTTTTCCGGAAACGCTTTTAAACCCGACTTTCTCGAAAGTTTTAATGCTTCTATACAAATGTACAGGAGAGCTAACTAACTGAATAGGAGTTGTAACAGGAATCATTTGTGCGATATTACGGGCCTGAGTGTAAGTGCTGGAACCTTTCGTTTCAGAAAATATACGCTGCTTATGGACTCCTCTCACCATCAATTCGTCAATCATACGACTGTGATCGCTTGTCTCAAAGTCAATAGAATCAGCTGGCAGCGCAACAATAAGTTTGGAATTTGGGTATTGTTTGGCCAGTTCAGCAGCAAAATAACAACGAATAAGTCCCTGCTCACTAGGGATTCCTCCAGCACCCATCACAATAATATAAGCTGGAATATTTGTTTGACTAATGGTTTTGTTACCCGTCCAATGATAGGCGAAATAAGGATAATCAGTAAAACTGAGGGCGATCATAATAAGCGCGAAAAGCCCTGTTATACTGATAAAAATTCGTATAGCTTTTAGAAACAACCTGGCTATTTTCTTCATGATTTAGCTGAATTGTTTGCAAACTTAATGTTTTTTGTAAGTCAGGGTGCGACTAATCCGGCGATGCTGAAGAAGTCGCCCCCTGACTGGTTCGTGTATAATACAACGAAGTCAGAGCGCGACTGTTTATCGTCGCCACATAGTCGTACCCTGACTGTACAATATTGCAAGTCAGGGTGCGACTGATAAGGCGATGCTGAAGAAGTCGCCCCCTGACTAGTTCGTTTATAATACAACAAAGTCAGAGCGCGACTGTTTAACGTCGCCACATAGTCGCACCCTGACTAATACTTCGACCCGCACCCTGACTGTTCTATGTTGCAAGTCAGGGTGCGACTAATCCGGCGATGCTGAAGAAGTCGCCCCCTGACTAGTTCGTTTATAATACAACAAAGTCAGAGCGCGACTGTTTAACGTCGCCACATAGTCGCACCCTGACTAATACTTCGACCCGCACCCTGACTGTTCTATGTTGCAAGTCAGGGTGCGACTAATCCGGCGATGCTGAAGAAGTCGCCCCCTGACTGGTTCGTGTATAATACAACGAAGTCAGAGCGCGACTGTTTAACGTCGCCACATAGTCGCACCCTGACTGTACAATATTGCAAGTCAGGGTGCGACTGATAAGGCGATGCTGAAGAAGTCGCCCCCTGACTGGTTCGTGTATAATACAACAAAGTCAGAGCGCGACTGTTTAACGTCGCCACATAGTCGCACCCTGACTAGCACTTCGGCTCGCCCCTTGACTGTGCTATATTGCAAGTCAGGGTACGACTAATCCGGCGATGCTGAAGAAGTCGCCCCCTGACTGGTTCGTGTATAATACAACAAAGCCAGAGCGCGACTGTTTATCGTCGCCACATAGTCGCACCCTGACTAGCACTTCGACCCGCACCCTGACTAATACTTCGGCCTGCACCCTGACCGGCACCCTACCTCAAACTATTCTGATTTAAGTTCAATAATACTGGAGAGCGACATAGGAATAGTTTGACCTTGTTGCTCCATTTCCATGTCCAGTTTTTGCATTGTAGTACTACTTTCGAGCCAGCCGGTCTTGGTGTTGACTTCGGCTTTTCCGGTGATTGTGCCACTCAATTTGGCTGAATTGCCATTCATTTCGGTTCCGCTGATGGCTCCATCATAGCTGATAAGAGCCTTGTTGCCTTTGACATCGGTGAGGGTGTAGATGGAGCTGACTGTGAAGTCGCTGTTGGGATCAGGTTTTGTACTCACTTCCCAGCTTTCGCCAACGGATATTTCGTGATCAGGGAAAACTACCAGCATACCCATTTCAAAACCTGATACACTGCTGCTTCCCATAACTTCGGCACTGTTGTTTTCTACGGGATTTCCGTATTTGTCGATGGTCGAACTAACTTTATTTTCCATGGCTTTCTGAAACTGGCCGGCGATTTGTTGCGCCATCATATTGTCTTTTGAGGCTTCCGGATTATCAGAATCCCAGCTCATCTCCATACCCATTGCACTTTGATCGAAACGAATTCTGTCGTAAGTAATCTCAAATTCAATATTCCCCTCTTCAGAAATAGTAAATATCTCAGCCGTTTGATTGAGAATAACATTTTGTTTCAAAACCATACTTTGTCCTGCCATATTCATGGAGATATTTTGGGTGGTTTTGATTTCTAACTTGTAGGTGGCTCCCTGACTAAAAGCGTACTTCAGTCGGATAGATTTTTTGGGCATAAAAGCCATACTTGAAATCACAGCTAATAGTAAGGTGATTAAAAACAAGGATTGGAAAATTCTTTTTAATTTCATGGTTTGGCAATTTTTGATAATTTTAAAACTTAGGCTTGACGTATGTTCTTGTTTATTAATAGCTTATACTAAAACGGATCACCATTATCGGCTGTAGGACCAAAATCATCATTCATCTTAGAACTAACAGTGCGGGTATTTTGCATCTCGAAACCTGTGTTAGGACTCAACTCCTGTTGCTGGTCAAAGTTTTCAGGTTCTTCAAAACGTGCAAACTGACCATTAAATTTCAGGTTGACATCACCCAGTTTACCGTTTCTGTGTTTGGCAATATTGATCATGGCCAAACCTTGTACTGAGTTACCTTCACCATCGTCATTTATTCCGTAATATTCTGGTCTGTAGATAAATATAACCATATCGGCATCCTGCTCGATAGCGCCCGACTCACGCAAGTCAGAAAGGATTGGTTTTTTGGAACCGGGACGACTTTCCACATTACGGCTCAACTGCGAAAGAGCTAAAACAGGCACATCCAGCTCTTTAGCTAAGCTTTTTAGAGAACGTGAAATCTGACTAATTTCCTGTTCACGGTTTCCGCGATTATCGCCACCAGCTGTCATAAGTTGCAGATAATCAATAAAAATCATTTGAATGTCAAACTGTTGTTTTAGTCTTCTGCATTTAGCTCTGAGCTCAAAAATAGAAAGCTGTGGCGTGTCGTCTATATACATCTTCGCTTGTACCAGCGGATTAATCTTGGTGTTAAGCTGTTGCCACTCATACTCTTCCAGATCGCCCTTGCGTAATTTTTCTGCAGGTAGATAGGTTTCGCTGGAAATCAAACGTGTAACCAGCTGAACGGACGACATTTCGAGTGAGAAAAAAGCAATCGGTTTGTTAAATTCAACAGCGGCATTGCGTGCCAAATTAAGTGCCAAAGCTGTTTTACCCATACTCGGTCGGGCAGCCAAAATAATCAGGTCAGATTTTTGCCAGCCTTGCGTAATACGGTCTAAACCAGTATATCCCGAAGGAACCCCACGCATATTGGAATCACTGTCTTTAGCTTTTTCTATGTCTTCGATGGCTTTTTTTACCAATTCGGGCATGGCGCTAAAACTCCTTCTAAGATTGTTCTCACTTACTGAAAACAGACCGCTTTCGGCTTTATCCAATAAGTCGAAAACATCTGTGGTATCCTCGTATGCGTCTTTGATAATGTTAGAAGAAATTTGAATCAGCTCACGCTGAATGTGCTTTTGAATCAAAATTCGTGCATGAAACTCAATATTGGCTGCCGAAACCACGCGGTTAGTGAGCTGTGAAATAAAATAGGGACCGCCAACAATCTCCAGATCGCCCTGAAATTTTAACTCGTTGGTTACGGTCAAAATATCGATGGCTTCTGACTTTGAAAAAAGATTGAAAATAGCTGTGAAAATCTTCTGATGTGATTCTTTGTAGAAAACTTCCGGCTTCAAGATATCGATAATGGCATTTACGGCATCTTTCTCGAGCATCATCGCTCCTAATACAACCTCCTCTAATTCAATCGCCTGTGGAGGAACCCTGCCATGCTGCATCAAAATGTCATTTAGTTGATTGCCAGTAGCTTGTGAACTTTTTGTAGTGCGTTTATTGTTTTGATTCATTGGTCAAAAATACAAATTAGCTTGGTGCAAAAATGGTTTAGTACTATTTTTTGTCCTTAAAAATGTTCTAAAAAATAGATATGATTGTAACAGCGCGTTTTGTGGGCTATCTAATTTTTTGTTTCGAAGAAATTCACCAGCACATTGAGTGATGAAACATAGGATTTCAATTTTGAAAGCACATTTTCTCTGTTTTCATCCGGAGATGCTGTCAAATCTTTGATAAGCCAAGCCTCGTGCTTCAATGGTCTGTGTTTTTCGATTATAAAAGCACACAAAGCCTCCAAATCAATCTCGGTATTGATTACCGGAAAATAAAAATCAGCTGACTTTAGCAGCTCCCAAAAGTCAAACAGTTTTGAGCTGTCCAAGTGTGGCATAAATTCCTCAAGCAATGGGCGAAGTTGCGCATCTTTAAAGCTGATTAAAACCTTAGTTTTTGACCATAAATCTGCCAAAAACTCAAACCCGGCCTGCCATTGATCCGGGTATTCGCTACAGTCCCAGCTATGAAATTCCTGCTTTTTACCGTCGGTTACTAATGCGGTAATTGCCAGAAATTGTGGTGTATAAGGCTTGGTGTTTTCGTGCTCGGGAATGGCCGGCTGCTTGTAAAGCACCTTAATAAAACTGCGCTTAGATGTTGAAATATTAGCTTCTAAAAACGCGAATTTTTCGGGGTTCAGGTGATAAGTTTGTGCTTGCAGCGCCTTATCCTGCGCTAAAATTTCGGTAGTAATTTGTTCTTTTGGAAGCTGACTTACGTTTTCTATACCGCTGTGGTACAGTTCAAAACGTTTGTTGGGCGGAATAGCATCGATATAGAGCAGGCTGTTCGTTGGTACTTTTTTCCAACAATGTCCTCTAAAATCGCAGGGATAAGGATAATTGCATTGAACACCGATTTTTATATCAGGAGAATTTTTAAGCAGCAAAGTTTCCTTTGCAGCTTCAATTTGGCTGTTGGTTTGTTCAAGATGGGCTTCAGCCTCTAGCATTACCGATTGGCCGATAAATAATTTATCCAGCTCAAGTTGGCTGCCCAAAAGGTAATCTTTATCAATATACATCAACTCAAAATCAGATAGTTCGAGTTGATTTCCCTTCAAAACGTAATATTGCAAAAAGGCATCCTGCATAAAAGTTTCGGACAATTTGAGCGAGCTTTTTACTTCTATTGCCCGCCATTTTTGGTCTTCACGCACCAAAATGTCCAGCATGATAAGTACCTCATTGTGCTGAAAAACACCTTCGTAAATCACGTCTACATCAGGATTTTGAAGTGCTTCTAAAGTTTCTACCCGACGTTTCTGATATTGGGAGGGCGATCCCGGTGTCATATCAATTCCGCCCGGAAACAAATCGCGTGCTAAAACACCCACGGCAGTGCCTCTGCGAAATTTCGCCAGTTGTGAAGCGAGCATTTTATCACGCAAAAAAGGACGTTTCTTATGTAGGTAAAGCGATTTTTGACATTGAAGGCTTCTTATATAGGTAGATTTTGAAAGCAGGTGCTTGGCCATTTAATTTCGGGATTAAGGTGTAAAAATTATGTTTTCTTCACTGATCAGTGGCTCATTCAGGTACCTGCGCATCAATTGTGCAACGGCCAGCACATCTTTTTGGCAATATTCTTTAATGCGCTCTAAGTCATTTTGTTGCCAATAAACTTCGCCTACCATGCTGCCGTCGATATCGTCTTTTGGCGTTGGGATATCGAAAATGGCGGTCAATAAATCGAGCGAGGTATAGTTTTTATAATCTCCGAATTTCCACAGTTCCATGGTGTCTAAATGCCTGATTTCCCATGGCTTTTTGCCGGCGATCTGTAAAGGCACCGGTAAGTCGATGCCATTGATGATCATCCGCCTTGCGATATACGGAAAATCGAACTCCTTGCCGTTGTGGGCGCACAACATGCTATCGGGATAATTGTAGTAGCGGTTCAGTAATTCGGCAAATTCCTGAAGAAGGACTTTCTCATCATCGCCATAAAACGACTTGATGCGAAATTCGCTCCCGTTGAGAAATCCCACTGAAATCACGATTATTTTACCAAATTCAGCGTAAATAGCCGCTCTTGGGTAAAGTTCTTCGGCAGTTTCTGTCTCTGATTTTCTAATTTTTAAAGACTTCTTTTCCCAAAGCTTTTTCATACGATCGGATAATTCATCATAGTTAGCATGTTTGGAAACTGTCTCGATATCAAGGAATAACACCTTTGAAAATGGTATATTATAAAGCATAAGGCAAGTTATTTGTGAAGGCGATTTAAGTTTTCGTTATTTTAGCCAAAGTTAATCAGACCAATGATGTTATGCAAATAAGATGGATTACTTTTCTGCTTTTAGGCTTAATATATGTTTCTTCCTGCAAAAAAGAAGCTGAAAATAAACATCCAGTTGTTACTTTTATAAGACCATTGGGTGATACCCCTTTGTTTAGCAGAATTATGGATACTGTGGTTTTTCGGGTGAGCGATGACAAAATGGTTCATAGCGTTAGCATCAGCTTTGTGAATGAAGACCTGATTTCACTCACTCCTCCGTTTACTTTGAATATTCATAGCAAAGATACTGTTATTGAGCGTATTATAAAGTTAGGTTCTTTAGATGTAGAGAGGGGTTATATATTGATTCGGGCGAATGATGAATCCCAGACAAAACTGAAATACCAGCCGGTTGTTTTTACCGATAGACAGCCACCTGGAGAGAAGGTCGTTTTTGGATTTAAAGAAAGTCGTCAAACACAAATCGCAATTTTTGAACCTTTAACAGGCCAGGTGACGAATATGCAAAGCTTTGATTATGAGGTAGAAAAATTAGAAGGAAATATTCAAAGTGATTTTATTTTATCCTGGCCCAAAAGCAAACGTTTTGTGGAGGTGCGTGCGGTTAGAGAAGCAGCAACTGTCTGGCGTGCAGAGGCTGGATTTCCGCAAGCCGAATACGTAGATTATTTTTTACTGAACGACAAACTGCTTTTGGCTGATCGCAATGGAAACCTGAAGCTTCATCATTTCTATACTGGGAATGTGCAACTTAACGCCCGAGTGGAAGCCTCAAAATTAATTTCGGCAGTAAGTTTTGACTACCAATACCTGTATGCAGCCACAAAAGATTTACAAAGCGGGAAACACTGGTTGATGCTCTTTTATAGGGCAAGTGGTGTGCTGTTTAAACAGATTGAAATGCCCATTGAAGCCCAAGATATGCTTCCGGCTTCTGATAGCGGTGGTGTTTTTTTATTGGCTTCAAACGAAAATGGGTCTACGCAGATTTTTAGTTTTGATGTTAAAACAGACCTAATTGAACTGAAATCAACCCTCTCTGATTTTGAGTTTATTCCGCCCGCTGCTACCCAAAATGGACTTGTTTTTCTGCGGAATAGAAAGCAGATAATTAGTTGGTCGTCAAGTAATTCAGAGCGTAGAATTATGGCGCTTGGCACCGAAATTAAAGGCATGGCTACTTCTGCTGAAATTATGGATAGGGTTTATTATATCGACCGTTACTTTGTAGATTTTACCAATAGTGGCAACCTAGGTGGATTAGCTGCCGGAAATGATCTCCATGTGATAGCACTGATCAAAGAATGAAAACTACAGAAAATCAAAATATTACAAACAGGAAACTCGTAACCACAGCCGATGGTAGCCCAAGTATTTCGGACGGTAGGACGGGAGAAACATTTCATTCTATTAATGGCGCAATTACTGAATCGCAATTGGTGTTTATCAACAACGGCTTGGAATTTTTTAAAACCAAAAACGACTCACAAGGAATTGCCGTGCTCGAAATTGGCTTTGGCACAGGCCTGAATACCTGGCTAAGCCTCTTGAAATCAATTGAATGGAAACAGAAAATTGATTATACCGCCTTGGAGGCTTTTCCGTTGGATATTGCGCTGGCAGAAAAACTGACTTATACCGCAAGCGTTGAAAAACAGCTTGATAAACAAGAATTTATGGCCTTGCACCTTTCGGAATGGGGAAAGCCTGTGCAGCTTGATGAATATTTCAAGCTTACTAAAATTCATCAGGATTTGCGCCAATTTGATGTAAAGACTGACCGTTTTGATGTCATCTATTTTGATGCTTTTAGCCCAAATGTGCAGCCGGAACTTTGGACGGAGGAAATTTTTTCAAGACTTTTTCGTAGCCTGAAAAGCGGTGGAGTTTTGGTGACTTACAGTGCGCGTGGTGTTGTAAAAAACGCTTTAAGGTCAGTCGGATTTTCAGTAAAACGTCTTCCCGGTCCGCCCGGAAAAAGACATGTTATCAGGGCGTTTCGCTAAAATAATTGTAGTTTCTCTATATTTTTTTTTAATTTCATACTTTATAACAAAAATTTTATTAATATTGTACTATTAAAATAACAAGACAAATGCCTAGCGGATTCCTCAGACAGATTGCTAAAGATAATAATAGTAGAATGGACTTCAATATTTCAGTTAAGGGTTTCTTGTTAGTGAGTTATTATTACTCACTTTCCCTAAACTTGCTTTTTTACACAAAATATCAACCTTATTGCGATACCAAATATATTTTTAAAATTGGGAAGAATAAATTTGATAAACTTTGCCACTTCCGAAATGCAGGTTGGCGTGAAGTGGCTTTTTATGAATTTAATACTAATAACTTGCACAATATTTAAAATTTTAATATTTATTACAAAATTAAAAAACATGAAAAAAGGATTTATTTTTCTAGCTGTATTGGGCATGTTTATTTTCGCATCACCCAAAATTGCAGATGCAGCTGAGCAACCATGTCATACTGGAGTTATGACTTGCCCTGATGGTTCAGAACATACTGTTTTCTATTGCGGAGCTGGAGACTGGTGGGCATGGGCAGATATATTATGTGATGTACAAATTAGTTAAAGTTTACATCAATTAACTAACAAATGGACGGTGGTATTTTATCTGTCCGTTTGTTAGTTGCATTTTTTTTCTTTTTCAAAGACTTTTTAAATAGAACAAGATGTGTAATTTCATGAACAAATTAATACTCGTTCGTTATATAGGTTTCCTGTTTCTATCTGTAATATTTTCACCCTCATTTGCCCAGACCGTATTTCATTTTCCTAAAGAAAACATTGAATTAGTTGAACATATCGTGACCTATTCTTTGGAATTTCAGGAAGATTCTATGTATCAAAACTTTAAACGGCAAGAGGATATGCTGCTCTTTATTGGCCCAACGGTAAGCAGATTTGTAAGTTATAATTATTTTATAGGCGATAGCATGGCACGCACGGCTACTTCACAAGAAGATTTTCAAAGAATAGCTTCTGACAAATCAAATCCTTTACCCGTAGTAAGGTTGCGCTATGAGATTTTCAAAAACTTTCCGAAAGGCAAAGAAACATTTATTGATAATGTTTTAGGAAGTGGTATGTTTAAATTTGAGGAGGATCTTGGCCTATTCAAATGGGAATTGCTCGATGAAACTGCAACTATTTCCGGCTATAATGCCCAAAAAGCCACTACCGAATTTGGAGGTAGAAAATGGGTTGCCTGGTTTAGTACTGAGATACCGTATAACGACGGACCCTATAAATTCAATGGTTTACCCGGGCTAATTGTTAAGATTTACGACACGCGCTTGCATTACGCATTCGAGTTAATATCCATTAAGAAACCAGGATATGATCTTTTTATAGAATTTCCGGAATTAGATTATATTGAGTGTTCAAAAAAAGAGTATTTCAGGGCAAAGGATGCCATGCGCGACAACATAATTACCCATGCAAAAACAGCCGGTCTCAATAGCGAGGTACAGCAGAAGGTTGCCAAATTGATGCAGCAACGTAACAATCCTATTGAATTAAGTAGGAAATAATTAGTGAATGAATGAGATCATTCTTTCTATTTTTCGTTTTTTATTTTTTATTAAATAACATTTTCGGTCAAATTATACTGAGCGGGAAAATTATAAACAGCCATGAAGAATCCATACCATATATCAATATTCTGATTTATGAATTGGATGAATCAGTTGTTATTGGTTTTGGAGTTTCCGACTTGGATGGGCAGTTTTCAATTGAACTAACCACTAGTGCAGACAGTTTGCGCATAGAAACCAGTGCCATACATTACAAAAAGGAAACGCAAGAAATCGCCAATCACACACAGGAAATACCTTTTGTTTTAGAAGTTGACGAAAAGACCCTAGAAACATTTACTTTAAGGGCTTCTCCAATCTTACGTAGAGGAGATACTTTGAGCTTTTTGGTAGATGCATTTACAGCAAAAAATGACCGATCAATTGCTGAAGTTTTGCGCAGAATGCCGGGAATTGAAGTTGAAACAAACGGTCAAATACTTTATCAGGGACTACCAATACAGAAATTTTATATCGAAGGTCTCGATTTGATGGATGGGCGTTATACGATGGTAAGCAATAATTTACCGCATCAATCGGTGGCCACAATTGAAGTATATGAAAATCATCAACCTGTTCGAATCCTTGAAGAAAAAGTAGCTTCACAACAGGCATCACTGAATTTAAAATTAAATCAGGATGTTACCACCACCGGAAAAGCAAGTGTAGGGACAGGATTCACGCCCTTTTTATGGGATGTAAATATTACACCAATGACCTTTACACGTAAGTTTCAATTTGTTGCATCCTATCAAACAAATAATATTGGGAAAGACGCATCATCACAACTTACAAGTCACTTGCCTGATGAGTTCCGAAAAAGCCTGAATCATCCGAACGAAACACCTGAATTGTTAAATATTCAAACATTGAATCCTCCTAATGATTTTGACCCTACACGATACCTGAACAATAATATCCATTTATTGAATCTCAATGCACTCACAAAGTTGAACAACAATTTGCAGCTGCGTTCAAATTTACACTTTATTACTGATTTTCAACAAGAGCGAGCAACTGCTTCACATACGATATTTACACCTAAAGACACGGTTACTTTTAACGAAAACTTTAATAATGAGTACACTAGTAACTATTTGCAAGCTGTTTTTACATTAAGCAGAAATGTGAAGTCGAATTTTTTGGATAATAAACTAAGTTTTAAATCAAACTGGAATAGAAGTTTTGGGTTGTTGATCAATAATAGTGAACAAATCTCTCAAGAACTAAAATCACCAGCGAAAAGTATTTCAAATGATTTGCACTCAATTTATCCTCTTGGCAAAAAGCTCATTGAGATTAGGTCATATATTTCTTATGACGAAAACCCGAATCAACTTCAAATCAATCCCGGGGTTTTCCCCAATATCTTAAATAATGAAATTGCTTACGAAAACAGCCTTCAATCCATTGAATTGAACAGGTTTTTTACGGAAAATTCTATCGGAGTGGTTTACACATTTAAAGGTATTGTTATTAGTCCAAAGGCTGGTTTTATAATAAGACAACAAACACTGAAATCGATAATACGGGTTGATGACTTTCAAGTATCCTCAAGTTTTGAAAATGATCAAAATATCTTTAATTCACAAGCCTATTTGCAAACTGAAATACAATACCGAAAAAAAGCACTTACCATCAATTTTAATTTACCGCTTATATATCAAACCTTGACAATCGATGATCAAATTAATAATCTAGGTCAGCACTTAAACCGTGCTTTTTTAAAACCTCGTCTTTTTGTCAATTACAAATTGAAAGGCTTTTGGGAAACCTCAGCTTCATGGAGCTATTCAAACAGATTTGGAGATTTAGATGGAGTTTATTATGGTTTTCTCCTCAGAACATATCGAAATTTAAGTCAAAATAATGCACCTATAGCTATCAATTCAAAAAACAATTTAGGCGTTCAATTGAAGTATTCTAACGCGATTACATCTTTCTTCCATTCATCGAGTTTCTTATACGTCAAATTTCGAAGCAACCTACTCTATAACAGCATAATTAATGAGTTTGGAGCTTCAGTAATTAAGGCAATAGAATATCCAAATCAGGGGCAATATTTCAGTTTTCAAGCAAATACAAGTAAATATTATTCAGCTATACGCTCGACATTTAGTTTACGCTTGGGTGCAAGCCAACAGGAAGGAATGGTTTTGATGAATACTGAAATCTTTAAAAGCATCAATCGCTTTTATCAATTTAGTCCTCATGTTTTATACCACTTTAAAAATTGGTTCAACATTGATTATGGTTTGAATTTACAATATTTTGAAAATGTAATAGCAGATAATCAAGATGTTAACACGAAAATGTTAACTCAAAAGGTGAACCTATTTGTGTATCCAAGATCGAATCAAATGTTGAGTTTGGCTGTTGATTATCACGAATACAAAGGAAAGCAGGACTATTTTCTGGATATTGTATATCGATATACCTTTAGCAAACGCAAAATTGATTTAGAAATGAAATACTTGAATATTCTTAACACAAAAAACTATACTACCTATCAGGCTTTCACAAACTCAATACTGGAATCGACATACGAATTGAACCCAAGCCGCTTCCTTATTTCAATAAATTTTACTTTTTGAAGTTCGACTAATCAAATAGAGACAAGTATAATAGTCTAAAAAACACCTAAAGATCAGTAGGTTTTACAGCTCACGCCTTCCCGGACCTCCTGGCAAAAGACATGTTATCAGGGCATTGAAGTTGTAAACAACTAATTACTTGATCTCAAATTTCAAATAATTATACGGAGGCATACTATAATATTTCACCTTTTGCACACGCGCCCACGAAGGACCTTTATGACACCATAATATAAACTCATCGAGCGCGGCTTCGTCACCTTCTGCTTCAATAATAACACTGCCACGGGGCGTATTTTTTACGAATCCGTTGAGCTGTAATTCCTGCGCTTTTTTTTGAGCATAATACCGGAAACCAACACCCTGCACTCGTCCAAAAACCTCTATACTTACCGCTTTGATCATTTGGTTTTACGGTGTTAAACGTCTCATCATTAATGCATTGATGGATTTGAATAATTCATCTGGCTCTAAAGCCCTCCAATTAAATTCATCGAATTTACCACCAAATCCCAAGTAATAATCTAAATGACCCTCGACAAATTCATTCACGACGTGGTCTCTGAAATTTAAGCAAACAATCCAGCCATCGTCAATATTGTCAAACCATTCCTGGTAATAATCATCGCTATCGACATGAAAATTCAGGATGTTTTCGCCAATCAAAATAAAATGGATTATTCCTTTGTCAATCATATCTTCAATCACATTGCGGTACAAAAACATGATGTCGTTATAGAGCAAGTCGTTCCATTCGCCAATTAACTCAATCACAGCATATCGTAGCTTGTAATCGGCTTGTAGTACTTTCAGGTAAAGTGTGGCAGATCCAAACTCATCCCACTGGGGATGAATAAGATAGTTGTAGACAGCATGAGTGCAATTAGTCTCGCTATAGGTTTGACCGTGAAAAGGAGAATTAAAATCCTCAGCGGCAATATAATGGTGACGCCAATTATAAAAAGGTTCCAGTTCGTGCATAGTTAAATCAAGTTTCGTGTTAGATAATAGCCTCCACCACATAACAGTATGCCTAAAACATTGTTCAGTATCAAATTGATAAAGAACAGCTTAAAAGCCTGTTGATTAAGCAAAGAAAAACTGTCATACGCAAAGGCCGAAAAAGTAGTAAAGCTGCCCAATAATCCCACAAAAATAAACAACCGCAAGGCAGGAGAAACGGTAGATTTATCAATGTAGCCCCACAAAAGTCCGATAGCCAACGAACCGAAAAGGTTAACCAAAAGCGTACCCCAGGGCAGGTGTTTGTTTAGGTATTTGTCGGCAGTTTGATACACTAAAAACCTAAGAATAGTACCGAGACTACCGCCGGCAGCCAACAATAATAACTGATTTCCAAGGTTTTGCATCAGATGGCCAGTTTTATATCTTCTATTTTGTTTAAACCACTATAAAGCTCATCCATGTGTGGTTTATTTAGGAGTGTAATTTGATAGGTAAGGCTCGTGTAAGTACCTTTCTTGCTGTCTTTTCCATGTAAAAACTTATAAGGTATTTTCACTTGATGAAACAGGTTTTCTATATCATCTTTGATAATGATCACAGAACGCTCCAATGTTACAATAATTTTGATTTCGTAACTCACCGGAAACTCAATCTTTTCCTGCTTTCCATTTGGTAAACCGTCTGTAATATTTACTTTTTTTGACATATATTAAAAGTTATGTGTTAAACTGATGTTTCCCCAATTGTGTTTTTTTCCACCAATAAATTCCGGGCTGATGCGCGTCCATCGCAGGCTTAGGCCGGTATTTCTATAAAAAACAGAAAAACCCGCATTAAATTGTGTTGTTAGGTGATGAATCTGATCATAAGAAAACCGGTGTGGGCTGCTTTTGTTCAGCATTCCGCCATTTAGCGTGGCATCGTATGCCACAAAATGGAAAGCCGGCTCCAGAAAAAACCAATAGCTTATTGATTTATCGAAGCGTGGGATTAATCCAATAGTTGATGAAGAAATATTGTTGCTAAAGCTGCGGAAATTCCCGGCTCTTAGCTGAGCTGAAGCTCCCATGTATGTTTTGTAAGTACCTAAACCTACGTCAACTCCTCCTGCCATTTCAATATATTTATTGATTTTGAATGCTTTCTGCAAATTCATATCGACATTGATTAAGAGGTCGTTGGCGATTTGGTAATCCCAGCCTGTGGGTTTTAGTTCGTGTGCGCTGCTTTGCAAGACGCCTGCCAGAGATGCCGGTCCGATTACGCCAAGCCGGAAACTTGTTTGTAGAAACAGACCTTTGTCAGACCGGTTGCTGAGCTTAAAAAACTCAGCCAACAAAACACCGGCAAAAGGCCTGTCGTCGGGGATTACCTCCACTGCTTCCGGATTGTAAGGCGTGAACATCTGCTGCTGAATCCGCATCCCGTAAAGATTGAGAGGGACCTGCCCTAAACCTGGCATCAGCCTGTAAAACAAGCGGTTATTAAACCAGGGATGTATCAATCCGATTGAAAACCCATTGGTGTAATAGTAATCTGTTTCCGCAAAAATATCATTGTCAAAAGTAATCAACAAATAACGGTCTAACTGATTGTCATTCAAAAGCTTTTGATATAATTCAGGACTGATGGTGTTTTTTTCTGGAAACTTAGTATCCGCAGCAGTTTTAACCGGTAAGGCCTTTGCAAATGTGTTAGTCATCTGTCCAATATTTTCTTCAAAATAATGCACTTTGGGTACTGATAAGTTTTTGATAAAAAATAAAGAGTCAATTTCTGTTCCTACGATTTCGTCAGGCTTAATTTGCTTCAAATCAATAGTTTTCAGGATTATCTGGCGAGGCTCAAGGTTAGAATACTGTTCAACATCTGTTGAGCAGGAAACCAATAAGAGCATTAAAAAAATACTAAAAAGCAGGCGCATAGCAGACAATCTAATCTACAAAGATATATTTAAACCCACAACTGGTTTTTGGCACGGCCTGACATAAAATATTCCACACAACACGAGCTGATGATTTAGAATATTTTAGGATATCTTTTTGGGTTGTAGTCGTGCATAATATTATAGAGTAGGTCAAACACATCTTCAGCGTTCGGGTTCGAGAAGTAATCGCCATCGGTGCTGTAGGCGGCACGGTGTTCTTTGGCTGTCAGCGTTTTAGGTTTTGAATCTAAGTATTTGTAGCCATGCTGATTTTCTAGTACTTGCTGCATCATATAACTTGTTGCACCGCCGGGGACGTCTTCATCAAAGAACACAATTTTGTTGGTCTTTTTCAAGGACTTCACAATACTGTGATGGATATCGAAAGGCAACAAAGTTTGTACGTCAATTAATTCAACATCAACGCCAAACTCCTGCAATTGGGTTACTGCATCTTGGGCAATGCGCACACAGGAACCATAAGTAACCAAGGTAATATCTGTGCCGGTTTTCAGCACTTCAGGTTCGCCTACAGCAAGTCTGAACTCGCCTATGTTTTCTGGTTTTTTCTCGCGTAGGCGATAGGCATTAAGCGGTTCAATAATGAGTGCTGGCTCATCGGAGGCCAGGAAAGTATTGTAAAAACCAGCTGCTTGGGTCATATTTCTTGGCACAGCCACATGCACGCCACGGATCGAGTTGATGACCATACTCAAAGGCGAACCTGCATGCCAAATTCCTTCCAGGCGATGGCCGCGTGTACTGATAATGACAGGTGCTTTTTGTCCGCCACGTGTGCGGTATTGCAGTGTTGCTAAATCATCCGAAATGAGTTGGAGGGCGTAGAGCAAATAGTCAAAATACTGAATTTCAGCTATTGGACGCAGGCCGCGCATGGCCAGGCCAATTGCCTGACCGATAATTGTGGCTTCGCGAATGCCGGTATCGGCAATGCGTAGCTTCCCGTATTTTTCTTGTAAACCTTCATAAGTCTGATTTACGCCGCCAATTTTTCCGACATCTTCACCAAAAGCAATAACCTCGGGGTATTTCTCGAAAATCTTGTCGAAATTATCGCGCAAAATCTCTCTTCCTGGCACTTCAACACTCTTTTCATTATACTGAGCAGCAATAGGTTGAATATTTTTCACAGCCGTTTTCGATTCAGAATAAAGATGACTGCTGTAGGCCTGGCTTCCCTCTGCCAGTTCTTTGTTAAGCCAATTTGTAACCTTAATTTTGAGTGAGTTTTCAGGATGCGTGCAGTTGTCGCAAATCAGCCGTAGTATTTTTTTTCCTGAAGAAAGGATGTCTTTTCTTATGGGTTCACCAATTTTTTTAAGTTCATTTTTAATAACCTCAATTTTTGCTGTTTTGGCGCAGCTACAAGTAGTTACATTGACAAGGTTTACAAACTCATCTCTTTTTTGCACCAATGGCTGCTGAAAATTGTTCCAGGCCTTTTTGCGGGCATCACGGGCAGCTTTTGAAGCGTCTTTTTCAATTTTATCACATTCCTCTGTGGTAGCTATTTTTTCGGAGATGATCCATTCACGCATTTTCTTCAGGCCGTCTCTGTTTGCTTCATCTTCAAGCTGTTCGGACGATTTATAACGCTCATGCGAACCAGAAGTGGAGTGGCCTTGCGGCTGGGTGCATCCTGTGATGTGGAATAAAACTGGCACTTGCTCGTCACGGCATTTTTGAATGCCTTCTTCATAAACACGCACCAATTCGGGATAATCCCATGCGTCGGTTTTGTAGATATAATAGCCGTTTGAGTCTTTGTCTTTCTCAAAACCTTTCAAAATTTCAGAGATATCGCCCTTGGTTGTCTGGTATTTGTTTGGCACGGAAATGCCCCAGCCGTCGTCCCAAACTGAAATAGCCATAGGCACTTGCAAGACGCCTGCGGCATTTATAGTCTCGAAAAACAGTCCTTCGGAAGTTGATGCATCACCTATAGTACCAAAAGCCACTTCATTACCTTTAGTTGAAAATTGGGTGTTTTTTTGCATTTGCTTGTCGTGTCGGTAATATTTTGAAGCCTGCGCCAGTCCTAATAGGCGCGGCATTTGGCTGGCAGTGGGGGAGGTGTCGCTGGAAGAAATTTTCATCGAGGCCAGGTTCTTCCATTCGCCGGCATCATCTAAATAGCGGGTGGCAAAGTGATTATTCATTAAACGACCGCCATTTCCGGGATTGGCAGTTAGATCGGTATCGCCATATAGCTGTGCGAAAAGCTCTTCGGCTGTGGCCATTTCGGCAGCTAACATAAAGGTTTGATCGCGGTAATAGCCAGAACGCCAGTCGCCGGGCTTAAAAACTTTTGCCATTGCTAGTTGCGGCACTTCTTTTCCATCACCGAAGATGCCAAATTTGGCTTTACCGGTAAGCACCTCGCGGCGGCCTAGAAGACTGATATGACGGCTCAGCCAGCCAATATAAAAGTCGTTTAAAACTTCTTCTTTTTTGAAAACGCTTTTTGCTTTTTTTGTTGCTACTTTAGGACTCATTCTATTGAAAATAAATTTGGGAAATCACTTTGGACTGTTTGCAAATATAAAAAAAAATCAGCCTTCGTATTGAACACTTGCCTGCAAATAAAGTTCAGCGGCTAAAAGACAAATTATTTAGACCCTAAACCACTTAAAAGCCAATGCTTTTGATGAAAAGAGTGTCATCAGAACTCCCCGGCTGAGCATAAAGGCGTGAAATGCTATCCATAGTCCATGGTTGATGTAGGATGGCTGAAGAAAATACCAACACGGGAAAAACACAATCAACGATGCTATTAACATGGTGTTTCGCATGGAAACAGAAGCTGTGGCACCGATGTAGATACCGTCCCAGATAAAGGCAGAAAAAGTGGTGATCGGGATGAGAATCAGCCACAAACGATATCGCTCAGCAAGCTGTATAAGTGAATCATTATCAGTAATTAACCTGAAAAGCGACTGGTGTGCAAAACCGTAAAATAGCATAAAAGGGAAGCTTAAAATTAAACCCCACATCAACAGCTTTTTTACGGTTAGGCTTAGCATTTTTTGGTCATTTTTTCCGGTATGTTTCCCTACCAAAGCCTCGCCGGCATATGCAAACCCGTCCATGAAATAAGAAAATACAAAGAAATATTGCAGCATCATGCTGTTTACGGCCAAAATCTGATCACCCATGCCCGCCGATTCACTGGTGAAAAACGACAAAGTGAGAATCAGTAACACACTGCGGATGAGGATGTCGCGATTAACTTTAAAAAAACGTGATAACTGCACAACTTGCAGCAATACCGCCATTTTCAACGGCTGAAGTTTGTGGCCGTATTTGCGGATGACAATAAATATTCCCAACGCCAAGCCGCTATATTGCGCCAAAACTGTTCCCAGCGCAACGCCAGCAACATCCATTTTTAAAACTTGGACAAAATACAGGTTGAAACCGATATTTAGAACATTGATGGTGATACTCAGAATCATGGGAAGCACGGTGTTTTGCAAACCGACAAACCAGCCCATCAGTACGAAAATCCCAAGTGTGGCGGGCGCTGCATAAATTCTGATATAGAAATATTCTCTCGCAAGGCTTTTCACCTCCTCGCTACCGTTGAGCAAATAAAAACTCAATTTTTCAATAGGTAATTGAAACATAATCAACAACAAAGCAAGAACGAAAGCCATACCCAAGGCGCGGTATAAGCCATGAGCGATTTCGGAATTATCGGATTTTCCGTAAGCTTGAGCAGTAAAACCCGTAGTTCCCATCCGCAGAAAACCTAGACTCAAATATAATACATTGAAAATCACACTCCCCAGGCCAATGGCACCAATGTACACAGCCGATTCCAGGTGTCCCATCAAGGCAATATCAACCATACCCAAAATAGGGACGGTGATATTGCTGATTATATTTGGAATAGCTAGCCTAAGAATGGATTTATTCATCCGTTTTTTAGAAAATAGGTTGGCTTATTCTTTATGCAGTCCACATTCTTTTTGCTCCGGGAGTTCCCACCACCAGCGTCCAGACCTGATATCTTCGCCTGGCTTAACAGCCCGTGTGCAAGGTTGGCAGCCAATACTTGGGAAACCTTGATCGTGAAGTTTGTGATAAGGGATATTTTCTCTTCTGACAAAATCTTCCACCTCTTTGGCCGTCCATTTCAACAACGGATTAATTTTTACGAGCCCATGCATGGCATCCCATTCCACGATTTGCATATTGACACGGGTTACGGATTGTTCGCGGCGAAGTCCTGTAACCCAGGCATCAAGGCCTTCTAAGGCGCGAATAAGTGGTTTTGTCTTTCGGATATAACAGCAAAGCTTTCTGTTTTCAACACTTTCATAAAAGAGATTAACTCCCTTGCTGTTTACCATTTCTTCAACATCCTTTGCATCTGGAAACATGACTCTTATATTGATTTTATAACGCGCGTTAGTGATTTCTATCAAGTCATAAGTCTCCGGAAAAAGCCGACCAGTATCCAATGTAAAAATACCTATCGGTAATTTCTCGGTAGCTATGAAATGGGTAATCAGTTGATCTTCAAACCCGAGGCTGCTGGCAAAGGCCAGATTACCTTTAAATAATTCAGCACAACGTTTTAAGATTTGTTTTGGGTCAGCCTCTTGGAGTTCCTCGTTTAAGGCTGCTATTTCTGCCGTGTTCATCATTTTATAGTGAATTTTATGCAGACAAAAGTACGAGATTTTTTGGCATCAGACTGTTTGTCTGCCTTTGGATAGCGCATACCAGAATTCAAAAAATTGCAGTAAAGGCATTGGAATAGGATAAAGCAAGCCCAAAATTGCTTAGTTTCGCTATAGCTAATTTTACAGTCTGACAGCAGCTCAATATTTTAAAAACTAAACGTATAGCTATCAGTAATTCACATATTTAGAGAGATGAAAAGAATACATTTTATAGCCATTGGAGGCAGTGCGATGCACAATCTGGCGATAGCTTTGCACCGTAAAGGTGAGTTGGTTAGCGGTTCCGACGATGAGATTTTTGAACCCTCACGCAGCCGTCTTTTGAAAGAAGGCTTGTTACCTGCCGAGATGGGTTGGCTTCCGGAAAAGGTTCATACTAAGCTGGATGCAGTAATTCTTGGAATGCATGCCAAAGCAGATAATCCGGAATTGCTTGAAGCACAACGTAATGGAATACCAATATTTTCTTATCCCGAATATTTATACGAACAAAGCAAAGACAAAAAGCGTGTGGTAATTGGTGGTAGCCATGGCAAAACTACCATTACCGCCATGATTTTGCATGTCTTGCAACAAGCCGGCATCGACTGTGATTATATGGTAGGCGCACAGCTTGAAGGCTTTGATGTGATGGTTCGCATCACTGAAAACGCACCCTGGATGATTCTGGAAGGCGACGAATACCTGACTTCGCCGATTGATCGCGTTCCAAAATTCCTGCATTACCACCCGCATATCGCGGTTATCAGTGGTATTGGCTGGGATCATGTGAATGTTTTTCCCACTTTTGAGGCTTATCTAAGACAGTTTCGTTTGTTTATTCAATCTATTGAAAAAGGCGGGATTCTGATATATAATCAGGCTGATCATGAGGTGGAGAAACTTGCTATGGAGACTGAAATCAACAAAATAGGTTATCAGCAGCATCAATCGGTGAGAACTGAAAACAAAACAGCTTTGATAGCCGATAATGGTGAAAAAATTCCTGTTGAGATTTTTGGTTTACACAATATGCTCAACCTCAATGCGGCCAAAGAAGTTTGCTTGCAGATGGACGTCGATGCTGCCATTTTTTACAAAGCTATCAGCAGTTTCAAAGGTGCTTCAAGGCGTTTGGAATTGCTCTTTGAAAACCCGGAAGCAGTTGTTTACCGCGACTTTGCGCATGCACCCTCTAAAGTAAAAGCCACCAGCATTGCGCTGCGCGAACAATATCCTGAACATCAGCTTTTGCTCTGTTTTGAGCCGCACACCTTTAGTAGCCTGAGTGAAAATTTTATCGATCACTACAAAAACAGCCTTGATGAAGCCGATGAAGCCATTGTTTTTTATGACCCGCATGCTGTTGCGCTAAAACGTTTGTCTGAAATGACTGACGACCGTATTAAAGCTGCGTTTGGAAAGCCGGGCTTGCGGGTTGTTCGTAGCAAAGATGAGTTGATGGCTGATTTGAAACAAATCCATAAACGTCCAATCGCTGCTGCTTTTATGAGTTCGGGGAGTTTTAACGGCTTGATCAAAGAAGAGCTGGAGGAAGTTTTTTAGTATCAACTTCTATACTGGAGACCCGCGCCAGCGAGGTATGCAAGTCAGGACGCAATATGCTGCAAGTCAGGGGGCGACTGATAAGGCGATGCTGAAGAAGTCGCCCCCTGACTGGTACGTTGTATGTAACAAGTCAGAGCGCGACTGTTTAACGTCGCCACATAGTCGCGCCCTGACTGGCACTTCGAGCTGCGCCCAGACTGTCCTATGCTGCAAGTCAGGGTGCGACTGATAAGACGATGCTGAAGAAGTCGCCCCCTGACTGGTACGTTGTATGCAACAAGTCAGAGCGCGACTGTTTAACGTCGCCACATAGTCGCACCCTGACTGGCACTTCGGTCTGCACCCAGACTGTCCTATGCTGCAAGTCAGGGTGCGACTGATAAGGCGATGCTGAAGAAGTCGCCCCCTGACTGGTACGTTGAATGTAACAAGTCAGAGCGCGACTGTTTAACGTCGCCACATAGTCGCGCCCTGACTGGCACTTCGAGCTGCGCCCTGACTGGCACTTCGACCCGTGTCCTGACTTGCAACTTACAACCTAAAATGAAATATTCCTTGCTGAAGAAAATACATACTATTCGCCATGCCTTGAGTGCTCCAGAATGCTAAAAATATGTAGCAAATACGGAAACAACGCGTCCATGCTTTCTACTGCACCCCGTGTGGAACCCGGTAAAGCAACTATAAGTGTATTTCCTTTTAAGCCGCCGATGCTTCTTGAAAGCATTGAATAAGGGGTTTTTTCCTGGCCATAATTTCTGGCGGCCTCGCCAATTCCCGGGATTTCACGGTCAAGCATCGGGCGGATTGCTTCAGGTGTTACATCCCTTGGTGATAAACCGGTGCCGCCGGTTAGCATGATTAAATCAATTTTATGCTCACAAAGTGATTGTACTTTTTGCTGAATTATCATTATTTCATCAGGAATAATGCTGTAATCTTTAATGGCAACCTCCGATTTTTCCAATTTGCTGATAATGGCTTTGCCGGCTGAGTCTTGTTTTTTTCCTGCGGAAATACTGTCGGAACAAACAATGACTGCAGCAGAAATAGGCCGTATCGTCGTGTCATAATATTGTGATTTACCACCTTTTTTCTTTATCAGTTTTAGGCTTCTAATTTCGATTTCTTTGTCAATCGGTTTCAGCATATCATAAATAGTGAGTGCTACAATGGAAGCTCCATGCATGGCTTCCACTTCCACTCCGGTGCGGTAAATGGTATGCACTTCTGTCTCAATAATAATATCCAGCCCTTCAATTCTATGCTTAACTGAGGCAAACTCGACCGGTAACGGATGACAATCAGGAATCATATCGCTGGTTCTTTTTATGCCAAACAAACCCGCCACCCGGCTTGCTTCGAGCACATCGCCTTTGGGAACAGTTTTGTTTTTTACAGCCTCTATAGTTTCCTTACTGCTGACGCTTACAATTGCTTGAGCTATAGCACTACGGTGCGTTTTTACTTTGTTGGTAATATCAATCATAATTTTTCAGTTGTTAGTTTTCCATTGAGAATTTTCATTGCTAAATATTTCTTTTCCCCAAACCGGTACGTCTTTTTTAATTCGTTCAACGATGGCTTCGCAAGCATCAATCGCATCAGCACGGTGAATGGCAGAAGTGAACACAAGTAAACTAATTTCGCCGGCATTTACCTTTCCCAGGCTATGATAAATGTGCATGCAAATTAGCGAAAAGTGCGTAAAGGCATCTTCTCTTATTTCATGAAACTTTTCTTCTGCCATTTCGTGGTAGCTCGTGTATTCTATGGCCGTTACTTCATCGTCACCAATTTTATCATTACGAACTTGCCCAAGAAATAAACTGTGTGCACCAATGTTTTTTTTATCGCTATGTTTTGCAATCGCCTCCGCGATAAAATCGGGATTAATCGGACCATCAATAAATACTTTATGAATCTTTTTTTGTTTCATCCTGAATTAATTGGTGATGTTTGTGAACTTTTATGGTGATATTTTTTCAATGCTTCCACGCCTCCTTTTAAGCTATAAGCCTGGCATGTAGGGAATTTCTCCAGGAGCAACTTTACTGCTGTTAGACTTAATATTCCCGATTGGCAAAAAATAACCATTTTATTTTTTTTTGAGAAAGTTGAAACAGCTTCTTCAAACCGGCTCCATGGAATTTGAGTAAACGAAACCTCATCTAGCACTGGTAATTCACCTTTTTCACGAATGTCAATAATAGTTATTGTTTCTTTTTTCCTCAAGGCGTCAAATTCGTCAATTGTAATTTCATTTGATTCTTGAGCGGCTCCACAGAACCATTCGTAATCAAAATTTAAGAATTCAGATTTGGTTTTTGGGAAAGTCGCGTTTATTTCTTTTGCAGCTGAAATGCTAAACTCATAAAATAAATTACTCAGCAGATTATAGGAAACAATTTTATTGCACAGTGGCTTCCCGATACCCGTAATAATTTTTATGGCTTCGGCAGCCTGCATGGTTCCGATGATGCCCGGCAGCACGCCTAACACCCCGGCTTGATCACAAGAGAGTACTGAAGACGGCAGTGGAGGTTTCGGGAAAATATCGCGGTAATTAGTAAGGCTACCCGTCTCAATATCTGTTAGATTAAAGACTCCCAGCTGTCCTTCAAAACGAAGCACAGTGCCATATACCAAAGGTTTATTGAGCAATAAGCAGGCATCATTAACCAAATACCGGGTCGGGAAATTATCAGAGCCATCAATCACCAAATCATAATTCTCAATTATTTCAAGCGCGTTTTTTGGTTCCAGTTTCACATTATACACAGGAAATTGAATATCCGGATTAAACGAGTTTAATTTTCGGGCTGCTATTTCGGCTTTAGGCTTTCCGATATCTTCAATATTAAAAAGGGTTTGTCTTTGTAAATTGGTCAGTTCTATCACGTCAAAATCAATAATACCAATGGTTCCAACACCGGCTGCCGCGAGGTATTGTAATGCAGGACAGCCCAGTCCACCCGCTCCCACGACAAGCACTTTTGCCTGAAACAACTTATCCTGTGCTGCAGTCCCAAATTTTTTGAGTACTGTTTGCCGATGGTATCTTTGATATTTATTTGTGCTTTCCATTTTTTTATCCTCCGGAGAAAGGTGGAAGTATAGCCACCGTATCTTCATTTTGCAGCATTGTATTTTCTTGAATCATTTTTCTATTTACGGCAATTGAATATTGGATTGATTTCAAGGCGGGATAAGTTTTTTCAAGCAGTTGGATTAATTCGTCTGTATTTTTTACGTCGGGAATTTTCAAACTGGTTTCAGCTGTGATATCAGTAACTTGTCCGAATGTAAGTACATTAATTTCCATTTTTCAATTGTTTTAGTGCTGTATTAAAATCATTTTCATTATTGATGTTCGTAAACAGTAAATCACCAAATAATTCATTTTTTTCAATAACAATTTTCAATAAATCAAAATGGCTTACCATCTCCTGCAATTTAATAATTCCTTGCTCAATAAGTTGCTTCCACTTGGGCAAACATTGGCTGGAATAGACCCCAAATAAGGCTTGGACTTTCCCGTGATGCAAGGCTAAGGTTATTTGCGAATGCACCGCCTGTTGTATGATGTAAGTAGCAGCATGAGCAGTAATGAACGGCATATCACAACTCACGATAAATAGCTGTTCGGATTGGGCGTGGTTTAAAGCAGCGTGAATGCCGCCTGCCGGACCAATATTTTTGATTAAATCACCAATCACTTCCAGTCCAAATTTTTCATATTCCCGATTATTTGATACGATAATAACTTTATTTACTGCGGGCGATAGTTGTTCTATAATCCTTTGTACAAGCGGTTTGTCATTGAATTGAAGTAGTCCTTTATCCACGCCCATCCGGGAACTCATGCCGCCGGCAAGAATATATCCGTCAATACGGTTTATATTATTAGCCACCATATCATCCTGATATTAAGATAATTACAATTGAATTCATGCTTTCTATCCATTTCTTTGGGGGCATTACAAAGCTGTTGAGGCCTGCTTGTTTTCTAAACCCGTCGAATTCGAGGGGTTTAAAATCAGGATTGTGAATCGTTTCCCAGAAACCCAAGAGTTCGATGGTATTGCGATTTCGCATCCAATTTTTAATAATAACACAAACTTCATTTTTTCCGGCCCTCATGCGAATAATAATTTTACTGAAGCCATCAACAAAACAACAGCTAACACTTTCTTCAAAAGACCGCCATCAAATTTCATAGCACCGAGATAAGAACCGGCAAGTCCGCCAATAAAGGCCACCACGATCATCCACACCATTTCGGGCCTGAAATCAAAGCCTTTGGTGAAAAGACCCGCGAGACCTGCCAGCGAATTTACTAAAATAAATAAGGCGGAAACCGCCGCTGTCTGTTTCATATTTGCCCAATGTAAAAGTAATATTACAGGACTCAAAATAATGCCGCCGCCAATTCCTATCACACCCGAAAGTAATCCAATCAGGCCTCCAATTATTAGCGAAGCCAAAAGCACCTGCTCCTTTTTGTTTTTATCTTCATTAAATTTTAAACCTCCCAAACGCACCACAGGAAAAAGTAGCAGCACTCCCAATATCGTTTTATACAATTTTGCATCCACTACAATTAGCCCTCCAATAAAAGCTGCAGGTATGGATGCAAGGGCAAACGGCCAAAATAATTGCCACCGGAAATGCCCGCTGCGGTAATATTGAATAAAGGCCGTGAATGAAACGAAAATATTCAACAGTAGGGCAGTAGGTCGCATGGTTTCAGGCGCGAATGAAAAAAATGCCATCAGAGCCAGGTATCCGCTGGCACCACCATGTCCGACGGATGAATATAGTAGTGCAACTATAAATAAGAGGATATAAAAAAGGTATTCCAAATGCATTGTTTTTAAAAGAGATTTTGGTTAATTATTTTTCTCGTTTTATTGCCGGTAATAAACATTTTTTAGACAATCATTTGAACTTTCACTAAATCACCTTTATTGAAACGCGTTTTATCTTCCTCCAGTTCAATAATGCAATCCGCCATCGCGAATGAATTCATCTTATAACTTTCCTGGTCTTTCAAAATTGAAACTTCGTTGGTCCTTGTCTTTCCTTTAAGAAATAAAGTAAGCCCTGGTTTCTTTGTGAAATCATCAGCCAATGGCAACATTAGTTTTTTGAAATATGCCTTTTTAGTAAAGCTTCCTATGGCTTCTACGACATATTCATAAAAACAGCTAAGCACCGCCGCCGGATTTCCCGGAAGGCCGAACACAAGTGTTTGTTGATGTTTACCAAAATAAAAAGGTTTGCCGGGTTTCTGTTTCACTTTATGAAATACCTTTTTCACGCCACATTTTTCAAGTGCCGAAGTAACAAAATCATAATCGCCAACCGACACGCCTCCAGATAGCATGATAATATCTGCGCTTAACTGATTGTTGATGGCGTTCATTATTTTTTGTTCATCATCATCCACCACTTCAACTGAAACAGGAACAATATCGAGTTGCTCGAGTGCAGCGGTAAGCCCGAATGAATTGGACTCATATATTTTTCCATTGCTCATCGCTTCACCCGGTATTATTAATTCTTTTCCTGTAACAATAATACTGATAGCAGGATTTGAATAAACTTTTAGGCTATCAACACCTAATCCGGCAAGAAACGAGATAGCAGCCGGAGAAAGATAATGCCCTTCAGCCAAGGTTATTTCTCCTTTTTTTGTTTGCGAACCTTGCAGCCGTACATTGCTTCCTTTGATGAGTTTATCGTCTTTTATACTGACGTACTTACCATTTTTTATTACATTTTCCTGGATAACAACAGAATCAGTGCCTGCCGGCATTGCCGCACCGGTAAAAATGCGAACTGCTTCTTTAGGTTTTAAGTTTTCAGCCAGATAATTTCCTGCCTGCACTTCTCCTGACAATAATAATTCAGATTTACCATCCCATTCATCAAAAGAAAAGGCGTATCCGTCCATGGCTGACTGGTCGAAGGGTGGTGTGTCAATCGGTGAAAAAACCGATTCTGCCAGCACAAACCCATTTGCCTTATTTATAGGTAGTTGCGTGACTTTTGTGCTAGTGTAATTTTCGTGAATAAGTCTTTTTGCTTCTTGTATTGGTATCATTTTTAAAAGAATTGGTTATCCCCCGATATTAATCATACTGCGGTTTTCGAGTTTTGTTGCATCTATTTTTTCATAAGCCGGCGATAACTGGCCGCCAAGCCCTTCTTTTTTATTCCAGACACATTGTCTGATGAGTGGAACGATATCCAAACCACTTCTTAAGGCACCCAGAATATCCACTTCGTTATTTGAGAAGAGGCAGTTTTTCATTTTGCCATCGGTGGTCAACCTCATCCGGTTACAGCTGCCGCAAAAAGGCTGGCTCATGGTGCTGATGGTAGCGAATGTACCTTTGTGTCCCGGCACGAAATATTTTTTTGCCGTGTCGTGTTTTTCACTGGGAAGCTTAATAAAACCATATTTTGAAGAAATTAATTCCAGCATCGCGCTGTGCGAAAATACTTTTTCATTACTCCATTGGTTTCCGGCGAAGGGCATGAATTCAATGAAACGCACGTGTACCGGCTGGTCTTTTGTCCATCCCACGAAATCAGGTATTTCCGCTTCGTTCACACCTTTCATAATTACCGTGTTTATTTTCACATGAAAATTGTTTTTCAGTAAAAGATCTATATTTTGTTTGATTCTGTCAAACTCATCACGCCTTGTAATCGAAAGATTTTTTTTCCTTTTCAAGGTATCTAAACTCACGTTCACCGAATGAATACCCGCCTGCTGAAAGCTTTCAATAAATTCGTGAACAAAAACACCATTGGTGGTTATGACCAGTTCAACCGGATATTTTGACAAACGCTGAATGATTTCTTTTGCATCCTTCCTTACCAAAGGCTCGCCACCGGTGAGACGAATTTTTTTCACACCAAGTTGTACAAAAACACCGGCAATAATATCTATTTCTTCCGATGACATTTTGGTGGTATTGGTGAAATACCCTCTAGGCAAATCAACGGGGTTGCAATAGCTACAGCGCAAGTTACATTTGTCTGTCAGAGATATTCTAAGGTAATCGTGTACACGGTTAAAATTATCTTTCAGCATATTTTGGTGATTTGTTTTTCAAATAATACGACAGTGCCTACTTTTGATTTATTTTACCCGGTGCTTGCTTTACAGGCAATACAATCGAAAAATATTTTTTCATTTGTTTTGTAATATCATCAAAGTCATTTTCAGTTAAATACTTATGTGCCAATGGGAACACCACGTTATCTTCTCTGAAAATGTGCAGCCGAAGCAATTCTACCAAGGAAAGACCTTGCTCCACAGCGGTATCTACAAGCAGTGCGATAGAAACAGGATCTGTAAGGCGTGACGAAATTCCCATCAAACTAAATGTTAGCGTAGCCAGCTCCATCATTTTAATATGGTCGTTTTCTAACATATCTACGGCGGTATCCGGAATTGGCCCCGTGCCGTGCTCTCCGTTATCTATCATCCGATCGTGGATAAAAGGAAACAAAACGCGTTCTTCTTTCAGGTTGTGCAACACAATTTTATCGTCAAGAAATTCAAAAAACTTACCAAGTTGCTTGTTTCTTTCCTTGTTGATTCCTTCTTGCTTTATCTCAATTAAAGTTGTTTCCAATCCTTCTATTATTGTCTCGGTAATCTTATGCTCATCCATGAAAAGCTGTAAGATCGGATGCAAATCTTCATAAGGCACCACATCCATTGCAGTGAGATTATAGGCATTGGGTGGATCCATGGGGGAATAAACAAGAGAATCGCCCTTATCTTTTTCTACAAATCTTTTTATGTAATCAGTATTTTTATTTTTGGGAATTTCAAAAATGTTGTTCATGATGTTTATTTATTAAAAAATAGTTTAATGTTCGTTCAGACTTTTAAAAACGGTTTTTATAAATGATTGTGCTGGTATGTTTTATAATTTGGTGGGTTTTAAGTTGCTGTGATTTTATTTTTTGATGTTACAAATAAGGATAACAAGCTGTGCAAAAGGCCGATGAAAGTTATTAACCAAGCTAGCAATGCAATGTAAACAAACACCTCCGCCACAGGATAAAGAAAGCTAAAATTCAATGCTTCAGCCATGCGATAGGTGCAAACAGTGTACATTCCCAATGGAAACACCATACCCCAATATTGAGGATGATACACTATTGGGATGTATTTATAAAAATGACGCCAAATCATAAGAATTATAATGATGGGAATCCACCAAGTGCCGGTAGTCCAAAACATTAGGGTGAAACCCTTAATAAAAGGATCAATAGATTTAAAGAAGACCCAACTATTATCATTCAGCAATAAAAGTGAACCGGCTAATGTGGTAATGGCAACTGCACCCATATTGATCCAGTAGGGCGGCGCAAATTCTTCTGCACGTAGTTTAAAAAATGTGAGACGGTAAAAAATAAGCGTTATGATGATAATGTAGAGCATGCAACCCAAAAGAAACATCATCAGGGAGATAAAGAGGATGATCTCTTTCGAAAAAGGAAGAAAATCTACTAAAAGCGTTCCCAGCAAGGAGACGGATTGAGTAGATACAACCATAAGTAACCAAATGCCATTCATCCCTTCTTCAAGGGTGGGTTTAGTATGTTTAACTGTAATTTGTATAAAGAAAAAATAAATAAGCAATACCCAAAGTGCAAAGCCCAAATAATAAAGAAAAGTAGCCGCTTGGTAGTTCTCGCTGATGAGTATGAATTGACTGCCAAGTACATTGGTGCCAGCAACAATCGTTAGAAATCCTGCGCTACGGGCGTGGTTAGAAAGATCTTCAAGAAAAGAACGAAGGAAAAATAAAAGTCGAAGAATTAATAATATCCATAAAATGATGTAGGCAATTACATTAAAATGCAAAAGCAACAGCCCTATTTCAGTAAATTTCATCAAATGAGCTGCAATAGAAACAATACCCGTTGACATTATCAGCGCGAAGTATGCCGGGAATAATGTGGCTATTCCTTTTCTTAATATTTGCAGTAATAATTTCATTATCAAGAAGGTAATCCTTTATTAGTCTTACAATTCACAACGATAATTGGTGTCAAATTTATCTTACCGGTTTTTGAAAATCCATTCTTCCTTTGTCCGGAAATTCTTTTGAGTACCTCACCAGATATTCCCCCCCGGGAACAAGGATGCTGTCTTTAGAAACTGGGTAAAACGTATCACAGTTTAGATATTTATGACCATTGATTTCGTATTCAAATTCAACACCCTGCCCTTTGGCAAAAGCATTGCAATAGCCAATAGTGGTTCCACTCAGGTATTCTGGATTTTTGAGAAGGGCGGCTTCTACGCGGTATTGTTTAAACACAAAAAAAATTGCGACAAAAAGAAAAATTAAAAGGATTAAATTGATAAACTTTTTCCCTTTTGTTTCTACCCTTATTATTCTGAAAAAATTGTAAATGATACCAAGCACAATAATCACCAGCAGGATAGTTTTTATTATCTGACTTGTAAGTAATTCATCATCAGTTACAATATTCATCAACATGGCTAGGTGTTTTTTGGACGATGCAAAGACCATGGCGTTTTCGTGCTACGTACTTTTTTTCTATCCCAGTACCACCTCACTTGTTGATAAGGACGCCATAAATAATCTAGAGGATATACCAACAGGTGAACCAGCCGTGAAAAAGGAATAATCCCAACAATTAAAAAAGCAACAACAATATGAAGTTTTACTGTCCAAGGCAGCAAGGATACCGCTGATATTTCGGGATGAAGTGTGAAAATTGAATATAAATAAGGTGTAAGTATCGTTGAAAACCAAGACGAACCCCATCTGAAATTGTAGGCTATCCAAAGGCCTGCGATTGTTTGAATAAGCAATAAAGTATAAATGACTATATCCATTTTATTGGTAACAGGTATTAAGCGCGGCGTTGTAAGCCTTCTGATAATAAGGTTGATAAGTCCAACAAGCATGCTTAACCCAAAAACGAATGCCGATACTTCTAGAATCATTAGCCGCAAGGGTTGGCTGTTCCATGCCAGCACTGCATTCGGAATTGAAAACGCGACGAGATGGCCACAAAAAATAAAGAGGATGCCCCAGTGAAAAGGTATCGAGCCATAGAATAATTTTCTTCCCTCAAGAAATTGAGATGACAAGGATGAAAACTGAAATTTCCTGTTGGTATAACGATAAATAGTACCTATCAGGAAAACCGCTAATGCCATATATGGCAGCACGATTAGCAAGAAATTATCAAAGTAGTACATGGGGTTTATTTTTATTGGTTCACATTCAATTTATTTACATCGTTTTTTATTTATCAGTAAGAATATCGGTTTCTATACGCTGACTGAAATCCTTTATGCCGGAATCTGCATTATAGGAAGCCGGGTTATTTGGGTCATTGAGGCCTTGTGCTTCAACACTTTTCTTATCAGGTTCCGGTTCGTAGCCGAAATCATTTTTTAACGCAAGGAAAAGTGTCTTGAGGCATTTTTGGTAAACGGTTCTATAGTTCGGTGAATATTCTAATATGACCTTCTGATGTTTTTTGTAAACAACATCCTTCTTATCAATTTTTTCATAAGAAAACTCACTGGTCATTTTAACAACAGCCGGAAGCAACAAAAATGTGGCAAGTTCACCACGTATGGCTTCATCATTCATTTTTGGTAGCAGTCGCAATAAATTGGGCAGGTGATCGGCTAATTCTGTTTCGCAATTATTTCCTGCTTTACGGTGTTCTTCGTTCAAATGCACCAATAATTTTCCCCGTTTATAATCTTCTCCGAATAAGATAAACCCTATATCCAGCGTGGTAATGGCTTGTACATCAAACGAACGAAGGAAAAGCTCCTGTATTTCCACGATTGATGAGGTCGTTGTAAATTCCATGAAGCCTTTTAATGCTTCTGCAGCTTCAGGCAATGTTTTTAAGAGATACTCATAAACATCTCTAATTTTTCTTTTATACAACTCATTCTCAGGATATAAAAATAGATTCGCTAACAGTTCGTAATTCATAAGTGCTTGAACGGCTGAAGGTTTATCTTTTTTATTGATATCAATTTTAGCTTCCATTTTCCATTTTTTAGAATTTCATATTTTTCATTCAGCCCTAAATTCCTCGCTTCACCGGCTTCTTAATACCAAATCCCGTATCGCCTTTTGTATCTCCCGTGAAGTCCATCATTTCAATGGCCTGTTCCCTATGGGCTGCCGGTATTACAAAGCGTTCTTCAAATTTGGGCAGAGAAGTAAGCGCGTATATGGCATCGGCGGTTTCGGCAGTTAAGCCGGCATCACTCAGTGTTTTTGCTGCTTTCTCATCGCTTATATCACCCACCGTAACTTTTCTGCGGTGAATGCGTACAGCCATTAATTTTTTCCAGGTTTCTTTTATTATTTCTTCGTCTCCTGCGCTAAATAAACTGGCAATATATTGAAGTGGAAAACGTATCTGGTCTAATGTTCCCCAGAGTTCATCGGTGCTGGTATCATAGAGCCAGCTATCGTTCCATTTTTTTGCAGCGGGATTCATTTTATCCTGTTGCTCAGTGTTGTCCACTTTTTTCACTGTGGCCATAACAGGTAATAATGGTGGTATATAAAATAACATAGGTAGCGTGCGAAACTCGGGGTGCAAGGGCAAGGCCAATCCCCATTGCTTCACAAATTTATATATTGGTGACAGTTGCGCAGCATGAAGGGTAGAATCAGCTATGCCATTCAACTTCGCTGCTGCGATTACTTCTTCATCAAAGGGGTCAAGGATGATATCAAGTTGACTTGTAATCAGGTCTTTTTCATCCGCGCTTGCTGCTTCTTCAATTCTTGACGCATCGTAAAGAAGTACTCCTAAATATCTAATTCTTCCTACGCATGAATGCATACACGCTGGGGCAAGGCCTGCTTCAAGACGAGGATAACAAAGAATACATTTTTCTGATTTGCCGGTATTCCAGTTGTAGTAGGATTTTTTGTAAGGGCATGCAGTAATACACATCCTCCATGCGCGGCATACTTCCTGATTGATAAGTACGATGCCATCTTCACCGCGTTTGTATATAGCTCCGGAAGGGCAGGAGGCAACGCAGGAAGGGTTTAGACAATGATTGCAAATCCTTGGTAAATAAAACATGGCCATTTTTTCCAATTGAAACATGACCTCCTGCTCTTCAGGAGAAATGTTTTTCATGTTTGGATCGTTTTTTGCAAAGTCCTGTGATCCGCCAAGGTCATCATCCCAGTTTGGTCCCATTTTAATATCAATAGGTTTGCCGGTAATCAGTGAAACCGGGCGTGCAGTAGGCTGGTCTTCTCCTTCCGGAGATTCGATGAGGTCAAGATATTTATAGGTGAATGGCTCATAATAATCATCAATAACGGGTAGGTTGGGATTATAAAAGATATTAGTCAGGCCGCGCCTTTTGCCTGCTCCTTTCAGGTGAATTTTCCCGTTTCTCTTTTCCCATCCTCCTTTGTAAATCTCCTGGTCTTCCCAATTAGAGGGATATCCCGTTCCTGGTTTTGTTTCTACGTTATTCCACCACATATATTCAGCGCCTTTGCGATCAGTCCAGATATTTTTGCAAGCAATAGAACAGGTATGGCAGCCGATGCACTTATCCAAGTGAAACACCATTGCTATTTGTGAGCGAACGTCCATGATTTATTATTTTTGAGTTGTTATTTATTGTTATTGGGTTGTTATTTATTGTTGTTGATGTATTATTTTATACGGTTGAGTTATAATTCATCATTTATTTCTGCTTTCATATTTTCCTGGATTATTTTTCTTGATGAAATAAAAATTGCTGTGAGTGCTCCGGCTTCTTTGATTAGTGCATTTAAGATTTCTGAGTTAAGTAAATTTTCTTTTATGATAAATGCTAACCAGAATAAAGATTCGTCAACTTCCTCAATTACACTACTCAATTTAGAAGTAAAACTTACTTTAGAGTGAGCAATGCTTGCTGCTCTGTAATTTGCTGCAACAGAACTGCATGACCTTGTTAACTGCCCTTGCAGCTGCCTTTCTAAAATTGTATTCGGCAAAGTCAAAGCTAAGTTCACACACCCTTGTGTAAAATCTTTTGTTCTTTCTTTAAAGTCCTCTTTATTCATAAATAATAAATCAACAATAATAAATCATCCATTAAATTACCAGACCAGTTTCTCCATTTTCATCACCACCACATGCGTATCTCTCTGCGGTGCCACAGGTCCCCAATAATTGAAGTGATAAGAAAATTGGCCATAGCCACCATTTAGGAAATTGGGTTTAAGATGTATGCGCGTAACGCTATTGTGGCCACCACCTCTTTTATTTCCACGTAGTTGTGATTTCGGTATTCCCACTGTCCTTTCCGGCACATGATACACAATACATACGCCGGGTGGAATCCTTGAACTCACGCAGGCACGGGTAACATAGACACCATGATCATTGTGAACTTCTACCCAATCATTGTCTTTTATACCAAGTTCCTCGGCATCAATCTCGCTCAGCCAGCAAGGTTCTATCCCTCTTCCAAGCGTTAGCATTCTCAGGTTTTCCATATAGGTAGAGTGGATGTGCCATTTGCCATGTGGCGTTAGGTAGTTAAGCGCTTTTGCGTTTCCTTTTTTCCAGGTTTCCCGCAAATCACCATACACTTCAGCACTTGGTGCCGGCTTATAGGTGGGCAAATGCTCTCCATAAGCAACGTATAATTCCTGGTCAAGATAAAAATGCTGTCGGCCTGTCAGCGTTCTCCAGGGGACTAGTCGTTCTACATTATAGGTGAAAGCCGCGTAAGCTCTTCCGTCATTCATTAAGCCCGACCAAACAGGCGAGGTGTTGTATCGATGCGGTTTTGCAAGCAGATCGGCATAAAGAATTTTCACATCTTTACTGCCTGCCGAAAGATCGGCAAGAACAAGCCCTGTTTTCTTCTCCATATCTTCGTAGGCCTTCTGGGTCAGCTTCCCATTGGTCAAAGTGGAAAGGTGCAACACCGCGTTGGCTGCCCATTCATCTTCCTGAATGGATGGGAGGATTTTGCCCTGAAATTCTCTGTGATGAAAATGATTTGAAGTACACATTTCATCATATTCTTCTTGGCAGGTATAATGCGTGCCATGCACTCCCAATCCCTTCTCGCGAATGCTTTCTCCCAATGTGATGAATTTTTCGTAAATCTGGGTGTAATCTCTTTCAACTACCGAAATCTTATGCATAGTTTTTCCCGGAATGGCTTCACACTCACCATGATACCAATCTTTGATGGTAGGTTGTGTAATTTCGTCAGGCGAGTCGTGCGAAAGCGGTGTGATGACAACATCTTTCTGTACCTCTGAAAAATACTTTTTCGCCATCTCACTGGTTACTTTGGCAATTTGTTTAAAAATATCCCAATCTGTTTTCGATTCCCAAACGGGTGCTATAGCCTGTCCCAGCGGGTGGATGAATGAATGCAAGTCAGTAGTATTCAAATCTGCTTTTTCGTACCAGGATGCGGCAGGCAACACAATATCAGAATAGAGTGCTGAAGAATCCATCCTGAAATTCAGGTCCACCACCAGGTCCATTTTGCCAACGGGTGCAATGTCGTGCCACTTCACTTCTTCAGGTTTTTCATCCACATCAGTGGCAATGAGATTGTTATGAGTTCCTAGATAATGCTTCAATGCATATTCATGTCCCTTCATGCTGGCAAGGAGCGCATTACCGCGCCAGATATACCACACACGCGGAAAGTTCACTTCATTTTCCGGGTCGCTTACTGAATATTTAAGCTCTTTTGATTTTAGTTTTTCAAGAACAAAGGCTTTAATATCGTCATCATTCTTTGCTCCATTGGCAAGGGCTTGTTTAGCAAGTTCTAAAGTGTTTTCATTGAACTGTGGATAAAAAGGCATCCAACCATTCCTCACCGAGGTGAAGATGGTATCTGCCACATGTTTATCCGTCCATTTGTTTTCAGGTACGGTATTGTATTTTGAATACTTTCCATCATAACGATATTGGCAGGTATTGATATAATGCCATATTGGCGCTTGTTGCAATCTTGAAACCGGAACCCAGTCTTTTGCATAAGCAATTGATGACCAGGAATCAACCGGAGCCAGCTTTTCCTGTCCTACATAATGATTCAGTCCGCCTCCGTTTTTTCCAATACATCCACAAACCATAAGTGCCATGGCACCAGCACGATAAGTAAGGTTTTGATGGTACCAATGGTTGACGCCTGCACCCACTAATATCATACATTTCCCTTCGGTGATGTCAGCAGTATTGGCCCATTCACGAGCAAACTGCAACACTGTTTTTGAATCAATGCCTGTAAAAACTTCCTGCCAGGCCGGCGTATAGGCTGCATCTGTGTCGGTATAATCTTTTGGATATTGGCCACCCAAATCCCGGTCAACACCGTACTGCGCCATCATTAAATCATAAACAGTTGTAACAGGAACTCTACCATCAACTGTATCAAGCCATTTCACCGGAACACCACGTTGTGCTTTTTTTGCCAGTCCAAATTCCGTGAACTCAACTTCCAGGGCTTCATCTTTGCCCTCTAATAAGGTAAGAACCGGATCGTAATCGAGATCTGTTTCTCCGCACTCATATTTCATATTCCATTTGCCGCCATCTTTTGCCCAGCGATAACCCATAGTTCCTTTCGGAGTAACATACTCACCACTTGCTTCGTCAATGCATAAAAATTTCCAGTCTCCGTTTTCAATATTCTTCCACTTTGAAAGCTCGTTGGCACGAACCATCTTGCCAGGTGTATAAATGTCTCCTACTTTATCCAGATGAACCAACATAGGGCTATCCGTATAGCGCTTTACGTAATCAATAAAATAAGGGGTTTGCTTTTCAAAATGATATTCTTTGAGGATAATGTGTGTCACTGCCATCCAGAAAGCACCATCACTTCCGGCATGAAGTGGGATCCATTGATCGGCATATTTGCACAATTGACTGAAATCAGGAGAAAAGACGACAGCTTTGGTTCCGTTGTGACGTGATTCTGCAAAGAAATGACAATCAGGTGTTCTGGTCATATTCAGGTTGGTGCCCATGTCGGCTACCATTTTCGCATTGTACCAATCTGCACTTTCACACACGTCAGTCTGGTCTCCCCATATTTCAGGAAATGCTGGCGGTAAATCGCAATACCAGTCATAGAAGCTGAGGTTGACACCACCGAAAAGTTGAAGAAATCTATGACCAGCGGCATGGCTCAGCATTGACATGGCAGGAATCGGTGAAAATCCTATCACCCGATCCGGGCCATATTTTTTTGCTGTATAAATATTTGAGGCAGCCATCATTTCCAATGCTTCGTCCCATGATGCTCTCCGGAAACCGCCTTTCCCTCTTGAATTCTGATAACGGTCTCGCTTTTCTTTGTTGTTCTGAAGATTTTCCCATGCTACAACAGGATTTCCACCTGCTTTTTCTTTCTCTTCTCTGAAAGCATCAAGTAGCGTCCCGCGTATAAGTGGGTATTTTATCCGCAAAGGGCTGTAGAGATACCATGAAAAAGAAATCCCTCTCTGACATCCGCGTGGCTCATAAGGTGGTAATTTATCATCAATTAGGGGATAATCTAATTGCTGTGTCTCAAATACAACGATTCCTTCTTTAACATGGATAGCCCACGAGCAGCCACCCGTACAGTTAACGCCATGTGTACTGCGTACAACGCGGTCGTGTTGAAAGCGGTTACGGTAAAACTCTTCCCATTTGCGGGTTTTAGGCGATATGATGTCTTGTATCCAACTCATGATTTTTGGTGTTATTGGTTATTCAATGATCTCTTGTTTTTAATAAAGCTGCTGTTGTCTACTGTCTAAACTGATTTCATTTGCCTTTTGAAAATGAAAAAGTTTACTGCTCCTTTTTTTCTATTGAACCAAAAGAGGGAATAAAATGCCAGCAAAAAAATTGCACCGGCCAAACCACCCAGAAGTAAATAGTTTCCATAAGGTGTTGTTGCCAATGCTGCCTCTTGCATATCAGCAAGAGTCAAAAACGCAACAATATCAGCAATTTCTTGTGGAGTTACGGGCTTGGAATTATAGGTTTCTTTCATTTGAGGGAAAGGCAAGCCTGAAACAACTGCTCCAACGCCTGCTGCAGACAATCTCGTTATAGTATGTGTTAGGTCAATAGCTAAGGCAGCTCCACTTATTGACCCATTCATATCCACATTGTGGCATGAGTTGCAGGCAGCGCCCTGATTGGCAAAGCGGGTACTACCTACAAATAAATCCCGACCCCGCTTACTGTCTCCCGTTAGTGCCGCAGGGCTTACTGTCGAAGTGTTTGATGTGGAGCTTTCTCCTCCTATGTAGGTAATTATTCCTTTTATCTGTTCATCAGTTAGGTTGGGCTGGTCAGGCATTGGTATCTGGTTATATGCTTTGAAAAGTGAATCGGCATATTTATCACCTGATTTGATTACCGTTTGAGACGATTTGATAAATTTTATGATCCATTCCTCCGAAAGCCTGTCTTGTATATTGGCAAGATCAGGGCCAATCAATTTTCCTTTCCCGATAGAATGGCAGGCAGCACAGGTTTCTTTAAAAATAGTTTCACCATTTTTCTGTGCAAAAACAGAAACGAGAGGAAACAAAAGAAATATCACGATAGCGATAAAAAAGTAATGCGTTGTTTTCATATTGCATAATATTTACTAGTTGGTAAAAATTCCGCCACTATTCGCCGTTTCAAAAAGTTCTACCGAATTGTTAATTCTTAAAATAGTAGAAAGATTTCATAAAAAATCAAAAAAAAAAGAACAAACGTATTCTTTCTCATTTAGAAATGCAATTTTTTTTTAAAAAAGATATTATTTTTTTTACGAAGATGTTTTGAATAATTAGGTGCAATTGAAGGTTTGATAGAGCTTAGAGAGAAAAAATTCTTTTTTTCAGGCTTTTTAAAAAAAAAGAGTTCAAAGACAAGGATTTGATTCCAAAGCTACAGAATTGAGGTAAAGGCACCTCGGCTTTGCGTAGTTTGAAAAAGCACTGACGAGATGACTGTTTCAAAAACGAAAATTAGCTGTGTCAAAGTATGGTATTTAGCCTTTCCTTACAAAAATTAATCAAGGTGTTGCCACTATATTGTTAGTTAGGGTAGGGATTGTATCTGTTAAAGGGATAAGCCATTCACGGTTTTTTAGGTGTGCGACTAAATTCTGACTTTTGAATGATCGACAGAACTATCAAGCACCAAATAAGAATAAGGTAAGTGTAAGGCCCTGGTTTACGATGGCTTGTGTGTTTGAAAAGTGTATCTTTTAAAAAAAAACCGGAGCAATAAAAAAGCCGAAACAAATGTTGCTCCGGCTTTTAAGTGTTTGTTTGTTAAATACTTAGCTATTCATCGAGATCAAAAACTCTTCATTTGTATCTGTATAGCGCATTTTATCTTTCAAAAATTCCATAGCTTCTATCGGTGTCATATCTGCCAGATGATTTCTAAGTATCCAGATACGTTGCATGGCTTCTTTGTCGATCAACAGATCTTCGCGACGTGTGCTTGATGAAACAATATCAATGGCCGGCCAGATACGTTTGTTGGCCAAACGTCTGTCGAGCTGAAGCTCCATATTTCCGGTGCCTTTAAACTCTTCAAAGATCACTTCGTCCATTTTTGAACCGGTATCGATCAGTGCAGTAGCAATGATTGTCAATGATCCACCGTTTTCAATTTTACGTGCAGCACCGAAAAAACGTTTTGGTTTTTGGAGTGCGTTGGCTTCAACACCACCGCTGAGTACCTTTCCTGAGGCGGGCGAAACAGTATTGTATGCCCTGGCCAGACGGGTGATCGAGTCGAGCAAAATCACGACATCGTGCCCACACTCTGTAAGCCTTTTGGCTTTTTCAAGAACGATATTGGCGATTTTCACGTGTTTGTCGGCGGGTTCATCGAAGGTAGATGAAATCACTTCTGCATTCACGCTGCGGGCCATATCTGTTACTTCTTCAGGACGTTCGTCAATGAGTAGAATAATCAGGTAAGCTTCTGGATGATTGTTGGCAATAGCATTAGCCACTTCTTTAAGCAGCACTGTTTTACCTGTTTTAGGTTGTGCTACAATCAATCCGCGCTGGCCTTTTCCGATAGGTGCAAACATATCCATAATACGAGTAGAAATGGTGCTGCCTTTGTGGCCGGTAAGATTGTATTTTTCTTCCGGAAAAAGTGGGGTAAGGTAGTCGAAAGGAATACGGTCGCGCACTTCATCCGGCGGACGGCCGTTAATCATATCCACCTTAATTAGCGGGAAATATTTTTCGCCTTCTTTTGGCGGACGAATACTGCCGAGTATAGTGTCACCTGTTTTCAGTGCAAAAAGTTTTATTTGCGACTGCGAAACGTAGATATCGTCGGGTGAGTTGAGGTAATTATAATCTGAGGACCGCATAAAACCATAGCCGTCAGGCATAATTTCCAGCACACCTTCAGCATCTACAATGCCATCAAACTCAAAGCGAAACTCGTCTCTTTTGGGTTTTTGGTTATCGCGTTGCAGCTCTTTACGCTCGCGTGGGTTTTGAATTTCCTTTCTTGGAGCTAAATCCTTTTGAGGCTTGGTAAACTCTTTTTCAAAATTCTCAGCTTTATTGGAATAGTCTTTTTCAAAAGGTTTATGATCTTTTTCGGACGAAATACTCTCTTCCGGAAGTGGAGTAAGGCTGGGCTGTGGCTTGATGATGCGTGGCCGTTTTTGCTCAGATTTATCTGCTGAGGGCTGGCCGTTGTCATCGCTTTTCTCAACTGGGGTAGGTTTGGTAAGTGTTTTGGTCTTTTCTGTCTCAGGAGCCTTAGGAGTCTTCACAGCTTCCGGTTTGTCAGTTTTTTCAATTTTTAAAACTTTATCAGACTTTTCCGGTTTGTCTACTTTCTCTATCTTCTCTACTTTCTCTATTTTCTCTACTTTCTCAGCCTTCTCTTCTATCGCTACAGGAGGTTTTTCCTTCACTTTTTCAGCTGGTTTGGCCGTTTTCGCTTTGTTAGCTTTGGGTCTTTTAGTGTCAGGTTTGCTGTCTTTTTTTGTTTCTGTATTTTCCTTGTCGGGACTTGATTTTTCCTTGGCAGGGACTTTAGAAGGATCTAATGCCTGCTGATCTAAAATTTTGTAGATCAAGTCTTGTTTAAGTAGTTTTTCAACTTTTGGAATTTCCAATTCTTTAGCGATCTCTCTTAATTCCCCAACAAGCTTATTGTTAAGCTCAATAATGTCGTACATTGGAATAGATTTTAATTCTTTAATAAATAGTGTGTCTTGATATTATTTTAGATGATTTCAGAGGCGAAAACGAAGATTCTTCCTAAGAAGCCAAAATAATAAATGAAGCGTTTGGGATTTCTCTTTAAGCGTGGCAAATATAAAAAAGTTTCTTTAATCAAACTGTCTTTTTTTTAAAAATTGTTGATTAGTGCCTTATTAACAGCTTTTACTGCATGGAATCTATATCTTTGCGGTCGCAATTTTAAAAATACACACCTAATGATTCAAAGAATTCAATCTGTTTTTTTGTTTTTGGCCGCCATCACAAGTGCTTTAATGTTTTTGTTTCCTATTGCCTGGTTTAAGGATTTTACCGTGAAACTATATGTTACTCATATTCAAAATTTTGTGCCCGGAAGCGAACTGATATTCAGTGATTTCAAACTTTTGCCCTTGTCAATCTTAGCGGCTATTGCAGTGGTCTTGCCTTTTTTGATCATCTTTATGTACAAAAATTTAACCGGTCAATTACGTCTTATTCGTTTAAGCATTTTGTTTAATCTGGTGTTGATTGGCTTGGTGTTTTTCTATTATGTAGCACAGATTCAATTAGTCACTGCTTCTGAAGCTGCTTACGACAAAGGTATATTTTTACCGCTTATCGCGCTGGTATTCTTGTTTTTAGCACTAAGAGGTGTTCGAAAAGACATCAAACTTATCCGCTCGGCTGATCGGTTACGGTAGGAAGGCTGTCGCGATCAATTTCCATAATTTCCAGGTTCTCGATGCGACTGGCGTTGATATCAAATCTCACGAAGGTGATTTTCTTGTGTATGCCATACCTGCCTGCTGCACCCGGATTGATGTGCAAAACGTTCAAAGCGGGATCGTGCATAACTTTGGTGATATGTGAATGTCCGCAAATAAAAAGTTGAGGCCGGTGGCGCAATAACTCATCTTTCACGCCTTTGGCATAGCGTCCGGGATAGCCTCCGATATGAATCATGAAAACCTTAACACCTTCAACAGTAAATAGTTGACGCTCCGGAACCAGCGTTCTGATGCGGGAACTGTCGATATTTCCACTTACAGCTTTCACGGGTTTAAAGGCTTCTAAAGCCAGCAAAACTTCTTCGTTGCCGATATCGCCGGCATGCCAAACCTGATCACATTTTGCAAAAAAATCGAATATCCGTGGATGTAAGTACCCGTGGGTATCCGACAAAAGTCCGATTTTCGTCATTGAATTACTTTAGTTTGTATGATATGCCAATGCTCAACACTTCTTTAAACTGTGTTCTGGGACCGGTTTTGCCGTCTTTGTCGGTAATTGCAATGTCATCGTCATATATAAGGTGTGCGGTAATATTAGTGCTTAGCCAGCTGTTGACTTTCAGGGTGATGAGGTTTTGCCAGTCAACATCAATATTTTGGGGATTTTTGAGGTAATCTGTAAAAAGCTCTAATTTAGAATCGAAGGAAACGTTTTCTGCTATAGGAACTGTCAATTTAGCAATCAGTTTGGCACCAAATGAAATCTTTGTGTTTTCACCATCTTTCACTTTCACAAACTGGCCACCAATAGAATCAAAAACAGCGGGTTCTACACCGTATTTTCCGGCATCAGCCATTGCCTGATCGCTCACAATGGTTATGCGAGCAGTGGCAGGGGCAAAGTTGAGTGAGAAATATTTGTTTGGGACATACTGCATACCAGCACCTAAGGTAAAATAACCTGGTGCCATAAAGCCAGAAATAGGCGTGCTGGAATCTTTTTTATAATCGAAGCCATCAGCGAACTGGGTTTTAAACGAAAACTCTAAACTGTAATAAAGCTTTTCGGTAGCGTTGTAACCAAATAAGGAGTTGAGCTCTATCTTATCATCCGTTTTCATGGCTTTACTTTCCCCTAAATGGCTGTACCCCAATGCTAAAGAAATGTTGTTGTCCCATTTCTTAACATCATCTGCATAATTAATGCCGTAGTTTAAAATGCCTTGCCAGTTTATAGCGTCCTCGCCACCTGCCGACCAGTTTGAGAGATGACTTTGGGAGAAATTTATACCAACAGCGCCTGATTTTTTCCATTTTTCAGGTAAGGTTGTGTCTTGTGCCAATAAGGTTAATGAGCTAAAAAACAGGAAACTAATAAGAATAAGTAAAGTGTTTTTCATAGTAAAAAATGATTTATAAATGATTAAAAATTTGTTCCCTGACGATTAGGAATAGCTTGTTGGCGTTTATCACCGAGTTTAAAATAAATATCAAGCGAATTTCTCGTTCGGACAAGACTGTCATTTTTAAGGCCGGGCATCCAACGGATACTTTGCAAAATGCGGATTGCTTCCTGATCACAGCCACCGCCAACAGATTGCTTAACAACGATATTGGATGGCAGCCCGTTTTTTTCTATCACAAATTCCAAAACAACCTTGCCCGAAATACTACTTCTGAAAGCCTGCGCAGGATAGCTGAGGTTTTTATAAATATAGGTGTTAAGGGTCATCGTGCTGTCTTTGAAAATGGGATAGGGAGCTTGATTTAGCGCGGCAAAATTAAAAATATTTTCCGATTTTGATGGTGGAGGTTTCAAGTTATAGCTGATCTTAGCTAAATCACTGCGCTCCAGCTTTTTATAGTCGCGGAAATGAAAAGGAATCGTTATTTCAACCGTTGATTTAATAGGCCTGGCATTTTTGAGCGCAGGAAGCCAGATTATATTTTGAGCCAGTTTTTTAGCAGTCTCAGTGGCTTCCTCATTGAAAGTTTTGAGGGTTTCAATAGCTGTAATTGTTCCGTCCTCGGCAATTGATAAACGCAACAAAACCTCTTCACGGCCTTTTTTATCTATAATTTCATCAGGAAAAACCAGGTGCTGCAGCAGATAGGTATTGGTAAGCGATTTATCCGATAGCGGTCTTGCCTCCTCAGAAAGTTGGGCCGATAGGGCAGGAGCTAATAAAAAAAATAGTGCTAAAATATAGTATGATTTCATAATTCAGCATTTTGAGCTAAATTAAATAAATTTTTGAGGACTTCATGTATTTTTTAGCCAAAAAATTATACCAAATCATCTTTAGACTGGTCTGATTAGAAGATACGATCCCTGACATAATAACCTGAGCTCGATTAAAATTAATGGTTCAGACCACTTATAAATAATTGGTTTCAAGCCTGCCTGACTGATTAGTACAGTCAGGGAATATTTGCGAAGGCATAGCGAGCTATGGCAAGCAGATATGACGCAGAAAACAGTTGTTTAGAAGTGGCAAATCCTGTGTTTCATTAAATAACTGCTCTACTTCTCTAAATTTTTTAACCATAGCTCGCTATGCTTAAAAAATTTATATTGTATATCAGTCATTTAATGAAATCTGAGCTCTTTAATTTTAATCGAGCTCAGGTTAATAAAGTGTTTGCTATTATTTAGCACCAAATCTTTCCTACTTTTGCAGCAAATTCACAACAAATGGAGAAAAACTCAGCGGATTATATTTTTGGCTTACATCCTGTTTTAGAAGCTTTTGAGGCTGGAAAAGAATTTGAAAAACTGTTTATTCAAAGTGGCTTACGCTCGGCTCAAGTACAACAAATCTCAAAAAATGCACGTGAGCTAAACATACCTTTTCAATATGTGCCGATAGAAAAGCTGAACCGCATTACCCGAAAAAACCACCAGGGCGTTGTGGCTTATATTTCTCCGGTGAGTTATCAGTCAGTAGAACAGTTAGTTCCGATGATTTATGAAGCCGGGAAAATGCCTTTTATCGTGGTACTCGACCGGATTACTGATGTGCGTAATCTGGGAGCTATAGCGCGCACGGCCTATGCTGCAGGAGCCGATGCCTTACTGCTGCCAACGCGTGGCAGTGCGCTTATCACCGGCGATGCTATGAAAACTTCTGCCGGTGCGCTTTCAAAACTTACTGTTTGTCGCGCCGAGAACCTAAAGGAAAGCCTTGATTTTCTCAAAGAAAGTGGGTTAAAAATAGCTGCTGTCACCGAAAAAGGCAGCAGTCCAATATGGGAGAACAAGCTGGAAGGACCTATCGCCCTTATTCTTGGATCCGAAGAAGACGGCGTATCGCCAGCCTACCTACAAAAAGCCGATGCCAAACTGCAAATCCCCATGCCCGGTGCTATGGAATCGCTTAATGTATCCGTTGCTGCGGGCATTGCGTGTTTTGAGATTGTAAGGCAACGGATTGCTGCGGGAGTATGAGTTGAGCGATTTGTAGAAAATACTATCCCGTAAATGGCTGAATATTATTTTTTAGCGTTTAATTATTTTCGAAAAATAGTGTTCATTGTCTGTCTGTATGCTTAAAAAATAAATTCCTGAGCTGAGTGACGAAATATCGTTTTCGCCATTCGTGATTGTCTGAACTGTCTGACCTGAAATATCACAAACAACGATCTGCCTGACAGGGCTTTGAATATCAAAAACTGTAAAATACCCGCTGGTTGGATTAGGGTAAATGGTCAGGCTTTCGGCGGTTAATGGATTCACGTAGGTTGTTTCATCATACTCAAAGCAGCCCATATCGGGGGCGAGGCCATTGAAAGGCAGGCCAATATCTATTCCGGCATCAATACAGGGAGAGCTTTCCTGCAAATGGAAATCTCCGTTGGCTTGGTCAATGAAAAGCGGGTCGGTATCTATGTTATTACTTCCGGTCGTGTTGTATTCGGGCATGGTAATGTTGCAATAGTTAACGGTGGCCGAACTGGTTCCGGCGTCAATATAAACATTGTCGTCGTCGTAAGCAGAGCTGTTGTTATACACTATGCAGTTCACGAAATCGACCTGGGCAAAATAAAATCCTCCCGCACCTCCCGGGCCATTAAGGGCAGAATTCCCAACCATTGTGCAATTGGCGAAGGAAATTGTGTTCAGGCCTACACCCAGCGATTCTAAAGCACCGCCATTCGCGTAGGTTGTATAATTTCCTGCAAATAAGCAGTTTGTAACTTTTGTGTCCACCACCGAATAGAACATGATGGCACCGCCACCATAGTTCGTGCTGTTTTCGATAAACTCACAATCGGTGATTTCGCCATAAAAATCAGAGGTGAGTTTTATGGCGCCGCCTTCGCTATAGCCGGTGTTTCTATAAAACTTACAATGGGCAAAAATGGTTTCGGAAGTGTTAATTCCATAAACAGCACCACCCATTCCCTGGCTTGGCAAGGCACTGTTATTGGTGAACATGCAGTTCGAAAATTCTACATCGGAATTCAGCAGCCTTACCGCTCCCCCGTGTTTTTCAGGGTATTCGGCACCGACAGCTGTTTTTCCATACTCCATGCGGCAAAACGCGAGCTTGCTTAATGCAGCTGTTTCAAAAGTTATTCCTCCCCAGCCGGTTGCCTGATTGCTACTCGTGAAGAAGATGCTATCTGATTCTGTGCCTGTGGCTTGTAAATTTCCGGCCACTAAAATTTTATAATGTCCCTGGAAATCAACTATTACGCCTGCTTCGATTGTCAAAACTTCGCCAGAAGGGATGCTAATATCGCCAATAACCCGGTAGGGCGAGTTTGCAGCATACCAGGTTCCAAATTGATTTCCTTCTACCTCAGTCTGCGCATATATAACAATTGAAAGTGTAGCAAGAAAAAACAAGATAAATAGTTGTTTCATTGCTGTTAAATTAAAGATTAGACATTTCAATGATGAAAGGCAAAAATACTTTTGCTAAATAAGCTTGATTGGCCTGCAAATATATTTATAAATATTTTGGCATGTCGAAAAAACCTCTTTGGAGAAAAAAATATAAAAAAACTGTTTAGGCTACAATAAACAATGACGTATTGATTTGATAGTTAATGAGGTGTTGATTTTTTATTAGTCCATAGCCAAATCCCGGGTTTGATACAATCAGTAGCTTTTAAAGTTTTTTTAATACCGCGTTATCTTCACCTGAGTAATATTCCCAGTACTTTTTATCACTATTGTCCGGTAAAAAAATAGGAGATTCATCGCTTCGCTCTGAATGACAGTAGTTTGCGATTTATTGGCTGGTTTGGGGGCTTGGAGGAAGCTTTGCTTCCTCCAAGCCCCCAAACCAGCCTCAATTAAAAATTAATATCCTGTCATTCAGAGCGTAACGAAGTGAAGCGATGAATCTCCTTTCGAACAAAAATGTTTACCGGACAATAGTGATTTTTTATAACACTTTTCTTATTTATATTCATTCTAAAATAAGACTTTTCTTCTAAATCTACTGTTTTTCAATTGAAATACGCTTATTTTCGAAGCGTGTTGATTTTTTGGCGTGTTTTTGTAAATAATCGCACACAATTAACACTACCTGTATTTATTTTGCAAAACATGTAACACCTATTAAGACCTAAATAGCCCAAATATTTGAATCAAAACAAGATTTATGCACTATTGCATAAATTCCTTGCTAATTGAACTGAAATGAGAATAACAATTTTAATAGTCGCGTTTTTGAGTAGCGCTTTTGCATATTCACAAATACCAGTGATAAAATGGCAGCAATGCATTGGTTCTTTAGGTGGTGTAAAAAGTGATGGAATTGTAGAAACTACTAATGGATATTTATTTGCATTAACAGTTCAGGATGGAACGGGCCTTCCTAATTACCATGGAGGTAATGAAATTTGGTTGATAGAAACAGACACACTTGGTAATAAAATTTGGGAAAGCTGTTATGGTATCTCAGAATCTGATGGTGCCTATAAACTAATTAGCAAAAATGATCAGTATTATATTCTTGGAGCGACACAGTCAACAGATGGTGATGTACAGTCAAATAACAATGGTGGTAGTGATTATTGGGTCGTAAAACTTGATTCCGAAAGGGAAATAATCTGGGAAAAGTGTTTTGGCTCTCCAGGCAATGAAGTTCCAAGAGATATGATTGTAACCCCGGATGGCGGAGTGGTGGTTATGGGCAGAATATTTAATTCAGGAGGGGATGTTTCTGTGCTTTATGGCAGAAACGATGTATGGATGTTCAAAACTGACAGCCTAGGTAACCTGGAGTGGGAAAAAACCCTGGGCAACCAATGGCTTGATAACGGTGTTTCAATCATGCTAAACAGCGAAGGGAATATAATTTTAATAGGTGCTGTGGCGCATTATGGAGGGATGGTTGAATGCAATACAGATGATTATTATGGTGATGTGTGGCTTGTTGAACTGGATCTTCAGGGAAATATTGTTTGGCAGCATTGTTATGGAGGAAGTCATTATGATCTTGGGTTTTCTGTGATTGAGGTAGATGCCGGTTATATTTTTGCAGCAGGTTCAAGTTCTAACGATGGAGATGTTTCGGGTCATCATGGACCTGCTGGGAATGCACCAGACGGTTGGCCTGATATATGGGTTGTGAAAATTGACTTGCAGGGTGAAATCATTTGGCAAAAAAGCATTGGTGGCTATGATAGCGAATTTCCTATGTATATAACACAAACAGAAGATGGTGGAATTATCGTAATTGGTAAAACATTCTCCAATGATGGCGATGTAAGTGGTAACCATTCCAATCCCGACCTGATGAATGCTGATGATATCTGGGTAGTAAAGATGAGTCCTGGCGGAGAGATCGAGTGGCAGCAATGCTATGGAGGCTTGGGTAGCGAAGACCTGGAAAATCCACATACCATTCTTAAAAAAGGTGACTATAATTATGTGATAGCTTCCTCTACTGATTACGGCCTTTCCTTTGATGTCGAATGTACGCCAACCGGTGGTAATTATATAGACAAAGATGCATGGATATTTGAGATAGGATTGGATGATACCACTGCCTTGCATGAAAGCCTGCCCGGTTCAGGCAATTTAGATGTTTATCCCAACCCCGCCAAAGACTACATCATTTTTGAAATGCAAGCCAATAAAAGTACTGTATCTACACCCATGGAAATAATCGATATTTACGGACGGAAAGTTGCCAGCCTGCAAATGGTGTCAGGCAAAGATGTGCTGGATGTAAAGTCGTTAAGCAGCGGGGTTTACTTTTACCGGCTCAGCCATGAAGGCCGGTACCAGGCAGGGAAATTTGTTGTGCGATAAGAAAAACGAAAATGAAAGAAAGGAGTTTTAGATGGAAATTATACGGACACGGATCACAGATCCGCGCCAGCGGGGGGGATTTGTTCAAACTGGACTCAACTCTTAATGTGGAATGGCAGCGTTGTTATGGAGGCAGTAATCACGATGGGATAATAGGATTATTAGAAATTGAGGATGGCTATGTGTTTTCAGCCTATGGAAGTTCAAATGATGGTGATATTTCCGGCTGGCATGGAGAATCTGATGCATGGGTGGTCAAAATAGACTTTGAGGGAAATATAATCTGGCAAAATTGCTTAGGTGGTTCTAAATCTGAAGATGCAAGTACTGTATTGAAATGTAGTAATGATGATTTAGTTATTATTGGAAGTACCCAGTCAAATGATGGAGATGTCTCTGGGAATCATTCATTATTTGAACGAGATAATGATATTTGGCTTGTAAAACTGACTAGTGAGGGAGAACTATTGTCTCAGCAATGTTTTGGTGGTGCGGGAAATGAAATAGTTCATTTTGGAGCTATTAAGAAAAGCGACAATAATTTTGTCATAGCGGGTTATACCGATTATGGCCCCTCTTTTGATGTGGCTTGTGCGCCAGACATGAATAACCCATTGGATTATGAGTGGTGGGTTTTTGAGATCAAAGACTGCGAATTCTATGCAGCTGTTGTGCCACCAGCTCCCACAGGCCCGGATACCCTCTGCCACACCACGGACAGCATCTCGGTTTATCAAATAGTTGGCGACAGCACAGCATGGGGCTACAACTGGCTGCTTGAGCCGGCAGAGGCCGGCACCCTCACTGCCGACAGCCTGCAGGCCATGGTAAAATGGAACAGCAGCTACCAGGGGCCGGCACACATCAAAGCGGCATCATGGAACGATTGCGGAGAGTCGGAATGGTCGCAGGCAAAAACCAGCATGGTGTATAGCTGCGTTGGGCTTCAGGCGAATAACAATGAAACGAAGGTGCTGAAGGTATATCCCAATCCAGCTACAGATTACGTCATTTTCGAAATCCCAAGTAAAACAGGCACAGTAGAAGCACTCCTTGAAATCCACGACATATTTGGTCGTAACCACGCTACGAAACAAATTACTTCTGCCAAAACAGTGCTTGACTTAAGGCAGTTCAAGCAAGGGATTTACTTTTATAAGATGGAGTTTGAAGGCCATCATTATTCAGGAAAAATTATTGTTCAAAGATGAATGTAAGTTCAAAATATAATAACACAGTAACTGCCACTTATAAATAACTGTTTTTTGGGTCCTATTTGCTAGTCATAGCGTGTTGCTGAGCCTGCCTGCCGAAGTAAGCTATGCCTTCGCAAATATTCCCTGACTGTAATAATCAGGCAGGCCTGACTATACTAATCAGGCAGGCTTGAAACCAATTTTTATAAGTGGTCTGAGTCATTAATTTTATGTCGAACTCAGGTTATTAAATTTTGGGCTTACAAATAGTGAAGGGTGCAATCAATATCACTGACAAGGATATAAACAACAATAACTTAGCTTAAAAAAACTCACCCTCTTATCCGGAATAATTCTAAATTAGGCTTATTTTGAAAGTTATCCGCGTTTTTTCTTGTGGGTATTAAAAATACTTTTAAGTTTAACCCGTTAAAACAAACAACCATGCAACAGCCAATAACATTTAGTAAAGCTAACCACCACA
>Ga0265293_10000612_pt1 | contig 83851 bp, 70 predicted proteins | sample Munlanlewell138R_FD_192505 | JGI IMG/M metagenome (GOLD analysis project Ga0265293, IMG submission 192505) | Leachate microbial communities from a municipal landfill in Southern Ontario, Canada - Leachate well 138R | ecosystem: Engineered > Solid waste > Landfill > Unclassified | place: Canada... | reverse complement strand
TAGAATCAGTGTTTTGACATATGAAACAGAAAATATGATTACATAGATGATTAAAAAAAGAAAGAAAACTTAAATTAATAGATGATTTTCTCTCTAAATAACCACACAAAATCTTTAATTATACCAAAATTTTTACAGATATTTTTTTAATCACAAAAAAACTCAACATACAGCTGAGTTTTTTGTAATATATAATAATGTTTATTATCTTTTTGACCAAGTTGGAGCTTTTCTCGCCTTTTTCAATCATGGTTTTTTTCTTTCTTTGATTCTAGGATCTCTTTTTAGTAGACCATAAGGTTTTAGTTGAGTTCTAAAATCGCTGTTTCGATCTACTAAAGCTCTAGCAAAAGCTAATTTGATAGCATCAGATTGTCCAGAAACTCATCATCATCTAATAACAATTTCCGCATCAAATTGTTTAGCATATTCTTTTCATAATATCAAAAGAGGCATAATAGCATTTTCGTATAAATGAGCATTGCCCCCAAAATATTCTTTTAGAGACAATTCTTTTCAGCTAGACAGTCTGGTAGTAAAGTTTCCTTTCCCTTTTGGAAATAATTTTATTACTGCTGAAGTTTCTTTTCTTCTTCCAACAGCATAATTGTATTCGTTTGCAACCATTATTTATATAAGTTTACAGGTTTAAAATTATCATATTTTGTAGTTGTATCTACTACTAATTTAAGTCTTTTCATCCTAGGATCTCTAAGTTTGTTTTTTGCTAGCATTCCTCTAACAGCAAACCATAAAGCTTTGCTAGGATCTTTTTTGATTAATTCATCCAATGTAATACTTTTAACGTTTCCTTTATATCAACTGTATGAATAATATTTTTTTTGTTTCAATTTGTTGTTTCATTTTACCACAAACTTTCAAGCATTTTCCACTATTACATAAGATCAAGCATCCCAAAAATCTGACAAATATGCTTTATCTTTTCCTGCAAGTTTATTTGCTATGTCTACAGCCAACCTTCATAAAGTAAGTCAAGTAGCGTCTACTTTGTATCGTTTTCTGTTTTTTTCCTGATTTTCTCTTTTTACCCAAAGAGTTTTATTCAGATCTTTTTTTGTAAATTCCATCTTTAAAGCGATTTCTATATATAAAACACTAAAACATTATTTTAATAATTGCAATATCTTAAACTAGTTTCAACATTACTTTTTCTGCTGCATCTCATTTTCTTACTCCAAGTTTGTATGAGACTACATAAGAGCTTTTTTTGTTATCTCAAAGGTATTTTGGCAGCCACTCTGACATAACTTTTTTGCCTTCAGCTTCTCCAAAAATAGTAGCTTTAACTATTTTAATACATTCTCTTTTTGACTCAGCTTCTGTATTATATCTAGAATAAGTTTTCACTAACTTAGAAAAAAATGCATCAGTTTCTGCTTTCAAAACTTTTGCTCTTTTAGGAGTAGTGGTAATTCTACCATTTTTAACAAAACTACTAAGTAGATTTCTTATAAAAACGTCTTTTTTCTTAGCACCTGTATTAAGTTGCTTTAGTTTATTAATTCTATGTCTCATTTTAATCAAACAAATAATTTAAATTTTTATCCAGCCAAAGATTTTCCGATATTTGCCAAAGACTGTGTTATTTCGTCAATTGCTTTTCTTCCCACACCCTTCATAAGCAATAGTTCTCATTTTTTCTTTTTTTCCAAATCTTCTACATATAAAACAGTGTTTTTTATCAAAGCATTTCTTGTTCTTTCACTCAAAGGTAGAGCATCTATTGGCATTGTTTTTATGTTCATTTCTTCTGGCAACAATTCTTTTTCAAAATTAAGTTCATTATATTCCAACAACACTGACCTATCTATATACACATCATCAAAAATAAAAAGCTTAGCATAAGAGGCTAATACCTCCCCAGCAAACATTATTATTTCTTTTGCAGAAACTCCACCAAATAAAGATCAAATTTCTAGCTTTAAGCTATCCTTTGTTCATCCAGTAAAATCATCTATCACTTCATCTACATCATACTTTATATAATCAACTAACTTAAACTCATTATCAATTACTAATGTATTTACATCTGTGTTTTCTTGTTCGCTATCACGGGTTCTCAAGAATTCAACACTATAATACTTATATCATTTTTCTATTCTAAGATCCATATTTAATTCAAGTGAAGGATCTGTAATTTCAAACAAATATTCATCTGAATTTAGTATTTCAATCCCTGTAGGTAATTTTAAAGACTTAGAATCATATTTCCCAATTCATTTAAATCTTTGTGGAACTCGCTGGATAGCTTCGATACTAGGATCAAACTTAAACCTAAGTTTTTTAAAGTTTAACATAATAGCTATAACATCTTCTTTTACTCAATCTATAACATGATACTCATGTGGAACTCATTTAATTTTTAAACCAGTGATTGCTCATCACACATTGTAAGATAAGATGATTCTTCTAAGAGCATTTCAAAGAGTATGCCCAAATCATCTAGGTAAATAATTTAATTCAAATTTTGTTACATTATTGTCTTCTTCAGAAACAATAATTTTTGGTGTACCTATAAATTTTTGAATATCTAACATAGGGTGTATAAAAGAATATAAATTTTTGTTTTATTTAAGAACATATTTGAATAAGGACGATAGCTTGTTGGACAATTATGCTCTAGCATAAAATTCAATTACTTTTAGTATATCGGCCAAAACTCACAACTCTCCTAATTTAGGTAAAGATAAGACATCTATTTCATATTTATTTCTATCTACCTTGATCCATGATGGAATTTTTTGAGCCTTGTTTACAGCAGTACCTGCATACAAAGCAGAATCTTTTAGTTTGGTTTTTAATGTAATTTTATCTCAAGCTTTTATAAATGTAGAAGGAATATCGTGTTTTTTTCCATTTAGCAAAAAGTGCCCATGATTTACCATTTGTCTAGCTTGAATAATAGTTTTTGCTAAACCAGATCTATATACTATAGAATCCATTCTTGATTCCAAAAAAACATACAAAGCCAAGTCATGACTAATTCAGTTGTTTTTTGAATATTTTGATGATTGTTTTTGAACTAAGTTTCTAAATTGTTTTTCAGATAAAAGATAAGATCTTTTTAAGACTTGCTTATTTCTCAAAAGTTTTCCATATTCAGAGTTTCTTTTCATAGAAGAACCATGTTGTCATGGCAAAGACCTCCTTTTTCTAATATCATACTTATCACTTCAAAATAAATTTACTTGTTCTCTTCTACATAATTTAAACTTTGGTCATGTGTACCTCATTGATAATAATTAATTATAAATTATAAATTTTTGAATATCTTATTTTAATTTCTTTTTGGTCTAACTCACTTTACCCCTCAAAATTGGATTGGTGTAGCTTCTTGTATATACAATAAGTCTATCAAGCCAATTTCGTTGATAGCCTTAAAAACACCATCTCTAGCCATACCTATTCATTTTATAATTAGTCACATTTCTTTTAATCAAAGAGTTTGTGCTTCTTTTAAAATGTTTTTTGTAAGCATTTCTGCAGCATAAGGAGTGTCCTTTTTTGCTCATTTATATCATAAAAGTCATGTACCACCACCAAGAATTTTGTTTCATTGATTGTCAGTCAAAACAATAAGAGTATTATTTTGTGTGGTATTTACACGTAAAATTCAACTTGTAATTTTTATATCTTTTTTCTTGTTCGATTTTTTTATAGAAGCCATAATTAAAGTAATTTAACTAATTAAATAAAGTTATTTTTTCAAAACAGGTCTCACTTTTGATCTGCCAAGAAGCTTTTTTGCTGTCCTAGCATTTTTTCTAGTAAGTTGTCATCTAACAGGAAGTCCAACACTATGTCTAATTCCTCTATAACACTTAATTTCTTTTAATCTTTTGATAGCAGAAGAAATTTCTCTTTTGAGATCACTTTCCAAAACATAGTTTTGTAGCTCATCGCTAATCTTTTTTTGTTCTTCTTCAGAAATGTCTTTTACTTTTTTCATAAAAGGAATTTCTAGTTTATCTAATATCTTTTTTGATCTACTTCTTCCAATACCATATATGCTAGTCATCGCTATCCATATAGATTTGTCCTCAGGTAGAACATGTCACATCAATCTAAACATTCTTTCAAATTTTTAATTAAAATAAATTATTTATAATCAATTAACTACAAAAAATTATCCCTGCCTTGTCTTATGTCTTGGGTTTCTTTTGCAAATTACATAAAGTTTTCATTTTCTTTTTACTATTTGACAAAACATACATCTTTTTTGTATTGAACTCTTTACTTTCATTTAAATCAAATAAACAATATAAATTATAACAAACTATTTTAAACTTCTTTATCTCAAGGCTCATTAGCATCTGTGTTGTTTTTGCTTGAGTCATAGTTGTTGTATCTATATACAATACGACCTTGTGTCATATCATATTGGTTTACCTCAACCTTTACCCAATCACCAGGTATTACAGAAATATGCCTTTGTTTCATTTTACCTGATAATTTACAACGTATTTCTGCTCAAACATCTTTTAACCTAACTTTTAGGATTCATGCTGGAAGTTTTTCAAGCACCTCTCCATCCCATTCTAAAGCAAGTTCTTTAACCATTAATCTCTATTTTTTTAATTTCTAAAACCGTTTCAATAGGTCTAAATCAAAACTTTCTCTTATATCTGTTTTTTCTTTTAAACTTTAAAACATTTATTTTTTTTCACTTTTTAGTTTCTAAAATCTCTACAGAGACCTTAGCTTTTTGGATATAAGGAGAACCAACAAGCACATTTTCTCATTTTTCATCAAATGTTGATAAAACTTCTTTGATATCTACTTTATCTCACTTATTTCATTCCATTTTATCTACAATTATTGTGTCTCATTGTCTGACTATATATTGATGTCATTTTAATTCTATTACAGCATACATAATGTTATTAATTTATATATTAAAAACTAAAGCTTAAGCTATTTTTCATAGTTGTGCTAAAGTGTTGTATTTTTTCTTGTTTGTTCTATATGCGTTTGAAACAATAGCCTTCATTCTTTTGTATCTCCTAGAACTAGGAAAGTCATAAGAAACAAATTTTCTATATCGTTTTGTGCCATAGTGCTTTTGTTTTTTAGCTTTTTCTAAAATATGAGAAGATCGTAATTCTTTTTTATAAAAAGAAATCATTCTTTCATTTGTAGTTAAGTCTCAAGTCCTTCGAACTGTAAATCACATAATTTTATTATTTAATAATAAATAAATTTTTTTAATTTGTAGTTTTTTTATATTAATTTGCCGAGAACCGGAATTGAACCGGTACTCCATGTTACTGGAAATGGATTTTAAGTCCATCGCGTCTACCAATTCCGCCACCCCGGCTTGGTTTTAACACTTTAATACTTTGATATATTGATAAGTGTTAAACGCTAGTTTATTTAATAACTTCTTGATATATCTTATCAAAAACCTCTGGAAAAGCTACAGCAATATTTGACAAAACTTTTCTATTTAAAAGAATGTTTTTTTTAGACATTTGTCAAACAAAAACACTATATTTAGATCCTTTTTCCCTTAAATTAGCTGACAATCTTTCTGTCCATAAGCTCCTAAAGTCTCTTTTTTTTAACCTTCTAGAAACATATTCATGTTGTCATTGTTTTACTAAAGCATCTTTTGCTTGATTGTATAGGTTTTTTCTACCTAGTCTAAATCCTTTAGCGGCTTTAGTATATTTTTTGTGAGATCTTTGTCTCTGTAATCCATTGGAAACCCTAACCATTTTTTATATTATTTATAAGGAAGTAAATTTTTAACCATTTTGCTATTAGCTTTTGATAATTCTTTTCAATAAGGGCTTTTTTTGTTTGTTTTTCCCTTATTTGTAAGTAAGTGGTTGTTGCAAGACTTTGAAGTTAAAACTTTTCAGTTTTTTGTAATTTTAAATCTTTTTGAAGCTCCACTATGTGATTTTACCTTGTTTGCCATCTTTTTTATTTAAGATTTACTGAATAAAATAATACTATATCAATGCGATTCTCTTTTTGGGGTAGAAAATTGCGTTCTTCATATATCAGATAATTTTTCTACAACTTCATTTAATCTATCTACAGCTTTTGATTCGTATATTCTTTCTCTTCATCTCAATCTTATTGAGAATTTTACATTATTTCACTCTAATAAAAACTCTCTTCATTTCTTTATTTTTAGCTCTAAATCGTTGTTTCATATCATATAATTTATCTTCAATTCTTTCAAAATTTTCTGTTTTTGAGTTTTCTTTTTTTCCCTTTCATCCTTTTGTTTTTTGTACATATATTTACCATAGTCAGTCAGCAATGCAGTACAAACTTGTTTGACAGGATCATAGTGCATTTGAACTAAGTCTAGGCCCTTTTCTTCTGCCATTTCAAGCGCAACTCTTCTTGGAAAAGATCATAAATTATTTTTTTTCTCATCAATAATAACAATGGTTCATGCCTTTATAGCACTATTTGTATAAACAATCTTTCCTCATTTTTGTGCAAAAGTTTTTTCTTGCATACAATATTTTATAGACTAAATAACTAGAGTGATTCGCTCCCGGCGGGACTCGAACCCGCGATCTTCGCCGTGAGAGGGCGACGTCCTAAACCGCTAGACTACGAGAGCCCAAAGAACATTAAATCTATTCCTCAAGTGGATTTGAATCCCCAATTTATTCCAATTAATCAGAATTAATATTATACTAAGCTTATTGGAATCTTAATTAAATTTATCCCCAGGTGGACTCGAAGCACCAACTTATCCCGATTAGTCGGGATTGCTCTATCCCTGCTTTTGATATGTACTAAGCTTATTGGAATTTTAATTAAATTTATCCCCAGGTGGACTCGAACCACCAACTTACAGCTTAGAAGGCTGTTGCTCTATCCAATTGAACTATGGGGACTTGAGACATGCCTGGTAAATAATTTAAATTTGGACCCTATCGGAGTCGAACCGATCGCCTCCTGCGTGCAAAGCAGGCGCTCTAGCCAAATGAGCTAAGGGCCCAATCATTAGTTTAATTAATTTGGGGAGAGTGTGATTTGAACACACGTAGCCGTGAGGCGTCAGATTTACAGTCTGATGCAATTGACCGCTCTGCCATCTCCCCTTTTTATACTTTTTACAACAAACATAAGTCTACTTTTTTTACAAATATTAACCGTGATGCGCCCCGATACGTCGGGGTGCAATTGACCGCTCTGCCATTTCCCCCTTTTTTATGTTATTCAACAGCAACATTTTTGATGTGTTTTGACCTATTTGTGATACCCTACTGTTTTGCCAAGAGCCCATATATTAAACTAAAAAGCACCAACAGATTCAGATTTGAGAGGTGATCACATATTTAACACACCAAACATATACAAAACACCCAGTACTATAATTGCAAAACCAAACAAAACGATAGCATTTCTTGTTCACCCAAGATTTTTTTCAGCTCGTGCAATTCTACCCAAAATATTGACCAACTGCGCTGAATAATAAATCAAAACTGCTCCAATTAACATAAACAATCATCCCAAAACTATTTGTTGTCGCATTCTATGTTTTTGCTATAGTTTGTAAATAATACAAAATAGCGGGTAACGGGACTCGAACCCGTACAAGCAGAGCTGAAGTCTGCTATGCTACACCAACTACATCATACCCGCACAATTAAAAAAATACTGGCGTGGTGCATTTTATATGAATATAAAACATAAAATCAAGTAATTTTTTCAAAAAAATGGTTGTTTGAAAAATAGCACAAGAACTGGTGTTTAATTTTTTGTTGCAATTTGTGTATATTTTTTGTATATATAACTTTGTTTTTCTTTATACTTTTTATATAAAAATCATGAAATTTAATAACTCAATTTATGAAAATGAAGAATTGACTTATCAAGATGTATTTTTATTTCAAAATTATTTTGAATGAAGATCTAGATTTGAGATTGATGTAAAACCAACAAATTCATTTTGAACAGAGATTCCAATAGTCGTAGCAAATATGAATGCTATAGCAGGGAAAAGAATGGCAGAAACTATAGCTCGCTATGGTGGATTGGCAGTTTTACCACAAGATATGTCTATAGAAACATTGGAAAGCGTTATAAAGCACGTTAAAAATGCCAATTCTAAATATGATACTCCTATTACGGTAAAAAGCGACAACACAATTAGAGATGCTATGTGAATAATTCACAAAAGGGATCACAACTGTGTGGTGATGGTAGATGATAATTTCAAAGCTATTTGAATATTTACTCCAAAAGATTTTGAGGATTTGGATCAATTTTCTTTACTTTGAAATATAAAAAAAGGACAACTTGTTACATGAGAAGTGTGAATTTCAAACGAAGATGCTTTTAATATAATGGATAAAAAAAACATATCATCCTTGCCAATTGTAGATAAAAATTGAATTTTGAAAGGAATTTTAACTAAAAAAAATACTATTAGAAATAGTATTTACAGGCCAAGTTTGGACAAAAGTGGAAAATTGAATGTGGCTGTAGCAATATGAATAAATAGTTTTGAGGAAAAAATTCATAAGTTATTTGAATTATGAATAAATGTTTTTGTTTTGGATACAGCTCATGGGTATCAAAAATCTATGATAGAAAATATCAAAAAATTCAGAAAATTATTTGGAAATTGACCAATATTGATTGCTGGAAATGTAATTACAGAAGAAGCTACTCGCGAACTTATACAAGCTGGAGCAAATGGAGTAAAGGTAGGAATTTGACCTGGAGCTATGTGTACCACAAGGATGAAAACTTGAGTATGAAGACCTCAGTTTACTGCAGTATACAAGTGTGCAAAAGAAGCAAAAAAGCATGGTGGTTTTGTTTGGGCAGATGGATGAATAAAATCTCCAAGAGACATGAATTTGGCTTTGGCTGCTTGAGCAAATCATGTAATGCTTGGGTCTTTGTTTGCTGGAACATTAGAATCTGTGTGAGATATAAAGTATGATAATGATGGAAATATGTATAAAGATAATTATGGAATGGCATCCAAAAAAGCAGTAAATTTAAGAAATCAAAATAGTTCGAAATTTGAATTATTGAAAAAAGAGATGTTTCGTGAAGGAATTTCAAATTCAAAAATTTATATAAAAAAATGAAGAGAGTCTGCATGAGATATTGTAGATGACTTTATGGCAGGTCTTCGTTCTGCCATGACTTATGTTTGAGCCAACAATCTCAAAGAATTTAACAAAAAGGCTATTATTTGAGTTCAAACTAATGCTGGTTTTTCAGAATGAGAGCCAGTAGCTAAAATGAGATAGACAAATAAGCTTATATAAGACAAGTCTAATTCTAAATTATTTTAATTTTAACTACAAAAATTTATCTATTAACTGAGTTTTTTGTGCTTATTGATCTTTAAATATTAAACAATATTTTTTAAACCCTTTTGCAGAATATTTCTTAATTTTTCAAAAAATAGATTGTTTGTTGGGCAAAAAAATGTTTTTTATAATTGTTTTTCAAATCCTCAGTTTACTCGTGAATGAACTTGTTGTTGTAAGAAGTTTATTGATGATAAGTTAGAGTGAAGAGATTTTTGTTGTTAAATAATTTGTTTTCTAAGTAAAAAACTCCTACTTTTAATTTTGTTTAAAAAAACATATGCAAGCCAAGAGTTTGAACATTTGACACAACTAAATATAAAATAATCTATTATCTATTAAATGCAAAAAAAATATTTTTCCAAAATCATTTGAAAAGGAGAAAGGAAATCTTATTCTAGTATTTAGAAATTTATTTATTAAGAAAAAAGATTATGGAAACAAAAGATTGTAATGGAAATGTTTTGCAAACATGAGACACGGTTCAAGCTATCAAAGACCTTCAAGTAAAATGAAGTTCACAAGTATTCAAAAAATGAGAAGCTATCAAAAAAATTCGTCTTACAGATGATCCTGATTTTGTTGAAGTGAAATGAGTTTATTTGAGAACAGAATTTTTGAAAAAAAGGAAATAGTTGCTTTATCATTTAATAAATGATTTTTATGTCAACAAAATGTCCTCTCACAGAAAAAGAAATTAAAGATATGATCAAGTTGGCCAAAGAAACTCGTAAAAATGCTTTTTCTCATCGTTCTATGCACAAAATATGAGCAAGTATTTTGACAATGAATTGAAAAATTTTTTGATGATGTAATGTTGAAAGTGCAATTAGTGGGCTTGGTACTTGTGCAGAGCGTTGTGCTGTAGACAATGCAGTTTCTCATTGATTTTATGAATTTAAGGCAGTATGTACCGTAGATACAAAACTTGTAGCTATTTGCTGAGCTTGCTTGCAATATATTTTATTATTTGCCCAAGTTTCTGATAAAGATATTTGGATAATTAGTGCTGATATCAAATGAAATTATCAGATAAAAACACTCAATCAATTGTTGCCAGAATGATACAAAACACAAAAAATAGAAAATCTAAAAACATATAGTAAACAAAAAAAATAGTTTTTTAATATTTAAATTTACAAAAAAATGACTTGAGAAGAAATTACAACAAATGTGATCGAAGCATGAAATGTTGTTCGTGCTGGAATTAGTGCCAATACAATTTTATTTATTTTGGTTGGATTTTTGATTTTGTACCTTATCCTAAGATACAATTCTTTGATAAAACTTAGAAATAATATCAAAAATTCTCTTGCTGATATCGATGTACAAATGAAGATGAGGTTTGATTTGATTGACAATCTTGTAAATACAGTAAAAGGCTATGCTGGACATGAAAAAGAAACACTAGAAAATATAACAAAAGCTAGAACAAGTTTTTTGAATGCTGGTTCTATGGATCAAAAGCTTTCTGCAGACCAAGCTATGACTGGAGCACTAAAAAGCTTGTTTGCTGTGTCAGAAAACTATCCAGAACTAAAGGCCAATCAAGGTTTTTTACAACTACAGTGAGAATTGTCTGATATAGAAAATAAAATAGCTGCAAGTAGAAGATTTTTCAACTCTACTGTAAATGAATACAATTCGTCTATAGAAGTCTTTCCTACAAACATTATTGCTAAATTGTTTGGATTTAAGCGTGAAGAATTTTTTGCTACAGCAGAAGCAGAGAAAGTAGTTCCAAAGGTTCAATTTTAGTTGTGATTTTGTTCAAGAGTTGAAAAAATTGCCTATAAATTCTAATAAGAAAGAACAAGATTAGTCTAACATTAAGCTAAATTCAGTATATCTTAATAAAAAAACTAAAATACCTGTCAGTTTTTTTATTTAGTTTAGTAAAATTAAAACAACAGTTGAAGTAAGATAATTAGTTATTTTATTACACAAAAACTCAAATATTTGTTTCCACTAAATTTAAATATATAAAAAACTCGACATTATTGTTTGTCGAGTTTTTTAACCTACGATTTTTTAGTTTAAAATAAGATTGTGGAATTTGTTTTAAACTAAATAAACCAATATTATTTAAACACCAAATTGATTGGTGGATTGGTTTTAAGATTATCCCATAATTGATCTATTTCTTCTATATTTGTGTTTGATCAATTTTCCAATGATTGTATATATTTGATCCAATTTAACATTGTATCCAAATTCAACAAATATTTTGATGGTATATGATAAGTGTCTTCTAATTGTTCCTTAATATCTATTATACTATTATCTAAGGATGTTTCTTGATAGTTTAGTTTAAATATTTTATATAATTTTTGTATTTTCCTTTCTAATGATTGTTTGTAGTCATTAAATCCTCTTTGATCTCATAACAACTGATTTTTGTACAATCACTCTAAATCAAATAAGACAGAGCTTTTGTCCAATATAGAATAAAGTTCTTTTGTCTGCTCTTGACTTGGAGTTTCTTTTTTATCTAAAAAGCCTAAATTTTCAGCTAATTTCAAATCGATAGATTCATTATTTTTTACAGAGATTTCATTAACAATATTTTCATTAATTTGTTCTAAATCTTTTATCTCTTTGTCTACTATTGCAAATGTTTGACTAATGTTTTGTTTTGTTATAGCTTGTTCAAAGTCTTGAATATTTTGAATCAAAGTGATATCGTTTTCTTTGATTGCTAATAATTGTTGTCATCATAATTCTTGAGTTTTATCATCTTTTTTAATCAATACTTTGTCTCATTGATTGTTTATTTTATATTCATTCTTTTGTTTTGTAACCAACAAATTGATGTTTTTTTCACTAGAAATAGTGATATCATCTAAAACTATTTCCATAGAATCGTTGGATGGGCTGGTAGATTCCATTTTTATAAAATCTCCTTCAGAAATAATGAGCTTGTAATTTGTAAGTTCTTTGTGTAAAGTGAATTTGGCTGGTCAAACGATTTTTGCACTAGTACCAGATAGAGTGTTAAAAACTATTTCTGATCATTTTTTTAGAACAACATTATCACCATTTGAAATTTTATTTGTTTTATAATAATTGTTGTCATGTTTGACATAAAAGTCTCCATCGAATTCTATAATTTGAGCGATATAGTCAGCGGTAACTAAGTTTGAATTGTTTTTTACCATAAATCATTCATAAGAAAAATCTCCATTGAAAAAATAAATTCAATAAATTCATATTAAGAGAATTACCATCATAAATCCATAAGCAAAGGATTTTACACTCAAAAAATCAAATATTTTTATATCAAAAAAACTTTTTTTATTTTTTTGAGAAATAATTTTTTCATAAATAAAAAATTTATCATTTTCATTTATTTTGTAGTCTTGTTGTATTGTAAAATATTCTTTTAATTTCATTTTACATAGAAAATCTAAATACCACTATATCTATATACGAATGAAAAATGATTTTGTGACAAAAAAGTATTGATTTCGTCAAAATAAAACCCATCAGCCAATTTATCCTCCTTGAACAATACAATAATATATGATAAAAATAAATTAGCAGAAAATTAAAAATATAATAAAAAAATATTCTTTCATAGAATAATATAATGTATGTACTAGTTCTGGTTTATGCTGACAATATATTGTTTATAATTTTTTTTCATTTGCAATGATTAAAAAACACAACAATTGTCAAAACAACAAAACCATTTATTTCATATTGCATATTATTTTTTTTGATAAATTAAGTCGGAATTAAACAATAAATAACTTAATATGAAATAACAAGAAATTAATATAATTATTGTAATAATTTTAATATTATAAAATAAACTTAGATTGTAAATCCCATGCAAGGCAAAACCAGCAAGAATTCACACAAAATATTTCAATAAATCTTTACCCTTATTATCATGTTTTTTTGCTATAAAAAATGCTACTAGCCCTGTAGCTACCACATGCAATAGTGTTGCAAAAATAGATCTTCAAACATTCATTAAAACATTTCCTCACTTTGAAAAATAGGAAACTACTAAATAAAAAACATTTTCTATAACACTAAATCCCAATCAAGCAACAATAGCAAAAAATATTAGGTCTATTTTTTTTAGAGTAAGTTTTTTTGTTGATTTTGAAGTAGATAAATTTTTATCTATACTTTGTTTTTCTAAAAAAACATTTTGTCATACAGAAAACTTCAATATTTCCTCTGCATAGCTAGATATAATATAATACATAAATAATAAATTAATTCACATTATACTTCCACCTATACCAATTCCCAAAAACAAAATTAAGGCTATAAAAATAAATTTAAATGAAGATTTTTTTGTTATATTCCCAAAAGAGCTTGTAAGTAAAATAATAAAGGCCAAACAATAAAAAACAAAAGATAATATGTTTTTCCAGTGATTGCCTTCTAATAAATATAGATGTTCTAGATTAAAAAATATCAATAAATCTTTATAAAAATAGAGAAAAGTAACTAAAAATATTGATAATATAAAAATATTGAAACTTAAGTGTCGTTTGAAGTTTTTATTTTTGAAAGCCTTGTTTATTATTCGTATTCGTATATAAACAATTACTATAATTCATATTATTCACCAAAATACTTGCATTATCTTTTTTGTTTGTAATGCTATAAATTATTATCATCCACCTGCTGTAGCCACAAATTGTACTAATCTAACTATTGCATAAGATCAGCTTACTAAAACAAGTCATAGTATAGAATTAAAAATTCATTTTTTTGCCATATCTGCTAAATTAGATTTTCCTAAAATAGCAGCTAATATATAAAGTATTCCACTAATTATTAAGATGATAGTTATTGCAGTTCCCAAAAACATGGTTATCCCCAAAACAATATCTTGAACAAAGGTAGAAACACTTGGATTTTGGTCAGATTGTCTAATTCATAATGTTTTGTAAATATTGTAACTACATTGTCAGTTTATCAAACAGTCAGAATTCATATTTATCCCTAAATTTCATTGAGTATTGGTTATACAAGCCTTTTTACTTGAGTCTTGAGAATCAGGAACAAGCATTCATGGACAACATTTTTCTTGTCAGTTTTCTGTATATTTTTTATCTTCAGAACAATCTGATACATCATCAGAACATCTTCAAGGATTTGCATTAAGTTCTTCTATACTAAGTGTCGAACAAGACCTACATTCATTATTTATTACTAACTTAGCATTTCATAAACAACACTGTCAACCACCATAATATTCTCATCACAAAGATACACAAGGGGTAATCTTATCACAATCAATAACAATTCACGTACTATTTGTTAATAGATTTCATATTGGCACTTCACATTTTAGATCATCAGAATAAGAAAAACCTTCGTCTGTACATGTTTTACATATTGTTGCACTTATTTGTTGTCATGGATCTTGCCATTGTCAACTAGAAAACCCCATAAACGCTACTAAAACAAAAATCAACGCTATTATTTTTTTCATTAGAAAAAATTTAATATAAAACAATTAGCTTATATTAATTTCATATCACATTTCAAATTTATTTTACTTGAAATTTTGTTTATAGTTTTTACTATAAAAATAAGATTTATATAAATAAAAAAACATGGGTAGTTTCAAAGATGTAGCCAGAAAATCTTTTGCTAAAAAGTTTATGGGAGATAGAATGATATGAGTTATTGGGTTAAAAGTAGTTCAGGATTTTTTTGATGATCCAACTTTAGAATGATTTATTAGGTTTAGTACTTTACATATTAAAACTCAAAATCAAGAAATTAAGATAAAAGCATTTAGACATAAAAAAGAAATTTTGGATAAAATAAATGAAATATTAGAAAACAATTATGGTTATAGCAGAAAAATAAAGGACATTAGATTTTAATTTCCATTACTATACAAGCACTGTTCGTAGTAGTTAGTAAAAAATTATTCTATTATTATTTTTTTCATCTCCTTCCTTGTTTCTCTGTAGTTTGGTAAAAACTTTTCTACTTCTGTCCAAAATTCTTTGGAATGATTTTTGTGTTTTAAATGGCAAACCTCATGTATCACTACATATTTGATATATTTTGTAGGTAAATGTACTAAGTTTTGACTGAACATAATTTTTTGATCATGAGAACAAGATCATCGTTTGCTACTGGCTTTTCTAATTGAAACACTTTTGACCTCATATCAGAGTTTTTTGCTATATTCATCAACAATTGGGGACAGATAATCCAACAAAATTTCTTTTAGTTTTTTGTCTAAATTTCATTTTAACTCTGTTTTGTTTACAAACTCACCAAAAAGTAAAACTTTATCTTTGTCTTTCACTTTAACATAATCATACTTTTTATGTTTCTCTAGTAATTTTTTTCCATTTTCTATTAAACTTTGTTCAAATTTTTTATTGTATTTCAAAATTTTAGGAATACTTATTATGAGTTTCCCATTTTTTATTCTAGCATATCCATGTTTATTATTGCTATAAGTTATTTCATATTCAGACATAAAAAATTTTATGGGCTAAAATTTGCATTATTTTTTTTTCTGTGTATAATAGTATTGTTATATATTTATATAAATTATTCCAATAAAAATGACAGACCAAAATCAAAATCCTAACACAGCAAATCAAAACCTAAATAATGAGAGTTTTGACATATTTGGTGGTGACAACGATATTTTTGAAAATAGCGCTGTTTTAGAACCAATAAAAGATGTTTTGGATATAGAGGAGTGAGATGAGTTATTAGAAATGGAGAACAAGACTTTATCTACTGATGAACAAAAATGAAGCATAGAAGATGAAAATACTGAAGCAAGTAATGAAGATTATGAGTATCAAGAAGTTATTCCAGAAGAGCCAAAAGAAGAACAGGTGATTGAAAAAAATCCCAATGATTTTTCTAGTTCCAATGATAAAATTTATGATTTAGATCAAAATTGGAATAAAGAACAAGAAACTTTAAAAGAAGACTTTGAAAATGAGGTGGTAGATCCATTTGAAAACATAGAAGAGGAAAAAGAAAATGTTTTAGATTTAGATGATAATGCATTGAAAACAGAAGCAACAGCAGAAATAACTGAAGGTGGTGATTTAGAACCAGATTTTGAAAATTCTCCAGAAATTGATGCTTTAGATGAGATTGACTATCTAAATGAAGATAAAATTCCAAATTTTGAAAATGAAATAGTAGATCCATTTGAAAATATAGAAGAGGAAAAAGAAGATGTTTTAGATTTAGATGATAATACATTAGAAGTAGAAACAACACCAGAAGTTGATGAGTTAGAAGATCTTGAAAGTGGTGAGTTAGAAAATATTGAAGAAGAGGGTGATGATATTGAAGAATATAAAAATATTGAAGAAGGTAGTGTTGAAGAGAAAGATATTGAAAAAAATATTGAAGATGTTGCGAATGAAGAAGAGATTGAATATATTACAGATGAAGAAGGTATTGAAGAGGAAGAAGATATTGAAGAAGAAAATGTTGAAGATGAAAATGTTGAAATACAAGAGGCTCACGAAAGAGAAACTCAAGTAGAAATAGATAAAGATGCTACAGATTTGCAAAAAAAGTTTTATGAATTAGTTCGTGAAACAAAATCGGTTCATGAATTGGTAGACAAGGATTTGTCAGAATGATTTGATGTTTTATGATGAAATGATGATAGAAAAAAAACTATGTATAAGGTTTTTGTATGAGATAATTTTGCAAGTATTGATAGAACTGAAACATTCAAAACTGAAGAAAAAGAAGAAATTAACACACTTACATTTATTTTAGAAAACAAATCTTTACAAACAAGAATAAATGACGAATTATTGTATGATGAACTTGAAGATTTGATAGAGGATCAATCTAAAAGGTCACAAGTATTAGAAAAGATAAACAAATTTATTTTCCTTATTACAGAAGAATATAAAAAAATAGAAAAGCAAAAAAAAGAAAAAGAAAAGAAAAGTATTATAAAATGAATTTTTAGAAATTTTTAAATATTCACTCTTTTAAAACAAAAATTCTCCTATTGCATAGGAGTTTTTTTTTATTATATAATAAAGTATCGTTTTTTATTCTATTACTTTTTCAATGCAAATTCAAAACAACATAAACTTAATCAATTATAATACATTCAAAGTAAAGTCTATAGCAAAACATTTTGTTCAAATACAAAATGAATCAGAAATTGTTTCTCTTTTAAACGATCCGATTTACTTACAAAATAAAAAATATTTTTTGGGTTCAGGAGCAAACACAATTTTTGTAAATAATTTTGATGGTTTAGTCATAAAAATAAATATTTTATGAAAAGAGATATTGTCAGAAAATGATGATGAAATATTGATCAAAGTATGAGCAGGAGAGAATTGGCATAATTTTGTTTTACGATGTGCAGACAATAATTTTGCATGACTAGAAAATTTAGCATACATTCCTAGTAGTATATGAGCTTCAGCCGTACAAAATGTTTGAGCTTATGGTGTAGAAGCAAAGAATATTATTCAGACAGTAGATGGTATCAATTTAGATACAAAAGAATTTCAAACCTTGAAAAATAAGGATTGTAATTTTGGATATCGTGATAGTATTTTCAAAAACGAATTAAAAGATAAATTTATCATCACTCATGTTGTTTTTAGATTAAAAAAATTCAAAACAAATTATAAATTCAATTGTGAATATACTGGAATAAACGAAAAAATATCTCAACTATGACTAGATTTATCAAAAATGAAAATTTCTGATTTTGTGGAAGTAATCACACAAATTAGAAAAGAAAAATTGCCAGACTGGGAACTTATTTGAACAGCAGGTAGTTTTTTCAAAAATCCAATAATTCCAAAAAAGCAGCGAGAGACATTGTATGTAAGGTTTCCAGAACTAAAATGATTTGATTCAAATTGAGCAATAAAATTATCTGCATGACAACTGATTGATCTTTGTGGCTTTAAATGAAAAAATAATTGAAAGGTAGGAACATACAAAAACCATGCTTTGATCTTAGTAAATGAGTGAACGGCTACAGGACAAGACATCAAGGATTTTGCAGAAGAAATACAGATAGCTGTTCAAAATAAATTCAATATTTCTTTAGAACCAGAAGCAATTTTTGTAGAATAAATTTTATTTTAACAATATTTCTGATATACAAAAAATCCTGCATTTTGGCAGGTTTTTTTGTACGGTATTTTAGTACTTATAGATATATCTAAGTTGATCTAAGCTTCATTTACAACTTGTGCCTGTCTCTGTAGCAGACAAACAGTCATTTGCCGCTTCTATACTAATTGTTTGGCATAAGTGTATATCAGAATATTCTTTTGCTGAACTTATTTGATTGTCCTCACAAACCACATAATTTGCTTGTCATGCTGATTCCATTTTAGACATAAGCACAAATCATCAATCTGCTACTCAGTTTTTTTTGATAGATGTATATAAATAATATGGAGAATCTTGTTCTGATACTACATTTGAGATTCAAGAAAATGTTTTGTTATTGGCTGGATCTTTGGGGATAGAGGTCATTCCTCCTTCTATAAGTTCATCAGATATTGTATCTATAGTGGTCCCTGTAGATTCTGGAAATCTTCAATTGTCCAATTGATATGTAATCAAAGCGGTAGCTATTTGGTTTAAGTCTGCTTTACGAGCAACATCGTTGGCTCTACCTCTAGCAGAATTTAGTCTAGGTATGATAGCAGCAGCTAAAATTCCAATAATTACAATTACTATCAACATTTCTATTAAGGTAAATCATTTTTTGTTTTTCATCAAAAACACAAAAAATATAAAAAATATCAACTATTATATATAAAATTTTTTAACTATTGCAATACTAAATTTGTATCAAATATTAATTATCATTCATTATTATCTTGTTGTCCATTTTCATTTATTTTTTTACAAAATAATACATCTACTTTTTCACGATTTAGATAAACCAAAGCATCCATATCATCTGGCTCTCGCTCTTTATTAAAAGTTTCTAAATTATCTGAATAATGAAAAGGTACAATATAGCTATTTGTATATTCTCTATATTTCCTATTAAAAACCTCCATAAAATGTCAATTTTTAACTATTGGAGATATTACAAAAATATCGTTTCAAACACATCATTGTTCTTCTAGTCGTGAAAAAAATAACATAGAATAAAATTCAAGAGTTTCCACAACTAAATTTTCTGCTAATACATTTTGCTGTATTTCATTATAATTTTTATACCAATATTGATAAACTCAATTGTCTTTGTACATTTGTTTTAATGCTCACAATCATAAGTTTATTACATTTACAGATTCATAAAAACTATTTGTAATTTTGATCACCTTTGCACTAGATTCTGTAATATATAAAAGTAAAAAATTATCTCTTTTCAAAGAATTTCTTAAAAACAATGTTGTGTGAAAAGATTGTGGCAAGATTTTTATATTTGGATTTTCTCTGACTTTACCAAAAGAAGAGTTGATAGTATTCAATGTTTTACTATCAATATAAATAATATATAGTCTAAAAAAAACTTGTCATGATTCTCATATCAAATACTTTTTTTCTTCTCAATTTACAAAAATACTATCTATGTATGTTGTAAGAAATTTTCATTGAATTCCTTGTTGTAATTCTATTTGTTCCATTTTTTCTTTTGTGATTTCTTGTAATTTTTGTATAGAAAAATTATCCTCTATTTCCAAAAAAATATCAAATCTAAAAAAAGAAAATCTACTTTCATCCAATAAAAATGTGTGTTGAATCTGTTTTTCCTCAAAAGCAGTATCAATTATTTTAGAAAATTTTTCATGCAAAATATGATGCTGAATTTTTTCTCATTCTTGAATCTTATATACTCCAAATCTGGGGTAAGATTCAGAGAAATATTCATATCGTAGTTTTAACATAAAAATTCATAAATTTTGTAAAGTTTTTTGGCAATATACAACTCACAGTGTACAAGGCACAGTTTACAATTATCATTTTGTTTTTTTATCATTTTGTTGTTGCTTGTTTCCAATTTTTTTTATTTTTTAATTATTTTCAGACAATCTTCCAAAGTCAAATCTGTGGCATCTTTTCATCATTTTGGAATTCTATAATTTTTTTTATCATATTTGATATATGGTCAATATGGTCCGTTCAAAACTTCAATTTTCTTTCATTCATAAGCAAATTCATGTATATATTTATTTGCAATTATTTCTTGTTTTGCTTTTATGAGTTCAATAGACTGTTCTAGACTAATAGACATTGGATCTGTTTCCAAACTTTTTGGAATAGAAACAAATAAATCTTTGTATTTCACATAAGGACCAAATCTTCATATTGCAGACACAATAATTTCTCATTCGTACTCTCCAATCTCTCTTGGAAGTTTAAAACAATCTAAAGCTTCCTCCAAGCCAATAGTTTCAATAGTTTTTCATACAGGAATATTTGCAAATTTTTTATCTTCATCATCAGCTGTTCAAATTTGTACAAGAGGTCCAAACCTACCGATTCTCACTAAAACGGTTTTTCAAGTTTTTGGATCTGTTCACAAAATTCTTTCTCCACTAAATCTTTCAGTTCATTCAGCATTAATTACGTCTTTATGAAATGGTCAATAAAAATCTTCCAGCATTTTGCCCCATTTAATTTCTCAAGATGCAATTAAATCAAACTGTTCTTCTACAGATGCCGTAAAACTATAATCCATAATATTTTTAAAATTTTCTATCAAAAAATCAGTAACTGTTCTCCCAACATCAGTAGGAAATAATTTGTTTTTTTCTACTCAAGTATTTTGGGATTTGATATTAGTTGAAATATCATTATTTTTCAAAACCAGTTCAGAATAATCTCTTTTTTCTCAAGCTCTACTATCTAAAACAACATATCATCTTTTTTGTATTGTAGAAATAGTTGGTGCATAGGTAGAGGGGCGACCAATTCATTGTTTTTCCAATTCTTTTACTAAACTAGCTTCTGTATATCTTGCTGGATGTTTTTTAAACTTTTCAGTACTAATAATTTCCAACATATTCAATTTTTCTCATTCTGTTAATTTTGGTAACATAGAATTGTTTTCTTCATTTTCATCGTCCAAAGATTCTATGTAAACCTTTAAAAAACCATCAAATTTGATCACTTCTCATTCTGCAATAAATTTGTTTTTGCTATTTGAAATATCCAAAACTGCTTTTGTTTTTTCTATTTTTGCTGGCGACATTTGAGAAGCAATAGTCCTTTTCCAAATCAACTCGTATAGCTTTTTTTGTGAGACATCTGTTCATACAATGGAATTTTCCATATGTGTTGGTCTAATACATTCATGTGCTTCTTGAGCTCATTTTGACTTAGATTTGTATGCAGTTGGATTTGAATATTCTTTTCAATAGTTTTTTGTAATTTCTATTTGTGCTGCAGAAATAGCATCTTGCGATAAATTTACAGAATCAGTTCTCATATAGGTAATATGTCATGCTTCATACAATTTTTGAGCTACTTGCATAGTACGAGAAACAGAAAATCATAATTTTCTACTTGCTTCTTGTTGTAGTGTAGAAGTTGTAAATGGAGCCGATGGAGTTTTTTTGCCAGGCTTAGTTTCTACACTAAAAACTTGAAACTCAGAGCTTTTACACAATTCCAAAAAAGATTTCACATCTTCTATTTTTTTGAAATCAGCATTTAATGTAGCATTAAAATTTTGTTTTGAATCTCAGACAAAAGTTCAAACTGTTCTAAAAAAATTATCTGATTTAAATTGTTCTATTTCCCTTTCTCTTTCTACAATCAAGCGAACAGCCACAGACTGTACTCTACCTGCCGACAATCCTTTAGAAATTTTTTTCCAAAGCACAGGAGATAATTCAAATCAAACAAGACGATCCAAAACTCTTCTAGCTTGCTGTGCATCTACAAGATTCATATCTATTGTCCTAGGATTTGCCACAGCATGTTCTATCGCTTTTTTTGTAATTTCATGAAAAACTATCCTATCTGTATTTTTGATATCAAGTCATAATTCATTTGCTACATGTCGTCCAATGGCCTCTCATTCACGATCTTCATCAGTTGCAATCCATACTTTTTCAGCCTGTTTTGCATGTTTTTTTAGTTCAGATATGGTTTTCTTTTTGTCAGGGCTAACTTCATATGTTGGTTTAAAATTGTTTTGCACATCTACTCACAAGCTTTTTTGTGGCAGGTCTACCACATGTCCATAAGATGCTTTTACTTCAAAATCATTTCCTAGTATTTTTTTGATAGTTTCTGATTTTGCAGGAGATTCTACTATAACTAGATTTTTAGCCATTAGGTTGATTTGTTTATAAATATTTTTCTTCCATAAATATCTTGTATGTTATAAATGCTATCACTAATTTCAAGGACAAGAATATTAAAATGTAAAAACATAGTTAAATTGCTTTGTTGTCCAAAAGTATAAATCTCAGTATAATAAGAAAGTGCTTTTATTTTCTTAAGCAATCAACTTATGTTTTACACAGAAAAAAATATGAAAAAAGTATTATAATTAATTATAAAAAATGATTTCTATAAATCATTTTATTATTGTAATAATTTGTTTTAGATTAACTTTTATTTACTGCCATTTCTTTATCCCATAGTACTTTACTAATAGATAGTCTTACAGGACTAGCATTACAAAATTCATCCATAGTTAAAAGTAAAAAGCCTTTAACCCCCAACATTATAGAGTTTAAGCTAAAATCATTTTGCCAAATTTTTTGTTTAATCTTTTTTTCTCAAACAAAATCTAATCATTTTTGAGAAATATAATAATATACATCATGTCCAGCAACCTCTATTTCCATATCACAATCACATTGTAATAAGTCCATTTGTTTATAGTTTTTTTGGTCTAGAAAAAATAAGTAATCTTTTAAAAAATCAATATTTTTATGAATATTTTTTAATTTATAATAATGAAAATATCATAAAGTTTTTTCGATTTCCTCTTTTAAATATCATGCAATATCTATTTTTGATATTTCATCAATTATTTGCTCTTTTAATATATCTTTTTTGTTCATATCTATTTTTTTTTATTAAAGTTTAAATAAGTTAACATTGATTGAGCTTTTTATATAATTAAGCAGGTGAATATCATGTGTAAACAAAAGTATTGTTTTTCACTCTTTGTGAAATTTTATTAAAATATCAGCTATTTTTTGAGTGTTTTCCCGATCTAAATTCCCTGTTGGTTCATCTGCTATAATAAATTCTGGATCATGAATAATTGCTCTTGCCATATTTACCAACTGCCTTTCTCATCAGCTAAGTCTTGCTATTTCTCTATCTTCAATATTTATCAAATCTAATTCTCTCCTAACCCTAGCATATTTTGCTTCTATCGTTGCATCTCCCATGCCATATATTTTCAAAGGATAGATAATATTATCTCTTACACTTAGAGATTTTAAGAGCTTGGAATTCTGAAAAATCAATCAAAGTTCTCTTCTATAAGCTTGAATTTCTTTGTCAGAAAAAGAAGCAAGATCTGACATTTTATAATAAATTGATTTTCTTGGAGCTTTTAGTTTTCATGTTAAAAATTTAGAAAATGTTGTTTTTCATCTCCCAGATCTTCACATTAATACTGTAAAATCTCATTTATACAAAGAAAAGTTGAATCTATCAAACAAAAGTTCTGGTGTATCTCCAAAGCCTCGAGTAAGATTATCAACATTGATTAGCAAATTATGAGTTTGTTTGTCCATAATAAATTTATTATTAATAAATATAATTATATTCAATTATAATAGCAAAAGAGAAATATTGCAAAAAAAAAACATTTTGTACTACAAGTTGGTTTGACAAACATTAAAAACAAGGAATAAAATATATTGAATAAACAAAAAAAGTCCGAAATATAATTAAGGACTTTTTCTTATTGGCTATTAATATCAGACTTTTTTATATGTTTTTTATAATCTGATATTGATTTTTTTATAGATGTCTTAGTAAACTTCAAAACTCCAGCTTTATTTTTACAAACAAAGACTGGGGTTGGAGAATTTGCAATAACAAGCTCAGAAGCCATAGAATTACAATCTCCAGCTGCTGTTTTATGTGGTACAGGGCCAATAAAAATAGCAGCTATTTTCTCGTTCGTGAAGTTCCAATAGTTGAATTTTTTTTGTAGATAATGATAGTTGGAAATAAATCGACATCTACAGTTTTCAAACTCACTGTTAAAAACTTCAAAGACAATCTCTTTGTCTATATGTAACCAGCCAACTAGAATGAAAATCTTTTTTTGTCTCATCTTTATCTTTTTTTGTTTCTAACTTAGACTATAAACATATAACACAAAAAGTCAAATCTAAAAGCAATTGAAAAATGAATATAAAACAATAAACATATTTTAAATGTTTTAATTGTTTTTTTATTGTTTAATTATTCATTATGGATTTAAATCAAGTTTTAGAAGAATTAAGTTTAGTTGATACAAAAGAAAAATTAGAAAATTTTTTTCAAAAATATTTATCTAAAAAATGATTGTTAAACGAAGAGTTTTCCAAAATGAAAGATGCGAGTATTGAGGAGAAAAAAATATTGTGAGCAAAGCTCTCTGAAATCAAAACTAAACTTAATGAAGAGTATTCTAAAAAAGAGAATGAAATTTCAATTTTAGAGATCAATCTACAATTGTCAAAAGATATTGTAGACATTTCTGTAAATGCAAAAAAATATGAATGATGACATTTTAGTTTGCTTGCAAAAACTAGAAGAGATCTAGAAAAAATAGCTCAAAATATGTGATTTACCATAGATTATGGTCACGAAATAGTAACAAAATATGAAAATTTTGCTTCTGTAAACATACCCCTATCTCATCCCGCTACAGAAACACATGATACTATATATCTAGAAGAACAAAGTCCAGATTGAGAAAATTTTGTATTTAGAACTCACAATTCTGCACATCAGGTACAAGACATTCAAAAATATTGAGTACCATTAAAACTTGTTTCTCCTGGTAGATGTTATAGATTTGATGATATGGATGCTACTCATGATGTTATGTTTCAATATATTGAATGAATATATATAGATAAAGATATAAGTATAGCTCATTTCAAAAACTATATTACAACTTTACTTTCAGCTATAATTTGAAGAAAGGTAGAAACTAGAATGAGACCTTGTCATTTTCCTTTTGTGGAGCCAGGCTTTGAAATAGACGCAAGATATGATATTATAGATCCAAAAACTTGAGATACTTCCAAATCTAATCGAATAGAACTTTTGGGTGCTGGAATGATTCATCCAAATGTATTAAAAGAATGATGAGTAGATCCAGAACAACGATCATGATTTGCTTTTGGAATATGAATAAGTAGATTAGCTGCAATTAGATATGGAATCAAAGATATTAGATATTTTACAAATGGAGACTTGAGATTTGTTAAAAGTTTTTAGGTCAAATAAATCAACAATTACTACTTACAGCTTCACAAAATTTAGAAATTATTTAATTTACAAATCATTTTATTATGCTAATTGCAATTTGATCACTTAGAAAACCAAAGCTAGATGCAGTAGAATTAGCCCTTCAAAACTGTCCTTACTTTCAATGACAATATATTAGATATGAGGCTAAAAAAACTGAATCAAATGTTTCAGATATGCCACTTAGTATAGAAGAAGTAATGTTATGAGCAAAAAATAGAGTGGAAAATTTGAAAAAAGAAGTAGAAAATGCAGATTTTTATATATGATTGGAATGATGAACTAGTAAAATCTGAAAAAAATATTTTTTATTTTGAGCAACATACATAGAAAACAAAGATTGAATTTGATATTATTGATTCTCTCCAATGATAGAAATTCCAGAAAAGATTCAATACGAACTCTACAAAAATAAAGGCGACTTAAGCGATGTAATTAATAAGCTTACAAATAAAGATGAAGTTAGAAGCAATAATGGAACCTTTGGAGAGCTATCAGACGATATGATTACTAGAGCAGATTCTTTTAAAATTAGTACACAAGCTGCTATAGCTCCGTTTTTTAATAAATTATTTAAATAAAAAAATATAATACTAATTAAAACAAAAAAATTATGGAACAGATTTTGATTTTTACCTATGATCCTATATTAGGACAAAGGTATCTTGGTGTAAACAACACACTATTGAATAGAATGGTGAGAACAATGAAAATGGGAAAGGTTCTTCATAAAAATTTGAGGAAACCTATTTATAGACGAATACATAGAAATAAAAAAAAGGAGGCATTTTGACCTCCCTTTTTTGTATTCAGCTTTTTTTGTAAATAGTTATTGGTTAATATTAAGCTAATTTTCTTTTAACCTTTATCCTTCACATATTGTCGATTTCTTTTATTGTCACATTCATCAACTGTCATATTTTGAAATGTTTTTCTAGTCAACCATCAAATCTTTGTCATAAATCAGAAATATGACAAAGTCATCTTTTCCCTTTTGGCAAATCTAAAAACAACCCATAGTCTTCTATTCTAGATATTTTAGCTTCAAAAGATTGTCAAACCTCTAAATCTGTAGCTATTTCTAATATAATTTTTTCAGCTTTTTCTATCATAGCTTGATCTGGATGAGTCAAAAAACAAGTACCATCATCCTCAAAATCTATTTTAATTCCATCACAATCTTCAATAATTTGATTTATGACATCACCTCATTTTCCAATTACTTCCTTTACCTTTTCTGGATTTATTTTGAATACTCTAATTTTTGGAGCAGATTCTTTCACTTGTGTTCTACTACTTGGAATAGTTTCCATCATAATGTCCATAATTTCATTGTATCACTGAATAGCTCTAGAAACAGTTTCATGAACTATTTCCATAGTAAGTCATTTAAGTTTTGTATCCAATTGAATTGCTGTAACTCCTTCTCTAGTACCTGCTACTTTAAAATCCATATCTCCAGTAAAATCTTCTGTTCATTGTAAATCATTTAAAATAACATATTTTGAAATATCATCTCCATCAGTATTTTTTGTCATCAATCACATAGCGATTCCTGCTACTGGTTTTTTTAAAGGAACTCCTGCATCCATCAAAGATAAAGTTGAACCACAAACAGAAGCCATTGAAGTTGATCAACCAGAGGACATACATTCAGAAACTGTTCTAATACTATAAGGGAATTCTTCTTTGGAAGGTATCATAGGCATCAATGCTTTTTCTGCTAACTTTCCGTGTCCAATTTCTCTTCTTCATACAAATCTAATTGTATTAGCCTCTCATACAGAAAAAGGAGGAAAATTGTAATGATGAAAATATCTTTGTTGAACATTGTCGTTTTCCATATCATCATAAACAAGATAATCTTTTGGTCATCACAAAGTAGTCGTCGTCAAAACTTGTGTATCTCACCTCCAAAAAAGACCTGCTCCATGAACTTTTGGTAAATTATCTACCTCACAAAATAAGGGTCTAATATCATACATATTTCTATTATCAAGCCTAACTCATGTATCTATAGTACGATTTCTAATAAAATCTTTTATTACTTCAAAAAATCACATTTTCACCTTACTTTCTGTAAATTCTTGATTGTCTGGATCTTCTATTTTTTCTTTAGCTAAATCCAAAACTTCTTTTTCATATTGAGAAAACAATAGATTGAATGGAACTTTTGTATTTCATGTCAAAGAATCTAATTTATCTTGAGTCATAAAATCTGAAATAAAAGATTTTACTTCTTCTCAAGGTTTGTTGAACACAACTTCTCGCTTTTGGATATTTAGTTTGTTTAAGAACTCTAGTTGAATATCACAAGATTTATCTATTTCTTGTTGTCATAAAACAAATGCCTGTTTCAATACATCTTCTGATACTTCATTGGCTCCACACTCTATCATATTAATTGATCATTTTTTACCAGCTAACAATAAGTTTAATATTCCTGCATCAAGCTCTTCTCTAGTAGGATTTACTAAAAACTGCCCATCTTTGTATCAAATTTGCACTGCTCATACAGGACCGTCAAATGGTATTCATGCTGCCATAATAGATACTGAGGATCAAATAATATTGGAAACATCCATATCCATTGTATGATCTAAAGCCAAAGGTGTAACTGAAAGAACAATACTATTTATCATACCTTTTGGAAACATTGGCCTCAATGCTCTATCAGACATTCTAGCATAAAGAGTAGCTGCCTCTGATGCTTTTCACTCTCTTCTCCTATATAAAGCTCATGCTATTCTACCTGCTGCAGAATAACTTTCTCTGTAATCAATCATTAGTGGTAAAAAATCAGTACCTTCTCTTGGATTTTTATCCATACAAGTAGTAAATAGCAACACATTGTCTCCATACTGTAGTCTAATAGAACTGTCAGCCTGCATAGCTAGTTTTCAAGTTTCAAAGGAAATTTTTCTAGCAGCAAGTTCAGTAGTAAATTCTACTGTTTGAAATTGTTTTTTTGTAACTGTCATAATTTCTAGTATTAAAATAATAAATATAAAATTTGATTATAGAAACTAGAAACTTAGAAAAAAGATCAGACATTATTCAGAACAAGCACAGCATTGAACAAATTAATACAAGCTGTCTGAGCTCTTTTTTAAGTGACTAAATTTCTATGTTTTTCAAATTTCATTGTAAATGTAATGATTTTAGATTCAATTGCAAAAAGTAATTTTTTAGACGAGTTAATTTTGTATATATTTTAGATAATTTTTAATTTTCACCAAAATTTATAATTTTGTTTTTAAAAATTTATTTTCACATTGTTTTATCATAAAACAAATTTTAAATTTACAAATTTGATAGTTTTTAGTTTTACAAAATTCTGTAAAACAACAAGATATTGTAACATTTACTAAATAGGTGAAATGATATTCAATTTTTTAAATTGATAGAGCTAGAACTCTTCCCAATCTTCTTCAGAAGCGCCACTTCATTTATCTATATAATCTTTTACAACCTCTCACAAAGCTTCAACCAATATATCAAATTTTTTTTCATCACCTGCAGATAAAGAATCGTCATCTTTGCTGTAAGAAAAATGTGCCTTAAGTTGTAATAGTTTGTCAGCTTGTTTTTTTGGATTGGAGATATTTTCAAAAGGAAAATCTATTCAATAATTTAATTTTATAGTAATATTTCATCTCAAAAACAATTTATCTCGCAATCATTTTTGGGTATGTGAAATTGTTTCTATTTTTTCTCGATCAAAAAGTTCAGTTTTATATTCCAAAAGTCATTCTCGTAAATATAAAATAACTCCAGATTGAGTCATTACTAAAGCATCTAAGTATATGTTTAAAAAATCTATACAAAATTTCACAAAAGCAATAAATCACAAAGCAGCAAAAATCCAAGAAAGATATTCTCGTGAGATATACCTATCTAATAACAAAAAAACTAATATTAAAGAAAGTAATATCAAAAAATATTTGAAAAATAATTTCAAAAAAACACTTCCATGATGACCAATTACATGATGAATTTCAGAAGTATTTATATTTCTTTGAATAACAGATTTTCTTATCATAAATCATTTAGTACCCAATATAAAGTACTATTGTGCTGTATAACAAAAATAAGTTTATTTTTTCATAGCATCCATTTTCTTTTGCTTTTCTAAGAATTTTTCCATTCTTCCTTTTGCTACTTTTTTTACAACTCTATCTTTATTGAACACTGGATGACATTGATAACAGGTTTCAACTTTTATAGGACCAGCTACTGTAGAGTTTACAGTAAATTCTGCTCCACATATACATTGAACAGCTACATCTTTGTAATATTGAGAATGTATTCCTTTTTTCATTTTAAAATTTCATAAATTAAAACTTTTTTATATTATCTAGTAAATTCACTATGTAGTGATTTATATTTAAATATTTCATTTTCATTAAACCAATGTTTGATTTCCAATTCAGCTTCTTGTAGATTGGCTGAAGCATGTATTAAATTAAATATTGAAGTCCCAGGATTGTTGTCAGCATATGCATAAGACATATGTGCAAAATCTCATCTAATAGTGCCAGGAACTGCTGATTTTGGTTCTGTTGATCCAACTATTTTTCTAACATACTCTACCGCTTCTACTCATTCAAGAACCATAGCAAGTACTGGAGTTTTTCTCATATCTTCTACAACTCTATTTAAAACTTCTTCTCATTTTCTTGTACCCAATTTACCAATATTTTCATAGTGTCACTTAAAAAAATCTACACTAGGAGCTACCATTTTTGAAGCCACAATTTGCAATCCTGCTCTCTCAAAGCGACCAATAATTTGTCAGACAAGAGTGCGACTAATGCTGTCTGGTTTTAAAACAACCAAAGTTTTTTGAATTGTTCACATAATAAAAAAATTATATCACTAAAATTTCAAGTAAGTTCAGATTAGTTTTTTACTTATTTTTTTCAAGGGAAAATAAAAAGAAAATTTTGACTTGAAATATACATCTAAATTAATATAAGATTTCTGTCCATTTTGTTATGGTCCTTTTTCTTTTGCAAAGAAACATTCTCTGTTTCTACTTTATCGTTGGGGAATCGTCTAATGGTAGGACAGCGGACTTTGACTCCGTCAGTCTAGGTTCGAATCCTAGTTCCCCAAGACAAAAAACAATACGATCGTATGATTTAAATACAATATTGCGGGGTAGAGAAACGGTATCTCGTCGGGCTCATAACCCGAAGATAGGTGGTTCAACTCCATCCCCCGCAACCAAACTAAATTATTGTAAAGCACTTTATTATTGTCTCGACTTTCAGTTTGATATAACTTAAGCTGGGATGTCGTCTAATGGTAGGACAACGGACTCTGACTCCGTTTATCTAGGTTCGAGCCCTAGCGTCCCAAGACTAAGCATAAAATTTTAATGCACAAATCTTAAAATATAAGATTATGGTGCCGAGGTGGTGGAATGGTAGACACGCCTGGCTTAGAACCAGGTTCCGAAAGGTGTGCAGGTTCAAGTCCTGTCCTCGGTAAATGAAAGTTTAAAATCTATTGAAAATTGATAAAGAATCATTATGGTTCTTTCACTCAAACACATTCCGGGGTAGCTCAGTCGGTAGAGCAAGTGGCTGTTAACCACTGGGTCGTGGGTTCGAGCCCCTCCCCCGGAGAGTTTAAAGACTAAACACTTTTAGATATTTGTTATAAATTTGGATGCCTATCACAAAATCAGCAAAAAAAGCAGCTAATAGATCTATAAAATTACACCAAAGAAACTCTGAATTCAAACTTAGATTGAAAATGGCTATGAAAAAATTTAAAAAATCTCTAGAAAAAGGTGAGAAAGTTTCTCCTGAAGAATTAAACAAAATCTATAAGTATGTAGATAAATGTGTAAAAGTTTGAGTAATCAAAAAGAAAAATGGTTCAAGAAAAAAATCAAATATGGCTAAATTATTTAGTGTAACACAAAATAAATAATCTTTCTAGATTATTTTGCCGGTGTGGCTCAATGGTAGAGCAACCGCCTTGTAAGCGGTAGGTTACCAGTTCAAGTCTGGTCACCGGCTCCATTAAAAAATCAATTATCTTTACTTACATCACATTTGGGGTGGTAGTTCAGCTGGCTAGAACGCCTGCCTGTCACGCAGGAGGTCGAGGGTTCGAGTCCCTTCCATCCCGCCATTTGTATAATTTAATTTGGTCTCATCGTCTAACGGTTAGGACACGGGACTTTCAATCCTGCAATCGGGGTTCGATTCCCCGTGGGACCGCCATTATTTAAATATCAAAGATGGGTGATTAGCTCAGTTGGCTAGAGCATCTGCCTTACAAGCAGGGGGTCATAGGTTCAAGTCCTATATCACCCACCATCTTAATCTTTGTTACAAAATAAGCTAAATAGAAAACACTCAACTAGATTGAGTATTTTTTGTTTATAAAAAAAATCCTACTCCAAAATTTAGAGATAGGATTCTGCAATTTTTTTTGTGGCTCCGACTGTTCCCATGGACATAACGAAAGATACTGCCAATGGGACAGGACAACCTGTCTCTATTATGGAAGATTTTTTCATTAAAACTAAGAAACCATTTGTAGGGTTTGGTGTAGTCGGAATAAATACACTGACCAACTCTACACCAACAGTTTCATTAAAAAGTTCCAGATCATCTCCTGTTATAAAACCCAAAGAAAAAGACTCTTCTGTGGGAAATTTAACAAGAACCACTTTCTTGAAAGAACTTTTTTTGTCCAGTCCATCTTTTACTTGCTTAGTTATTTTAAATAAGCTGGACAAAAGAGGAGTCCTTTTAATTATTGGATTCAAAAGATATTTTATCTTCTTCCCTATGTAGTAATGGTTTATTAGATAACCTACTACGAGAACAAGTAAGATTAATATCAATGAACCAATAATTTCTAGAACTATTGGACTATAATGAGATGGTAAATTTATTGCCAGTAAATTTATTATTCCATCCACAAAATTAAAAAAAACTGTAATCAACCACTTAATGAGCCAAAAAAAAATCATGACAGGCAAAATTGCAAAAATTCCTGCTACAAACCATTTTGAAATTTTTTTTCTCATAATTTTTGTTTTTTGTTTATGTCAAAATGTATATTTATTTACAACAAAAAGTCAAATAATTTCTTTAGTAAAAATGTCTTGAAATTTAATTGAAATTTATTATATATCATATGCTGTAGTTTTGTTTGGGTCTGTAGCTCAGTTGGTTAGAGCAATCGGCTCATAACCGATCGGTCGCTGGTTCAAGTCCAGCCAGGCCCACCAAAAAAAACTTAATAGTTGATGCGGGTGTAACTCAATTGGCTAGAGTTCCTGCCTTCCAAGCAGGTTGTTGCGAGTTCGAGTCTCGTCGCCCGCTCCACTAGATACTAAAGGTGTACTAACACCACTGAGAATAGAGTGCAGAACTGAAATTTGAGGGGTTTGAAATCCTTCATTTTTTTTATAATAAATTTTACCCCCAAATAAAACTCATGCCTCTAATATTTTTAATTGTAAACTTCATACCTTTCGAATTGCTACTGGGTCTGTAATCATTGTCTTTACTCTATCATATAATATATTGAAGTCATTTCATGTTAATGTGTTATCTTTCAAATTAGCTTGTATTGATTCTTTTTGTTCTAATAAATCTGTCCAATCTTTTTCTAAAGATTTTATAATTTCTGGATTTTCAATTTTTCAAATTTTATTTGATATTCATGCAATTTCTACATCTATTCTTTCAATTTGTTTTTCCATTTGCTGTACTTCTTTTCATAACAATTTATTTTTCTCTTTTATAACATTTGATAAAATTTTATCTATAAGCTTTATCATTCATGGTTTTGCTGTAAATTTCATTAATAAATTTTCATAATCTTCATGCATTTTATCCTTTGGTATATTTTCTTTATGTTCACATTCTTGTCTATTACATCAATAATAATCATAATATACTCACATTTTTCATTTAGAAGATCGTCATGTCATAGGATGTCAGCAATAAGGACAATAGATAATTCATCTTAACGGAAATTTGTTTGATGAATCTTTTCTTATTCAAACTCTAGTATTTCATTTATTTTTTAACCTATCTAAAATCCTTGCCATTGTAGAAAGATTTATTAGTGGTTCATGCATAGCTATTATAGGACTATTTATTCAATAATCTGGATTCGGATAAAAAATATATCATGCATAAAAATACAACCTTTCATATTCAAATAATCTTGACACAAATGGCAAAGTTAATTTTCATGGTTTAGCTGAATGATGATTTGATTTTAATTGTTTTTCATTAAAATAATCTAACAATCTTGCTTGATTTTGAATAACTCAATTTGCAAATAACTCTAATCATTCTTTTACTATAGATGCTTGTGGTTCTTGTTTAATAAGTTCTTTTTTCATTTTTCAATCAACTCTATGACATATCCTTTCATATCATACTGGTGGAGAAAATATCCACTCTCATGCATATAATTTAGAAATACTTCCAGCTAAACTTCTTTCTCTTATTTGTAATCTTTCTGTTTTTGCCATCATTATCTGAAGATCTGTATTCATAATATCTGCTATTCATTTTTTTGATATATTTGTTCATGTAGAAGCTAATCGTATTTCAACTTTTGTATCTTCAATTCTTCTTATTATTTTATCAGTTTCATCTCTTGCCTCACTTCTTGATATCCTAGATAATTCTGAACATATAAAATAATTAACAGTTGGCCTATCTTTATTCTTTTCTTTTAAAAATTGTATTGCAGATTCCAATCAGGCTCTATCCATTACGGCTCATGATATTCATCAATCTTGGAATACTTTTATAATTTTAATTCATTTACTATTTGCCCAGTCTCTACATTTTTTCTCTTGGCTTTCTAATCAATTTCAGTCACTTACTTGTTTTTTATCTGATACACGAGTATATATTATGGCTGTTGGATTCTCTTTAAAATCAATATATTGTTGTTTTTCTGTTAATCATATATTAATATCAAAATCATATTGTTTACTCCAATCAAATTTTTTATGTTTTCTCTTTGTTGCCATAAATATATAAATGAAAATATAAAACCCTTATTATTATAATAATATATTAATTATATACAGTATTATTTATATATTTTATTGAGTTTGAGCTTTTTACATTATATCGTTTTTATGAAGCAAATGCAAGTGATTTTTGTAGATAGTACCAGCATTATCCCATTTTTTACAAATTAATTAGCAAGTTTTTTTTCAGATAAATAATCTTCAATTTCAATTTGTACAATAGATTGTATTAAATCTATAACCAATTGAATTTCTTTATCTGACATTGTTTTTCAATCATCTCATAATATTCTTTTTGCTTCTTCTATAGTCATTTTTCTTCCAGGATGTGATAAATAGTGTACATACCATCCCATCCTTGGTATTAGAATATATTTGTACTATAGCATTATAATCACGAAATTAATTTTTCAAAATATAAATAGCTCATTTTTTCAAAAAACGAAAAAAATATTGCAAGAAAAAGAATAAAATAAAGGTATTTTATTTATATAATTATTCTATTCTTCTTGTTTATTCAGAAAATGCTTTTATACATTCCTCAAAATTTCTTGGAGTATATTTCTCATAATCTTCTTGTTTGATATACAGCATTTTATATGTTATTTTCTTCTGCTCTCTTGAATTAGCATCTTCACAATATTGTTTTAATCTCTCTATCTTTAATCTATCATCTAAATCTTCCCTTCCTTTTGTTTCAATTATATAGATTGTTTTCTGATCTTTTTTAACTAGGAAATCAGGATAATAATTTGCTATATTTCAATCGGCATTTTTATAATCAATCTTAAATTCTACTCAAAGATAGTTCTTAGCAAATGAAACTATATCATCACATCAATCCAAAAATGATGCAAATTGTAATTCAAAATGACTATCTCAAATAATTTTATTGAACACAGATTTTTTAGGAACAAATATGGCTTGGTTATTGACCATAAATGGCCTAGTTTTACTGATTTTAATATAATTCTTTATCTCTGCCTCTCATCTATCTAATATAGTTAATTTATTAATTTCCTTTTTGAAAGTCTCTGTAATTGTTCTAGATACTTCTAATTCTGATAAGTTTCTCAAAATATTTAAACTTGATAAATCAACTTCTTTTCAGAATAAATAATATTGAGTGAAATGTTTTACTAATCAATATAAAATATCATATCAACTAAACAATCTCAATTCTTTCATTATGGATCTTGTAAAATATCATACAACATTAGTTGCATTTGGTATAATATTTCATTCCATAACTGTTGTATGACTTTGTTCATCTGTAGAAATATCTTTAAATACAATTTCTTTTTGCTCTTGCTTTGTAAATTCTTTTTCTACTACAGGTTTAAACTCAAATTCATTTATATGTAATTCAGACAAATTCTTATATTCTCTGTAAATTCTTGGAGTCAAAATAGGCAATTCAATATCCAAAGTTTCGATATCTTTTTTCATGTTTTCTTTATCTACTTCAATTACTATTGGAGTCTTTGCTCAACTGTCTCTTCACATTGAAACTTTTTCTAATTCTACTCATTCTTCTTTAATACTTTCTACAAAATCCATAAAAGCATTAGTTCCAACTACACTTAATTCTTCTTTTACATCTGATTGTCATCTAAACATTCTTCTTAGTCATCTACCAAGAGTTTGTTCTGGTAAAATATTACTTTTTGCTACATAAGATCTTAATCAGACAATTGTAGTTACATTTTTTACATCCCGTCCTTCTCTTAGCATTAATACAGAAACAACGGCTTTATAAGGACTATCCATACTATCAATTTCATTTGATAATTTTCTTAATTTTTCTAATTCTTCCTTACTTTTTCAGCTTGCAGTTTCTGAAATTTCTCAATTATTCTTTGTGTGAATCACAAGTACAGAATCTTTACCTTCAAATTCTGGATATTGTCTCCTCATAAATTCTGCTACATCATCACAGTTTTTTGTATCATCTGTCATAACGAATAAAACAGCTTTTTTTCAAACTTTTTTCATTTCTTCAGAAGCTTTTCTTCGTTCTTCATATCATAAATCTAAATAATCCTTGTACATTTCAGAATATTTAGCACTTTTGTATTCTTGTAATTTTGCTCTACTTGCCTGATCAGGTAAAACAGGAGTTTTTACTACTCCTTGAGCAATAGCTTCAACTAATGGATAATCACAAATTGTTTGAACAAAAATTCATCATCATTCATGCTTTGGAGTGGCCGTTACATCCAATTGTAATGATAAATCTTTTCATTTTTGTCTTAATTTGTATGTGATATCTTGGATAGATTTAAACCAAGCTAAACTTTCATCATGGATATGGTGAGCTTCATCATTTATAATCATTAACTCATCAATTCATCTAACAATATCTCACAAATCTATCTTGCTTTCATTTGTTTTTCAAACAGGTTTTGTTCATAAGAAATAATCCATTGAATTTTCATCTTCTGCCGAAGTAATTCAATTTCAACTATCAAATACTCTATGAATATTCGTTAAAAAGATATTTCATGTCTCAGATATTGTTCCAACTTCATCTTGTATATGAAGTGAAATTTGAAAATCATTTCTCCAATCTTCTCATTCATATCAATTATCTGGCAAAATTGGATCTTCAAAGAATATTTTTAATCCATCAAAATCTGTTCTAAGTCTATCTAATACGATAATATTTGGTGCAATAACTAGGAAATTTTTTGATAATGTAGAGTCTTCTTCATATTTTCTATTGAAATAACTTCGTGCTAACAATAATGTGATTACTTTGGTTTTTCCACTTCATGTAGCCATTTTTACCACATATCTTGTCCAATCTTCTACAAACATTCATGGAGATATTGCATCATTTCAACTAAATTTCATTAAATCATATTTATCTTTTGCTTTTGCAACTTCATATAACCAAATTACAGTTTCTACAGCTTCTCTTTGAGCAAAATAATATTGGAATTGAAACTGAACTCATTTACTATCAGTCATAATATGTTCGGTTTTGAACCACCAATTTAATAATGCTTTTGAAGTCTTTGTGGCTCATTTATATCCATTTTTTCTCCATTCAAAAACTTCCATTCTAATTTTTTGAACCAATGGAGGCAATAATTTGAAATGTCATGATTTAAATAAATCAGCATCTCATGGAAACCATCTAATATCCGGCTCCAATATTGTATATGGAGATCTTGGAAAATCTTTGCTCAATCACATTATAAGTTATTGAAAAATTTAAATAGTTACATCAATTATTTTCATGTTATCATTTCAGAAAATATCTATTACTTTTACAGCTACTTTTCTTTTTCATGGACGAACTTCCTGAAATGGAGTTTTTAACTCAAGTTTTTTATCTTTCTTTGTCCTAAACGATTGCCATTCATTTTCAAAGACATAATTTCATGTCCATTCTTCTACTTCCTCTCATTTTTCATTTTTATATCTGATAATCTCTTGTTTACTCTCAAAATCAAAATCTACAGACCAATAATCTATCCAATCTGTCCAATTTTCAGTGAGTAAAACTTGCTTTGTAATTCAATCTTTATCTTTTATAATTTTATAAATATTTCATTTATCCATAACAACTTTTGTTGAATTATTATTCATACTATCAATTACAGTATCTATATCTTCTTGACTATAATTTACTGAGAAATCTTTTAATTCTAAACTAATTGTATTTTTCTTTATTTCAGGTTTTACTTCTATATATGCAATATCAAAGAATTTAACTTGTCACCTTTCTACAGCTTTCTTATCAAATACATCTCTTGGAATATATTTGATAGCTAAATCAATTCACTCTTTTTTTGCATCTTCAATGATATGTGGTCAAATACTCATTTCAAATTCAAATCATAGAATATCTACTTTGTTTAGTCCTTTTTCTCTACATTCAGACAATACTTTATCAATAAAATCTCTACCAACGGCAAAATCAATAGGTCATATAGCAAAAACTCTACCTGCTTTTTTACCTTGTAAAGTATTGAAAGAACTTACTTTTTCTCATTTATATGCTTGAATAATAAGGTTAACAAAATCATCTTGTTTCTTATCCATTATTTTTTGTTTTGTATGTTTAATTTTAGTTTCTATATCAGCATTTTCTATATCTTCAGGTAAAGATTCTCATGTAATATTTGGTTGAGTAAGATAGAAATTTCTTTCATATTTTCAAAGATTAAGGATCTCAAAAGCTCTATAATTGTGTCATGATTTTTTTAATTCTCTTTGAACTCATATCATTCTTTTTCTTGTAGTATGGATGGAAAATTTTCATAAATCAGCTCAAATCCATTTTCTTCATAGCTTTTCAGCTACCGCAAGAGTAGTACCACTTCAAGCAAAGAAATCAGCAACTAAATCTCATTCATTTGAAGATGCCTTTATAATTCTTGATAATAATGCTTCCGGCTTTTGAGTTGGATAATCAACAGATTCTTTACCTCATGTATTACTAATATTTCGTAAATCTCAAACTAATGCTCATGTCTCACAAGATGGATCAGTTAATTTTTTAATAACGGATTCTTTATCTAAATTAATTTCGTTTGATACATAAGTTTTTAATGCTCATCTCTTATCTTTTCATTCTCATCTTGAATAAAACCATCATTTATCGTCACACTGAATATATTTTAATGTTCAAGGGGAATAAGGTCACCTTGGAGAATTCCATATACATCTTTCAGATTTTTTATACAATAAAATATTTTGGTATTCAGTTGGTAAATTTTTATCTCAGCTTCACTCTCTTCACTTATTCCAAATAATTTCACTTCTATAATTGTCTTTTCAAAAAATTTCATCGAGAATAATTCTCATATAAGAATTTAATCTATTATCACAATTAACATAAATACTTCCATCTGCACTTAATAAATCATGCATCAATTTTAATCTTTCATATATCATAGCTATAAAACTATCAGCTCATTTACCCCATGTATCGCGATATGCAATTTCTTCCAATACTGTTGGACTTTTTGTAAAATCTTCATTTCAAACTTCAATAGACATAGAAAAATCAGCTCATACATCAAAAGGAGGATCAATGTAAATCAATTTTATTCATCATTGTTTTTCTATTTCATCTCTCAAAGGTCAATTCTTTAGAGAAGAAAGAATTAGCTTATTATCTCATCGGATAAGTTTATTTGTCCATCACTTAATCTGTCTACCTCTATCATCAAAATCAAATAAAGATTGCATCATCTTGTGTCATCATTCTTTCCTTGGTTCATCTACTTGTTCAATTACTTGAAATGGTAGAACAGTATTACATACTTCGTTTGTCTTTCAATTCCAAACAAGCTCTACCTCTTTTTTATCTTCAAAAAGATAAAATCTGTACTTGTCTGGAAGTGGTTTTCATTCTTCTAGATATCTTGTGATATCACGAATCTCAGATTGAGAAAGTTGCATAATAAAAAAAATGATTAGATAGTAAAGGCGACTCATCTATCAATCATTTTTTTACAATAAAAAAAGCGACTGATATATACCGAGTCGCCAAACTACAATCCAAAAATTTGAGGTTATCGCCAATATAGGATGGTAATATACCAATCGCTTTATTCTGACAATAACCAATCAATTTCTGGTTTTTTAATCTCAATAGATTGTAATTTGGCAATTTCAAAAGTATTAATCTATCCAAAAATTGCAAGGAAAAATGAAAAACAATTCCATAAACAGAAAAGGAATTGAAATCAATAAAATATAGTACTTGTGTTTATATACTAATTTAAATTATTTGTATTTATTCAACTTATCAACATCCATTTCATATACAGGATAAGAACAAAATCATGAATAAACATAATCTACTAAATGTCATAATTCATATTTTTGGATAAAGTTTTCAGCTTCTGGTAAATTATTAGTATCAACAGCCATATAATTTTTATTTTTAAATGGCTCTACAAAAACAGACAAATCAGAGTAATATTCTCCTGTCTTTTTATTATAAAGTAAAATAGCTAATTGATCATTAGCTGTATAAGTTGTTATTTCCATAACAACATCAACATTTTTTCAAAAATAATCTTTAATTTTTAATGATTTTAAATCTTTCATGTTTCAGCAGATTAACTATATAAATGTAATTATACTGATGAATCTACTGGTAAAGTCCAGACTTTTTTTAAAAAAGTGAAAAACATTTTTATTTAAATATTATTTAGCTCAATATTTATTAAATTTCGTCAGAAAACTATGCATAACTTTTTAGTAATTATAAATTGGAATTACTTAAAATAACCATTGGTTTTCCGACATTCAAAATTGTAAAAACCATTGGTTTTTTTTAATTTATGCCCATAACTACTTCATTTAGACTTGTTCATTTTTTATAATATGAATTTGATTCTTTATTTGGTACTTCGTTATATTCATCATTAAAATATACCATTGTTTTCTCTATATAATCATTATTTTCATTATCCATTTTTTTATCCAATTTCCATCATCTAAAGATTCAATAAGTACTAAAGAAATGATATTTTTTCTGATGTTGTAACTCTATTAGATCTACTAAGTGCGGAACATCTAAAGTAGAAAATTTAACAGCATACTTAAATACTTCTCATATTCATTTTCTATCAAAATTATCTCAATCTACCGCAACTTTTCTCATAGATATTTGATTACTATCTTTTGTAATTTTCAATCGTTCAGCTTGTAATTCTTTATTTCACCATGAATATTGTAGTTTTTCTATTGGTAATTCTTTATCTGTGCATGCTAAAATATGAATATGTGGATGCCATCAATTTCTTTCATTATATGTAATCTCTATTGAAGAAACGATTCAATCAAAGTTATACATAAAACTTTTCTTTTTCTGAATCTTTCTTTTAGAATTTCTATAACTTTTAGCTAATTTCTCTTTAGCTCTACAAAGTTTCTCTAATACTGTTTTCAATTTCTGCTCTTTACGATGTCTGATAGTTAAGGTTATATGATACCAATTCTTTTTATCTAATCAATTTTCTTTTATTCATTGTTCGAACCTCTGAATCATCCTAATACTTCTCCTTGTAGAACATGCTAAACAAAATTTATCATACTTACAAAAATTTGATTTATATAATTTTTGTTCTCAATTTAGATAATCATGAAACATTAAAACATTACAACAATTTTTTATCCTATTGCTTTTAAATATAGATCATAATAAATATGGCTTATTTTTCTGCATATATTCAAATATTTCCTTCTTCTTTTGTTGGCTTTTCTCCATTTTAGCCAAAGTCCTTTCTAATAATGATTTGTTTTGCATTTTATAATATTTAGATTGTAAAACAGTTTTGAGCTTATTAGTCATTATTTTTTGAAGCTACTGAATTTATAAAAAAACATTTTTGAGCTATTTATTATTATAGTGTTTAAATATCATTGGGCGAAAGATTATCAAAAGGTAAAAGAACTTTTAATTTAGGCTGAAAAATAGCTTCATTTTTTAATGAAGTTACAAAAGCATAAAGAATATCTTCTTTTAATTTTAATTCTTTATATAGTGTATCAAAAAGTTTAAAGTAAATATCTACCGGGGCTCCATTAAAAAACCAAGAGAAATCTTAGTTTTTTTTTATTTTAAAACATAAATTAGGACTTCTAAGCGGTTGTTGTCCCGACGAATCGGGATCGCCCGCTCCATTAAAAAACCAAAAGAATTTGTTTTGAAAATTAATTAAAAAATAAAAAGAAGCTACTTTAGAAAACACATTTTGATAAAAACGAATGTTTTTTCAAAAAGCACTTGACTTTTGTTTCTGTTTTGTTATAGTTTTTAATGTAAACAAAATTATTAACAACAAAATTTTAGTATTATGAAAAAGTTATTTTTTTTTATTTTTGCAGCAATGGCTGCAAGTGGTTTTAGTCAAGTAACATTTATTGAGATTAAATACGACAGTCTTGATGTTACAAGTAGAAAGTTGTTCTCTCAATACGGGGTAGCAAACCCATATGGAGAAACAATAAAAATCGAAGCAGATTCTGTCATAGCTATCTACAAGATCACCGACATAAAAAAAAGCCGGAAGATGGTTGTAGACAGCACTGGGACTAAAGCTCCAGAATATGTGGATCAATTCATGACCATTTTTGAAAAAGATGGTCAAATCCAGGCTTTTGTGAGCTTGGATGATCCTATGAGAGATGGGGGGAGTCAATCAGCTATCTCCACACTTCTTTCCCAAGAGGGATTGAAGCAAGGGGATGATGAGTTTGATTCTCCAAAAAAAATTCAAGCTCAAACAGACTATCCACTCTCTTCTGAGTGGTAGTGACACGATATTTAAAGTGCGGTTTTATCTAAATCGCACTTTTTTTGAAAAAAAGTTCTTTATTTTTTGCAAAAAAATAAATTTAGAGTATAATAAGATATATTTTATTATATTATAATTATAAAAATGAAAAAATTAGGAAAGAGTCCAAAAAATATTACAAAAGCTTGAAAGATATTGAAAGCATTTAATTTATCTATTGCTATTTCACTAGCTACAGTTTTTGCTTTACCACAAAAATCTTTTAGCCAAACCACAAACCACAAAAACAATTATTCTCAACACATAATAAAAATAAGTGTTTCTGATTACCAAAAAATATTATTAGAAAGAGATAAAAATATTCAACAACAATTGGATAAATGGGGAGCTAAAGAAAGCACAAAAGAATATTTAGAGAGAACTCAAAAAGAAATATTTCTAAATTCTTACAAAAATAATAAAAATATGCTGAGAAATAATATTGATAAAATAGGAACTATTTTGCAAAATAAGTATTGATATAAAAACATAAAAGATCCTGTAGAAATATTGAATACGGCTATTGGGGAAATTGCAAATAGTGGTGAAATTGAAGGATTAAACACTTATACAAGAAATATTAAAATAAATAGCATTGATATAAATACTATCAATGCTATTGGTTTTATTGAAGCACAAAACAAAGGAGAAATTTCTTTTAATCCTTCTGCAATATGAGTTTTGAGTATTATTGAAAAAATTCTTGAAAAAGCAAAACCAACTTTGAATTATATAAAAGAGGAGTGAAAAACAAAAAGTGAAAAATGAAAAGTAGAAAATGAAAGCTGAAAAAAATTTATTATTGAAGATAAAAAAGTAAAAACAGATACACAAAAACAGACAACACAAGAAGATGCCTGAATAATTAATTTAGATGAAGAAATAAAAGATATTGAAAAAATAAAACCTGATTCTAAAAAACAAATAAGTCCAAAAGAGAAAGATTTAGTAAAAGAAAAATCAGCTACTATTGTTGAAAAAGATGAAAAAAAATCAGACTGAAATATTAATTTAGATGATGATGTTATTATAAATTTAGATAAGTGAGAAAAAAAAGAGAAAGTAATTACAAACAAAGAAATGAGTGATTTGTTAGATAACGAAGAAGAAATGGAAAAATATGATTATCAAAAAAAACTTGAAGAAATATATGAACATGCCGATGAAACAGTAAAAGAAGAAATTAAAGAACAAATAAGAAATGGTGATTTAAATAAGGAAGATAAAGATATAAATTTAGATGAAGAAATAAATGAAAAGCTAATTGAAAAAACAGAAGAAATAGAAGATATTGTAGATATTGAGAGTCCTAGTCCAGAAGAAAGTATGGATATGTTTGTAGACTATAATTTTCAAAAAAATTTAGCACAAAACTTGCCAATACAAACACAAAAAGAAAATTTACAACAACTTATTGATGAAAATAGGACTGTAAAAAAATTTGTAAAAGAACTTGAATGAGTTGGAATAAATTTTAATAAATGAGATGATACTGATGTAAATAGAACATCTGCTATTTTGAGAGATATAAATTGAAATTTTGAATATGGTTTTGATGCTATTGATATTGTTAAAGAAAGTGGTGTTAAATGAGCAGAAGCTGTAAAACAAATAATATTTTTGACTTGGGCAAAAAGTATTGTAGAAAACGATAACTTAAAAATAGTTGAAAATATGTCATGGAACAAAGAGTTGTTGGAAAAAAACTTAGATAACAGTAAATTGAATTGAGTTACTTATCAAGAAATTATTAATATTGTAAATTGATTTAAAGATAATGAGCTAAAAAAAGTTTTTATGTATCATTTACTAAATAATGATATAGTATTGGCACAAAGAGTTATGTGAATGGAATTGGATTGTGATAGTAGATATCCAGAATATAGGGCTTGAAATAAATTATGAAGGACAGAAATAAATAAAATTAAAAAACACTGAGAGAGCCGTAGATATATGGAACAAAATGAAATTATGGCAAATCCTGGAATTCCACAAGATGTAAAAGCTACTTATATGAAATTTGTAAACAAGGAATTGAATAACAAATGAAAACAATATAGTATTCTCTCAAAAACAGACTTTAATATATACTTATTTTCTAGCAACCATCGTCTATTGTCCAGACAAAACACTTTGATAGGTAGCGAAGTAGGAGATCATAAAAATAATCCAATGGCTGGTTCTAGAACAACTCCTGGTGGTTTGTATGAAGTTTGAAGAGCTTTTGACAAAACTTCTTCTGGACAAAGTTTTTTTACAAAATATGGGACTCATTATATAGTACTTATACCAATGGAATGACAATATACGATGTCCAATCAATATACAATGGGAATACACTGAACCTATGAAAGAGATCCATCTAGAGATAGAAAAATTAAATCAAACAATGCTAGAGATCGTAGAGATAGTAATGGTTGTATAAATGTAGAGGACCAAAAATTTGGAGAAATGTATAATCAATTAAAAGTTGCTAGTATTTTATATATAACAAAAGAACCAAACGAAAGAGATATCAAAAATTTTATAGCAAATAAATAAGAAAAAACTGTTGCTATTTGTTGAAAAAATTATATAATCATATTAGAAAATTTAATTTAAAACAAAAAAATAAAATAATAATGAATAAAAAAACATCAAATAATATGCTGAAAGAAACATCAAAAAAAAATTCTAAATATTTTTTGTTACAATTAAAACCGTTTAAAGATAATGAGCTTTGAGTAAATCATCGAGACACTATTTTGAGGAATTGTTCTAGCTTAAAGAAAAAAACGATATCCTTTATATTGTATGGAAACAATCATAATATAAAAATTTTTGTCAAACTGCCAAAAGAGTTTGAAACTTTTTTTAAAAACACCTTTTATGCTAGTTTTAATACTTCAGACCTTGAAGATACTGATATAAAACCCTTTGCAAAGGAGGATGGTCATCTTTTAGAAAAAAAATATATTGTTTTCAAAAAAGATGCTGAGCTAAATGATAAAAACTTCTTTACAAAGGATGGTTCTTATATGGATCCTATGAGAGATATTTTAGCTCTTTTTGGTAATATTGCATCAACCGATAATTTGACAATAGAGTTTAAATATAGCTTTAAAGAAAGTAAAAGTTTTTTTTGATATATAAAAAATTTTGCTAAGTTAGTTTGGTGAAAAAGCAAAAAAGAAGAAAATATTGAAGAAAAACAAGAGGACAAAAAGGAGTTGTTTTTATCTATATCTTATGCTTTAAATAGTGCAGATAATTTTGCGCATAAAAATGTAGAGACAAATATAAAAGCTGCACTGGCTCAATTTGGTGCAAAATTTAAAGTAAAAACTGGCCCAAAATATCATGCTATGAAATTTGATCAAGCAATAAATTTTTTTCATATACCTACAAAAGAAAATTTTGTAAAAGGTTTGGAATATACTGTTTATAGAAAACTTCCCTATCCCACGAATCTACCAACCCTAAAAAATAGTCCAGAAAGTGAATTAACAATATTAGGAAAAACACATTATAGATGAGAAGCTATAGAATTTGGAATGAAAAGAGAAGATAAATTTAGACATTACTATATTGTAGGTAAAACTGGTACAGGAAAATCTACCTTTATTTCTAATATGGTAAAGTCTGACATAGAAGCTGGAAATGGTGTTTGTTTACTAGATCCACACGGAGATTTGGTAGATACTGTTTTGGAGCATATTCCTACAAATAGAATAAATGACGTAATATTATTTGATGTATCAGATACAGACTATCCAATAGGATTTAATTTGCTACAAGCAGATACTGAAGATGAAAAAAATAGAATAGCATCTGGTGTGGTTTCTACATTTCAAAAATTATTTGAACATAGTCGATGACCTAGATTGGAATACATACTTAGAAATGTTGTTTTATCAGTTATAGATTATCCAAATGCAACTTTGATGCATATTACTAGAGTTCTTGTTGATAAGGATTTTAGAGATGAGATATTAAATAATTTAAGCGATCCTGTATTAAGAAAATTTCGGGATACTGAATTTAACAAACGAAATGATAGACAAAGAGATGAAGCTATTGCTCCTATTGTAAATAAAATTTGACAATTTCTTTCTTCTAAACTTGTAAGAAATATTTTTGGACAACCAAGGACTAGATTGAATATGAGAAAAGCTATGGATGAAGGAAAAATAATTTTGGTAAATTTAAGTAAATGAAAAATATGAGAAGATAATGCAACAATGATTGGTTCTCTTTTGGTTACAAAAATCCAAATTGATGCAATGTCTCGTGCTGATATAGCTAGAGAAGACAGAAAAGATTTTTATCTATATATAGATGAGTTTCAAAACTTTGCTACAAAAGCTTTTGCAACTATTTTGTCAGAAGCCAGAAAATATAGGCTATCTTTGATTGTTGCCAATCAATTTACTGCTCAACTACAAGAAGAAGTAAGAGATGCTATTTTTGGAAATGTAGGGACGATAATGGCATTTACTCTTGGAAAAGATGATGCAGAAATTATTAGTGGTCAATTCAAAGAAATGGTAAGTACAAACGATTTGATTTCTTTACCTATGTTTACAGCATATTTGAAATTGATGGCAAATTGAATTGCTTCCGATCCTTTTAGCATGAGAACAAATCCTCTACCAAGTCCTGAATGATCTTTGGAGCTTATAGATAAAATTAGAAAACAATCTAGACAAAGATATGCAATGGAAAGATGAGAATTGGAAGGTCTAATGGATGCCTGGAGCAATAAAACATTTTCCAAGCAAGAAAAAATTCAAGAAAAAGCTAGATTGGAATGATTTGGAGTCAATGAAAAAGAATATGAAAATTCTCAAAACTTATTTGTTCAATCTAAATTGTGATTATTTAGAGATAGTAAAATGGATTGAGAGGAAGCAGATGCGATAATTTTTGACACAAAAAATAATAGACATAAATTGTGCCGATACAAAAAGGTAAAAAACTTTGATCCTAATTTGGAATTAAAATTTGAAAAATGACAGATTTTGAAAGCAGCAAATGGAATGGAAGTAAAAATGCATATAGATATTTATGATAGTAAAGATTCAAAAGCTTTTCAAGTTTGGATATGAGAAAAAAACGATATAAGTAAACAATTGGATGAAGCATATAAAAATAATCTCAATATGAAATTTGTCCCAAATATAGAAAAACTACAAAAAGCAAATCAAAGTACAAAAGCGCCAAAAATCAATTATGAACAAAATGAAAAAACGAATAATAGAGAAACAAATACAGAGCCATTTGATATAAAAGACATTAAATTATGAAACTGGTATGAATGATATATCAAACTAAGTTATAACTATGGTATGTTTATTACCGTAAAATGAGTTGAGTGATTGTTACATAAAAACTTTATAGTAGTACCAGAATGAGTAGAATGGAAAAAATACTATAATATTTGAGATAAAATAAAAGTAAAAGCAAAAGAATTTAAAATGATAAACGATGAAAAGAGAGTAGTTTGGAGTCAGAAATAAAAAACAAATTTTGTCATTCCGAAATGTTCTAAATGTGAGGAATCTGTTTTTTTAGATCTCTCGCAACAATAACAAACGAGATGACATAATGCTGTTGTCATTCTGAGCAAAACGAAGAATCCATTAAACACAAACCACTTTCTGTTAATGGATATTTCGCCCTACGGGCTCAATATGACACAGCTCTGTTATTTCGAAGTGGTCTATCTTGCGAGAAATCTTCACTACTGTCATTTCGAAGTGCTCTATCTTGCGAGGAATCTTACTTTAACACTATCTATTATCTCTCGCAACAATAACGACTCAAGATGACAACACTCTCCTCGTCATTCTGAGCAAAGCGAAGAATCCATATGCAGAATCTTTGTTAATTAGTAAAGATATTTACAGCAATGGACATTCGCCCTACAGGCTTAATAAGACTCCAAGTTGTGAAGAATTTATTTATCCCGAATCTCCACACTCTTTATATTAAACAGGATATTTTGGAAGAAAGAGGGAAAAATTTCAGAAAGAGCTTTCAAGTATAATCTAGTAAACATAAAAACACAGAACAAAAAAACCCACTTTTATTGAGCGGGTCTTTTTTTAATAAAGAAAATATTTTTATTTTTCTCAATCTGCCACTCTTTGTAGCATGATAAAAACATATCATCTAATTTCATCCATTGTAGGATCAGTATTTTTAATATATCATCTTTCATGCATTTCTTTCATATGATTATTAAAGTAATTTCAAGAAAGATTATCTTGAGCCCAACCATAAAGTCTAGAAATAACGGTCACTACTTCAGCTCTAGTTATTTTATTATTTGGATTAAATTCGTTTCACATCGACATACCCATCAAGTTCAATCTACAAGACAATTCTGAAAACATTCAAAGCTCTTGAGAACGATCTAAATCAGAAAACACACATTGATTTTTTTCTGCTAGCTTTAGTTCTGTTTTTAATATTTTGACAGCATATGTTGAAATAATTTTTGCAAATTCAGCTCTAGTTAGTGTGTCTTCCAGTCTAGCTTCTGATATTGTTTTTGTTGTAAGCCCATACTTTGATGCAAAAAAATATGCACTATCTAATTCATTATCATAAGGAGATCCATGAACAAAATCATTTTCTTCTCATAAATTATTGTTGTTGTCGGAGTTCTGTTCATTATTATTTTTTTGAGGTACATAATATCAAGAAGAACCAGATGACTTCTTTTTTTGCCATTTAGCAGTAAGTGTAATATCTCAAAAAAAGCCTTTTGATATATTATCTATTTTTGTTTCAGAACTATCATACCAACCTAAGAAATCGAATCATTCTTTATTTGGGTTTTCTAATATAATATCTTCTGTTTCTATAGTATATGTATCTGGGTTAGAATCGCTATTTACTCAATCATCTAAATCATAAACAATATTGTATGTTTCTAAATGCCAATTTGCAATTAGAGTTAAATCTCATGAAATTGCAGTATTAAAATCAAAGAAATCTTCTGATCCATCTACATATCGTCATACAAAAGAATATCAGTCTCTTTGTGGGTCTTCTGGTTTTGTTATTTTTTCACAAGGGCTGGCTGGTATAGAATACAGTACAGTATCTTCATCTGAATTAAAATAAACGGTATATGGCTTTGGTTCAGATCACCAATCTTCAGTATATTCAAGTTTAAATGATCAAACTCCAATATTTCCTATTGTTTTTTCGTATTCTATTGTAATTTGAGTTACATCTGAAGGGACTTCAAATTCTATGTTTGTTTCTTGATCTGCTTTATAATCTGAAAACTCATAAAAACTATCTCCATTTTGATCTTTAAATATTAATTTTCCACCAAACACACCATTAGCAGAGTTTGCCTTTGATCGAACTGTAGCCTTTGCTTTTTTTATAAGATAAAAACTTGGACTTTTTATTCGATCTCAAGAAGTATCAAGTTTCAATCTTGGAACATTATCTCATTTATAATTTTTAGCTAATCAATCAGCTGTCCATCATGTTGGAAGAGAGTCTTTACCACTATCAAAAGAAACATTAAAAAGAATGGATTCAGGTTCACAATCAACTATCCATTTAGCATACAGCGTCATATCTTCTTCTATTGGATCATCAAAATTTCGTTCTGATGTTAGTTCTGAGTCTTTATACCAAGCAACAAAAACATGCCCAGCTTTTGTAGGATCTATTGGTTTTGTTACTGGATCTCAAATATTAATTGTTTTTGAATCTATCTCTGTTCATCCATTTGATTCAAATGTAACTTTATGAATTTTAGAAACAGAAATAATAATTTTACTAATTACCACTTGAATATTTGTTCAAGTGGTGTTATTGGATATTTTTACAGAATTAGTAGCCATTTCTATTGAATTAGTACTATCAGTTGTTGTCTTTGTTGCATTTTTTGTGTCAAAAACATTAGCATCAACTTTTAGTTTTCAAACATTATTGTTAGCTGCATTAGTTAAAAAAACAACTTCCATAGAATTTATCTGATATCCATCAGCAACAGCAATAGTCATGTTTCCACCATCTCCATTACTATTAAAATATAACCTAACTCCTTTAGGATCTGCATTAGTATTAAATGCTGGAGGATTACTAGAACTTCCCTTGTTTAAGTAAATATCAAACAAGTCATTTGAAACACCTAAAAAACTAGCATAATTAGTTGTACTGTTTGAAGATGTGTTTGTTGTCCCATCTTCCACTTCCAATACATACTCACCACTCAAATCTCAACTATCTGCAAAAACTTGTGGAACAATAACTACTGATTGTAGTGTCTGAAATAATAACACAAAAGACACCAATCAACTAAAAAACTTTTTCATAATAAAGTAGTTTAAAATATAAAATAAATTTCTTACACCAATAATTATAGTCAAAACTTATTTTTTTGTCAAATTTTTGAGGACATTTTTTTTCAAGCAAAAAACACCAGTAGAATATTTTTTAAAAACCTACAGAATTAAAAAATAAATAGATATTGTTTTAAAGTAAATCTAATAGTTTATTTTTGAGTTGTTTATCTCTTTTTATACCTCTATGTTTGCACCATCTTTTAATTTAGTTAGGGAATGAAGGAATCTAATTATATTTATTTGGTGGTGCTTTTTGAATGATAATTAACCCAGATCTAACTATGCTTGATTTTTTTGTATATATAAATATATTACTATGAAAGTTTTTTAATAGATTGCAAAAATGGATATAAAAAATTTTCTTCATCAAAAAAAAGAAAAAAAACAAAAAATTATATTATTATCTATAATTTTATCTATAATTTTTTTATTTGTGATAATTATTTTTTTAATAATCAAAAACTATAAAAAAATCAACCACAATATATGAGATCAAATTATGATAGAGTGAAAAATATTTTCAGACAACAACTTTCCTGTATATACTCATAAAATTTCAAATCTTGAAACATCATTTTGATTGATAAGTAGCACAGTCAATTTGAATAATTTTGTAGATAAAAACCTCATAATAAACTGAGAAATAAGTGAGTTGAAGAACAATAAACTGCCTGTATTAACAATAAAAGACATAAAAATTCCTGAGTCAAAAGCAATAATAAGAGATAATAGATATTTTTTTACTAATGAACTAATTTCTTTTGATTTTTCAAAAGATTTGGATCTTAGTGCAGAAAAAACTGGTAGAAATATAAATATTTATTATCAATGAGAGCCGATTCTTTCTATGGAAACTTTTATTTGTAGTAAAATTACTCCAACTCAAAATTGTGAAGATATGGTTATGACTTATACAAAAAACCTAAATGAAATGTTTACAACATATCTGTGATATGTTTTTTACAAAAATAAAGAAAATTCACGAGTAAGTCTAAATGATGATACAATAGGATATGTTTTTAAAACATTCGACAACAGTGTTTTGTTAAATATATCACATTTGATAAATATTGTTAATTCTAAATTTATAATTGACAACAAACAAGATCTAATCATAGAACACTGCTCTGATGAAGAAAAAAATATTAAAATGAAAAATATTGATGGTTTATCAAAAGAAATTGTAGATGAAGATCTTGTAAAAATAAAAATAGTTTGATTAAGCGCAGAATGAGAAGATATAGAGTGCAGACTAACTATTGCTATACGAAATGATCGAGAAGTAAAAACTAGCAAAGTATCATATTTGCAATAAAACTATATTTTTATAAACAACAAAAAAAAAGAAAACATAATGTTCTCTTTTTTTGTTGAATCTATTTATTTAAGAAACTTTAAGAATTTTTACTGATTTTCTATCATTTCCCAATCTCATTTTCACCTCATCTCATGCCTTATGTCATTTGATTGCATGTCCTATTGGAGAGTCTAATGAAATAAGCAAATCGTCATCTCAAACGATACCCACCTCTCATATTCAAACAATTGATACTGTATATTCATCTTTATCTCATTCTATTTTTAGAGTAACTTTTGAACCATAAGTTACTACACCAGTATCTTTTGTTTTTTCTTCTTTTATGATTTCAGCATTTGCTAGTAGTTTTTCTAACTCTACTATTTTAGAATTGATAAAATCTTTGTCCTCCATTGCAGATTTATATTCAAAGTTTTCAGAAAGATCTCAAAGTGCTTTTGCTTCTGATAATCTTTCAAGCACAGCAGGAAGTTGAACTTCTTTATAATCTCTTAGTTCTGTTATAAGTTTATCATAACCTTCTTTTGTAATATAATTTATCTTTTTTGTTGCCATAATATAAAAATTTTTATATAAAATTATTTTGCTAATATTCTTTGCTTGAAATTATCAAATGCATGATTAACTAAATCTGATAAAATTTCAAATCATTTGCGATCGTACTCTAAAACCTCACCATCAAATTCAAACTTAAAATTTCCATTGTAACCATCAGCTACTTTTTCTACAAGAACTTTGACTACAACCTGAATGTCACCTCATTTAGCATAAATTTTTTTTAAACTAGAAGACATTTTTGCATCTTCTTTTAATAGATTTTTTTCTACCAAACCCTTTAGTTCATTTGTCATAACTTCTGTCAATCAATCTAATTTATAAACAACATTTGGTTTTTGCATGGCTAGATATTTATTTAATAAAATAGTCTAAATAGAATAAATAAAAGTTAAAAGAATTCAATCTAAAATTACAACTCTAACTTTTTTAAAAAATCTTTTTTTACATCATTAGTTTTTTGCTTATCTTTCAAAAGAATATATCATTTCCTAAAAAGCTCTCTAATATCTGTATAGTATACTAAATTTAAAAGCTCTTGAATTGTTGCTCGTTTATAAGTTCACAAATATCACTCTACTGGCTGAATATCTACTAAATTAGGATCTCAATCATATTTGATTAAAAAATATATCACCTCTTTATCAAATTTTCACTTTTTGTTTTCTAATCACTCAATTGTAGCAGATCACACTTTTTGTACAACATTCAAAAAATTTAAGGGAATACCTGTTTCTTCACTAACTTCTCTCAAAGCAGCTTTTTCATCAGTTTCTCATGACTGAATTTTGCCTTTTGGAGCAACTCGTTCTATTTTTCCAGAAAGAGCATGTCTTTTTATAAGTAAAAATCTTATATCATTATTTTGATCATAATAATATATTAAACCTCCAGCACTTTTTACTAACTTGTTCATAATCAAATAAAATGTAAAATTAAAATATCTTATTTTTCTGTTTTCATAATTCGATTTACAATTTTTAATAAAGATCTAGCAACAGGATTTTTTTCTTGTTTCCAATTATATATTTCTTCCAAAATTTTATCTGATGAGTTTTGGATAGCTTCTTTTACAGTTTCAGGACGATCAGCAAACTTGTTTGTCATTTTTTTATGTTTTTTTACTGCTCCTTTTTTTTTAAATGTATCAACTTTTTCAAACTCTTTTTTCCCAGTATCAAAAAACTCTCATACTCTATCTTTTGGTTTTTCACTGTGCTTATTTCATTCAAATCCAGATTCGACAACTTCTGTAGCAAGAGAATCTAATTCATCAAAAGTATTTTGTTGAATTTCTTCTTTTTTTTTGATTTCATCTGGAACAGCATTTTTTATTTCATTTTCTAAATCAGATAATTCTTTAGAAAAGTCTGAATTTTCATTGAGATTTTCGTTATTTTCATCAGAATTTGGAACTATATCTTTATTTTTATCATCTAACATAAACTACTTATTAAGTTTGTAAAGTTTGAAATTTATTGCTTTTTGTTTTATGAAGTCTGTTTTTAGTTTCAAATCATACTTACAACTTTATCCAATATTGCTACATTTTTTTTGTAATCTACTCTTGTTGGTCACACTATACAAATCATTCACTCATAATCTTCTACGACTATTTTGGCATAAATGCAGGAAACAATGGTATTTTTATCTTGGATAAATGTATAATAAACTTTATTTCTTTTTAAGATTTTGGAATCAAGTTGTTTTACAAGTCACCTAGTCTCAATAAGTTTGACAATATATCTAGTGGTATCATATTCTTCTCTTAAATCGTCTCTCAAAATATTATTCATTCATAAATAGTAATATTCATCATTTTTCAAAAAACCTACAACAACACCATCTGCTACTGCTCATAAATTTTCTACTAAATATTTTAGTCACTTTCTGGCATTGTCTAAATCTATTTCTTGTTGTTCTAACTCTCAGCTCATATAATTGTCTATATAAACAGACAATCAATCTAGAGTGGGAACCCTACCAGAGCTGTTGTAAGGCTGATAGACAAATCAAGCCTTTTCTAGTAAATTCAAATACTTTCTCAAGGTCGAAGGAGCATATTTAGTAGAACCCAAAGAATTTAGAGATTTGGAGCCAACAGGATCTCAACTAGAAATATATTGGTCAATTACCAAGTCCAATAATGCCAAAAGTTTATCATCTTTTTTCATGAGGAAAAATTTCAAAATAAACTAATTTTCAATAAGAATTGATTTGATTATATAAATACAAAATAAAAAAACAACTTAAATAATCTTAAACTTAATTTTCAATCGATATCACACAAAGATAAATTTAGTTGCACATTTCCATGGGTTTTTACTCTTTCCTCTTGAGTTATTTGTCTTTTTTTACATCCTTGTATTTGCAGCATCTTTTAATTTAGTTAGGGAATGAAGAAATCTAACTATATTTATTTGGTGCTGCTTTTTGAATGATAATTAACAGTGTAAAAATAGAAACCAACACATATTACATACCGTTTTTTACAAATGCAAGATAAATAAAACTATTTTTGGCTATATTTTTTACTAAAAAATCTTTATATATATAATTGATATTAAGAAAACTTTTATAAAAAGATATAATTAAAATATGAGAAATTGATTAATAAAAAAATATTCAATATTCTTAGTGTTATTAGTATATGCTGTATCCACATTTTTACAGTCTTTTTCTTTTTTGGACTTCAATAAAGTTTATGCACAAGAAAGTCAGTTAAATTATACAAATTTAGTTGCTATTTTTGTAGACGATAAAATATACTGAAGCTTGGAAAATAATATTGAACGATATGCAAAAACTTATATACAATGAGCCGATAGTAATTATAGATACAATGCTATATCAAATTCAAAAGCTATTGTGTTGCCAATAAACATAGACAATATCACCGCTCCAGAAATTACAAAAATTTTAGAAAATATGTATTTTGATTGAATTAGTGGTGAACCATCTAAACTAGTATGAGTAGTTTTGATATGAGATGTTCCATTACCTGTAGTAAATCAAGATTGATTTATTTATCCAACGATTTATCCTTATGTAGATTTCGAAAAACAAAAGTTTATTTGGGATGACGATATAAAATATTTTGTATACAATGACAATCCAAAATGACAAGCAGAGATTTGGCATGGACTAATAAATTTTGATACAATTGATCAATATAAAGCATATTTTAATAAGCTAAAAAATTATGCACAAAATCCAGAAAATTTTATTGATAAAAATATTTGGTACGAAGATATAGTAGCAAATAAAAAATACTTTTTTGCTGATGGTTTGGTGCCGTATATCAATAATTTTTTATTTGCTGAAGATATTGGAGAAAAAAGATATTCAGATTTGATGGTCAAAATAATGCAATGAACATACAATGATGTTGTAGCTGATATAGCTAATGGATTGAATGGTGTTGGATGAAATGCATTAAATTTAAATGCTATACAGTCTATAAATGATAATATGAACACACCTACAAAGTTTATAGATAGTATGGTAAAAGAATGATACCTTAGACCTTATACATCTTTGATGTGAACAAAACATTTAGATAAAATCGTAAAAAATGTAGAAACCTCAAATAGACGAATAGAACAAATCACTTTATCTGATGGGACACATACAAGCCGTACAGCTCTAGATACATCCCACTCTATAATAGCACAAAAAGATGAAACTCTATTAAGATTAGAATGATGATTGGACCCATTGATCATAATGTTTAATGATGCGTTAGAAAAAATAGTTGATGATAAAATAGAACAAGAAAAATATCGATTGAATGAAATTATTCCCTTAACTTATTTAGAATATGAATGAGATCGTAAATGAACAACAAAACTATCAAGCTGTGTTTGGAAAGTTTATGATGCTTATGAAAATTATTTTTTTGGTATGCCTGCAAAATATATAAATGATATGGAACAAATATCCACATACAGATGAACTTATAGAAATTTTGATAATATCTTTTGATTAACAATCAATAATATTCAATCTTGAGCAGTAGCATCTTTGGACCTAACAACCGTTGATTTGAACAAAAAATCTGTATGATGATCTTATGATATCTTTGCTACTCAGGTAGATGCAAATAGAGGATACAATATAAACAATACCATAAAGGAATTAGAAATATATGAAGAAAATAAAATAGCTAAAAGAGAATATCGAAACACAACTTGTCAAAAAAAATGGCTTGGAATATGTTGGAAAAAAAGGAGATGGCAATCTAGCACAAAAGCTTGAGAAACTTGTGATCCAAGTGATGAAGAAAAGCAGTGAGGATGTGAACTGCCACAAGAGTTTGCTATTAGAAATCGATGAGGTGCATCTCCATTAAATCTATCCGGAACCACTGATTGGCTAAGTGGCTATAAGTTTCAAGATGCGGTACTACCAATTTTTGATATAGCATGAAGCACTATTCTTCTTCAAGCTGAAAATACAGCAAATAGTTTCTTATGAGTAAATACTTACTCTAGACTTATACAGCAAACTTTTGTACTAACTCAAAAACCTAAATATTATTTTAAAAATAAAGCAAAAGAGGCTCCTGATTTGCCTGGTCTGGGTTACAATCCTAATATGTGAGAAGATATGAAGTTTACAAATTATTTGGCTACAGAAGATTTAGAAGCCCCAACTCGAACATATACAGAACCCATTAAGGCCAATAGTGTTGACTTTTTTACCTGGTTTAACAATAGCAATTACAAAGCTTGGGAATGAAATATATTTAAATTAAAACAAACTAATACTTGAGATTGTTTAGGTAGTGGAAAAATACTAACATACAAAACTTTAGATTCAAGAGTGAAAAATGTTTCTTCTACAAACACAGAACTATATGGATCTGTTTACAAAGTATTTGAAGATAATATTTCACCGTCTAAAAGATTTTATGAAGCATTGTCTGGAAAAATAGAAAAACTATATAATAGTGTAAAAAATATAATTGATTATTCAACTTCTACAGAGACAGAATCAGAATCTGTAATGTCTGATCTAATTAAATTAAAAGCACATATTTCTTGAATAAAGGGAAGAGTTCAGGATATATCTAACCAATCTATAAGCGCTAACATGTCTACTTGAAGTATAAATAATTTGGTAGATCAATGGAATATGTATATACCTAGCAATATTTATGAAACTACAGAAAAACATGTTGAAAATATTCAATCTAAACTTATTGAACTATATACATTTGTTATAGGTTTTTGATTTGAAAATATTGAAGATTATATAAATAATCAAATTTATACATTTAAAATAAATGAAGATCCTTTAGTGTTTTTATATGACTGGAAATCTAATTTGGTACAAACACTTGAAAATACAAAAAACAAATTTTTGGAAACAAATTCATTTATATTGGAGTCAGAAAGCATTTATAATAGTATAAACAGCAATAATTTAGATAAAAATCAACTAAAAATTTCACTAGAAAATAAAAAAATCCAAATAAGTGGCATAGGTAGCTGATGTCAAAATGGAAGTAAATTTAAATCTTTGTGTACTACTTTAGAGAATTTAATATTAACAATCGATAATCAAGCTGAACTAATTAATGATGAAATAAAGAAAATTGAGACATTTATGGTTGAAGGTGATGAGGAAGAGGAGGAGACAGAATTTAAACCATTTCTTTTTATAAAGTCTCTAACTACGGGAAATTCTGGATATATCAGCATCAATCCTGTTTTAGGAACATTAAATCAAATTCCTCATTCAAGTAATATCAACCTCACTTGATATATCCCATGAATTACAAATATTACTGCTGATAGACCTATAGATTCTCCCAAATACATTACATTTAAGTGAATATGAGGAGATAAACTTACTTTTATTTACCCAAATCTTTACAAAGCAGAAGTATTTAGTGGTAATAATTCTTTAAAATTAAAAACTCCAAAAGAAATAGAAACCGCTATCAAACAATATTTGATAGAAACAGTAAAAAAATATAATGAGTATCTAACAAAACAAGACAACAAAAAAACTAGTTTTTATCAGCAAAATGCTTGAGCTTATGATAAATTGAAAGATGGTGATAAATTAGCATCTCCTCTTTCATATTCAAATAGTCGTCCGTATAGCTTAATGCCAAATGATTATTTAATCAATGAGTTAGAAAAAAAAATAAAAGATAATGTTTTCTTTAAAGATAAGATGTGATGATATGAACCAATGGAATTTATTGCACACTTGATTTATTATCAAAATATTTGACGACAACAAAGAAAGGTTTGAAGCACTATATGAGATGATATCAATAATATTATAGAAGATTTTGATGTAAACGAAAAAATAAAATATAGTTTAGAAAACTATTTAGTTAAAGATAATAATAAATGACCATATATTACTCCTGCTTATCGTGATAATTGATATGAGGTTGCATTTATTAATTCTAATGGAGAAGATATAATTACAGAAAAAGCATTACCACCTTTTGCATACAATATCAGCAACTCTTCTAACAACTTTTCGAAAGAAAACATACCAAATACTGATGATTCTAGCAATTTTTTAGAAGATCTAAATAATGTATGTTGAATTCCAGATGATGGAGGAGTGTTGATATTTGATATAAACGATGGGATAAGCTCTCCTTGGTTTGAGTCTTTAAAATGTTGGTGGAACAAAACAATAGAACTTTTTAAAGATACAAAAAAAATTGTAAAAGTAGAGTGGCCTATTTCTCTAGAAAATGTTTTAAAAAATTGACTGTCTCGAATAAATGTTTGACAAGATGTTGTCGATAATTTTGGAGTTGTGGAAGAAATCTCTCAATATGCTGAACAATGGTCATATTTAAACAATGATGATAGCAACCAAGAAATATTAAACAATGCTACTGCTGTAAATTATCAAAAATTAGATAAAATATTATCCTATACAAAAATTGAAACAAATAAAAATAACATTAATGCAGATGAAGCAGTATGAACGATAAGTTTGTCATCAACAGTAGAATTGAGTAATGTAGATTTTTATATAAAAAATATTGGAGCTAGTAAAATAAAACTACAAGATTGAACAAAAAACATTTCAAACAATATTACTGAATGAACAGACTGATATTCTACAGGGAAAATAACTTTTGATCCTTTTTATAAAAAAGACTTAAGTTTTGAAATACAAAATCCTATTGCATGAAGAAATGTAGTGGTATTTTATATGTGTTTGCCTGGAACAACAAATATAAATCAATGTGTAACAAAGACAATAAGCCTAGAAGTTATTCCTTGAAAAATTGACAAAATAGAAATATTAACACCATGAGATATAGCTCTACAATGATCAAAATTTCCTATAATTGTTAAGGGAACAGATGGTTTTTGAAATAATGTGTGACAAATATTTGATGGGAAATTTCAAATATCTACTTCAAGTGGAAGCCTTTCAAGTGAGTCTAATGAATGAAAACAAATATCGTTTTCAGATTTCAATAAATCTAACTTTGTTCTAAATGTTGATGAAAATAGCGCTCATAATAGCCAAATAAAGCTAGAAGTTAAATGAAATATTGTTGATGCTGATTCAATAGAAGTATCCAAAGATATTACTGTAAAGAAATGAAAAATTAAAGTATATAAGTGAAACAATGTTTTAACAAATTTAGTTATCAACTTAGCTTCTACAAATGAATACTCTTATACAGACTCATTTGATCTAACACAAATAAATTTGAACACAGTCCCTAGTATAAAAATAAAACTACAAGATCTTGAGTGACAAAACATAAATGTTGAAAATATTGTAAACATATCTAGCAAAAATGGATTGATAAAGCCAGGAGAAATAGAAACAAGAAAAGTAACAAAAACACAAAATAATAATACATTTGAAGTTAGTCAAAAAAGATTTTCACAAAACAATAATTTTACAATAAAAAATGGAGAGCTAGAGGTTTATTTGATGCCAAGCTTTAAAGCTGGAAATGATGTAATTTCAATATCAGTATCTTGAATAAAAACTGTAAATATACCAGTAACTGTAAATCCTGCACCAGCAAAAATCGTAGAGATAAATGCAGACAAAGATGTTATTTCTGTAAATTCAAACATACAGGCAAATTTAAAAATATCTGACAATCGATGAAATATAGTGACAAAAAATACAACAATAAAAATTGGGACATTATGACCATTGGCTATTTCTTGAATAAACTGATCTAGTGCAAATATAAATGTAGTAAATTGACAGCTCGATTTTATCGTCAAATCAAAAGAACAATGATGATATGGGTTTATATTTGGACAAATCATGAGTTGATGAATTGAGATAGAATGACAAAAGCCAGGAGCAAAAGATATTGTGGTTCAAGACAAAATTCTACCAGATAAAGACCTAAATATAATGTATTTAAATTTGTTTGGAAACGATCGGTGAAATCAACGAGGATTTATGTCAGATAATAATAAGTATATACAGAAATTAATTAACAATTCTGAAAAATTAATCACAACAACCACTCAACTTACAAATCCAGAAAATATAAAAATGTTTTCTGTAATTATGTCTAAAAAAATCGAATTTACCAGTTTAGATGACAAAGCAATAAATTTTGAATTAGACAACAAACTAAATTTTACAATAAATGATATATGAGAAATAAACATAGATATAGCTAATCTCAATTTACAAGAAATTGCAGTAAGTGAAGAAAATTTAGAAACCGTAATAGAAGCTTTAGCAACAAACAAATATTTAAACAAAAATGCATTAATTTATATACCTGAAAAAACAGATAGTATTATAGAAAGCAATAAAATTAAAAACAATACAATACTTGTAAATAATGAAAACATATTTGATTTAAACAATAAACAGCAAAATATAAATTTAAATATCGTTTTAAATAATGATAAAATAGCATGATATCAATCTTGGGAAGTAAAATTAAATAACAAAAAAATATGAACATTTTTATTTGTAATAAATAAAATAAACGATCTTACTGTACAATTAAGGTCAAACAATCTAGAATATGATTATACTACAATTTGGATTGATTGATCTACAAATAAAGAATGAGTTGGATTTTTCCAAAACAATTCAAAACTTCCAACCTCATCGCTTTGATATAAGTCGATACAAGATAGTGATGATCCTACTTTAGGAATATGATTTACTAGTGATTTTAAAAATATAACAAATTTTGGAGCAGGACAGTCTGTTTGAGAAGCTACTGTAAATTTTTCTTCAGAGTTTTTGATAAACATATGAGATCCTTTATTAAAAAGAGTAAACAAAAATGAAAATGCAAAATTATTAGATACTGATTTAAACATAGAATTGGATAGTTGATTTGATAAAGGAATATGAGAAACTATATTTTCAGAACCAAACAAAACAATATTAAAAGTAATAAATATAGATTTTAATAATGATGGACTAGAAGATATTATTGTTGCATTTACTGATGGGAGTGTGAAAATTTTAAAAAACTATTGATGAACCACTCCTTTCAAAGATTTGGGGGATTTAATGATCTTAGCTGATGGAATAAAAGAAATTATTGTATGAGATATAGATGGGAATTGATATAAAGATATAATAATAAAAAATAACTCTAATATTTTAAGAGCTTATAAAAATGATCGCTGAGTATTTGATGTAGATTGATTGCCTGTTTGTATAAATACAAATGTAAAAGGAGATATAAAATCAGAAAACCCTCAAAATATATGAGGAGTAAATCAAATATTTTTTGAAGATATGAATAATGATGGAATTTTGGATATAATTACAAACGATAGTTTGGGTTATATTAAAATATTTTATGGTGGACAATATAATTGAAAAGACAACTATGTTTCTACTAATAAAATTATGTGTGACGATGATCGATATAATAGACAAATAAACAATACAAATATGGTATATAGATTTGGAATAAGAATTAATGAAAATGTAAAAGTTTTGGATCAAAGCTTAATTCATCGGAAATGATTAAATGAAACTAATATAGAAGATATTGGAATAAATTTGACAGATCTATGAATGAATACTAATGCATTTTCAGATAGTGCATTTAGTGATATGTTTAATGAAAACAATAAAAAAATAGATGAAGCAAAATTGAATTCAACTATACAGGCTGGAACTACATTTGATGTAAGTAATGCTGAAGAACAGTATAAATGAATAGAAAGATTAAAATTAGTAAATTTTTGAATAATACCTTTGTATGAAAACAATGTAGAAAGTGAATGAGATGTACCTTATGTAGAAATATGATGTTTGACCTGAGAAGATCCTGTAAAAATATATAAAAAATATGAAGATATAAATGGGGATGTTTTAGAAAATTGAGACAAGGTACAGGTTACCGTTGTGTTAAAAGCAAATAAAAACTTCACTTGAACATTTATAGACAATATTGTTGGACCTTGGACAATCCCACTGACTTGAGAGACAAATATGATTGAAAATTTCTGGTTTGAACCTGGAACAATTTCTACAGGAAAGGTGGAAAATGAATTAAAATTTCATCGAGACATGAATAATTTCAGATATATGATAGATAATTTATCTATGAAAGCTGGAGATGAAATAAAAATACATTATCGACTCCATTATGATGGACAAGTAGAAACTCAAAAAATAGAAATAAAAGATGTAGACGGTAATGATTATGAAAAATTTTGATGAAACAATTGAGAAACATTAACAAACTATTCTAAAGATTGATTGAAAGATATTAAAATAACACCAACCGATGGATGTAACAAATCATTATTTATACTATTTAATAATAATCAAGGGAATAAAAAAAGCTATTCTCCAGAATATATAGATTTAGCTAAAATTTTAGCAAGACTAAATGAAAAAACACAAGAAAACTTTGAAAATGCAATGAGTGAAATTTCAAACACATTAAGTAATGGGACCTCTAATTGAAATAATATAAATTTAGAAGATGTTCCTGGAGCCTGACCTATTTTTAATCGAGATGCTGTTCTTGATGTTTGGGCAGATGCTTTTAGTTGGGATAATATTGTATCAGAATGAGGCATCAATTTAGATACTATACTCAATATGCCTGGTGAAATAATTGAAGGATTGGCCTGAGATATTATGAAAAAAGTAGATAAAGTTATGTGAAAACTTTGTGATGGATTTAAACTTAGTGATTTTGGAATTGGTGATGGATGAAATTGTGGATTACCTGTGCCATTTAATCAAGCTTTTTTATGACCTGGAGGTTATCATTTATTTGGGTGTTTTAAACTACCGTTTTTGACAGAGACTATTGGAAAAGGTTTGCCAACATTAACTGTCCCTGGGAATCGACCATCACCAGCCGGGTATCTACCAATACCTGGTATATTTGGTTTGCCACTCAAAGGTCCAAATGACTGATTTTTGGGAGTCGTTTGAGGAACAAACAGTTCTTTATTCAGACTGTATCTAATGCCAACACTAACAGCTGAGATTGGGATAGCTATGTGTTTTGGGACATATAATGCACTAGAACTAAGTTTACCAGATCCTTTTGGAAATATTGCAGGAAATTGTTTGGTAATGGCAGTCCCACTACCTTGTAAAGATAAATCAGACTCAGAGTCGCAACCAAATATCACCAATAAAATTCCCGAACCATTTTTGGACATGGAATCTTGTTCTAGTCAAAATGTTCCATGTTATCTTGGAACAGGAGAATCAAATTCTAGTTTTGAGTTTGTTTCTAGTAGTAGCAATAGCCAAAACATGAATTCTGCAATACCTGATGGAAGTTATGCAGGATGATTTATAAATATTGAAAAGACTCCTGTTACTGAACATTGATATAAAGTAGAATCTGCAAATATAGAAATAGCAGGCATTAAATTGTTTGGTGGAGCAGATTCACAAAATAAAATATTATGATGAGAATGAAAGTGATGTGTAAAAGAGCTTATTAAAAAACGAGCAGAAAAGCAAACAGAGTATATACTTAATAACCTAACAAACTTTAAACTAGATGTAATTTTCCCTGATTTTGAATGAATGGGTTCTGATATTTGAGCAATATTTTCATGAGAAACATATAAGCTAACAGATGAACAAAAATGTAAAAATAAATGAATGAAGCGAGATGGTGAAAAAAAAGTTTGTATAAAACAAGATAGCTGAAATCAAAAAAATTGAAATCTATCTGGTTTAGCTAAACGAACTACAGAAAATTGGATTAGTAGAGAAAACATAACGGATCTTTCTAGTAGTATATCTAATCCTTTTGTTGCATTAGAACAAATGTTTAAAGATATATCTTTGATAAACATACAAACAAAAAATATAACAGTAAAAGTTCCAATGATAACATCTGATGATATTGTTGCATATATTAACATGGCAAAAAATTGGATATCTCAACAAGAAAAAATATTAAATAAACGATTTGATTTGTTCAAGGCTTTAATAGGACGATGCTGAGGAGAAGATGAAAAAGAAAATATAAAAAATTGGTCAGATTTAAAAAAAGCTATTAAAAATATAAAAGATGAACTACAAGAACAATTACAAGAAGAATTAAAGTGAATTGAAGAACAAATAAATAATATTGAAGAACAAATAGAAGCCACCACTGATCCAAATGAAAAAGAAAAATTAGAAGAGGAAAAAAACAAAATAAAAGAACAAAAAGATGATTTAACACAAGATGTAGAAACTATATCAAAACAAATTGAGCAAATTAAAAAATTAAACAAAAAATATAATCTAAATGATCTAAAAAATTATGAAATTTTTGAATCTTGTGTGGCTGGAGAATTTTTTATAAGACCTGAATCAATAGATGATTGAGATCAAATATTACCATATGATATATATATATCCTATAAACCTGGTGCTAACGAAGAGCTACTTATGTTTACCAAATGATTTGAACTAGAAAAAACAAGTGAAAAGAAAAAAACAAAAATTTCTATAAAAAAAGACTGACAAAAAATCAGCAACGAATGATTGTGTTTAAAAAACAGACAATCTTCTACAACAAACCAATGTGTAGAATTGTTTTTATGATGAAAACTAGATTCTGCACTAAGTGATTTTTTAAGTATACAAAGCAATACACAATTATTAATTCAAAGTATAAAACAAAATATTGAAACTTTGGAATTATATAAAAAATTTCCTATGGAATTGTATGAGTGGGTACATGTTTGAGAAAGATATATGTCAGATGTTTGATCGCTAGTAAATGGATTTTTAGGAACAATATCTTTATGGATGAAAACAAATGCTACCAGATATTCTCAGTATGTAGATGCAATAATCTTATTGTTAACTACATTGGAAACATATCAAGCCATAATAGATATATCAAAAAATTGGTCAGAAAAGTGTGGAACTTGTACTAATGATGAGTATGATCAATTTAATTGTAAAATGGGACCTTTATGTAATGTAGCAAATTCTGTTAATTTTCCTATTTTAGAGATTCCACCATTTAAAATACCAAGCATAATTTTAGACTTTTCTAGAATAAATCTATGAATAGACATAACTATACCAAAATTTAATTTTGTACCAACATCTATTCCATTACCAAAACTTCCAAGCCTACCAGAGCCACCAAGTGTTGATGTTTCACTAGATATGGAAGAGGCTTTAGGAATGGGAATAGATTTAATTGGCGAATTACTTGATGGTCTTGGATTAAATATATCTCCAAGCATCCCAGCTATGCCAATAATTCCTGCTCCACCAAAGTTACCAGAAATACCATCTTTTATACCTACGATAAGATTGGAGCTTCCTGTTTTACCTCCAGCCCCAAAAATACCAAAACTTCCTAACACTATAAATTCTATAATAAACACTATAGAAGCTATATGAAGACTTTTGTGTACTGTAAAAAAGCCTATAGGATTTGTAAAAGAAAGCGCAATAAAAGCTAAAGTAGAACAAATTACTCAAAGGACCTATGAAGTACCATATTGGGATAATTTTGACCAGACTCTTGAACAACGGAAAAGTGAATCTAGTGGTAAAATACCAGAATGGATTTCAACAGCCTATCCATTTTTAATGGCAAATGAATTTAAAAATGTTCAACTTAAATGATTTGATATATGAGTAGAATCTTCTGTAAATATTCAGCTAAAATTTGATGGAGTATATGATATTATAAATTCTTTAGTCCAAATGGTTAATAGCTATAGTTCTATGCCTTGAGATTGGCTACAAGAAAAAATAACAGTAAATGAAGTGGACGAACAATCAAGAAAACTAGAAAAAAGAATGAGAACTTGTATTACAAAACCAGCATCTGAGGAATGCTTATGAAAGTTGTACACATGAGATCTAAAGGAAATGAAAGAAAAAATGGATAGTTGGTTATCTGAAATTACAAACATTGGAAATAATATTAAAAACAGTTTTGGAGAAACAAAAAAAGCTATTTTATTGATAGAAGAATATGAAAATAATCAAAATAGCATACAAAATAAGGTAGAAATAATTTCAGGTGATATTGTTTTTATAGAAAGTGAAATAGAGAGTCTAACTAGAGATTTAGAAATAACAAGCAAAGAAGACAGAATTAGGATTTTAAATAATGAGATCAATAAACATAAAGACTTATTAAAGATAGAAAATAAAAAATTAAAAGATCAACAAAAAGAACTAGAAAAAGTAGAAAACAAAATCAACGATTTAAAAATGAAATATGGCTCTCAAATAAATGCTTATGAAACATATCTAGATAGTTATACAGAGCTAGATAAAGAATACCAAAAATTAAAAGAAGATTTTAATGAAGTTCTTTCTGGAGCTTTAAAAGATGTAAATGATACTATGAATAGTGGACAACAAATACTAGATTATTTACATTTTGAAGAAATAGATGAGCGAAATGAAAAAATAGAGGAAGATTTAAAAAAAATTAAAGAAAAACAAGAAGGTTTAAAAGAACAAAGATACGAAAGTTTTTGAGATTTATACAAAACAATAAACACATCAGATGAAATATCTTATGTAGACTATAACAATAGTACTTACAATGAAAGTATGGAAAGTCTTAAAAATGGTCTAAACACTATTTTAACGAAATCTAATGATACTGCCTTAAATAAAAAAGTAAAAGAATCTTTGGATATTATAAATAGTAAACAAGAAAATACTATAATAGAATCAAGTGAACAAATACAAAATTTAGAAAAACAATATTATAGTATTGTAAGTGAATTCCAAAAACACAATGATGAGTTAAGTAAATTAATAGAAAATGATTATGACAAATTTTTATATGCTGTAGCAAATAATGATGTATCTTTGGTAAATAATCAAGATCTTAATATTACATTATCTAGTAATTTATTTGAAACAGACAAAAATTATTTGAAAAAAGTTGAAAACTTAATAAATACTTATTATGGTGATAAAGAAGAAAAAAATGAAAATCTTGTTCAAATAGACAAAAAAGTTTTGTTAAGTCAAAATAATTCAAACACAAATAATAATCAAGCAAATAGCAATTGATGATCTTCTACAGTAGATGTTTCTCAATATATAAATGTGATAAAAACTTCAGAATGAAGTATAAATTTAGCAAATCAAGAATATGTGACAAACTTTCAAGGCAAAAGCATAATGGTTGATTTAAACTGAGACAATAAAACCGATTTAATTTTATGGGATAATCATAATATTTATGTTAAATATAGAGATGGAAATAGGAACTACAATAATGAAGCTTATAATAAAAAATATTACAAATATTTTGTAAATTCTTATGAACAATTGTTTAACGATTGAGAAGAATGATTTATAAAAATAAATCAAATATATCTAAAAATGTATGATGAAAATCGGGAAGTGAAAAATTTTGAATATGATGGTGGAAATTTTGATGATATAAAAATAAGTTGGTTAAATAGCAAGCTATTATGAGATGAGGTAGATTGATATTTAATCAAAATGATACATAGAGCAGATTTATTTAATGATAAGGAAAAAATCGTTAACAATAGTAACAAAAAGTTTTTTGATAAAAAATATATGTTAGCAGTTCCTAATGCTACAAATATAAGCGGATTAAAAATATGATTAGAAAGTGGAATATTTGATATTGAGTCCCTTTTAACTGGAGTGATACTAGATGTTTTATATTACAATGAAAGTCAAAAGACAATATGATTAACTATTACAGAAATACCTAGAAATCGACAATATAGTCAAATATATAGTTTGAATAAAAAAGATGATTTATATTATATTTCTAATCCATCTAGTAATCAAGTAGTTTGATGACCTCAAATTGTGTCAGATGAAACATGACCCGATGTTGATATTAAGATATTTAGACCATCTATTCAAGAATACATAGATGAAGGAACTAACTTTGATTTATATGTAAGTACAAAGTATACAATTAGCTCAGAACGAATAGATGAAGGCTGAATTAAAAAAATACGAATAGCAGATAAAAATGGAGATATTATAAAAGAAAAAAACAATATAAATAATATAACATGATATTTAGAGTTAAATGATTTGTATTTTACATGAGTTGGCACAACAAATTATTATTTTGTATGAGAAGACATAAATGGTAATATAAGTTCAACAGAAATAAGATTAAACATAAAAAAACCAGATATTGAAATTACAGATATAAGTAAATATTGAACTGAAAGTTTTTGAATAAGTTCTCCAATAACAATAAATGCTGAATTAAGTCATGATGTAGATGAAGCTTATGTACAGTTTTTGAGAAATAGAAATGGAGCTTGGGAAATATTAACTTGAACAATGGCTTGAGTAGAAGTTAATAAATACAAAGTAAATCCATTACAAACTATAGTTACTGGGGGTTTTTATGATTTTGGTGATGATATATGATTATATTTATCAAGCTGAAGTTTGGCAGCAAAATTAAATCCTAAAAATTGAAAAATAAGTATAGAAAGTTGATTTGAAAATATTGTTGAAATAGAATTAGATTATTCTAATAAAATTCCAATAATAAAAGTTTTAGATGATCAAAAGCAAACAATATTTTCAATAAAACTGAATAGTAAAGAACTAGTAAATCTTGATACAAATTTAGAAACCAGAGAACTGTATGGAGACAATTTTGGAAGCTTTCATAATGGTAGAGCAATTATTTACAACAATGAAGTATTGTTATACTTAAGTCCAACATGACAAATCTATACAGAAGAATTAATTTACTGAAATTATTGATTTGATGCTGATAATGAAAGTGTAGTTTATTCATTTAGAGCCAGTAAATTTGGACCAAATCTATGAACAATAAAAATTAAAATAAAAGATCTTTTATCAGAATAATAAAAAAATTAGATTGTCTAAAATTTGCAAAAAACAAAAAATATACTATAATAATATTAGCAAGGATAAAATTTTAATTCTTAAAATAATTATGAAAAAAACAATCATTATATTCTTAATTATGTTAGCTGTTGTTGGGATAAGTAATGCTAACGACTGTAATTCTGTAGTTAATGATACTGATTGAATTTCAATAATAACAAAAAACCGAAACTTTGATAATATCTTGCCCAAAAAAGCTTTTGAAAAAGCTGTAGAAAATTTACAGATTTTTTGCTGTAAAATTAGTCAAGAGGGAGAATATAACTATTGTAATAATGTAGATAAGTCTGAAGGTGTTCCTTCATCTACATATCTACTTGATCACATATTAGATGTTTCCATAAGAAGGCTTGATGCCAAAGAAAAAAACGAAAATGGAGAAGACTTAATTTATGGGTTAGATCCAGATCCAATTGGTAAAGAACGAAGAACTTTTATAACAGAACAGTGAAATCTTTCTAAATGAAGTGTACCACTAACAATTGTAAATAAATATAAAAAATATTGGAAAATAGATAATGTAGTATTAGATAGGCTAACAAGCAATTCTAATATACCACGGAATGAAGAAACATTTAAAGATTATAAAGAACGAACTTTAAAAGAAAGATATAATTGAGTTTGTGAAAGTAGCATATTTATTTATACGAAAAAAATATCAGATGAAAACAAACTAGATCCAGGCAAACTTTACGATACATACAATAAATGCAAATCTTTAATTGATACAAGAATAAAAAAAGAAAATGAATACACAAACACAATCATATCACAAAAATGAGGTGTATTATTGCATACAAATGTAAATTCTTATTTAGATAAATATTTCTTACAAAACAAAATATTAGAATTACAACAATTAATATTTAATGTTAGAACTGTTTTTGCAGAAATAAATAAATCTATAATAGAGTTAGTACCAAAATGTAGTTAATAAATTTATAATATAACTAATAAAAAAATGACAAAAAAACTTATTTTATTGTTTTCAACCATCATAGTTGGATTTAGTGTTTTTACTTTTGCTCAAGTCTGATTTGAAGTAATACCAGACTCTGAACAGTCTTCATCTAGTGTATGAAATGTTGTTGATAATATTAGAGAAGGTGGAAGTGTTTGGAAAAAATACAAAGATACTGCTTATTGAAAAGAAACTATTAATAACAATAAAAGAACTCGTCCATGATGAAGTTTGAGTTTAGGTGCTCAGTTTGCTTCTGGAGTAATGACTTGGGATACTATTTTAGATTATGCGGTATATCTTGTAAAGTTTATTTGACAATTAGCTTTGCTTGTATGAGCTATTATGATAATTTACTATGGGTACAAGAAAGCTACAGAACATTTGAAATTTGGATGAACACTGTGAAAAGTCGTAATATGAATTTTGATCATAAGTTTTGCCTATGTGATTGTAAAGCTGATTTGGAGTATGTTTATTTCTTAGAATATATCTAATAATGTAAAAAAGGTGAACTAAGTTCATCTTTTTTATTTATATATCTAGAATCAGTTTAAAAGTTAGTAATATTAGCGAACTTTATAAACCTACCTGCGGTAGGCAGGCTTGAAAACTTGATAAACTTTTAACTATAAATGTCATTTATTTGATCTCTGAGGATTGCAGCATCCTCAAATCTCCATTCTTTGATAGCTAAATCCATCTGAGCTTTCAAATCTTTTGCAATGATCTCTCTTTCTACTTTGGTCATTCTTTTTAGTCTTTTGACCTTTCATTTTGTCAAAGCTGAAAATTGTTGGTCTAAATTTTGGTCTGTCCTAACTGATTCCAAATCTTTTACATTTGACTGAGCTTTTTGTGGAGTAATAGAATTTTTTTGATTGAAATCATCTTGGATTTTACGACGACGGTAAGTTTCTCGCATAGATTTGATAATGGATTCTGTGAATTGATCTGCATACAAAATCACTTCTGAATCTGGATTTCTAGAAGCACGACCAATTATTTGAACCAAAGACGTTGTTGAACGAAGAAATCATTCTTTGTCAGCATCTAATATTGCTAACAGCGAAACTTCTGGCAAATCAATCCCCTCTCTCAAAAGATTTACTCAAACAATAATGTCAATTTCTCATGTTTTAAGTTTTTTGATAATTTCTCGACGATCCATTGTTGCTATTTCGCTATGTAGATAGTAAGCTTTGTATCATTTAGAAACAAGATAGTTTGTAATTTCTTCACTAGATTTTTTGGTAAGTGTGAGAAGCAAAACTTTTCCATTTTTGGAAATATGTTCATCTAGTTTTGATAAAAGATGATCAATAAATGGCAGAATTTTTTGACCTTGCTTATATGGAAGAAAGTCTTTTAAATTTGAATAGTTTCACATATTTTTTGGATTGGTAAATTATAATTTTATTTTTTATCATCAAAATAGATTAATGAAAAAGTTGGGGTTGATTTCAAACACCATTCTCAATGTAGCAAAAAGAAATAAAAACATTCCTTCTGTTTTTGATAATCTCCATTTTGTTCTCATAAAAATAAAGGTAATAATTAGTGTAAAGAATAAAATGGATATAGAAAACATATTATCTCTAAATAACATTGAGAAAAGTCCGGAATTACAGTCTGATAGAAATAAACAAGTAGAATTGAGATGTAAAGGAGCAATGATAGAACTTATTCAAATAACTCACAAAATATTAAATATATCAGATCAAATAACATTTCAAACTCACATATCATAATTTTTTTTGATAACCGCCGCTACTGTAGCAGCAATCTCTGGAAGACTAGTCCCTGCTGCGACAATAGTTGCTCAAATAGCTCGTTCTGATAATCAAAAAACTTGAGCTATATAAACTGCTGCATTCACGACATGATGAGATGAAAGTACAAGTAATCATAAACTAGCGATGAGCTTGAGTACAGTAAGTCGAATTCATTTTGAGTTTTTATTAAATTGAGGAATGTCTTTTTTTAATAAAGCTATAATAAAAAATAAGACTAAAAAAATTAAAAATATATTTGAATAAAGTGAAGTTGAAAGTGTGATTTCAAAATCTCAATTGATAGCTTGTGTTCAAATAATAGATAAAACAACTATTGATACAAACAAGCTAATAAAGTTTTTTAATTTTGGGGTGCTGGGTACTTCTGTATCTTCTGTAGGAACATCTCTTTTAATTCGTAGATAAGCATTGTAAGCTACAAGTAGAAACAATAAAATTGCTCATTCCCATCGCAAAACAGTTTGATCTCGAAGCATCACAAAAATTAATCCTGTGATAAATAACAAAAAAATTCAATCCCTATATACCAATTTTTTTTGTATCAATATTGGAGTAATAATCACACTAAGTCATAATATAAATCAAAGATTGAAGATGTTTGATCATATTACATTTCAAACGGAAAGCGCACCATTTCAGTTTAAAGCCGCCATAGCAGATAAAAACAATTCTGGTGCTGATGTTCATGCTGCTATTATTGTGAGTCAGATAAATAGCGCAGATACATTGAAATACTTTGCCACTCTAACACTTGAGTTGATTAGGTGATTTGCAGCAAATCATAGTATAAGTAATCAAACTATTAACAAAATAAATGCTCCGATCATGAGTTTAGATTTAAAAATAAAAATATGAAAAATAGATTATAAATTTAAACTAAAAAATCAATAATAATAAAAAAATGCTTTTGCAAACACTAAAAGGAAGTATCTTTGTCAAATATAAAATCAAAAAATACACTTTTATCGGCATCAATATTGAATAGTTATTAAAAATTCTTATATATATTGAACGAAAATATTTTTATTTGATAGACAACAATTTTGAGAAAGTTCAATTTTTCTTTTATAAATCTTGGTTGCAATAAAAATCTAGTAGATACTCAATTTTTGTTATGAAATATTTTTTATCTGTCAGGAAACAATCCAAATTACGAAATAAACTACTCTGTCGATCCTTATGACCAAGATGTAAAATATGTTTTTTTGAATACCTGTGGCTTCATATCTAGTGCAAGATATGAAATGTTTGAAACCATAGAACTATTATTATCAAAACATAAAATCATATACTTATTGTGATGTGGTTTGTATTATTTTGAAAATCTGGATACTTCTCAGATGGATGAAAAAGAAAAAAAAATATGGAAAAGTATTTTAGATAACAAAAATATACATTTTCTTTCACGAAGTGACTGGAATAATATTTCAATAGAAAATTTGATTGATTGATATGATGCTGAAGGGTTGAAAGAAAGTGTTTTATATAGCTGAGTTAGAGCTTATACAAATGCTAAATATAAATTTGAATATTTGAAAATAGCTGAATGATGTAACAACAAATGTACTTTTTGCATCATCCCAAAAATTAGATGAAAACAAAAATCTTTGCCAATAGAAGAAATTGTACAAGAAGTGCAAAACATGCTAAATGCTGGGATAGAAGAAATTATTTTGATAGCTCAAGACACAAATAGATATTGAGTAGACTTGTATGGTAAAGCGTCCCTTTTTGAATTGCTAGAAAATTTGGAACAAATTGAATGAGACTGGAAATATAGAATCTTGTATTTATATCCAGATATTTTGACACTTAGACAACTGGAAAAATTAAAAAATTTCAAAAAGTTTATCCCTTATTTTGACATTCCTTTACAACATATTAGTGAAAATATTTTAAAAAATATGGGGAGATTTTATGATCAAAAACATATATACAAATTGTTGGATTTTATAGAAAATAACTTTGAAACTAGATTTGTTAGAACAAATATAATTGTGTGATTCCCCTGAGAAACAGAAAAAAACTTTAATGAATTATGTGATTTTTTAAAACAATATAGTTTTGACAATATTGCAATTTTTGAATATCATGATGAACCATTGGCAGATTCTAGTAAATTGGAAAATAAAATAGATGAAAAAACAATAAGAAAAAGATTTAAAATACTAGAAAAAATAAGTAAAGAATGAAAGACGACAGGCAAAAAATGAAAAACAAAAAACGACAGATTGGTTACAAAAAATAGAGACTCTAATTTTTCCATTAAAAGTTCTAATTTCTGATATGTTATGGGATTTAAGTGAACAGAAAAAAACCCAATAATCATTGTTCGTCCACGATTACATGCTCCTGAAATAGACAGTTATGATGAAATAAAACTTGCAAATATTGTTGAAATATATGAAAATCAAGACTGAATAGATATTGGGACTAAAATTTTGTATAATAAAAAATAATTATTTGGAATAAAAAAACAAAATTCATTGTTAATGTTAAAAAACAAGAAAGTCAATCTAAGTTTGAGATAAAAATCAACAAGCTTTTGAAAAAAAGCACTACTTGCTTATAATTAAATTTGTATCAAGCTTTATTTTATATTTAAACTATGATAAGTATTTTGATACAAAAATATATTAAACCATTAATAAAATGAATATTTGTGATATTTGTACTTTTTCTTGTTTTAGAAATATCATTTGGAAACTATGATAGGTTTTTAGATGATTTAAAAAAATCAGGAATAGAGGTGGACGGTATTTTAGAAAGTAATCAAATAAACAGATATGAGCTTTCTAGACTTTTAAATACAGTGACTTGTCAAGATTGTGTCAATACACCAACTTGGATGATAGAAAAATATACAAACAATTGGCGACTAGATTTTTCTTCATTGCCAGGAAAAGATTTTGATGATATTGTTTTTTGATCTTCTTACTATAATTGAAAACCATATTATTATTGTGTAGCTTATGTATGAGACAATTCTTGGATGAGATGATATCCACAATGAGTTAGTCCTGTGTGTAATTGAAAGTTTTGTTGATATAGAAATACGACTATTGGTGAATTCTTACAAGTAGTTTTAAATATAAGTGATCAATATGTTTATAATAAATACCTAGCCAATCGATGACAAATAAAAAAATGGATGGACTGATTGACCCAGCAAAGCTACCCTGATACATATTTAAATCAAAATGACAAAGATCTTATAAATAAATATGCTCAAGACTGATTGTCTGGGATTTTACCAAATAAAGAGTCCTTACAGCCATATCTAAAATATTGTATGTTCAATTTAGCTAAATGCTGAATGCAATCTTTTGGTTCAATAAAACAAGGGTATTGGCCTATAGGAGAATTAAATATTTTGTATGATCATAATATTGTAGAACATGAAAAGTTTAAGGATGGACAAGTACACGAATTGGTATCTTGAGAATATGTTTTAAAAACCTTGTACAATGTTTTTGAAATTGTAGATTGTAATTTTGATGATGATTATGACTGTGATAATATACCAAATGCTGAAGACAATTGTCCCAATCATTACAATCCAAGTCAAAAAGATACAGATGGAGACGGTCTTTGAGATGTGTGTGATCCTGATATTGATTGAGATTGAATTTTAAACCCCATAGGAATAGTAGATGACTTATGAAATGTTGTTGTTTCAAAGTGGAAAGCTTGAATGGACAATTGTTTGTTTGTTAAAAATCCAGATCAAAAAGATAGTGACAGCAAAGGAATCTGAGATGCATGTAAAGAAAATCAAAGTAATTTAGGAATGTATATAAAGAGTAATTTTGTTTCTTCTAATGCTCCCTTGACTGTAAATTTTGAAGCCATTACAGAGGGATTAATTAAGGGAGAAATTAGCCGAGATTTTTGAGACTGAAATCGTTCTATTGGACATAAAGTAACTAATACTTTTTTGAGAGAATGAATATATAAAATTCAAGCTAATGCTATTGGTATAAACAATGAAGCCAATGCCATAACAACGCTTGTTGTTTGAAAAAATGCAATAGAAAATGATAGTATGCAAATATCTGTAAGTAAGCTATGATGAAGTATTCCTACTGAAATTAAATTTACTGCAGAAACAAAATGACATTTTGACAAGTTTGAATGGAATTTTTGAGAAAACAACATTGTAGAAAGAAATAGCAATGAAACTATTACAAAAATATTCAAGACTCAATGATCTTATATGATTACATTGAAATGAATAAAAAACAATAAAATAATATCTACTGCAAATGTAATTGTGGCAATAGGAGAAAATGGAGAGATTTGAAGCCATTTAAAAGCAAACAACACAACAGTAAAAAAAGAACAAACAATATTGTTGGAAACTAATGTTTTTGGATTTAATGAAAATGATATAAGTTCTATAGAGCGAAATATGGGAAACTGAGAAATCATAAAAAATAGGTTATTAGATATAGAGTACATATACAAAAAAGCTGGAACTCATGTGATAGTACAAAAAATCATTTTAAAAAATGGAAAAGAGCTGCAAAATTTTTTGACAATAAACATTAGAGATGATTCCATAGAAAACTCATATGCCATCAATGCAGATGTTAGCAAACTAATTTTATCTATTTTTGATCCAATAAGATTTGATGTAAATAGGATATGAATTTTACCAGAAGTTATATTACTTGCAAATAAATATTGAGATTTAAATGGCAATAAAGATACAGAATCTCTAACTATCTGGCCAAAAAAATTTGAACATAAGTATATAAAAGAATGAGTCTATTTTCCAAAAAATACAATTTTTTTAAAATGAAACATATCTTTAGATAATATATCTACTGTAGTTGTAAGTAAAAATGATATTTGTATGAATGCAAAATTAAATGGTACATTAAATCAATTTAAATGTGATATGGATTGAGACTGAATACCTGATATTTGTGACGATGATATTGATGGAGATGGAATGCCTAATTTAATATGATTAATTGATTTTGAATTAGATGATTGTAGTATCACTTCAAAAAACATAAACAAAGAAGTCTTGTTACTACATAATGATGTTTGTACACTTGATAATTGTCCTTTTCATATAAACCCAGACCAAATGGATATAAATAATAATGGACGATGAGATATGTGTGATAATTTTATAAAAAACCTATTAAATGATGATTTAGGCTGAGATTGAAATGATGATTTAGGCTGAGATTGAAATAATTGAGATTGAGACTGAAGTTGAGATGATAAAGATTTTATTGATAGTGATTGAGATTGAATACCAGATCACCTAGATGCATGTCCAACAATACCAGAAAACTATAATGGAATAGAAGATTCTGATTGATGTCCTGAAATTGATATTGATTGAGAAATAGATGACTCTGGAATAAGTGTAAAAGAATGTTTTTCTTGTCCTTGTGATTATTCGGATTTTGCTAATGACTTAAATATAAAAGATAGAGTAAAAGCTATCCTCTGGGATTTTGATATGACCACCATATATAGTGAAACCATTCCAGAAAGTATAAGACAATTTTTGAAATAAATATTATATAAATTTTTTGATAGTACAAAACATCTATTTTATCCAAGCTTTTACTATTCTGATATTAAAATGGAAAGTTTTTACTTCTTGAAATTCTATTTTTTTTCAAAATTCTTTGCGTAAAACATCTACCTGTCGTGTCATCATTTCTAAAAACATTGTAGGCTTGATTCAAAAATCAAAAATTTGCTGAAACATTTTACGATAATAATCTAGTCAATCTTCTCATCATACAAAAGCAGGTTTGGGTTCCCAATTTTTTACAGTCTCTCAAACATTTTGATTGAAAGTGTCTTCTGGTATATAGGGTAAATTTGCTACCAAGATTAGTTGAGAAGATATAAATTTAGTAGGATCTATAAAATCTAGCAAGTTTGCTTTTACTAAATTTAGATTTGTTTTTGTAAGTTTGTTTTTAAATATTTCAAAATTTTCTTTAGCTAAAGAAAGAGTATAGTCTATATATTCACTCAAATATGCTTCAGAAAAAAAACTTGGATTATGTAACAAAACAGATAATCACAAAACACCACACCCCGTTCCAATATCAAATAATATATTGTTTCAAGGGTTTAATATAGAAATATGTTCATTTACTGCTTGTATCATATACTCTGTTTCTGGGCGTGGAATCAAAGCCCTATGATCTATTTTAAATTTATTTCCCATAAATTTTACATATCATAAAATGTATTCTAATGGTTTTTTTTGAACAACAAAATCATCATAAGCTTGTGTTATTTTTTTTAGAATACTTTCTTCTATTGTTTGTTCTAAAGAGGTTCGCAATTTTTCCCTACTAATATCCAAAAAATGGCAGATTAAATTTTCCAAAACTCTTTTTTGTGTATATTTTTGGTTTTGTAATAGTTCTTGAATTTTCATTAGATTTAGTTGAATGTTATGGATTTAAAGATATAAGTTTATTGGTTCACAAAGAATTTTTAATTCAGAGGAGGGTATTTCGAACTACTTTTCAGCTAAGATAGAACAGCTTCCTTTGAAAAAAAACTTTCAATTTGTTTCTTTGCAAATTTGTAACCTTATGAATTTTTCAATTAAGTTGTACTTTATTTAATCATATTTTCAATATGAGAGTTAAATTTCAAAAAGTAAAAACAGAGCATAACATATTATCAGAATTTATTAAATTTTTGTTTGAAATTGAAAAAGATCCAAATATTGTTAGAATAATTCCAGGTAGAATATCTAGACAACAAAAATGAAGTAGTCAGCTTATATTCAGAATAACAACACCAACAAGTAGTGGTTTTAAATGTATCATGAGTAAGGGCTCTACTGCACAAGAATTGTTTGTAATCTGTTCTTTAGAAAATGTAGAAGAAGTAAAAAAAAACATATTATTAAATGTTGAAAAATATTTAATAAAACACTAAATACTTTAGTTTTGCTAAAATAGTACTGAATTATGAAAATTTATTACATATCTATATTCCCAGAAATCTTTGATAGTTTTTTGAATACTTCTTTGATTAAAAAAGCTCAAGAAAAAGGTGTTTTGGATTTTGCAATAATCAATCCAAGAGATTTTTGTACAGACAAACACAAGCAAATAGATGATGAAATTTATGGATGAGGGGCTGGGATGTTGATGATGGCACAGCCTATGATAGATGCAGTAAATTCAGTAATAAAAAAAACAAATAATTGAAATTTTCAAATTATTTTCCCAAATCCTAGTAAGGTTTTTTGGGATCAAAAGTCTGCTCATTCTTTTTCAAAAACAAAAAACTTAATTTTTGTCTGTGCAAGGTATGAGTGAGTTGATCATCGTTTTATACAATATTTTCAAGACAAATATCCAAAAAACTTCCATCAAATATCTATTTGAAAGTTTATAACTCTTGGATGAGAAACTCCTGCCATGACAATGACAGAATCTATAGTTCGTTTAATTCCATGAGTAATAAAAGAAGAAGAAAGTCGACAAAAAGAGAGTTATTCTATCTCTCAAAATATGGAAAACATAGAACATCCACAATATACTAGACCTAAAGAGGTAGAATGATATTCTGTACCAGAAGTATTGTTAAATTGAAATCACAAAGAAATACAAAAATGGAAAGAAAATAATTCAAAAATCTAATTTTAAATTTTAAATTTTCCTATGTCAGACAAAAAATTATGAATACTTTTCTTTGGTAGATTGGATGATGAAAAATGATTTTGACTAATTTTGAACATGCTAAAAGTTTTTATAAAAAAATATGGGACCATACCTTTTTCTTTTTATGTTTTTGGGAAATGAAAATATGTTAATGAATTGATTGAACTAGCAGACAAACATAGTTCTATACATTTTTTTTGATGGCAAACTTTAGCTACAATTCAAAGATATCAAGAAAATTGTCATTTTTGTCTAATGCCATCTACTTTTTTAGAGACTTTTGGTCTAACAGCACTAAATTCTCTATCTATGTGAATACCTGTTATTGGGTTTGCTAAATGATGATTGACACAATTTATTCAAAATAAATACAATATTTCTAAAGCAGAAGGACAAACAGACGCTGAAAAACTTTACAATAAAATGCAAGAAATTATAGATAAATATGAGAAAGATGAAATAAATATAGATGCTGAAAGAAAAAAAGCTAAAACATTAGCGAACAAATATTCCATAGAAAAATGGATTGAAAACATAGGTCCAATCATATGAAAACCAAAAAGAGTGCTAATGATTTCAGATTTTAGAAATAAAATATGAGGAATCGAAACCTATATGCATGATGTCAAAGATATTTTAGAATCAAAATGATATGAAATTAAAATCTATTGAGCCAAAATTCCAAGTTGAAAACTATGACAGTTGTGTAAATATTTTGGCTTATTTTTTGCAATATTCAATTTTATAGATGCTATAAAACTCAAATTTGTTGCAAAAAAATTTAAACCAAAAGTAGTTTGGTATCATAGTACTTTAAGATTTTTGTGACGATTACCAATAAATAGATTAAGTGCTCATGATTCAAAAAAAATTATGATGTACCATGATTTATGATATTTTCACCCATATCCAAGTCTAGTAACACAAGAAAATATAGTAAAAACTCCATTGAATCTAAAAAATTATATCAAATCTGCTAACACAAAAAATCCATTAAAAATATTAGCAATCTGCTTTAAATATTATTCTGTTTGTTTACTTAGTAAAATTTTGAAAAAATCAATAGACTTACATTTGGTACCATCTAATTTTTTAGAAAAAATAGTATCCGATTCTTATCAAATAGATCCAAAAAAAGTGCAAACACTTTCTCATTTTATTCAAAAATAACCGACATCAAACTATTTCAAATTTTTTGTTTCAGATATGTGTTTTCATAACATTATTAATGTTTTATGTGTTGTAATAAAAATTCAACTAAATTTTTATCTAACAAAAATAATATTTAGTTAAATAATAATTAGCTTATTGTTTTTTTTAACTCAATATTTTCAATATTTCATTCCAAACCAAATCACCAACCTCTTCTATTGAAAGCAATTCTCAATTTGGGGCGCTATCGACAATAGTCCAATTATATTTTTTAGCAACATATTTATAAGCTTCTGCGGCATCTTTTAAGTGTTGCAAATCTGCTTCATGGATGTCTCTTTTTTGTCATCAAATATAATCTCTATGTCACTTTTTATCTACCAATTGTTGTCAAATTTCTGTTGGCATATATAGTAAAATATTCTTATCTGGCTTGGGTATAGCAAATAATCGATATTCAAACTCTTCTAGTCGTTGTAAAAATTTATCTCTCTCTTTTGGATCTTTTATTTTGCCAGCTTGATGTCACATATTTGAAGAGACATACCTGTTGGAAATAACAATCTTTCATTCTTCCAGTCGCTTTTTTATTTCAAAAGATGCAGCATATCTATCTATGGCATAAAAGACAGAAGCTCTATATGGTCAAACTTCTTGAGCTGTTCAAAATTTACCATTTAAATATTCTTCTACCATAATAGCACTTTTTTTTCAATATTGAGGAAAATCTGCTATTTCTACACTATATCATGAATTTTTTAATCTTTGAACTAAAAGTTTTGTTTGAGTTCATTTTCAACTTCCATCAGTTCAATCTATAACAATAAATTTACCTTTTAACATTTTGAAAATCAAGAAAAATAAAATTTTAGCTTATTAAAATAAGGTAAAATTCTTGTATTCAAAATCAAGCAGAATTTATTTTTGGTTTAATTACAAAAAAATGGAGCAATAGCCACATTAAACAGCATGATAATATATAATAGTTTATTCTTATAAAAAGGAAAAAGTCTACATAATACATGCAGACTCTTATTACTATTGCAGCAATTATGCAGCAATTAGGTTTACACATTAAAAAAGATATAATAAAGGGTAGCACTCTTTATTATCTAATATTTAGATGAAAAAGTGTAAACAATTCATGAAAATCATAGAAAAACAGCTTATAGCACTTATCAAAAAAGAAACTACTGTTACTTCTGTGGCTAGAAATTTAGGAGTTTCTAGAGATACTATTTATGCTTGGTTAGCAAAATATAGTGAGGATTGATTACTATGATTAATTGATGACCAACCATGACCTAAGTTTTGAAAGGCTTGGAATAGAACGTCTTCTGATGTTGAAGCTATTGTAGCAAAGTATTTGGAAAATTACCCTTTGTTGTGACCCCAAACAATTGCTCATACTATTTTTGAAGATATGGGAATAAATTTAGATCCAACAACCATATGGAGAATTGGAAGGAGAATGTATATAAGGTACTGAATCTCAAAAGGAGTAAAACAAAAAAGGGAACGAACACTCTACAATTTACCCATGCCAGGCGAACTACAAGTAGATGTGAGCTTCCCCTATTGAAGATAGTAAACAGATTTGTTCCTATAGTACAATAG
>Ga0265293_10000611_pt1 | contig 83856 bp, 111 predicted proteins | sample Munlanlewell138R_FD_192505 | JGI IMG/M metagenome (GOLD analysis project Ga0265293, IMG submission 192505) | Leachate microbial communities from a municipal landfill in Southern Ontario, Canada - Leachate well 138R | ecosystem: Engineered > Solid waste > Landfill > Unclassified | place... | reverse complement strand
CCTGCCACAGCGTACTCGTGGGATATGGTGAAAGAATTCGCCACGTTGTTATTGATTGTTTCGGCTGTAAGCGTTTCTTCAGTACCATCTCCCCAATCGATGGTAATGTCTCCACTTGCCTTGGAGATGGGGATTCTTACAATTGGCATGATTTCCTTTCTGAGGTACGGCCTTAGGCAGTCACTCGCAAAACGATTGGGTCTAGAGAAGTAGGTTAATCCTCAGCGACAACCGTGAGAACCATTGGATCCGGAGGAGGTGGGGCCGGTGAGATAGCACTCACCGTAAGGATCATTGGAGTTGGAGGTGGCGGAGGCGGAGGTGGAGGTGGCGGAGGTGCAGAACAATGGCGCGGCGGATAGTAGTCATCGAGTTCGAATGGGAACGTATATCTGTCCTGACCAAGCGTGAATCGTATCAGTCCGATCCGACCAGTAAAGTGATCGCTTCCCGATACCGTCGCGCCTATGAAGGCTGACTCGGTAGTCCTTACCGGAAGGAGGTATGGCACTTGATGGATCACCACGTCGTTGATGACGAGGCGGGATTGCCCTTCCATACCGATCACGGCCAACTTGAACGGAGCATTCCCTACTTGCTCTGGCAGCGTGCGTAGCACCACTATCTGGTTGTTCTCGTCCCATACTTCCACGGCACCATGGTCGGTAACGTACACCTTCCACACCGAGAAGTCAAACAGAGTGTGCTTGCCGGCGGAATTGACCAACGGTAAATCACGGGGCCAAACGGACGTCTCCAGGCAGAATGAATTACCACCGAGGTTCGATTCATCCGAGAACGGAAGTTCTATAGATGTGGCAGAGTTGAACTCAGCGCACATGTTATCAAACATGTAGAACGATGACCTCACAACTCCAGTGTTTACGATCGGCAGACTCGCCCACGAGTAGTCCTGGATCGGAGTTGACATGCTCTCATAAACCAGGAGGAATCCCACGTATTCGAACATGGGATCGCAGGCGTCTGGGTCGGGTGGCGGTGGGGGAGGAGGCGGTGGAGGAGGCGGAGGAGGGGGTGGAGGTGGAAATACGTGTTCTCCCGTAATAGTGTCATCCGCAATAAGATCCGGATCGTTGGAGCTTGCCAGGTATACCACCGTGAACGAGGTGAGAGCTATGGATTTACTCCCATCGAATTCTGCCGGATCCTCTAGACGATCAGTCATCTGAACAACCGGTATCTCCGTTCGGGTCTCCAAACGGTAGAGAACCAGGTTGTAGTTCACCATGTCCTGAAAGAAGTTGATCAGGTCAGGTAATGTGAACTCTGTAAACCGAAAAGGATCGAATCCTACTTCCACATGTGAGGTTGGATACCATTCACCACCCACATAGACGGGATTCCCGATCGTGGGGTCGCCTTCCACACGGAAGTCCTCGTAGTCCCGTGTCCACAAGACGTTCATGTCCACATCGACGCCAAGTACAAACGAGATGAAGTCCACTACGGACTTACTACCCTTTGAGTACCAGTATGTAGGCAGATGCTGCAGCATGCGGAACAACTGCCTATCGTTGAATGGAGTGAAATCCTGTACCGGACAACCGGCAAGCGTAAGCGAGCGTGTGAGGATCTCTCGATCGAAGCGATCGAAGTCGTCATCCGTCAGCATCAACTCCTTCAGTATCTTGAACTGGGCGGTATTCCCAAGATGGACGATCTCACGTATGCGTTTGAGACGCTCTGCTCTGTTGTCCACATCCTGGAACAGCTCGTCCATAGCACGCGCAAGATCCAACCATGTCTGGTAGTTCTTCAAGAACTCCGGGAAGAGAATCTCCCGAGGCAGATTTGCAGCCATCTTAATTCCTTGTCACTGTAACGCTCACGTCCAAGGTGTTGAGGGTGACGTACTGTATTTTCACGTCGCTCTTGGTGGGAGGCGGAGCACCCACCGGGATGTTCCCTATGTCTGTCCACACAAGGCTTTCGTTGGTAGAAGACTCCAACTCTGTTGGAACGTAAGTATGAAGCAGTCCGAATCCGTTTGCGGCTGTGGATCGGCCATAAACATGGTATTCCACGGCGTTCGGCAATGGATCCCATCGAATCACTGCTCCGGAGTTGTAGTCTGTAGCCACCGCGTGTTGAGTGTTTGTCACCTTGAGGTATCCGGTCCCACCGTTATCGTCTTGCTGAACGACAGCGGCAATTCCGTATATGTAAAGACCAGGGTCCAAGAGACCTGTACCAGCTTCCATGGTTACCTGCGGCTTACCAACCGGATCTGTAGATACGATCACGCTGTTGTATGGCTTGATGATATCAAAGTGTTGTATGTCAGTGTTGGCTGATCTCACCGCGTCCGAGATGGACGAAAGGAAGAGGTTGCGCTCCAGAACACCCTTCTTCATAACAAACAGGGACTGTATCGCCTCTATGATTGAGTTCCTCACCGAAGTTGGGTTGGCCCAACGATTGCAGAACGCCCGAATATTGATGTCTACCGGACGGGCCGTTGGGTACTCAACGTAAAAGCGAGTGGCATACATGGTAGATTCCTCCATGTACGAAATGAGTGCCTCCTGATCAGCGAAAGTCCACCCGGCTTGAACCAGAGGTACGATCTTTATGAGGTTCATCCAGCGAACATCCGTTGGGTCTACCTCACGTTGAGAGAAGGTGCGCACGTCCACTACCTTGGGAAACTGAAGAGCTGTGGAGACGTACTGAGACTTCTTGACAGCGGACCCAAAGCTACCAAAGTTTGGGGCCTCTACGTTCTTGTATTCGATAGCAGCTCGGCGGTCAGCCCCACCTGACAAGGCGACCTCCATTGTTCCCTTCACGGTAGGAAAGAGAGGGCAGTAAAGGGTTTCTCCAGTAGCACCGAGCGAGTTACCATCTGTCCCGCGTGTGATGGCGTAGTAGACAAGTACCTCTGAACCAGAGCGAGGACGGTATCCAAAAACGGCCGTTCCGAACCGCATCAGGAGACGACCATCAGGCAGCGTGGCGTCCTGGAAGGCCGGCTGGTCACGGTAGTTCCAGAGTCCGTCTGTTACCCGAGGCACGTTTGCCCCATCTACAGCAACAGCAACATCCTGATCGGATACAACGAAGTCTCGTTCAAGTGGGACAATTGCCTGGTAGTCTGTACCAAGCCCCTCCAACTTGAGCGTCTTTACGGTACCTTCAGCGAGGGTAACCTGCTGAGCTATATCTGGTCGCAGAAATATCTGATCACGATTGAACAGCGAGAGGTTTCCGCCGACAACGAATCGCGTGAACGGAGGAAGCGAAACCGGCTCAGGTGAAACCAGGGTCACGGTGCAAGTAGCTGGAGAGTTCCGGTTAAGACGCACACCTTGGAAGAAGGCGAGCGCGAAAGATGCCCTGTCTGAGGAGAGGGTCTCCGGAAACACCTCACGGAAACAAGCCAGAATACGGTTCTGTGCGAACACGTTAACTGTGCTGATGATATCGATCAGGGTAGTACCTACCTGGTTGTCGATGACTCCCGACCACGTATTCGAACGCGCGAGGATCTCCTCCAGCTTGTCCTTGGTAGCGTCGAAATCGATAGCATCAGGCGGAAATGCAAATTGAAGGGTGTTGCTCATCAGAAACCTCAGAAGGTTGGGCTGGTGGAATCAAGGAAGAAGGAATAAGACCGAACGTGATCAATACCGCTAAGGCGATACACAAGGACGACGCGGTAGGCAGCGTTGGCCACGTCGGGGGTTACTGACGTAGCCGTTGATATGATCTCGATACGGGGCTCGAACCGAGCCAGCGCCGTGATCACCATAGCACGGATGGATTGGGCAGTGACGTCTCCGAAGGGTTCCTGAAGTACCTTTACCAGATCACATCCCCATAAGGGTTGGAAGCTACGTGACCGAGTGCCTACGGGTGAGGCGAGAAAGGCACGGATAGCAGACTTCACTGCTTCCTCGCCATAAAGTATCGCCTTTGCACCAGGTTCACCAAACGCTGGATTAAGATCCGAGTGACGGGGTTTGAGGATTGCCATATCTGATCCTTACGGGTTGATGTCCACGCGAGCACCTCGTATAAGAACATGCATCTCACCTACCACCTGAGTCTCTCGCATAGCCCGCAGCTTAGCGTCAATGAGGGAGAAGTGGTCTATCAGATACAGAGTGTTGATCTGATTGATGATGGTGTAGACCGAGTGCTTGAACAGAGTGTAGGAAGAGTTGGTGATAGAGTACGTGGACGCCATCAATGTGCGCAGTGTGTGCGAGATGGTAGCGTTGTGAGTACTGAACAGGGAATACACCTTGTGGGTGTTGTAGGCAGTTTCCTTGATGTCCGGTGCCTCAATGTGATACAGATTTACTGCAAGGTGATGCACCCGTCCATCGTCGTAGGTAGTGTACTGGGTACCGGACTTGTGATGCAACTGGAACTCCACCATACCCGCCGTTATGTCTATGTAAGACCAGTTCATCACGGGGTCCAGCCAGCCACGTCTATTTGGGTAGTTGGTAGCCAGCACTCCAAGTTCAGGGGTCAGCTCGGTGTGAAGCGACCCATCGAGCATTCCATAGTGCATGTCTCCGTCCTGAAACGTGACAGAGACTATAGAACCTACTACGGGAACTTCCACGGATACAGCAGTTTCGGTGATACCAAACTTGGAGTGTACAGTAGGTCCAATCCAGGGTAGGAGATCCGGCGGTCCATCGAGAATATTGGGGATCGAGACCTTGATGCGTTGCTTCATCAGAGGGTCCAGATTATCCACGACTCTACCCTGGAACTTGCGATTTGGATTCGGCTGGTCCACATCAGCCACTGTGTTGTATGCCATTCTAATTCTCCGCAGTCTCTTCGCCGTAAGCTCGACGGCTCATGGTAAATCGCTCGTAGTAGTTCACACCATTCAGGTAGATTGTCTTGGATACTACCTTGTAGATACCTGACAGGTGACGGGAGTACCTCGGCTGGAGAGGATCCTCCGGGTAATTGATGGTGACTTCTATGTTGTCAAACAGCTCCACCGTGGTAGCTTCTGGAGTTACCGCTGCTACCGTGAGACCGAACAGCGAGTCCAACCGAGCGTTCTGGTAAATGGCCCGTTCATACATTGGATGAACGGCTCCAAAGTCTAGTGGCCCAAACTGGGTACGAGCAAAGGTAGTCTCCCCCTGGAGTACCTTGTTCCGGACAAAGGAACGCTCGCCTTTGGTTGGGTTTATCTTTATGGCATTGTCATAGACGTTGAACTCGGCGACGTTCTTCATCAGGAGCTGATATACACGCGCGTCTTGGTAACCGGAGAGATGATTCGGAGAGCCAGAGCTGGTAACTGGGTGTAGGTCGGTGGCCAAGATGAACCCGGGACGCGGTTCCATGAACGTCATCTTGTAGTTGACTGTATCCAACTTGGTGACGTCCTTCAACTTTAGCTTCCCGTCAAAGTCTAGTCCAAGTTGAAGACAGGCTTCCTCCGACATGTAAGCACGCCTTGCAACATGCCAAGCCCAGTTGAAGTACCTACGGTTACCGGGCCACCACACCTGGAAGTCCGCCGTATCCACGCCGTCGTACTCCAAATCACATGCATCACAGATATCCGAGAGGACATCTGAAGCCAATCCCTCCGTCCACATATTGGTCGTATTGTGCCAATACTTTGGCTTGTTCAAGTATCCATCAATGTCGTACACCGTGTTAGGAGCAGTGTGCTTCTTATTGACAGAATTGATGCGAAACTCGTGGGTGTGCACGATGGGCGAGTCAGGCTTCGGTGCAACGGAGATCTCTACTGGTATGCCGTCTCCCAGTATCTTCTCCTTCTCAAAGTATCCGGTTGGATCATTGAGGGAAAGATGAAACATAGGAATGCCCGTCTTGGAAGAGGCGGACATGTGGATAAAGTTGATACTGTTCACACGGAGAAACGGGAACTCCTTGCCAGCGAACTTCAACTTGATGAATAGTCTGTCCTCGATTTCAAAAGCATGAGCCATGGAGATCTCCGGTCCCCTACGCCGGGAACGGTTGAAGGTAGTTTGGGATTGGGGTGGGTTGCGGGTTAGGCTCTATTTCCACCTTGGTTGATTCTATTACTCGATTGGAGTATCCCGGCAGTACACGCTCAAGATAGGAGATCAGCGTTTGCCGATCAGGTATGTTCAGTACCTTGAGGGTGTATACGTCACTCAGTGGATCAGTGATTCCGTTGTAGTACAGTATCACCCACCACAAATGCTGGTCACCAAGATAGGTCTGCGCCATCATGGGTAGGTTGGCTTCCAACGAGGAGTCCACAATTACAGTTGTTGCGGAGGGGACATTGAACCTCATGTTGCTGGGAGTTACGTCCCAGATGTTGAATGCCCCGGAGGCAAGCGTCTTGTAGTAGATAGATGCGTCAAAGCGTGCCATGATCAATCCCAAGCAGAGCGGTAGTTGGCCCGATCAATAGGATCGGTTATTTGCTGGCTCCCAAACAAGTCTGTGATGCTTGCCTTCTCCGGTTGGGTCATAGCATTAGAAGGGGAAGACTGCACCGCGCTGGACTCGTTGAGCGCTTGCGTTCCTGTATCACCCTCCACCCACTGCGCTTGATATCCCTGCAAAAGATGCTGCAGGTCTCGGTTGGTCGGGGTAAAGAACGTCCGGAAAGTAACAGTGAGATTGATGCGAGACATCGTCCCTGTCAAGTAGTCAGGCCTCACCTTTGTATCCTGCTGAACGTTGGTGATAACTACCGACGGAAAGTGCTGGAAGTTGCCTAACGTGAGGGAGATGTTGTACTTGATAGCAGACGTGATGGAATTGGAGAACACGGCAAGTGTGTTGTTTGCTGCGTCTCCAGCCCCACTAATAGCCGAGCCCCAGTCCCCGGTTTCCGTCAACGACTTGTATGAGTCTGAGATGGTGCTGAACACCTCGCCAAGATCCATAGAGGTCTTCTCGGAAAGGAGCCCCTCTTTCAGCTTCTCCAGGTCTATGTGCGGGCCTGGCGATGTAAGCAGACCGCCAGCTACGTTCTCCCTAGGGAGCATAAGCTCGTAGAGTGTTCCCAGCGGTTTGAGGACATCCAGGTACGGATCACTCTCGACCTGAAGGACAAGCGGAATGGCAAACTCCATCTCGTTTGAGCCTTGCCACAATTGCATACTCATGGCCTTGTTCGCAAACTGAAGACCAGCCGCCGAAGCAACACGTCCGAGAACGCTCTGAGGGTCCACTGGCCCCTGAGAGAACGGTGCCTGATAAGAAGCACCCAACGTGAGAGCGTATTCTTCTGGGAGATGGAGCTTAATCGGCTCCATACCTCTGTCCATAGGGACTATGAAGCACATGTAGTTCGGGTTTTCCTGCTCCTGTAGCGGAAAGCCCATAACAAACGAGTCTGATACAAGAGGCATTGCTACTCCTTATGTTACTACTAGAGGACCATTTCCATGAAGACGAAATGCTCCTTCTATATGAGACTTGTCTCCACTACCGGTGAGGTCCATAGGGTTTTCCTGTGGAGCACTCGCTACTACAGACTTCTCTCCTTCCGCAACCTGAGGAGGGGTGGCTGTTCGCGGACCTTCCTGCAAGAATTGCTTATGTGAGTATTTAGTGTCAGGATTAGATGGGGTTACTTCAGAAGCTACTACCACGGTAGTTGGTACCAATCCATGGGACTCCTCTCCTGGCATTGGTTGTATTTGTATAGAAGAGGAAGATACCTTGACATCATCTTTGTTGGAAGCCACTAGGACCTCAAGCTTACCAGCAAACGGTGCAGCCGCCAACTGCTGCCTGTACGTGTCCTCCAGCTTCTTGCGGTTTGCCTCCAGGTACTCCCCTACGGTGCGGGAGTTCTTCCCCACGTTATGAGAGATGTTCTTCCTGACGTACCTTGGTAATGACTTGATCAGTTTGGAGGGCGGAGAGTTGAACACCACCTTGGCAGCCGGTGCGCCTATCTGATGAGCGATGTATACCTGGAGTGGGCCATCCTTCCCGCCCATGAACTTGATGTTTGCTTTGGCAAGCAACATTCCTGCCTCCACGTTGGCATCGAGATCAAAACGGTTGCGTAACCCAAACGAGTTAGCAGTAGGTCCAACAAACTGGTACACACCAATAGCACCTGTACCTGAAACCGCATTGGGATCCCCACCTGATTCCATCGAAGCCATACGAAGCATGGACTCCGGGTCTAGTCCGTGTGCTTCTGCTCTCTGTACGATTACCTTTCGTACAAGAGGAAGCATGGACTTACCGAAACGCCCGGATATGGACACACCCTCTCGTATAAGTCGCATTGCCCAGCGTAACTCCGGTTCGGTCAGATGCGCCTTGGAAAGACGTGCATACTTCCCCGTGAAGAGTTTATGTGTAGCGTGACGCTTCCTCTCCATCTCACCCTTCTTCAGCTTTGCGTTGCGAGCTATCAGAATAGGACTGGAAGATGTTTCAGGCGGACCCTTGACTTCTGGTTTTTCCTTAGTGGAGGGCTTAGTTACGGACTTGGTATTTGGTCTCTCGCCTGGTACTTCCGGAGTCTGAACAGGTGAAGGCGTTCCAGGTTCTGGGACGGAATCCGATTCAGAATCTTCACCCACTGGGCGTTTCCTCAATCCAATAGCTTCGAATATACCGTCCCACCATCTGGAGTCTGGATCAGCCTTCTCCATTCCTTCTATTTCCGCGATTTCTTTTTCGAGCTCGTCAGGAAGTTCCTCAACAGGTGACCCCTGATCAAGTTCCTTTCCTGATTCGGCCTCTTCCGTGTCCTCGGAACTCTTCTTGGGAGTTGCATCCTCCTTCATGAGAGCGTAAGCACCTAGCATGATGGTGCCCAACCCTACCAAGGTCGCGATTACCTTTGGACTTGTGAGTGGGAGAGACGAGCCCCCATCCAGAGGACTCGATCTGCTCGGTCGAGTGTAGCGTGACTCCATACCGTTGGCAGCATGATACAACTGCCTGTATACGGAGGACTTGGTTGGTTCAGACATTATGAGGAAAGAGCTCCAAGATTAAGAGCAAAGAACGTCGGATCGCCGTATGAGAATTCAGGAATACGGGTGGTGCCATGTCCAGAAGGCGTGGCAGTATTCGTACTTGGGGCCAACGCACCAGCAGAGGTGTCGTCCTTAGCAACCATTGAGGAGGCCGACTTCGGATTGTAGGCAGCCGCTTCAGCTGATTTACCGTTCTCCCTTCTGACGCGCGTCTCTGGTTGATTGGTGTTGCCTGCATCTGCAGTAGCCAGCACTGAAGGAGCTTGCTGAGATCCCCCACGATCGGCACTTAGGGATGTTCCCGGATCCCCTTGGGCTGAAGGAGTATCTGCGGAGTATATTCCCTGTCGAGCCATGGCAGCGGACACACCTTTTACCTGAAGGTGCCATGGTTCACCCTTTACTGGTCGGTCGAATCCATACTTGTCCAGAAGCCCCATCCTCGCCATCTCGTTGGCGGCCGGGCTGTCGATGTCGATAGCCACTCCGTAATTATGGGCGGAACGACCGGGACGGGCCGCTCTACCTGGACCATACTTCTTGAACAGAGCCTCTTGCTGTTCGTAGGAAGCAAACGCGCGATTCACGCTTACAGGATACTTCCCTCCCCGTTGCTTGTACTCCGTTACCATTGCTTCGAAGTTAGAGCGCACGTGAGGTTGGAGACCGCCCATGTTGGCGTCAGCCGCTGCCCGGTACAGGTTACTGGAAACAGCCGGAACCGGAGCGGCGGAATCACCGTACACCGACGTTGCTGGACTTGAAGTCGATGGCGAGGATATAGAGGAGTTGGATACAGTCCTTGGGCCGAGTGAAACTGCGTACGGTTGAACAACACCGGACTGAGTCGATCTGGCGACAGGAGGGGCGGACGTAGTGCTAGACTTGGAATCCGGTTGTTTGACCGAACTCGCGGGCTTCGACTCCTGAGGAGACGCAGGCTTCGGCGGAGTTACTGCAGGCTGACTGACCTTACCAGTTTTCGGATCCCACGTAGGATGCATACTCACATCGACACCAACAGCCTCTGCCATCTTTCTGGTTTCTGGCGTGAGACCCTTATAGTTCTTCATGTCAGCCTCGACGGCGGTCTGAACAGCTTTCCGACGTGTGTCTTGAGCTTTCTCCTTTCCCTTCGCTCGCCAGTCGCTCCAAGCTGTCTTCAGATCGCCGATGATGGCGAATACCTTATCTACCTTTTCCTCAATGAACTTCACGGAGTCCTTTATGAGGCCGACCGAACCGTCTATAAGCGCACCGATCTCTTCGCTGTACTTTCCGTAGATGGCTTTCCCTATTGCCCATCCGGCAACCCCAGCTCCGAGTAGAGCACCAACAGGGCCAAGTAGGATGCGTCCAACAAATCCCCCAAGACGGAGAAGCGGGCCAGCGATACGACCAAGAACCTTGAGCGTGCCAGTAATGAATCCTATGCCTTTGGATATAACCTTCCATGAACCTATCGCTTTCAAGGCAGTGCCAACCCAGTTCTTGATGCTCATTAGTTTCCCGAGCATCATGGACATGATTCCGCCTTCTCGGTCGGGCTTGTTCCCCTTTCCGTCCATACGTCCAACAACCTTCTCCAAGGAGGCGGAGATGGACTTGAGGAGGTCAAGCTCCTCACTCCTCTGAAGAGAAGCGAGTTCCCCCTCATCCTCTGATTGGGCTGCTCCCGTAGTTGTCACGTTTATGGTAGGAGCCTTGCCAGCGTTCAGAGAACGCAGGATGAGGTCCAGCTTCAGGTCAAACACATCAAGCCGATGGGCCATTCCACCTGCCCCCGCAGCCCTAGAGTCACTTCGGCGGGTAGAAGTGGACCCGGGAATGTTTGACGTTTCGGACACGACTTGATCGTGAATGTTGGCAGTGGTCGGAACAGAATCGTCTATGGGTGCGTCAATACCGGACCCTCCGTCTGGCATTACTGCCGTGGGAGATCCGGTTTCAAGATTACCACCTCCACGATACCCACGTGAGATGGTGGCTGCAAGTGCTTCCTGCGAGAGAGGATCGTTCCAGTCCACGCCGAGTCTCTTGGATTGGCCCTTTCCAGATATAAGACCAACAGCTCGCCCTACAGTAGCACGCCATAGACCCTCGACTGCTCGAAATCCCTGCTTTACGGTCTGTTTGATACGCTGAGGCGTCGTGCGGACCGCAGTCCAGCCTGAACGAACCAGGTTGGGAAGGGTACGAGTAACGAATCGCACTGTCTTGTGCGTACCCCTCACAATCGCGCGTGCTCCTCGGTAGAGACCGCCGATGGAAAGACGTTTGTAACCGATGGCATCGAAAAAGCTAAGAGTCTTCTCAGCTATCTTTGCCCGCATCTCGTCCCGAGTCTCGCGGTCATTAATGACGTTCGCAACACGCTCCGTGTCAGACTGGCTCAGATCGTACTCGTCCTGGTAGTCGTTCAGACGTCTGTTGATAAGAACTATCTGGGCCACTACGTCACGAGGAGCAAGGAAGGGGAGAAGCGCGTAATCGTCCAGATAGAAGAGGATCTGCTCCAGATCCTTGCGCATCCGCTCCAAGTGAGTCTTTGCCTTGGCGTCGTGGTTGGTAGCAGAGAGCAGGTTGCGCACCTCAAGCAGAACATCATTCCACTTGCGTCGCATCTTCATGCCGTCCTTCTCCAGCATGGCATACATCTGGCGCTCGTTTGTAAGCGAGGCCCGATACATACTAGATGCGGCCAGACCCCTGCGCTGAAGGATGTCCTCTTGCAGGATGTTGATAAGACCAAGGTACGAACGCGATACTTCTCGTCCAAGCTCCTCGATCTCATCGCGTGCCACGTCTATAGACGACTCAGGAGCTCCGCTTTGAATGAGCTCCTGCAAGTCGTCCTGCATGGTCCGGATGATAACAAGATCGTCCTTGATCTTGTTTATCCGGTTGCGATATGCCACCTTCTGTATCTGGTTTGATTCACCAAGAGTGAATTCGTCCAGGGCTTTCAGGGTTTCCAGCGAGAAGGCGTACTTGCCGTGTTCCGAAGTAGGTACCCGGTACTGAACGATTATCTTTCGCAGGTTGACGACCCGGTTGATCTGATAGGCGCTCAGACCACCCAGAAACCTCTCGTTGCTGGGGACAGGTTTCAGCCCTGCTATATCATCCCGGAGAACGCGCTTATCCTCGCTTGTCATACCACGCCAACGTGTAGCCATGCTTTCCTCACTGCGTTTGGTTGGCCTCCCGATCTACCCGCTTCTTTCGAGCCGCGGATATGAAATACAAGAGGGTTACTAGCTCGGTATCCAACGACATGTATATCCCATATTCGGTGGCGACATCCATCATGCCGTTCCGCAGGTAGTCGTCGGAATACCGATCAAAGAAAGGAGTGCGCAGAGATGAGAACAGCGTTCTCCACCTCTGCGCCACACCCGTCACATTTGAATTTCACCGATTCCTTGATGCCGTAGGTGGAGACGCGCAGACGCCACTCGTCAAGAAGGTCCAGAACGTCCACGTCTTCCTGAGAGAGGATATCAATCCTCTCCTTCAGGGAAATAGGAGAGCCATCCTCTTTCATGACGCAGGCCGCACGATCCGCCATGTATCGGATCTCCTCCTCGTTTTCCTTGTGTTCAGGGAGGAGGTCGTCGTGCAGCTCGATGATGTCATACATGCGAGGCGCGGTCAGGGTAAGACCCAACGGAGAGAGACGCTCCATGAGGAACTGAAGCTCTTCTTCGAACCCCTCCAGGTAATCCTCAGGCAATTCCGTCTGCTCAAGCATGGTCTGCTTGAGGTGGACGATGCTCACCAGACTTTCCTTCTCACGCTTACCTGAAGCGACTTCCTCCAGGTGGTCTCGGTTGTTGCACACGCCGCGATGCACCAGAGGCGTCTTGGTGTACGAGTTCAACCGAATCCAGTACATGATGAAGAAGAAGTCCGGGATAGTGAGCATGCTGGCGTCGATTGCCTTGGTCAGCCCAATATCCTGAGACAGGAGCGTCGTGATGGCATTCGCCACATGACGATCGGACTTCTCGTGGGCGGCCCGATAGAACTTGGACTGATGGAAACCCTTCATTGGTCGGACAAAGACGTCCTTCACTTCTGGGTAGAACTCGCATCGAGAGGGGAGGAAGATCTGCACCGGCAGAGCACCGCTCGGCGTCGGAGCGGGTGCGGTAGCAGGGGGAGGAGCAACAGGAACAACCTCTTCGACCTCACGAATTCGCACGCTCTTGGGAGCAGACTGGGACGTGTTGGTAGCTTGGGTTGGTTGCGGACGAGCAGGGAATTTCATCTTGCTCGTGCCCAGATGGGCTTCCTCAGGGGATAGCTTGGACATTTCGTTACCTCTTGGGTGTTGAAGAAAAGAAGGGCAGTAAGCCTCATGCACCTGTCACGTGAACTGTATCTACGCTGAGGTCCAGTTGGACAGGGAGATGGTCGCTAGATTTATAGTCGTAGTTACCACCTATCACCATAGACGAGGGGAAGCAGCCGCTAAAGATCATCATGTAGATCTTTTCGTGCCGGATGTCATGGACTTCCAACACAACGGTCTTCTTGTAGTCGATGGGACGTCTAAAGTTACCATTCGTGTTGACGAAGGAATCCTCCGACCAGGAGGCAGCTAGCTTTGCAGCACGGCCAGACCTGTCATTGTATAACTCGATACTCATGTTGTCCGAGATTATCTTGGCCGGATACGAGAGGTTTCGGCCTTGATAGAAACGGTGATCGAGTTCGAACTGTATACCAGGAGCACGGATGCTCTCTATGTACACAGACGGGATTGGAGTGGGATTGCTGGGATCGAGTATGTAACCAGTCCATTCGAATCCTAGGACTGGATCTCCTCTGGAGAGGACGTCGAGTAGATGGCCGGTTGGAGCAGAGGGATTCTGTCCACCTGATATCCCAGACATGAGTGCGTTGGTGAAACCCGTGATCGAACTCAGAGGACCGAGGTTGCCGGAGGCGGTAATCGGGACCGTACTGGTTGAAATCTTGGAGAGAGGCTCACCTAGCGAGGATGAGAAGAGTGACTGCATGAGGTCATTCCTTATTCACAGTGTTGTTCAGAACCGAACCTCGTGCACCTTGGCCTTGAACGGCTTCCTATCCTTACCGTGGTAAAGGATGAACTCCCGTTCCACTCGCCCTTCCTCGATATCGGATACCGTTACCTGGAGAGTTCGTTTCAAACCATCGTCCAATCTGGATTTGTATTTGGCGAAGGATTTCAGGAGCTCCTCGCCCACCTTGTAGGAGTAGATGCAGTCGCCAGAACTGGGATTGGTGAGAACGACTTCATGGGAATTGGGTAGACGTTCCCTTCCAGCAACAACCGGATCGTCATTAGACGTCCAGTAGGAAGTGCTCTGCTTCGGCCGACAGGTTACTACTGTACCTTCTTTTGGCTCCGGCCCATTCCAACCTTGAACGCGAAACAGTGGTGGTTGTTTGTAGAAGGATCCGTCCAAGTAGTTACGCTTCAGAAAGGCGAGAAAATTGACGAAGTGGAAGTACTGTTCATCGATGCTTCCTTGTATCTGAGTTGTGTATTCCGTACGAGCGTGCCCGTTGTAACTGAACCATCCGGATAGATGACGACCCAGACCCCGCACTCCCTCCTGAATGTTGGAAGCAGCCTCACCTTGAAACTTCCCGGAAAGGATGTCCTCAAATAGTTGATTCATTCCTTTTGCCATGTTCTACTCCAGAAACAGAAATGGGGCCAACGAAGGCCCCATTTCGGAGAGCCCTGCTTAGAGCTCGTTCACCCAGTCGTACGAGAAGTTGACCGAGTATTGGATGACGCTGCTGGTCTGATCAAGGGTAGTCGTTGTGACTTCCAGTGGGAACAGACCGATCATCTCCAGGTTGCGGACAACGAGGGGACGATCATCATACAGCTGGAGTGATGCGGTGATGGCGTATTCCGACTTGTAGGAGCCGGAGTTGTTCTGCCAGGAACGAGCCATCTCGTGCCAGCGGACGAAGCGATCGCGAGTCGAGGCGTCGCGCGACTCGAAGAACGTGCATTCCCATTGCTGAGACCAGATGCGCTTGCCGGCAAAGTTGAGCTTGACGCCGTGAGCTTCCAGGCCGACTTGTTCGAGTGCGGAGTTCGGAATCTGCGTGGAGACTGCCTTGTAGGTCAGAGCCCGAGCGTCTGGGGAACCCGGAAGAGCCGAGAAGATGATATCCCAGTTCCAGGTCTGCAAAGGATCCTGAGTTGAAAGGACTTCCTGGAGATGAGTACGTGACATAGTCTTTCCTTTATGGAGGATTTGGAGGATTTCGAGCCACTGCCAGAACTACTCCAAAACTCCAGGATTTAGAGACTTTAGCTGAGCTGCTGTCCCTAAGCCCTGAGGCTCCAAAAACCCCCGTTTTACCGGAGGTATAGGAGAGTTTTTGGATGAGTTTTGGAGGTGTTGCCTGGTTACCGTGAAGCGATTATCTGCCGGAGTGTTTCCTCTGGCAGGCGCCACCAGTCAGTCGGCAGGAGTTTGTACGAGAGGGATTTTCTGTCCAAGACAACGAGAGTGCGTGCCCCAGAGCTCTTTGCCTTCGCTCTATTCATTTCGAGAGATTTGAACAGAGTGTAATCGGATTTCACTTCGAAATCCATTGATTGGTGGCGACCCACCACCGTGAGATCCGGATGGTAGGTTCTGGTACGACCCTCAAACCTGTACTTAACGGAACGATCGGGTTGCTCGTAGGACGCAAACACTCTTTCAGCTCCGTACACGGAACTCAGGATCTGCAAAGCCTGGGGCTCATATCCTTGGAGATGTAGGGTTCGACCACAATGTTCCACTTCACGGCGCTTGTGCCGATTTCCAGAATTCTGAGCAAACCATTCAGGGTCCTTTGAGTAATGCGAGTAGCCAGTTCTTTCCAGAATAGTTTTCCTCGTCTTACGTTTGACACGTTCCGACTGTACCGGAAATTCAACTCCGTACCGCTCAAGACTAGTCCGCCTCGATTTTAGCTTAGAAGTAGGACACTGCGCAGGGTTACGCACTCCATACCTTCGAAGAAAGGCGTCTTCCCTATTGGCTTTAATGGTTGGGTCTCGCAGCGGATGACCTCCTTGGTACCTTACCGCATTTGTTTCCTTGGTCTTTGATTTGACCGCATCCGTTTTCATCGGATGGCCACCAAAGCGGTTCTTGAAAATCTTCTTCAAGGAGGCTTTCCCGGAAGCAGACTTCAACCAGTGCGAGGCACCCCAGTTGAGCTGCTGGGTTTTGCGGCGCTTCTTTTTCACCTCAGGATTGTACGAGGGGTTATCGTAACCTGTTCGGTCGAAGTAAGTGGACCTCACCTTTTCCCGTACAGTCGGATTATGCATGGGATGAGCAAACCCTGTCCGATCGAAAAGACGTTTCTGGTTTGCTTCAACCCGAGCGGGGTCCCTCTTTGTTGAGGATATACGGTCACGCACGACTTGGCGAGCGGATGCCTTTACCTCTGGAAGCTCAAGACAGTGGAGGCAGTACTGAAGCTTCTTGCGATAACCAACGGGATGGGTACCGCAATGCAAACAGAGTCTGCGGTCAACAAACGCTTGGAGGTAGTCACCAGGTTTCGAGTCAGCCAGTTCACGAAGTTCCTCGTACAGATCGATACGATCGACCGAGGAACACCAGGAACGAATACGGGGCCAAGTCACCCTCCCCTGCTCGGAAAGGAACAAGTGAGGTTGCTTGGAGTAGGTACGAGCGATGAGGGTGACATCTTTAGATTTCATGGTGAGGCTACGCAAATAATTCTTCCGAATAAAAGTGCGTAGCCTCTGTGACATCAAACCCAGTTTCAGAGCGAGGAAATTATCTCTTCAGTAATTTCCAGACCTTCCTTGCTGATGACCAGAGTCATCTGGATCTCACGGACTGCCAGGATAGGTACGATGATGACGGCAATGGCCAGGATACCGGAGTTGACCAGCTGAGCAGGGTTGTTGCTGTCGTCACACACCACACGATACGAGCGGATACCGCGTCCGGCTTGAACCACACGCAGGTAGTCCTCCAGAGTCAGCTTGAGCTGATTGCGGAGGATGTCATCACCGGGTTCTTGCAGACCGTACAGGAGATAGTCGTAGCAAGCACGCTTGATGATGTTGCACAGCACACGGATGTTCGTGAACTGAAGCGCGGAGTTCTTGTCCAGGAGTGTGTTGGCTTCCCACAGAACCGTTCCCTTGCCAGTGAACCGACGCGGGTACGAGAGGTTGGCCAAGTACAGCTGAGTTGCCTGGCCATCGTCGAACTTGAGGCGCACGTCCGTGACGCCAAGCTGACCACGGTTGAGACCAGCGATCGAGAACCACGGTTGGGTGGTACGCGACACGCGAGCTTGGAGAGCAGCCGTGAGACCGGACATCGGCGTGTAGAGACGCTTCCCGGTGATCGGATCGAGCTGGAGAGCGTCCGACACAGTGAGCATCGAGTAGCTGGAGTTCAGGTTGAGTTCCAGACGACGGTAGTCGATGCAGTCCTGCGCGGAGTTGGTAGCACGTGGTGCATCCAGGTGGGCAACGCAGTCAGAGCGCGTTTGCGCCAGCGCGTCCATGGCTGTCTGGATGAACGGATTCGCACGTCCAGCGTTGATCAGGATGTCCAGGACGTACTCTTCCTTGTTGTAGAAGGGCTTCCAGGCATTGATGATGTCCGAGGCAGTAGGAGCCGCACCGGAGTCACCCCCAGCCAACGCAACAATCGGAGTCGACGTAAGCACGGGCATCGACGACAGCATGTGGATGTTGCTTTCCACATAGATGTAGTCCGAGTATGGATTGGTCCGCTGCGTGATCTCCATCTGCATGCCGGTCTCGTCGGTCTGCTCCGTGAGAGAGCAGTTGAACGTTTCCACCGGTCGGGTAGACGAGACGTCCAGGTCGAACACGTTGAGCGTGAACAGCGGCGACGGGGGAGCCATGTCCGCTGCGCTCGTGATCGGAGGACGACCAGCTTCGGGGGTGATGATACCCAGATCCGTGTACTCGTAGGTGGCCCCACCAACCTGATCGATGAACAGAGGAGTGCCAGGTGCACGCCCGTAGATGCGGTAGCCGATGGCGCCTTCCACAGGATCCCAGCTGAGAGTGGCGGTATTCGTCGTCGAGACACCACCGATGACCACGGTCAGCGGAGCTGAGGCAAGAGACTCGCCAGTTTGGCCGACGGCCGACACCACGTATTCGTAGCTACCTGCCAGCAGGTTGCCGTCCAGAGTGGTAGTCGTTGCAGACAGACCAGTGGGGGCAATGATGTTCTGCGCGATGATCTGGAATGCAATACGATCACCGTACGAACCGGGACCTTGCTTCGCTGTCATCTGGAATAGTGGGGTTTCACCAACCAGAATACCCGTGACGAAATCCGGGTTCTCCGGATTCTGAACACCACCTGGCAGAGGTTGGATGACCGTCTTCAGCAGAGCGTTGGTCTTGACCGTCGCAGCTGCGTGAGCATACCCAGCACCAGCAACGCGTACTGTCCAGAGGGAGTTGCCGCCCTTGAAGAAGTCGATGCCCGAGTAGACATCGAAAGAAACCGAAGCATCCGGATCACCGAAGGCTCGGAGATAGTCGTCTCCGTTGGAGAAGAAAGTAGGCTTCAGTGGACCCTTGCGCGAGACCACCACTTGGGCAGCGGTAGCAGGGGAAGCACCGTTGAGAATGGATGAGAGGTCGGCTTCCGTGATACGGACGTCCGACGCACGACGGGCGAGGATTGCCATGTTCTGGGATCTCCGGTTCAGCTGATGGACTTCTTAACCACGAGAGAGCGTTCCCGCTCCAGGTAGCGACTGTCGACGGAAGCACCGCGAGGAAGGGTAACCCGTGACGAGGGTTGAACGAACACGACGTCCGTCTTTCCGTCTGGGTACTTGATGACCACATCCTTGGGGAGGCGAGTTGGGTTGATGACTTGTTCGGCCATATTGATCTCTCAACACTGGATGACGACGAGCTTGGACACGACAGCACCCTCATTGGAAAATACCATTTGGGTGACCGGATGGTCCAAGAGCAGAGACTTGTTGATGACGAACCCGAAGTCACCGTCTTCAGCAGAGAAGTCCGCGCGAATCGGTGCGGTGGTCCTCACCATAACGGCAGCCGTTCCTTGCCCTTGGGCTTGGATGGTTGTTGACTGACCGGGATTCAGGGTGAGCTGGGTCGTGTTGAAGGCAGCGTCGGGTCGCGTGTAGTTCATGGAGAACATTCCAACGGACCGTCGGATGCCATCGTCTGCGAGGAAGGCCTCGCAGTTGACGAGTAGAGCTTGTGCGACACTGCTCATGTAGGCTCCTTGGAGGAATCAGAAGTGTGGGTAAAGGTGGTAGGCGGGAACGCCAGATCGGAGTTCTCCACGGTTCCTCCGCCCACGTAGGTAGAGACCTGCACGGAGTCGATGATCTGTTCTTCCATGAGAACCGACTCGGAAATCTTTCCATCCATGACGAGGGGGAATTCGAGGATGTATCGCTTATCCGCGTCCTGATCGCTTGTCGCCCTTGGAAAACTGATTGAAGTTGGGCCGACGCATCCAATATCGAAATTCTGGGCGCCGTAGTTGACTGAGAATTTGAACCACCCCTGTCGGCTCGCAAACAGTGCCCGATGCAAGTGTGTTCTAGCGCGCTGGGCGCTATCCTCAAAGATGGTGACGTCAACAGTGAGATTTGCCGGAAGGTACATTACCTTGAACTGTCGGCGTTGATCGTCAGATACCAGCACGGAAGCGCCTCGCCGACTGGTAGCTTGAGTATTTTCGCGGTTGGAAGCGATTTCTGTCGCCGAGTGGAACAGCGTTGCGTACGGATAACGAAGCCCAGCTCCAGTTCGTTTGAGGATCTGGACTTCGTCGTCTGCAGTCTTCCAGACGCAGGGGAAGCCCATCACCCTCTGAAACCTACGCGCAAGCCCGTCGAAGATAATCTCCTCGACGGGCACGAGCTTCTTGTTCAGAGAGCTGGACACCTCACTTGCTCAGCGCGTCGAAGTAGCTCTGCTTGCGCGAGGCAGCCGAAGCGCTCACGCGGCGGCGGGCAGCAGTGGTCGAGCGACGGCGAGCCGAGGCTTCCTGCACTTCGCGGTCGTCGTTCTCTTCGACTTCGATACGCAGTTCTTCGCCAGTGAACTCTTCGTCCAGATCGGAGTCGAAGGAGCTGGCTCGTTGGTTGTGGTCCAGCATGGCTTCCACAGCGGCTTCGCGGTGGGGATGCTTGAACGCGGAGGTCATCAGCTGACCGGCCTTCTTGGCGTTGCCTTCATCGAAGGCGGCGGACGCCAGCGCGACCAAGTCCAGGAACTTGTTGTAACGGGGAGTCATGAAATCACCTCATGTTCAGAAAAAGAGGTCGGAGCTCGAAGGAACTCCGACCGAAAGAATCGCTTGGCATCGCAAACCAAACGACTCACCACGAAAACGTCAGCCAACCGGGTTCGTAGAACCCGGTGGAGGCTTTTACCGGCGATGACCGAAAGCCACCGAGCGAGCGTTCGCCACGGCCTGAGCGAGGGATTCCTGGAACAGCCAGCCGCGACCGGCCACACGTTCGGTGGTGGCGTCGATCGGTTGGGCGTCCACACCACCGCGGTCCGAGTAGGCACCGTGGTACTGAGGATCCGACACGACCATGAACTCACCCTCCATCAGGGTCTTGTGTTCCGGGTGACGGTAGGCTTCCGACACCAGGGTCATGCCGTACAGCACAGCCATTTCGCCGGTCATCACCAGCTCGTGGCGCGACACGGGTTCGATGGCTTGCATGAAGCCGGTGTCACCCACGATGTCCACGAACAGGTCGGAGGCCATCAGACAGTGAGTGGGCTTCATGCCCCAGCCAGCCACGTTCTGACGAACGGCCATCAGGGCCAGAGGCGACAGCGTGCCCGAGATGATCGAGCGCTCGTTGTCCACACCGATGGTCTGACGGCAGGCATTCAGGTACATCCGGTCTTCCGTGACCATGATGCCTTCCAGGCCCTCGGTGTACTTCTCGTCCAGCACGTCGGTGTTCGACTGGTTGATCTCGGTCTGGGGGACGAAGACGCGCGACACGACTTGCAGTTCCGGCGGGGTCAGCCACTTGTCGGCGGTGAACTGGGCCTGCACTTGGGTGGGACCGGTCACCATGAACGCCTGGACGTTCTTCTTGCGAACCGGGAAGCGCGGGATGTCACCTTGCTTCAGGTCGATCTTGGCCAGGAAGCGACGGCTGTAGCCACGGCGGTTGGCGGTCATGTAGATCTGGTCGGCCATCCGTTCGCCGAGGACGCGCTGAGCCTTGGGATCGGCGAACGCGGCCTGCAGCAGCTGACGGTTGGTAGCCAGCTTCTCGGCGGCAGTGACTTGCTCGTCGGTGGCGACTTCGCCACGCGCGGTGGCTTGCATCAGCTGCATCGATTGCGACAACAGGTCCTTCTTGTCGGAGGCGTTGATCTCGCCGCTGGCTCCGATGAAGCGGAGATTCGAACCGGGCGCCTTGTATTCCGAGGCTGCCGTGGTGCGGGAAGTGACGATCTTGGTCATGGAAATTCCTTGAAGATGATTTGAACGGAGTCTGGTTGATTCGGTGACGATCAGATTCAGATCGTGTCGAACTGCAGGCCCAGGAACGGGTAGTCGGACGTCGGAACAGCCACGACCTTGGCGTTGATTTCTTCACCGGTGCCGGTCTGGTCGGTCAGCAGACCACCAGCTTCCAGCTTCACGGCAGTGGCGGCAGCCCAGTTCACGCCAGCGACGATGCGGTCGGTGTAGATCACACCTTGCTGCGCGACACCCACTTGACCGTAGATGTTGCCCGAGTAGCCACCCGGTTGCACATCACCAACCAGAGACACGGCTTCGCGAACCGACAGGGCACGCTTGTACACCACGTTCACTTCAGCGCCGTTGTTGGCGACGTCGACGCTCAGGGTGTTGCCAGAAGCAGAAGTCACCGTGATCGCGACACCTGTGGCCAGGTTGGTCACGACGTACTGGCCGGCCAGGGGTTCGCGATCCAGCACAATGGCACCGGCAGCGACGACACGCTGCTCGACCTTGATGGCGTCTTGCGGCAGGGTGGGAGCAGCCGAGGTCTGTTCGTGCGAGAAACCAGCCAGCACTTCGTTGGCTGCACCGGCGGACGGAGCAACAACGCGAACGCCATTTTCCAGGCCGAACACCAGGGGAGTGCCGTCTTGGATAGGCAGGGCAGCCACCGCAGCGGCCAGCTTCATCTCGGTCGAGCGAACGATGGAAGTCAGAGGAGAGTATTGCATGAGGAACTCCGAAGAGAAAGGATGGAAAGGTTCAACCCAACGTGTTCAATGGCGAGTTGCCATCGAGAATGTCGAGTGCACGGGAAGTAGCACGAGCATGAACTGCCTGCTGAGAAGCATCCTGCTTGCTGACGGCCGCAGTCTGGCTGAGGACCGAGGGGAGAACGGCAGCGGTGGTACGCAAGCGACCGGCAACATCCGACGCTTCCACAACCACGTCCTGATCGTCGGTTTCCTCTTCTTCTGCTGAGGCAACGACTTCCGTGAGCTCCAGGATTCGCGCGGTCTCCTTACGGGTGGCCGGCGACATAGAGTTGAGTTCAGTGGCAAGCTCGACCATCGAACGAGCGTAGTTTACGCTGTTGTCTGCCAAGATCTTGGCCACCACGCGCTCTGGATTCTTCACCCCGAATTGGGCGAAGGCCGTGACGAACGCTGCTTTGAGTGGGTTTTGCTTTCCCTTCCAGCTACCACGCGCCAGTCCGGCTGCGGCGAGAGCGAGGGAATCGGAGAAGGTAGCCAGTTTCTTGGCAACGGAGTTGGCAGAGGCTTGCTGAACTTCCTGCACCTTGCGGGCAACGGAAGCTTTGCTCAAGCTCTGGATTCGAATGGGAGTGAAGCCAGCGGAAACCAGTGCCTTGCGCATACCGGAACGAGCGGCGTGCTTCACGGCAGCGGCAAAGCTGGACGTCATCATGATGTCAGCGTTGGGACCTGCGTCCTCACGCTTCAGGGATGCGATGGCGACATGGCCCTTCATGGCGACCAGGCGACCGGCAGTTGCTTGGAAGCTCAGGCCAGTGTCTGTGTCGTCGAGACCCATGGAGTCAGCCAGGAGTTCGCCCTCGGCGGAATCCGGTACTTCGTAGAGTTCCTCGTCCGAAGAGGATTCTTCCGTGAACATGACCTCTTCTTCGGCAGCTTCCTCAGCCACCGGATCTTGGTCAGCGTCCGTCGGGATTTCACCAACGTCGTCCAGGTCTTCCAGTTCAACAGCCAGATCATCTCCGAGATCGTCGTCAACGTCCTCGACATCCACTTCTTCCGCCAGATCTTCTTCCTCGGAAGCAGATTCTACAGCCGGATCGATTTGGAGATCGAGATCTTCGCTGGTGGCTTCGATTTCTTCCTCGGAGGCAGCGGCCGTCGGTTCGGGCACATCCTCGAAGGTGACTTCCACGTCGTCACCGGCAGCAGCTTCGGTGTCTTCCGTGAACTCGGGCCACTCGTCTTCACCAGATGCGGTGGTTTCCTCTACGAATTCGTCACCGGCAGCCTCCACGCCAGCGAAGGGCCAGCCCTTGGCGTCGTCTGCGGTAACATCTTCAGCCGGAGTTTCTTCGGGAGCAGCTTCAGCGGTGAACAGCTTGGCGGCAGAGGCGATCACCTCAGGCTTGTACGAGTTGACCCCACCGCACACGGTGCAATGGACCTTGTGCCCCGACGCCTTGATTACGTTGGGTTCCATCAGATGGACGGAATCGCAGTGATTGCAACGGATTGCAACCAAACCCTTGTAGGAGGGCTTCGCGGTTGCCTTGACTTTTTCAGTCGTGCTGCCGCAGGTGGTGCAACTGGGAGCTGCGTGAGAAGAGGCGACGATGTGAGTCTTGCACGACGTGCAGGCAAACTCACCCTTGCCTTGCGAGACAGCACTGGCAGTCAGCGACGACAGAGCGGAACGGTCCTTAACCGAATGGACCAGAACCACCCCACCCGTTGCGGCAGCAGTGACCGTCTTCGCTGCGGTCCGGACCGCAGGTTTGGTCTTGAGCATGTGTAAGTTCTCCGTGTTAACAACGAAAGTCGAGCGGAGGAGCTCCAGGATTTCCTCGGAAATACCGAAGCTCCAGGGTGGCATCCGCCCGCAAAATAAAATTGGGTCAGTTATGAGTAGAAAGTATAGACCAGAAAAGCAGCCCAAGAACGTCAAAAGCCCGCTCAGGCTGCTAGAACCTGGCGGGCTTTTGAGAAGGTATATAGGAGGATTGGGGATGATTCACTCACCCGAAGCTGCAATTGCGTCTGCAGTGTTCAACTGCGGATTCTTCCGAGGCAACTTCGTTGCAAATGCGTGGATCGAACGCCACGTGATGGAAAGTGTACCGATACGTGTTCGCGAGATAACTCATCCGCGTGATTGTTTCCACGGAGTAGTCAGAGTACACGATGTAGATCGGCTCATATTCATATGGCAACTCTGGTGGATTTACGTACACAAGATGTTCACCTTTCCGACAGAGAGAACGTGTCGGGTACGGCTCTTTGCGTTTCACGTAAAACTCAAGAGCAGTCAGAAGTGCACCCTCAGCCCTTTCCTTGGCTTCATCCAGAGTATCACCTTGCGTGATGGCTTCTGGCACATCACGGAACGTGACAACGAATCCGCCTTCTTCGGCAGGTTCAAACTTGGCGGGGTAACAGTATTGCATTCCACACTTCTTATGTAAGAATTCATCCATAATCGACATACTCCCCTCACAGTCGGAAACGAATCGTTTTCGGAGGGCGCTTAACCGTAATACCAAGATCCGGGTCCACAGTGACGAGTCCAAGGAGCAAGGCAGTGCGGTCATCCCTAGATGCACGAAAGAAATACCGTCCGGCTGTCGAAGGGGAAGGAAAGACTTCATTCACTACGTGAGTGAACGAAGTCCCTCTCATGACGTTTCTGGCGTTCTTATTGACCAGGAAAGACTTGATTTCCGCGGCTTTGTCCTCCGACTCTTTGAACGTAGTATACTCGTTCTTGTCCATCACTACCCAGTCAAAGACAGGCGACGCCGGTCGATCATACTTCTTGGAAGTCTTGTCTTTCTTGGCCATTCGAACCTCCTAACAGGAAATCACTTTTCCAAACCGACGGTGTAGAGGCTGGAGCTCACGCCGGATTTCGCGAACACCGCAGCGGCTGCTTCTGCCAGCTGATTGCGGAGGAAGTAACCAGCCACCCGTACCTGATCGCGTTCCTCTTCTGTCGCGATAGCCGGGAATGGACCCTCGGTAGAGAGGACCATCCAGTGCATCATCGATTGGACGCCATCACTGACAGCAGTCAGACCGAGCAGGGAGCGGATAAGCTGACGATTGGGGAGAGACTCGTTCAATGCCTGCATACCAAGTTGGATCTTCAGCATAGGTTCGGCGTAATCCCTGAACGCCGTGTACACGAGATTGTTTCCGTTGGGCGGAACACGGGGATTCGTATTCAGCTTGGGAAGGTCGTCCTTGCGACGGTAATGCTCAAGAAGATCGCGATACACTTCCAGTGGAATAGATGTCGATCGCTGCATCGTGAGCATCTGGTACGCCTGATTGTTGGTCAGACGCAACTGCTCCACGAGATTGGGTTTCTTTTCCTGCGCTTGAGTTGGCTGTTCTTTGGGAACGTCTTGGGTTGGCGCCGGGGGTTCTTCCGCCTGGGCGACGTAGGCACGCAGGTCCTCTTGCGGTTCCGATTCCTCGACCCCGGTACTTTCCGCCGCGAGAGGGGGATAAACGACTTCCGGGACGTAGCTCTTGACCCGGGATACCAGCTCAGCTGCCAAATCCAGAGTGATCTTCAGCACTACGTCTGAGCCTCGGCTATCAAACTTCCATCTTGCAAGGTTCTCAAACAGACGGAGCTGTACTTCCTTCACGTCCGCGGGAGCCTTGGAATTATCCAAGGATGTGCGCGCAAAAGTCATATACGAAGCAACGTGCTTCCGAATACCGGCAGCAGTGTATGAGGCGACCGGAAGACGGTCTTCCCGCAGAAGCTCCAACTGCTTTTCCAGGTAGTGGACAACCTTTTCAGCGTCTTCCACAGCCTGTTCGGAATTGGTTCGCGTGGGAACTTTCTTTCCGAAGAGACGGGCCAGATACTTGGTAGCGCACCCCTCGGTCCAGCAGAGACCGAGGTCTGTTGCAAAGTCCCAGTGCTGGTAGCCGGTGTTGGACGAGTAGTGATCGCCTCCCACCTGACGGGCGTTGGCAGAGGGGTGGCCATTGGACTTGTGAGTTTCAGGGGAAGAGGACACGATGGTAACTCGCTTTCTTTGATTGAAGAAGAGATGGTAGCTTTACGGTTGGACGTTGAGTGGGAGAAAGGAGGGATTCTACCCAAGCCATCCATATCCGCTGATCGTCCTTGTTGGGAAATCCCATCTTACGACGGGCGGAACGCAGGTAAGCATTCACAGTCTTCTCAGAAGACCCAAGAAGATGGGAGGCCTGGGGCAGGGATTCGGCCTGAGTAGACAGGCAGCGCATTACCGCACATTCACGTGGAGACAGCGACCACGGATTGGAAGCGGATAGAGCGTAGTCCGTTGGAGTCAGGCGGACAGGATTGAGAGAGTCTCTCATAGAGGTGGCTTTCCTGTTGACATACATGTTACATACAAGTGCATGATTATTCCTTTACAAAGAGCCAGCGTCGGTCTCGGTGCGCCTCGGTGTTTCCCCAGGCGACAGGTGTCAACCTTTTCAAGTCATCTATGGATGAGCACGGTAGACACTTCTTCTCGTCGATCAAGTAGACGAGAACTCTCCTGGATAAAGATTCTCGGATTCTCTCCATAAGAAAAGCTCTTCCAAGGGCGGTCTGCGCACCGTCAGAAACAACGCTGCGAAATTCGCTTAGGATCGCCGTAAACAAACGTCTTCCCACGGAACCACGTAGTACTGGGTCTATCCAGAGATTAGATATCTCAAGTGCCTCTTCAACAGGAGAAAACTCAGGCAGTCGCAGTTCCTCGTATTGGGATACTATGACAACCGCACCAGACTCATCAACAGCGTACAAGTACCCACCGTCTTGGTAAGAAACCTGATGGAGTGTATCCGTAACTCCAGGAACGTGAATTGGAATCCTCTTCACCTCGGCCAAAGAGGATAGCTTAGTGATAAGATACTCCCGCTCCTCCGGATTGTCCATGTTGAATTCGGTATCTGCGATGAGCAGGGGCATCGCTTCAATAGGTACCTCCAAGTAAGGGCGATTCAAGTTGTATCGAATACGAATCTCGGCCTGTTTCAACTTGTCTTTCATCAGGAATCCCTCAGTGAGAGGACCGATTCACCAAGTCCTGCGTCATCTTGGTGAGACTCTCCATCGTGCGTTCCGCGTTTGCTTTGGCAAGATCAGCCACTTCCTGATGGTGCCGAGAGATGACTTTCACGGCTTCATCCGCTGACAGCGTAGCGAGATCCATACAGATTTCCTGGCAGGTAGCGTAGCCTGCAAAGAACATGGACTTCATCACCTCCTGCAGGTGATGGGGCATCTTATGAAACTCAAGGAGTTGGGCCTGCCTCTCCCACAACGATTGGATCGACGGTGCGTGTTCCGCCTTGGTTGCCCCCTGTGGGAAGTGAATGGTCTTGGAGGTTCTGGTATTGCTTTGCATGGAATGAAAGGAATTTGTTGGTTGCACAGAAGTCCGTGAATCCGGCAAGATGCGCCTCCGACTGGTATCGCAAGAGCATCGACTCGTGGAATGCACTGAGAGAAGAAAGTTCAAGTTCGTGCGCTAACAGTAGACCCTTGAACACGAGCAAAGAAACTTTTCCTCCAGCACCTTGAAAGGTGAGAAAGCGAAGGGTGGGTTTGCTCGGTCTGACAAGGGTAAAGGATGCTAGGAACCGATCCTTCGGTTGAATGCAGGACTGTGTTATGGCTTCTTCCAGCTGCTGTGTATGACGTTTGACAAACCGGAGTCGGAGTTCCTCGTATTTCTTCAAATGCTCTGAACCCACTGCGTATAGTCGTTGGAGTTCTTCCGGATTCCTCGATACGTAAGCAACTTGACCGAGCGTGCAGGTAGCTTTGTTGCCGGTGCTTAGATGTTGGAATGTTATCTCCGTTCCAGTACGGTTGAGGCACAAAGAGGGTGCAGTGACGCAACCCAATCCGGATACTGGGTTAAAACGAACAAACCACAAGCCCTTCTTCAAGAAGGAGGAGGGACGAATCATCTCATCTCCAAACGAAGGTAAAGATCAAGGTGAGTACAGAAATCCAGAGGCAGGTCCCAATGAAAAAGAGGAGACAGCGGGCGGCAAACTTGAGAGGATGGAGTCGACCATTACTGGTTTTCTTGCTGGAGAGATACGACATTAGAAAGCCTTTCATCTACGAGTTTACGTTGGAGTACAACCCTGGCGGCGGTTAGAGCTGAGATGGGAGTCAGCTTATCTGTGCCACGCGACTTGAGAGAGTTCACAGCTTCTTGGAGTGCAAAGTCGTCATCAAGCGTTACCAGTCGCATGACGCGGATGGCTTCATCCAAGGAGATGTATCCCATCTCCACAACCCGGTCTATGCGACCAGGTCGAGTGACCATGTCCTTCTCCTTGCCACCATGTCTTGGCGAGGCCAGTGCGGGGTCAAAGGTTTCCGGTAGATTGGTGCAGAAAATGCTGAGAACTCCGTTGGAGAGATCGCCCGGACCGCTGAGCGTGTTCAACAAACAATCGAAGGTGAGTTTCATTTCAGGGTCAACGGGTTTGCGTCCATTGAAACTAGTATCGAAATCGTCGAACAGAGCGACACAAGGTCTCTCCATAGCTACCCAACCTTCGTGGAAAGAAGGATCATCGTAGGTCTTGAGATGCCATACATATATCGGAATGCCTAGCAGACGAGCCGCGTATTCCGCTATGGTAGATTTGCCGGTTCCAGGCGGACCAAACACAGTCCAGCCCATCCTCCACGGAAGTACTCGGTCTGCGTACCAACTCTCGGAGGATAGCCATTGAATAGCATCGTCCAATAGCTGCTGCTGCTCTTTTGAAAAGTAACGACCCTTGAGTGGATCTGACCGGGATTCCTCAGCGAACTCAGAACGCGAGTGGAAGACAGGTGTTTCCAAGCGGTGGTCCATGAGACGAAAAGAGTCAGAAAGGCCAACTGGGGCTTCTGCTACCTCATCATTAGATCCGGATTTCCCGCCACGTAGAGCAAATTGCCTGGCAGTTTCCGAGACGGGTCCAAACTTTTGGATGGTGACGAATCGAGAACTCCTGGAGGATTGCTCCGAAGCATCCATCAATGAGTATCGAGTCTGATAAGCTTCTTTCAATGTAGCGTTGAGATCGAACATACCACGCACGTAACGTAGTCGCATGTCGCGCGGACACATGAATACAAACTTCTTGCCGGCGTAGAAGAGTTTAGACTGATCGTAGTCAGCCATGAGAAAGGGTACAGGTCGACGCTTGCCATTGGTGAGCTTGAGACTGTAGTCAAAGACGCGGAGCTTGCCCGTAGGTCCTTCCTTCCAGTTAAGACGCAGGTACTCGTACAACACGCTGGCAGCTTGAGATTCAAGGTCCACCTGGACAACAACAATGCGGGTGAGAGAAGCCGCCAGGGATTTCACTTGAGACCAGCCAGCCATTATGGCGGCAAATACGCCGCCAGCAAAGAGGGTGGAGGGTGTAATCATAGTACGATGAGATCGTCAGAAGGTGTAAAGTCGTACTCTATAGGAAAAGTAGCTAGAACACAGTTCATAACACGCAGACCAAGAGTCGTAGGTTCGAACAAAAGGTTGGACTTGGTAAAATAGAAACTTCCGAGATGAGAAGAGTTTGCCCTCCCTACATCTGCAAAGAAGAGAGGCGTTACGCCCAGGGCGCCAGCCCCCCGGTTTACGATCCACTGAACACCGAGACGGGCTTGTAGGTTGTTACTGTGGGAACGCACGCATTCAAAAAGCTTACCCCTGGATAGATCGTCAGGCAGATATCCGTCCATGACCTGCAACATGTCTTCCTGAACAGCAGCGATTAGGTCTCTGAAAAGAAGGGGCACGTCGCTTCGGAACTCAGGGCCCAAACACGAGTACCCTGAACCTGACGTACCCCATGGATGCCAAGTACCTTGGTGAGGGGGAACCCAAATAGAGATGTACCCCACCCTGTATAATAGATCGCGCTGCGCTTGGGTCAGGAACAAGTCTCGCACAGGCACGTGAGAAAAGTATGTCGTTACCAGCGGGTCCATCCACTTGGATCTCAGGCCATGAATTGGTACGTCTCGGTTGTGGAGAGCCCGCAAGCGTGCCTTTCCAAACGCAACCTCCACGGCATTCCTTACCTCTTCTACCGTGAAACCCTTTACTGCTGTGGTACGTACCGGTAGAACCAGATTCAATAGGTGTGGGTCCGGCTGCTTACCCGCGAGTAGGTAGTTACCATCCATTACCTCATCCCGGAAAAGGATGTTGGCTTTCGGTAGGGGTGAAGCATCCTCTACTAACGAGGGGTAAGGATCCTTAATGGCCTGGAGTTTCTTCAACAGCTCATGCGTAGCCGGGTCAGAAGTGGAAGACAACATGCGAGCGAGGTCGCACTGGTTCAGGTATTGTTTGAAATCATCAAGGTTCATTGGGGTCCCCCGGATACGAAAAAGCCCGCTGCATGCGGCGATGGAGCGGGCTACAAGAAGGGAGTTGCTTTTGCGGACGGCAAACCAGGATGTCGCCAGACTGGCAAGTTGGAGTGGCTGCACGAGCCGTGTAAGTCCTCTTGCGAGGACTGGAGCGCACCGCAGCTTTGGCTGCCATGGAGACAGCTGCAAATGCTGCGAAGACAAGCAGAGTTCGTCTCATGAAGGTTCTATAGAAGACGTTCCCTAACCAGAGGAGTGTCCACTCCGAACGCGACGAGCGGACAGTACAGATTCAAGGGAGAGTGATTCCCAATTGGGACATGGCGGCGCGCAGTCCGTCGAGACCTCCAACTCGTTGGTTGTTGATAAAGATCTGAGGGTATTGACTTGGTGCGTCTGGAGCTCGACGAACAAGCTCTTCCCGATTCTTCGCACCTACGGCGAAGTTGGGGTCGCCGACGCGAGAGTCGCAGTGTTTCTCCTCGAAAGGAATCCCCAGGTCCGAGAGAATTTCTTTCGCTCGGACACAGAAGAAACAGTCGGGCTTCGAGTAGATCTCAACAGACTTGATGGAGGCGAGAGCAGATTGTTCTGACATAAAGAATCCTTGGTATGTGGGATTGCACCCCCAGGATCTCTCGTCAGAGATCTAGGGGCTGAAATCCCTATTCAGCGGAGGCTGCTATTTTTCTAGCTGCAGACGCCACTTGGTTTAAGGTGAGATGCAGTTCACCCCGCGATGCGGAAACCTCATACTCGTTAGCAAGTACTTGGAGTTAGAATATAATCCAAGCTACCGTACGAGGGAGGTGTCACCCCTTACAAAGAGTGAAGGTTTGATGGTTGATTGGTTGAATTGTGAGTAGGTACGTTCTAAGAACGACGTCTTCGATCGCATACGCGCAGGTCTGCATACGCAGCAGCACAACGATCACAGGTCGAACGTCCTACCCGATCTTACATCGCCAAGTCATGAGTGGCTTTCTTTGGTGTAAACGGGGATCGATCCCCGTTACATGTCATATAGAATTCCAGAGTACGCCTGATGCTGACCGGGGCGGCACGCAAGCAATACCTGGAGCTTATAGTCCACGGTTGGGGCACAATAGGCGGTTAAGCCTCTCTCAATTGCCCAGGTTGCCCAGGTGCGAGCGCTCAGTCTCGCACGAACCGTGGATACACCTCCGCCACCATTTCGTAATGGCCCATGGCGAGAGGGGTATTCGGTTTGAGGTCGACACGAATGACGACCCCGTTTGCTTCAGCTTCCCTGAGAAGTCTATGTATCTCTTTGGAGAACTCTTTGAGGATTTCTTGCGTTGGCCGAGGGCGACTGACAACCGTGCTGGAGTAGGGTATCTGTTACGTTCAGACCTCCAGAGGTAGTGGTTCATCTTTATGTTAGGCGCCAAATTCCTGCAATGCCTTCAAGAAGCCAGCAGCAAAAGCGCCTCGCTCCCTGTTGCGCAGTTCTCCCCGCTGGCCTGGAAGAAAATCGGCTTTCAATAGCAGCGCGTTTTCCTCGTCGGCGGTGAAAAGCATCAGTGTTTCGTGTTCTCGGCGCCGGATGAGCTCGCCAAAGATTTCAACCATCTTCGACGTGGTGTACGTTGGCGGCATTTCGTTTGGAACAAGGCGCAGCGGCGCCGTCACGGCAAGTCGAATGGGTTGTCCTTGTGACAGGTGCTCCCAGAGCCACATAGGTATATCCACAACCGTGATCGGTTCCAGTTGATGGGTGTAAAGAACTGCGTTCACATGGTGCTCCAGTTGTCAAAAGGTGCAAGCCCAACTCTGCGATCCAATCGGACCGCCTACGGCGCCCGTTGGCCTTCTGTGTTCGGCTTCAATGAGCGGATGATTTGTGCGGGTTCTTCTGGTTCATAAAAACCGACTGCAAACCCATATTTGTCAAGCACCATTCGCCTATCAAACTCCTTCGCCGCTTCCTCAAGCACCAAGGCCGCGAAGCGTTCAAGCTCATCAAACCTCAGAGAGTGCGCGTCGCCTTCGCTGACTGCGTGTCTGCCCTCCGCAGCCTTTCTGGCAAGCTGTAGTACGTCGATCATGGTCAGTCCTCACTGCTCCCTTGTTGCTTTTGCGATGGCGGCCATGCATTTCTCTTTTGCATCGAAAATGCGTTTCACCCATCCCGGCTCTCTGTCGCGGTTTTCATAGACCTCAAAGTAGTTCTTGATTGATTCCAGCAGATCAGGTGCCGCCGCTATCAGTCGGGCGTTTGCAATCGACTCAACGCCCACCCCGGTTGTCGCAACTGCGACCATCAGCCCGTAATTTGTACCGATGGTTTGCTCTCCATTTGGTGGTGGCGCTCCGATTCGCCACGGTCCAGGTGTATGCGCCATCTCAATCTCCTGCAAGGTTTCGCGGATCGGCCAGCTTGCCCACACAGTCGGCCTTCGGCGGCGCATATGGAGTGCGCTTGCCTTCGCACAGCGAGGGGCAGTCCAAAAAATCCTGGCAGCCGGGTCGCATTGCTTCCAGCGCATCGCGGGTATTGGGTTTGTAGGTTTCTTGGTTCATGTTTTGCTTCCAAAGAAAGAGTCCATCGTCACAAGGGGTCTCGGCGCTGGCGTTTGCGGCGGCTCGTGGCTTGCCGATCCCGTGCGATGTCTCGATGGCGCGGGCGAACTTGTATAGGCCGACGTCTACCGCGAGGCTTAATTCATGTGTTGCCACTCAAGTGATAGCCAGCCACACCCTGGCGCTGGTGATCATCTTCCCGGCAGGCTATCCAGAGGAGGCCTGAGAGGGAGAGAATGGGAACGGTCCCGGAAGACCGTCATGCTTGGTTGATTAAGGGATGGAGGCGCCCAGCTTGGCGAGGGCAGCCTTGAGTCCATTCAGTCCACCGACACGCTGGCCGTTGAGGAACACCTGGGGAAATTGGAGAGGAACCACTTCAGGCGCACGGCGCGTGAGCTCTTCTCTGTTGGCAGCACCCACTTTGTAGTGGGCGTCGCCTAGTCTGGCGTTGCACGGCTTTTCCACGTAGGGGACACCCAGGTCCTGGAGGAGTTCCTGGGCTTTGATGCAGAAGAAGCATGCAGGCTTGGTGTAGATTTCAACGGACTTGATATCCGCGAGCGTGAGGGTGGGCTTAGAGGGTTGGGTCATTGGTGTTCCTTGGTAGGGTTGGAGATCAAGAGTACTCGACGTCCTTCATCTTGGCATTGCCTCCGGCAGTCAGATAGAGGTGGGCCAGAGGAATGTCTGCCTGGTAAAAGATGTGTTCCCGGAGGTCTGGGAAGACGCACTTGATGGAAGGTATGCCAAGGGCATTGACGAGGCTCTGTGCTGCGCGCAGAGCACCGGAACGACCACCAGTGTAGGTCTCGCTGTGCATCAGGATATTACCGTTGGAAGAAACGAAACGGAGGTAGTACTGAGGGGTGGACTGAGCGATACCGTTAACGTACCGGGTACTATAAGTGGGAGAACGGTGGATTTCAATGCGGGCGGTGGCGGTGAACGAGAATTTGGTCGTGCTCATAGTTCAGGATTCCTCTGGATAAGGAAGGTTGCACGGAAGGAGAGCGTATCGGTTGGGAGGGTGCGCCCCAGGTGAACGTCTCGCCGGAAGTAACCAGCATTCACAATTTCTGGAGAGTTGACCGAAGCGTCGTCCACCACAGAGAGTTGTATTGGACTGGACTCTGTTGGAGGATTGGTACTGAAAGCGCCGAACAGCGCCGCCAACCACACCTGAACTTGAGAGACCACTCCGTCGTGCATCATGGTAGCCCATTGGGTGGACACACCAAAATCCTGGGCGGTCTGAGCCATGACAAACTCACCCTCCGCACCAGCGTCCAGTCCCGCAAAGTAGGTGAGGAAGTTCTGAACCGGGTCAGGGTGCACCGTTCCCTGAAACAGTTGGGTGAGGACATCCAACACTGGAGCTGGAAGGTCTTCCTTCACCGAAGGAAAGGGAGTTAGTCGGTTCTCGACCGGTATGTGAGGGTTGTCTACGTAGGTTCCGATCATACGGACTCCAAGTGGGAATTGAGGAAACGGGCAATAGTGTCCGCGTGACATCGCTTGGGGTGACAGAAGCACTGTAAGTTCACAGTTCCTGTCTCTTTGTGCAGACGCCACAATCGACGTAGCTCGCCCATTACGGAGGGATCGTCCTCTTCTACCTTGAGCTTGAACCAATCTTCATAGAGATCGCACACCGCGTTGCGACTATTCTCCCCACGCAACGGGTACGGATTTCCCAGAGGTGAAGGACGACCAACATATTCTCCAGGTGTCGGCTTAGCTACTACGTGGAAAGGCATGATTGTCACGTTCTGCATTGACCGTTGACTGGATGATATTCAATTGACGAGCGGCTTGCTCCAGCTTCAACTCCTCGTCAGAAGGGATCCTCTCAATACTCTCCAACATTTCAAGGAGCTTGGCCCGCAGCCAGAAGGCTTGGTGCATGGATAGCTGGCGGTGATTGTTGCGTTCGCCTGGAGTAAGGCGATCCTTCTCCTGGAACTGGATGGAGATAATATCCCGGTATGCGAATCCATCCTGTGCCTCGGGTGTATGCAGGGAGATATCTGTGCTACCACACCGGTCACCATAATCTTTGTGACGATAGCCAGTGCTGGTCCAGTTGCCAATGAGTTCACTGTTGGAAGGCATGATTGTTCTTTCTTTCGTGTTGACGTTTCCGTCGAGGCGGTTTTGGTGCGACCCAGTAGGGAGCTAGAAGGTACAGAATGACTGTAATAAAGAGATTGAGGAGTCCGTCCATACCAAAGGCAGAAGCCAGACAGAGCAACAGCAGTTCTGCGATCGAGATGACCAGAATCAGGTATCTGAATCCTCTTGGCTGCGGTAGCAGCATCGCTGCGTGGTATATTCCACACGCAATCGCCGAAGCAACACCGTTGCTAGAATACTGATACCGTATGCACACAGCCACGAGGGCAAGAACGATGGCAATGTTTCTACCGGACCAATTTGTCCGATCTGAGATCCACTGGGTGAACCTCAGCAAGAGGTAGTCAGCGTAGGATATCATGTAAGGACCTCTCCATGGGTAGAGGTATCTACGCAATCAAGACTCGACAAACGGGGTCCAGCCTTCTTGGAGACATCGTTGAACTGACGGATCTTTTCAGCCGAGTCCGGGTCACGGATCAGTTCATCGCAGAATTTGATGATATCATCAACGCGAGTTGACAGATTCAGTGCACCCTCTTCAACTGAAGGGTGCGGCCACTCTTGCTTGTACACCCGGACTGCGGAACCGTTTCGGGCGACCAGGCGGGCTGCCGATTGAATCGCGTGCGCGAGACTGTCGTCGCGCTGGACGACTTGGTCCATACCAGGAGTGAGTGCGATGACAGCGTAATGCTGTCTCTTGACGTGCTTACTGCCGTAGTTGGTGAGCGTTCCACCTTCTTCAACCGAATTGGTCTTTCTCTCGGCCGTAGCCTCCGCGTCCAAGACGATTTGGTTGTGCACCAACGCGAGGATCTTGCCGAAGGGCTTCGGTATGGAAGTGGCTACTACTGCAAGTGTGGGGGGATACTCTTCAGGCATCACTGCCACCAAGTCTTTACCCACACACTTCCATTGAACGCGACGATGTCGTTCCGGAATCTTCTCGTAGAGTTCTGCCAGAGCTTCTTTGAAAGCGGAGAGTGAGTTGTCGGTCATAATGAGATACTCAGTTGGAGATGATGCGTTCGGTGCACCTGGATGCGGCCACATACAGGCAACGAAAGGCTTCCGACTTAGTCGGGTTGACAAGAATGTCTTGCGTATCGCAGTAAACGTGTTGACACTGACTACCTTGGAAGGAATGAGAGGTAGCGGTGTAGGCAGACCGAGGTCGAATGAATCGACGCTTCGTATCCCAGAAGAACTCCCAGAGGGCCTGAGAGCGTCGCCGGTCCTTGGTAGCTTCTCTCGCTTGAGTTGCTACCATAGAAAGAACCTTGTTCAGTTTCTGTTGCGCTTCTTCCGTGCGTGCAACGGCAACGGAAGCCGCCTCGAATGACTCACCATGAAGATCCAGCACCGAAACAGGGATTTCCACTTCGAGGTTAGGTAGCAATTCACAGTGAGGAGTGAGTATAGATGTATACACATGGTCTACCACAACCTCTTCTGTGTTCTGACCAACCTCCTCCACACCAACACCCTTGCCGAACGGAATGAAGGCACCGGACAGCGTAAGTCGTTCTCCAATACCTATGTCCGCACCGTAACCGAGAGCTGACCTTATCACCTCCGTGTAGTGGTCGACAGTGCGATTACGCCAGGCAATTACCTTTGCGTTACCGTCCCGGAAAAGCTCCGCATTGTCCTTCATGTATCGGACAAACTTTTTCTGGGAAGAGGTATGAACGACCGTCGTCCCGTTGGCTATTTCAGGTATTGGGTTGAGATACTCTCGTTTCTTGGAAAATATCTGCTCCCGCAACGCGACGTGCAGGTCCACGATTGCGTCGTCTTTCACTCGTCGGATGTCAACGAGCGTGTGCTTCTGCTGTTCATCCTTAACGAGTTTCCATACCGGAGAAGACCGTTCTCCAACAGGAGGAAGCTGAGCCGGATCCCCGATGAAGAGGATGAAGATGTTCAGACTTTCTGCGATCTCCACCAGGAAGCGGAGGTACTCCCGGCTAATCATCGAGGATTCATCAATGACCAGGACAGTGCCGGTCGCTATGTAGGGAGGTTTGTCTGGGAGAGCAAACGTGATGTCGTCCTCGTCGTACACGGCTCGCACTCCGAGTCGAGAAGCCAGCGTTCTGGCCTGGAAGCCAAGATATCCGGACAGTACGGTAGTGGCCCGATGCGTTGGGGCACAGAACTCCATGGATATACGGCTACGGGTAGAGGAGTGCAGATCCTTCGTGAGGAAGGATTTACCGGTGCCGGCGTATCCGCGAAGGACAAAGAAGCGTCGGTTCTCCAACGTGGCCCAATCCCGATTTGCAATGAGGTCGAGCCAGGTTGATATCTTCGATCTTGCTTCCGACTGCGAAGCCGTCCATTCCACAGGAGTTGGCGGAGCAGGTTCTTGTACACCACCGTTTGTGGCTTCAAAGGAATCTGATTGAGAGGGCAGTGTTGGACCCGGAACATCTGACCCAACAACTGGAGTCGGTTGCGTCGTCTGTGTTGCTGCAATTGGTGTCAGCTCGAACGGAACCCCCAACCGCACCAACTCACGATTGAGAAATAGCAGTGACGTCTCAGGGTTGTCACTCAAAAGGAGTTGAAGCTGTGCCGCCACCATCTGAGGGGCTGTGAGAGTGCGGAAGGGTTTGAAGGCCATGTTACAAATCAAACAGCACGGTGCTTGGGTTCTTCGGTCGAAGCGGCATCTGGCGTATGAGCAGATACAACGAGAAGGGGCAACCAGGTGAAGGTTGCAATATCGATTATGACAAGCACGACTTTCATCACTTCCTCCGGTTCAAGAGCTGCTTCCGGCGATTCTGCTTGTGGCTGCTCCCTGTTCCGAGTTTTACCGTGACCGTTCCGCTGAGAGAACTGATAGAAGTGGTATTCCGCACCCGTGGGGAACCTTGACTCACCAGAAGCGGGGTGCCGGCACCCGAAGCTAGGGTAGATCCCGGGACAAGAGCCCGCACGTCAATACCTGCAGCGGCTGCGAGTCCAACAGCCATTGTCGCGAGAGATCGAACTTGTTTCATTCGGAAATCCTTTCAGGTTGTTATCCACCGATGAAGGTGTCCAGCGAACCGGACGCAATGGGGGAACTATCGGAGTCCAGGTCACCTACTCGATTTGCCGGTAGAGAATTGATGAAGACCGTCATCGAGCCAGCCACTTGGGGCATTGACGATGAGTCAATGTCAGTCTGACGAACGGCGGCCAGAGAGTTGATGAACACGTTGGGGGAGCCTGTAACCATAGGGCGTCCGGACAAGTCTGGATCTCCCAGGCGGGCGGCGGGCATTGTTGCCATTTGGCAATTCCTTTCGTCGAGTTGAGTTGGCGGGAGCAAAGTCTATGCGGTCACCATCAATGATTACGTGTTCGAAGTCCAGGAGCAGACCGTTGTCGTTCATGAACAATACGGTTTCGCCTCTGGAGTTCAGGAGGCGAAGTCCTCGCTCTTCTTGCACGAAACGCATGCCTCTGCTACCGGGATTCGCGTCGAGAATCTGGTTAAGAAGAGGGGCAGCCGGTCGGGTGTTAGCATTTCCAATGCGTGCTTCTAGGCGGCGCAAAAATCCGAATCGTTGGAGGAGAACGCACACCCCGAGGATAAGGAGCGTGACCGCGAGTGTGATCTTCACAAGCGACTCTCAGCGGTTAGTGGGGCGTCGATAGACACTGAGTCAGTCGAACTTGAGTAGTAACCGGGATCGTCGCACACCACACGGTACGAGCCCCATAGTCCTCCGGATCCACCTCCGCCCTCGAGAGCTCCTGTAGGGCGGAGTCTGTACCCCAAAACATTGGAGAAGAAGGGTGGCAACCTTCCCAGAGGTGAGCCACTTATGAACTCCTGAAGCCGTACCAAAGCATTATGGGTCAGGATGTCCATCCTCTCATCGAACTTCATCCAACCGACCCCTGCCTCGGCCGCACGAAGAAGCAAGGCAGATCGAAGAGGTTCGTCACTGTCGCGGACCGAATCCTCGGTCAACGGAGCTTCCTCATATGTGGAAGCGAGATCGTGGAAGTTAGGTGAAGCGCTGATCTTCTTCCAAGGCGAGTCCGCAACCGACAGGTAAAGATCGCCGTCATAACAGAGGGTATGCAACTTGATTGCCTCTGCAGAGACGGTCGCGTTGTCGCGATTAGTAAAGGTGACTGGATTGCCCAATAGGACACCCGTGAATTCTCCAGTGAATGAAGGCATGATGCTGTCCTTTCAAAAAGTACGAATTGTTGATCTTCCTGGAGTGACCGGTTTGAGGTCATTCACATTATTCGTGGGAGGATGCACCCATCGCACATCCAGGTAGTCCACCCTGAAGACGTTCTTCCTGGAAGAGTTGCTCCAAACAAACTTTCCTTCCAAACGAATCACCACAGGTGGCTTGGTGTCCTTGGAAGGGAGAATTAGTCGCCATCTACCTGAAGGTCGGATGAAGCCTTTCAGAGAAAAGAGCACGCTTATGGAAGCGTTTGTAGCTAGCATGACTCGGTCAGGGGAGATCTTGAATAGATGACCATGCACTCCAGCTTCGGATAGATTCTTGGCTATGTGTCCGTACAGCTCCCGTTGGTCAGCTAGAGCTTTCTGAACGTACTCGTTGTAAGAAACCATGCCATGCTCCTAGGAAGTCAGTTTCCGTATCTACGACTTGCCACGAACCACGAGAAGAAGGCACCATACATAGAAGAAAGTACGATGAGGCCAGCTATCAACCACTTCTTGAGAGAGTAAACATCACGAGGTTCGCACACTGCAACCTTGTCCTGACTAGAGTCAGGCACAATCAAGGTGCAAGTGAGCTCGCGACCCTGAACTACGTAGGTCATTTCCACGGCATGAACGACGAAAGTGCTTTCCTCGATTACCATGTCATAGGATTGCGTGTGCGGCTGTTGGAGCACCCGAAGCCAGAGAGCTGCGCCAATTGTCAAGATGACAGTCAACAGAAACAGGGCAAAGAACCTTCGCCTTCTCTTGCGACGGTCCAACGTGAAGATGGGGCGGACGATGTTCCTATCCATGAGAAGTTCCTTCCTCGAAAGATTCAGACCAGACCGAGAGACTTGAACGAAAGGCAGATGCGATTCGAGAAGAAGGATTTGCCTTCAGGGACCAAGATGTACACAGCCAGGTCCAACGCAGGTTTCCAGAACTTGCGAACGATGGTCCCGGTATTCTTGGACACCGAGACGCTGACCATACGGATCTTGTAAGAATGACCACGTTTCGGCGTGATGCTCAGCCAACGATTGGGGTAACGACCCCTCACCAAGTTGGCAGCTTCACGTGCTTCGTCGCGCGTGTAATCACAGTGGTAGCAAAGCAACCGGATGAGGTGGGCTTTGGAAAAGACCACACGCGAAGCGCCCGGAAAGCGCAGGTAGATCAAAGTTGACATGGGAGGCCCTTTCAAGATTGAATGAGAACGCAGTAACCACGAGGAGCCTGGAAGTGAGACTTCCTTAACCTCATCTCATATAGAGTAGAGTGCTTCTCTGAGTTGAACGCCTTGCCGGTGACGACGCCTGAGACGAGTGGCTTCTCCTTGCCTGTCATAGTGTGTGTACTGAACCATTGCCGATCCTCGGCGGAAGCTCTGAACGAAATCTCCACTGATTTCCGCATGAAGGAGAGTGTCCGAGCGTGGAGATCTTCCAAGCTGTGAGCATAGAAGACGAAGTCACCTCCCTGGCAAAAGATGAAGGTGTAAGGAGTGCGAGTGGTCTGGAGACGTTTCACACGGACGAGCGAAGTTAAGAACTTCCCTCGCTCGTCATAGTGAACTGTTCCATAGTGGACAGTACGATGCGCAGCTGGGTCAGTGCGCAAGCATTCCGTTGCTTGTAAGAAGGTTGAGATGGTGAGCATTACCGGGGCTTGAGACGATGATAGAGAATGCGTTCGTCGATTCCGCGCGGAGGCGAGGCCTTCCAGAACCGAGTTGTCGCTGCGATGTACGCCAGGTAGGCCGAGGGTTGCGGTGGAGTCGGAAGGACCGATCGAAAACCTTCACCCGGAACCACCGCAACCCAGAGGTCACCTACGCGCACGATATCAAAATCGGTTGCCCCGAGACACCGAACTTCGACGTATCCTTTGCTAGGGTGGCCAGAAAACTGAATGCGGTGTGAGCGCGGAACATGACGAGAGGGTGGAATCAGTCTCATATCAGGCTCCTTACTTGGAATCGAGTGGACGGTATGCCTCAGGATCCTTTTCCTGCGGCGTAAGAGAGTCTAGACTCTTCAATGTTTTACGACAGGAGAAATCCCTGGCACACGCCTCGACAAAGTCCGCATCGACTTCGGCTTTGAGCCAGGAACGATCTGGCGATTTCACCAAGAAATAGATGCCGATCGCAACGGCACAGAGCACCCAGAACGTGGGGTTGAACGCGGTAAGGGAGAATATGTGCCATAGCATGAAGCCGAAGATGGCCAGGATGGTAGCCACAACGATGAGAGACAGCAGAATGGCAACCCCACCTCCGATTGCCATCGCCCAAAGGTTGCCAGAACTGGTTATCCAGTCCCAGATGGATGAAAAGAAAGCGATCAAGGTTTCCATGACAGTTTCCTAAAGAGGAGACTTTCGGAGAGTGTCCGAAAGGAGGGACGAGGGGTTCATACCGAGGGCTCGGCAGTAGATGACGAACTCGTAGATGTCCAACCTACGATCTCCAACCTCCACTTTGCCAACGTAACTCTGGGGTCGACCCAACTTGATTGCCAGAGCTTTCTGGGAAAGCCCAAGTGCCAGCCGCTGCTCTTTCAGAAAGGAGAGGAGAGCCGGGTAGAATTTCGAATCGTTCATGCGCTGAACGGCCGTGGTGCGGGACGTCCCCGACGTGTAGTTATGAGAAATCATTCATCGAATATATTCACAGCGCCACTTGGCGGGGTCGTCCTATTGCGTCTCTCCAGGCTTCCACCACTTGACGACGCACTTTCTCGACTTCAGACTCGAGATAGTCCCGTGTAGAGTAACCAACGGTTACCACCGAACCTCGCAGGTGTAAATTGAATCGATACCTTTCTTCCAAATGAAGGACAGGGCCGACTGCATCCATGTAATGGATATCGATCGTGTTACCGGCGACGGTAAGCCACCGTCGGTCCGTGACATGTACGTTGAGTTCGCTCATGGGGTTCTCCTCAGACAACAGGGTTCCAGACGATGTACGGGATACCGAGATAGAGTTGGCCACGCGGGTAACGGATGCCTTCTACCTCGGTCCAACCGTCCCTGTCACACTTGGGAGCAACTTCCCACCTTCGATCGTCGGCGTATATCGTGGGGTTGTAGTCTGATTCTATCTTACGAGCCCACTCCAGCACCGCTGTGACGACTTGTGGAACGACGTCATGCGGAAGGGTTCCCTCCGAGAGTTCGAGACGCATCTCGTTGCGTTGAGTCTCAACCTTGTATACCCCGACAACGTTGAGTCCGATATACCAGAGAAGGTTGGCTTCGTCACCCTCCGCCTTCTTATCACGATGGAAGCCATACCGTTCGTTGTTGAATCGACGATCGTTCAGCGCAATCGTGATGAACGCAGTGTTTGGATGGAGGACCACAAGGATCCGCTGAGATGCGAGTTGGGAAACCGCTGACGGGATGTTGACGGAAGATGCGGCAGAAGTGTTCATGGTGAGTGCTTTCAGTGAGGATTGGTCAAGGAACAACATGGAAGGCGATGCCGTTCTCGAAGAGAACCTTTATCAGTTGATGGTTCTCTTCCGGATATCGAAAGAAGTTGAAGTCTCGACTGAGGGAGATCCCCCCGTCAAAGACATCGACATCAAAGATGTAGACCTGCTTGTCGACCCCAAGAAAGTCTACCCGGGCAGTGGTTTCCAACCAACCCTCATTCTCCTCGAGATCCTTTTCGGGTTCATGGTAGATAGTGGAAATCTCCACCTTGACATTAGGATGATGGATGAACTCGGCGAGTTTGATGTTGAGACGAGCGCCCATGGAAATTCCTTTCAGCGGAGATTGAGTTGGCTGGTATTGGATTGGAGGGTGTATACCAGATCGCCCTTGCGACCTTCGTACTTGGACACCCCAAGACGAAGGGTTGGGAACGGATACTGGAGGATGAATTGGATCGGAGTAAAGGGGCCGCAGGCGTAGTACGAACCCGTGAGAAGAGCACCTTGATTCATAATGTCACCCCAGTCGAACGTGGAAACCTTCGGCAATCTTCTTGCCGTTGAATTGACGGAAGCTGTCCGGCGCCACGACAACGGTCACCTTACCGCGAGAGGTGACCGCGAACATCCAGAACTCCCTGGCTACATACCGGAGGAGGTTGCCAGGGGGAAGGCCCTCCATGCAGGTGCTAGCACTGACGACTGCCAGATTGCCTGTGTAATCGACGCTGAACTCCTCCAACGTGTCTCGGTACTCCGGGTTCTTGTCCAAGCGCGATTCCATGAAGCGACGGATGCGTTGGAGTTGGGTGTTTTGTGAGAGTGACATAAAGTTTCCTAGAGATTGGAATCAACCCCGAGAGAGGCGGAGATCGTGGTACACGACGTGACGGATGTACCAAGACGGATTGAAGTTCTTCGGTACCTTGGAGGTGACAATATCAAGGTCACCGATCTCTATCGCGTGGTCAAGAAGATTGAGCCACTCGATAGCCCGATATCGTCGTTCTCCGTAGAGACCACTCTGGCTAGGGATCGTCTTGCGGATTAGACGATCAAGCTCAGAGTGGAGCTCTAGCAAGCTATCCTCGGTGGAGCGCGCTATAGAAGGGATAAAGGTAGTCAAGGATATCTCCTACGAAAGAAACAGGTTCACCCTGCCGAAGCAGGGTGGAGTTTGGAAGGTCAGCTCCAGTAGATCTTGGAGGCTTTCTTGAAGGCTTTCTCCGGCGTCTTGGCCGAGAGAATCCCGAAATTGGTGAACACGAACCATTTGTCCGAGCCGGGAACCTGCCGGATGCTGAGAGGGACGAGATCCTTGCAGCGGATCGAGTAAGAACCGCTCGGATTCTGGGTGAACTTGATCTTGCCGATTTTGGTTTCGACGACGATGCGGGTGGGCTTGATAGCGCGGGCCATGGTGAACTCCTGGAAGGAAGGATGTTTACGGAGGGGAAGAATGGTCCCCTCCTAGGTTTATTATAACCCCGTTTAGGGTTCACAGTTTGAAAACTCCGTTTCCGTCATAGTTATTGAGTTTGCACCTGGCGTCACGAATGATGTGAATGAGCTCCAGGAAATCTATGGGAAGTGCAATCATGAAACGACACATTGAAACCACCACTATCAACTATCTGGATGCGTATCCGGGTGTTGGCAAAACCACCATCGCCATAGATCTCATGATAAAGGCCAAAGACAAGGTCTGTGTGTACGTGGCCCCAAGACACATCTTGCTGAAGGAAGTGGAAAAACGTCTGAGAGCTCGCGTAGAGTACCTTTACCAAAAAGGTCTGATGCCACCAGAGGAGTACGACAGATTCGTCTCGGTCAACCATAAGAGACGGCGCGGACTGTACCAGATGGATGAGGCGGAAGCAAAGAAGGCATCTACGACGGTAGGAACGCTGCTCCAACGTAGAGTGGATGCAGCCAATCCCGGCGAGTTGGTTTTCTGCACCCACGAAAATTTCGTGCGGAACGGCCTCTTCCAACGCGATCTCTCCGACATCTTTGTGGTGTTTGATGAAGCACGTAAGATGGTCATGGAGCGGAAGGATCAGCGCATAACCTTCAGCAAGGATCAGAAGGAAGCTCTTTTCAATTCCTTGGAAGCCTACAGGTCACCCGTGTACTACACAAACAAAGAAGGTGAGCGCAAGTACAGCGGTTTCAGCCGATACCAGGCACCGGAAGAAGACGTCTTCAAGATCTTCAAGAAGGCTACCGCCATCATGCACGGTGCGGGCGACGGCGTCATGGATACTAGTCCTAGCTCGGCCTTCCAAGCTCTGGTGGACGACATTTGCAACCCCAAGCTGGACGTCTACTTGAAGATCCCCCTCGAACTTGGGCAGCTTATCAAGGAAGGTCCTGACTTCGAGAGTCTGGTGAAAGGCAAGGGGGAGGTGGATTCGGTGTTCCAGATCATCTCTCCTGCCAAGCTCTTCATGGGATACAAGAAGGTGCTGGTGATGTCAGCCTACTTTCGTCAGTCGCAGATGTTCCACCTTCTCAGCAACTACGAGAACATCCACCCCGAAAGCAACCAACGTTTTGTGTTGGAACCACTCCCCCTGACCGAGAAGCAGATAAAGAGGATACAGGAGCAGAAGAAACTCATCGAGTCACGTTTCAGGCAAGTGCGCATCTTCCCACTTCTCACGAAGGAACAGAAGGTGAGCATGACGAACCTGGATATGTCTTGCTTGGTACCTCGCGAGAAGCTTCCAGAATTCTACGCGGAGTTGGAGAAGAAGGGAGTGCAACGCAACCAGGTCGGAGCCATACTGACTGGTCGCAACCCGAAAGGTGGAAGAGGTTCGGTGCAGAAGCACAAGATGATCCGGAGAATCGCCCTCTTAACGAAAGGAGATCGTCTTCCGAAAGACGATCCAGACTACATCAGCTTCGAGAGACACGGGTATGGCAACCCTGTTGTTGGGTACATCCGGATGGCGCAGCACGTAGTATTCAGTCTCACCAAGGTAAAGTACGCCGTGGAGAAGAGAATTGCGTTAGGAGGTCGCCCGCTTATCTCCATGAACAGGAAACACTTGGAAGAGATGAACCGAGAGCCCAACGAGTTTGGAGATGTTCAACTCCCAACCATGCGGAGCTGCATAAATGAGCCAGACGCACTGGAACTCCAAGCAGAGCTAGACAAACGTTTGCCCTACGAGGATCGCATTTACGGTGATACCGGTCATCACTTTCGTGTAAGATTCGACTTGTTGTTCCCAGATCCTATGGGACTCAATGTGTACCGAGAGCGGAACTGTATTGCCTACTTGTCAGCTCGCAATCCATCGCCCGACGTCGCGATGCTGTTCAAGGCATTGACGCCCGAGTATGATGCTGACGACGACTATGCAGGCGACAGCGCAGTTCAGGCTGCAACGCGTCTCTCCGTGCGTGATCAACGTGTGGGCGAGCGCGTGTACATCATTGTTCCTGACCTCGGGTTGGCTCGGATCATCAAGCGGAAGCTTCGTCCCTACAAGAACGGTGAGGTTGATCCGGATGGAGAGGGCGCCAAGATCATTCTCAAGTATGCCAAGAAGCTGGACTACGTCGATGTACTGACAGATCTGAAAGAGACCGGATACGAGGCGGCGGGTGAGGTTCGTAGGAACGGGTACGCGGAGGAGATCAAGAGGTGGCCGCGCGACGTGCTTGCTGCCCATCGAAAGCTCGCGAATCCGGAGGAGGCGGAAACGTGGAAGTGGGTATTGAGAAGTAAGATATCCTCACTACCAAAGGCCGAACTCGCTATGCGCAAGACGAAAGCCTTCGAGGTGTTCGTGGAAGGAGCTAAGAGGGCCATTCATGCGGACCTGAGTCTCAAGTACTTGAACAGAGTTCTCCAGTCTCGGACGAGCAAGGACGCGGTAGCACGCTACGCGGAAAAGCGACGCGAAGCAATGGAGTGGTTAGATCATAACCTGAGCCTCGCCGAAAAGCGAGCTCTCAAGGAAAAACTCGCAAAAAGCGTCCACTAACAGCAGAGTACCCGCAGGGTCACCGAAAACCGCAGTTTTAGGGGACCCTGGCAGGGCTTTTGGAAAACACTCTGGTTTTGGAGAGTTCTTCCAAAATCCGTGGACACTGCATGTGCTAGCTAGTTCCCCCTACCTTATTCCCCTTATAAGCTATAGGGTACTAAGGTAGGGGGAACGAAAATTTCCAAAAACTACAGTATTTTCAAATACTCCAAAACTCTCCAAAAACTGGAGTAGCGTAGGAACGAGCGAAGCGAGGTCCGGAGCCGGTTAAATCCGTCCAAGTCCGATCCTGTCCAAGACGAGCGGTAGCGAGTTTTGGCAGGGAGGCTTGGCGGCTCCGGTGAAGGAGGTGAGCGTTAGCGAACCTCCTTTATCACCTAGACACCTATCAACCCAGTTCGTTTCTATCATCAAAGGATGCTTCACTTCGTTCAGCATCCGTTAGCGACGCTTGCTTTCGCAATCGTTGTTTATTTCTTTTTAAGAATCCTCCTCCTTCCGCTACGCTTCAGTCGGGGATCCTGAAACAGAACTCCGTCACCTGCTACCTGGAAGCTACGCTCTCTTCCTCCTGCAGCACCTACGATTTGGGACAGCCTGGCCTTCCGGCCTCTAAGTCCAAAAACTCATCCAAAAACTCTCCTATACCTCCGGTAAAACGGGGGTTTAGGGGAGCTGCTGGGGAGTTGGCCTAGAGCTCCAAAAACCCTCCAAAACCAGGAGGTAATTCGTCATTTTGCTCACCCTCCGTTTTCCTCTCAAAACTGTGAATAATCCGCATGAGCTCTCACCTCAAACGACTTCTCCGTTCTTCTCTGGTTCCTCCAGTTGGATATCTCATGATAGGTCATGGCGAAGAGCTGTCTCTAGTGCGAGACGTGGCAGAGATAGGTACTGGAGTTGAATCGCAAGGAAGAAGAACTCCAACGACTCTCTACCTAGTCGAGGAGCTCCTGGAGAAAGCACCCTGGTCTCTTCCGTTCCAGTCCTTTTCTGGGCTCTACCTGGAGTGGGTTCCAGGCAGCCTACCTACTCCCGCGGTATTCGTTGAGAACATCGTTTCCAAGCGTATATACGGTCGCTGGTACGGATACGACTCCATGTACGAACCAGACATCCAGCGCATGGATCCTCGCGCTGACTTCATTCCTCTTTTCAAAGGCTTCGACTTCCCATGCCGACCCAGTCAGATTTCCCACCACCTATGAAGGTGGACCATCCTCGAATCCAGAGGAAGGTTGTTCTGTTGAACCACCATCGGCGTAAGCTCCATCTGGACAAGGACCTGATCGCTTCTTCCGTGGAGGACCTATCCAAGCGGTACGACCGCGGTTCGCTCTTCCAGGATTTGCAAACCGGAGTTCGCAAAGTGTTCAACGCCAGCATCTTCTGCACCGGATGCTGGTCCTTCGCAGAGGAGCAGAAATGAACAAGGAAGAAATGAGTTCCGACTCGGATCCTAATCTGTATGTGCAGCAGATCCTCCAGAAGTGGATGCAAGACCACGCGATTGATTTCATCAAGAATCCAAGTGATGAAGCTCTTCGTTGCCTGAACAACCTACTATCGGAAATTGAGGTGGAAGTGCCTCTTCGGTCTCCAGGTTGTAAGTGCTGTGTCAACATACTCCCGCCTACCAAGGACTCTCCGACGGATATGAATCACATGGTCCTTGCTACTGTCGAGGTAATCAGCCAAAAGCAGACGCGTCTGCATCGACTCTACGTGGGCATCATGTCTGAGGTTTATCTGACACCCGAGATTCTCTTCGAAGGAAACGTTTCCTTCGACTACTCCTCCTTCAACAGAATGGAAGCCAAATCATGACTATGTCTAACCACGGCCTCAGCAAGGCAATCGAAGAAATGGGTGAAGCCCTTCAGGTGTTCGGCAAGAAGCTTGCTTGCATGGATACGAACGAACACTGGGATGGCGGTAAGCTCCTAAACGTTCGCATGCAAGAAGAGATCGCCGACGTCAAGGCCATTTTTGAGTTTCTCTGTGTGGACAAGCGAGACCACTTCCACTTGGATCCGAACGTGATCTACGCTCGTACTCATAAGAAGCTGAAGCTGTTCCGGGAATGGGAAGCGCGGGTTGACAAACCTGACGTGGTAGCCAACCAGAGATCTGCTCTGCCTCTCTACCCGCACTACCTCTGGACGGAACAACTCGCGGCGGAGTTCGATCTTCAGACCGAGACAATATTCCCGATTGGTTGGTATCCAGTCGGGACCGGACCGTTGGCAAATTCATTGAAGACTTTGCACAACCGATACCATTCTGGGGAACTCGTGGAGGATTCCGGCAAGCAGACCGTGGATACTGGTCGTGTCATTGCCTCCGTGCGTTGGGAAATGCAAGTGCGTTCGAACGCAACAGATTTGCTCGTCCGTCACTTGAACGCGAACTTCAAGTCCATCTCGGCCAGTGAGATGTCCAACCGAATCTCGAATACGTTACACACGCAGTTCTATTCGATGGCACGTGGCAATACTTACACCGTAAAGTCGGGGTCACCGTACGGAGGCCTCGTCCTCGATGAACTGAATCTGTTTCAGATCGGCACCGGACCATTCGATGCAGCCACTCCGTATACACTGGCCGAACAACTCGCCGTAGGCAGTAGCAAACTGCTCCAATGGTGGGATGCGAAATTCGTACGTGACTCTCTGCGCAATCCCAAACCTCCCCTGTCTGTTTTCTTCGACGGCTTCATGTATCTGAAGGACTATCCCTGACGCCACTGCGAAATGCGAAAACTTCGTTAAAAAGCGAGTTTTCGCACGAAACCCTCGGGCTGAGGTATAATAACCTCAAGGGGTGGTTCGCCGTCGCCGCCCCGCTAACCTCCAAAACTTTGACGTGCTCTTAAGGGTTTGCCATGAACGCTATTCCTCTCGTCCGTGACGCCTCTTCCAGCGTGAATTGCTTTGCGGTTCATCGCACTGAATCTCACATCTCTGTCCGCTGCTCTCGTCAGATGGCAGCTGCTCTCCGTCTCAAGACCGAGGGTCGTGCTCCTGGTTTTGCCGGCGTTCAACTGACGGAAGTCGGGAACAGCTGGTTCCGTCTGTCGCCGCGTGATACCTTCCACACCAATCCGGAAGTGGAAGTCGACAAGGCGACCTCGCAACTGTTCTTGGAGTTCGCTCTCCTGGAACTGGAACGCTATCTTTCCACTCTCGACACCGAGGTCTCTTCCGTGAAGGTGAAGAAGGAGTCCCCTCTCAAGGAAGTTCGCGCTCTCTCCGTTCAAGGTCGGCTTTCCTCGCGTCCGGTCAAGCCTCGTGTCTCGGATGCCAAGCTCGCGGCGCTCGTGGCCTTCGCCAAGAGCAAGAAGTCCTGAAAGGAAACATCATGTTTCGCATTCTCAAGAACACGGTCTTCTCTGTTGCTCATTGGGCGACACAGAGTTTCATCTATACACACCAATATCATTGGCTCGCAGTCCTTGCAGCGGTCCTGTTCTCTCCGGTCACGCTGGCCCTCGCCCTCGCATGGATGTGCGTTTTGGCTTCCCCGTTTGTGATTGGTGCCTACGCCGCCTGGCTCGTGTTCTGGGCAATCGAGGGATTCTGGTTGGCGTCTGCCTCGGCGGTTGTTGCCTTCCTCGTAGTAGGTGAAATCCTTCAACGAACAATCGAATACGTTTCTATCAAGGTAGGACGCGCTGGTCGGGAATGGGCCAATTCCCATCCATACAAGAGCTGGAACCCGCCATACGGCACTCCGTATGCGCCTCCGATGTATGACCTGGACTAAAGGAATCTTGTTGGAGGCTTACGGGCCTCTTCCAAAAGGATCGGTGGTAGTGTTCCGCCGTTCCTCTATGAACCTCGCGGCTGGTCCCTGTTGGTGGATCCGGCCGCAGGGTATTCGGCACTTCTACATGATAGCCGAATCCTACGGAGGTGAAGATCTCCGGTTCCTCGTGCGTGGTATACGAGCTCAAGGCAAGCTCGTAACTTCGCCTCCTGAAGTAACCGCTCGTCTCAACAACGAGCTCCGACAATTCGGGCGCAACCTCCATCCGCTGGCGCGCCCCCAACCTAGGAGAATCTCTCATGTCCATTCTGGAATCTCACGCAAAGCAATCCCCTGATCTGCGGCCGGTGCCGGACTTTCCGCTCTTCTGGCGGATCGTCTTCACTCAGAAACTGTTCGTGATTCAGATCACCAACAATTTTGGCGGTCCACGTTTGGCGTGGATCACGGTTTCCACTGGGGAAGAGGTGGAGTACCGCATTCCCGAGAACTACCTAACTGCGTTGCAGCTGGGTTCGCCCTCTATGTTCATTCAGCGTGAAGTGGTGGAGCGACGTGCCGTCCCTGCAACCTTCAGCTCGTATGGAGCTGCGCGAGAACACGCGCTGACAACCATGAACCTCCCGCCGAAACAAGAATGGCATCCGAATGCCATTCCAGCGGGTCTCTCTTGGTGGCGTCGGCTGCTTCGTCTCCATCCCAAGAACTGAGGGGCCACCTTCCCAATTTAACGAGGTTCGCAGAATCCTCCCAAAACTGTGAATGCATCGCTCAATTCAACCCAAGGAAAACCATGGCAACTCTGAACAAAGCCAAGAAGTCGTCTGCCCCCGCAGCTCCTGCCAAGAAGATCGCACCGGCCAAAAAGGCTTCGGCGACGAAGGCCGCTCCGGCTCGAAAGAAGGCAACCTCTGCTCGACCGCCGAAACCTACCTGGCAAGCACCGGCGGATTTCAAGCCTGCCTTCTTCCGGTTCGGCTTCTCCACGGACAGCCAGGCTCTCATCGTCCCGGAATCGGCCAACGGTGAGCGTATCCGCGGTCGCTGGGACAACGAGGAAGCCAAGCGCTACAATCTCCGTGAGTACGACGTGAACTCGCTCATGGGTTTCATCGCGCGCATGTCGGCTGCGATCTGGGCTCCCAATGTGATTCGGCGGATCACGCCCGATGCGACTTGGGAAATCATCGTTCGCGTGAACAAACGCAGCGCGGACGGTTCCCTGGCTGTTCGTGTCATTGGTGTCCGTATCAAGAAGGAGGGCAAGAAAGCTCGCTGGATCGAGGACAAGACCGACGCCGACCTCCGCAAGATCCGCCGGGCCGCTCGCTGGCTTCCGGCCGCGTTCACTGATGTTCAACTGCCGCCGAGCCGGCGTTCCAAGAAATCCGAGGAGGCTGACGAAGAATAACCAACCCTTCTGCCACGAAAACTGTGAATGAATTTCAGCATCCACTCGCATGGGGCGGGTGGAATCGCTATCCCCATAACCTTTCTCGAGAATCTTTATGAGCAAGTATCTGGTTACCCTGTCCGCCGCCAACGCCGTTCGCGTCTTCTCCGACAAGCCGTCCAAGGTGGACGAGGAAATGCGTTCCTTCGACGGTGAACTGGTCCACAAGTCGCAGATTGCCTATGCCGCCACCGACGGTACCCATCTGGTCACCGGCGCTGCTGTCTTCACCCTCACGGCCACCAAGGTGATCACGAAGGGCGAAGTCGTCAATCTGGTCCTGGAGGACGGCACAAAGGCCACCTACAACCTGAAGGCACTCGGCCTGGCCATCAACATCACGGAAGACTCCGGCGAGGACGTCGAAGTCGAGGAAGAGGAGGAAGAGGATACCCTTCCCGCCAAGAAGGGTCCGGCTGCCAAGGGCAAGGGCAAACCCGCCGCGAAGACCGCCAAGGGCAAGGCCGTCGAGGAGGACGAGGACGAGGAGGAAGAGGAAGAGGAAGAAGAGGACGACATCCCCGTCCGAGGCAAGGCCAAAACTCCCGTGAAGGGGAAGCGCGGCGGCAAGCCTGTGGATGAGGAAGAGGAAGAAGAGGAGGAGGAAGAGGAAGAGGAGGACGAGGACGAAGAAGAGGAAGAGGAAGAGGGGGACGAAGAAGAAGAGGAGGACGAAGAAGAAGAGGAGGACGAGGACGAAGAAGAGGAGGAGGAAGAGGAGGACGACATCCCCGTCCGAGGCAAGGGCAAGGCTGCTCCCGCGAAGAAGGGCGCCCCGGCGAAGGCCGCCAAGGGCAAGGCCGCTCCCGCCAAGAAGGGCAAGAAGGCTGCCGAGGACGAGGACGACGAATTCGACTGGCAGTAAACCAGGTAGGTCCTAGCAGGTGAGGGTTCGCCCTCACCTTTCATCCAACGAACATATACCTCACCATGAGCAATGACAAGACCCTCGGCAGTCTCCACCATGCTATGACAACAGCGTTGGCGGCCTCGGATATGGCGACAAAGCCTGATCCGGCGGAAAGCGCACCATCTGCCTCCGTTGCTAAACCCGTTCCTGTGAAGGCGTCGGCAACGGCGACAAAGCAGGTCGTCACGAAGGCCACTTCCAAACCTTCGGCTACCCCTCCTGCGAAGGCAGTAGTCGTCAAGAAGCCGGCCACTCCGGCGAAGCCATCCGACGCTCTCGACGTTGGACAAGTGATTCAGCAGGCGGCTGTCGGAGGAAGAGAGACCGCGAAGGTTGTCGCTGACTTCGCTGACCTCCCTCGCCATATCCTGGTTGGCCCGGATACGAATCAGGGCGCCACTGTCGCCAATCCCGTACCGAGGAAGGTTACGCTGGAGGTTTGGGGAAGTGGGTGTCTCACCTGCCGGGCGCTCGTTTCCAACGATCCTGATCTGGAGCCGATGGAGGAACTGCCCATCTGTCACTTTTCGCGCGGTCAGACGGGTTGCCCTGCCGAAAGTGTCTCGATCAACATCGTTGGTCCACGCCGTCGAGTCGCACAGCAACTTCGTCAGGCAAAGGAACGTGGGGATGTCGCTCGCCTCACTCGCCTCATGGCGAAGCTGTCGGAATCCGACAGCTCGTTCCAGCACGACGTCCTGGTGGACGCCGGCTTCATCGACGACACCAAGGCTTCTGCCTGAATGCGACAAGCCCTGACGGATGTATGAGATCCCTCAGGGCTTCTTTATTTTCTTAGGAGCTTCCGTGGCCACCGATACCCGACCTGTCCTCCACCTTGTTCATTTTCGTGACAACCTTTACCCCGTCCGTGACGAAGACCGGACTCTGCTCCTGGAGCGGAACGTTACCATCTCCAGAATTCCTGATTCGATCCTTCCGACGTTGGAGTCTACCGTTTTGAAAAGGTGCCGTGTTGTACAGCATCCGTTTTCGGAAGTATACAAGTCGATGACTTCTCACTTCGTTCAGGTGAGACTCGCGCAAATTGCCGGAAGCCGCCACAAGTTGGAATCCAACAAGGTGTCTCTCTCCGCTCCGTATTCGGAACTCGATCAACTCAACGAGTGCATTGTCGAATTCCAGTTTGTCATGGGTCGCTACGGGGTGAAAGCTGTTCGCGAGAAGGAACGGGTCACTGATGATTCGGAGGGAAAGCCCCTTCGCGTGGCAGTCCTTCTCGTGTGTAGGGCGGACGAAGACCTTGACCCCTCTCGGTTCTGGAAGGCTCCTGTATTGCCTGAGGTTCAAGACTTCCGGCTCAAGCTGTCGAACTGTGCCTCCTTGGTGTTTTCGTCCAGACCCTCTGTTGCCCATCCAGGTCGAAGGACCTTCGGAGTGGCTTTCGAAGACCATCTCGCTGGCGAGTGGGTTCAAGCCTTCCGTCGTGAGTTCAACATTGCGTCTCTGGACGAAGGTGAGCTTCACGCCGCCATCGCATTTCTCGCCAGCCTTGTGAACGCCCGTAAGGAGTACAAGCCGCCGGTGGCCGAGCTCACGCGGAGGGACTGAGGCATGTCTTCAATCCACGATCACGCGGATACGATCTTTCTCTTCCCTCGAAATCCTCCCCTTGGTAAAGTCCAGTTGACTATCCTCAAGAGGAGGTCCCAACAACCCGACTACCCATTCTACTATGACCCAGACGTACGATTCATCGAGTATCAAGAATCTCCAATTCCCGGAGTCCGTTCGGACGAAGCCGGGAATGTACATCGGTCCGACTGATTCTTCTGGTGTCCTGACGATCACCCGTGAGCTACTGGACAACTCCGTGGACGAAGCTCTGGAGGGTCGTTGCTCCGTGTGCGGGGTTCACTTGATGGAGGGTGGCGAGATCTGGGCTTACGACGATGGTTCCGGGATTCCCTCCGGTACAACCGAAGTTACGAATCCGGCTGATCACAAGGTCACAAAGGTTCCAACTCTTCGGGCTGTTTATGGTGTTCTCCACACTTCAGGTAAGTTCAATGATGCTGCCTACCAAGCTTCGCGTGGAACCCATGGCGTCGGGGCTAAATCGACCAACGCCCTCTCCACCGAATTTGAGGTGTGGACTCTCAACAAGGGAAAGTGGTGGCACATCCTGTTCCACAAGGGAAAGGTCAAGACCGACGTGGAAGTGGTCAAGGCGCCTCCGAAGAATCCGGCTACGGGAAAACCACCCGCGAAGGGAACCCTCGTTCGGTTCATTCCGGACAAGTCCATCTTCAGCTCGACGCGCATGCCGCGTCTCGAACTCTTCGAGTGGGCAAAGCTGTCGGCTTACCTGACTCCGGGTCTCACGGTTCGCCTAAGCTACACAGCCAAGGGTGAAGTGAAGCGCAAGTCGTTCAACTTCCCAGATGGTGTCACTCAGTACCTGGCGGATAGGCTGGACCAACTCTCCAAGGAATCCGAGTTCGGCGTCTTGGAAGGTCCGGCTTTCGTGGCCGCGCCGAATGCTTTGTATGATTGCGCCATCCGGTTCACGTCGTACGATGGGTTCGGTATGTTGGCTTACACCAACGGACTGGTGAACGCGGACGGAGGCAATCACATGACATCCATGCTGAACGCCCTGAAGGAAGCACTTCAGCCATACGTCGGCAAGAAACAGGAGTTCACCCTCCACGAACTCAAGGACGGTCTGGTTGGTCTCATCAACGCGAAGCTTTCTTCTCCAAAGTTCAGCTCGCAAACGAAGGACAAGCTGGTCGACGAGCGCGCCCTGGCACCGGTCAAGGAAGCTCTGCTGAAGGAGTTCCAGGCGTTCTTCAGCAAGAACAAGAAACTGGCGGTCGCCATCGTGGAGAGAGCGGTCAAGCTTCGGCAGCTGAAGTCCAAGTTCGTCGCTTCCAAGCAGCTGCTTACCAAGTTGCGCAAGATATCTGCAAAGGGTCTTCCGGCCAAAGGTGCTACTGCACCCAAGTGCAAACCTGAGGATCGTGAGACATACCTTCTTGAGGGCGACTCAGCTGCCGGCGGGATGAGGTTCGCCCGCTTCGAGACTTTCCAGGAGTTTCTCCCTCTCAAGGGAAAGCCGAAGAACGTGATGCGTGGACAGGTGTCCAAGCAGGACAAGAGCCTGGAGAGCGAGGAAATTCTTAACATCTTCGCTATGATTGGGTTCGACCCAAAGCAAGAGGATCCGTATGCGAAGCTGCGGACCGGCAAGATCATCATTATGGCGGACGGCGACCCGGATGGAAGTCACATTGTGACGCTGCTCTGTGCAGTGTTCTATCGGTTCCTTCCGGATCTGTTCCGCCTGAACAAGGTATTTGTCACCCGCGTGCCGGAGTTCTACTCCATTGCGGGCGATCGCATTCTGGCCGGGGACACTCTGGCTGAAGTGCAAGAACTTCTTTCCCGCGAAGGTTTGAAGGGCACTGTGAATCACGTCAAGGGTTACGGTGAAATCGACAGCTCCCTGCTCCGCATCTTCGCCTGCGACCCTCAGTCGCGACGCCTCTACCGGGTGCAACCCGCTGGAGCTGATCGCTTCGAGCTCCTCATGGGCAACGATACTTCAACACGCAAACAACTTCTGGGCATCTGATGGCTACTCGCAAACGCACCACAAAAGAAGTCGCATCCAAGGCGCAGGTTACCTTTGCGACGGAGGCAAGCCTCATCGAAGACATCGATCTTGGCCTTCTCACCGAGGACAACCTTCGCATCTACGGAGAAGAGGTCAACCTCGACCGTGCTGTTCCTGACTACCGCGATGGTCTCAAGCCGGTAACGCGTCGAACGCTGTGGGCTCTTCACGGGATGGGCAATCAGCTCATCAAGACAGCTCGTCTTGGTGGCGATACGGTAGGCCGTTACCACCCACACGGTGAGAACTCCGTGTACGGTGCTATCGCCACCCAGGTATCATCCCCGACCCCTCCTATCGATGGTGTCGGGAACTGGGGTTCCATCATCGATCCTCCTGGTGCCCCGCGTTACACCAACGTCAAGATGTCCGGGTTCGGTCGCACTTGCTTTTTCCATCCGTCGTACTCTCCCCTGCGTACTATGGTGGATAACTATGACGGGAAGGACAAGGAGCCGTTGTTCATCCCAGCAACGCTTCCCAACCTCCTCCTGAATGGTGTGGACGGTATCGGTCTCGGTCTCACGACTCGCATTCCGGCCTTCACGCCGGAGTCGTTGTTGCCTGTTCTGGCAGATCTCGCGCTCGGTAAGGAACTCGACGCACGTTCTGTGGCAAAGCGGTTGAAGCCATACCATGAGTATGGTGGTGAGTTGGTTCGGTCGCCGGATAACATGAAGGCGCTAATCCAACTGTTGGAGACTCCAAAGGCCTCTCTCAAGTGGGTATCGCCTCACGAGGTGGATGAGGTCAAGAAGACCATCACCATCTCCAAATTTGGACCCGAAGTTAATCCGGTCAAGCTGGTAGACGACTGGGTCAAGGCCCAACGTGAGGTGTCCTCGGTACACACGGGTGCGGGTGTTTCCTACATCATCCAGATCGGACGTGATATCAATGTGAATGAGTTCCGAGCTTTCGCGGAGAAGTTCCGTAACAAGGTCACGGTTTCTCGCTCCTACGAGTTGTATATCACGCGGCGATCCGTGAACAAGGAGAACCCCGCCAAGTACGACGTTGCGTTCAAGCAAGTCAGTCTGATGGAACTGATGAAGATCTGGGTCAAGTACCGCATCGGACTTGAAGTGGCTTCCATCAAGTACCAGATCAGACAGAGCGAGGAGAAGATCGCTTACTACGACCTTCTCACGTTGGCGGCCAACAACCTCGACATCGTGTTCAAGTCACTTCGGCAGGCAGATCCAAGGTCGTACCTTGTCAAGCATCTCAAGATCACCCCTGAGCAAGCGGACCAGATCCTTGACCTGAAGGTTCGACAGCTTTCCAAGTTGGACGCGGATGACATCCTCGCAAAGCTCAAAGAAGAGCACAAAGTACTGGCAGATCTCAAGCGGAAGCTCAAGATTCCAGCGCAGCTGGTTGCAGAATTCCTGCAGAACGCTGCTAGCAAGTTCAAACTTACTGTGAATGATTGGTCCACACAGTGGTCCATGTGACAAACGTTCAACCATGAAAACCAAAAAGCAATATCTCGTAGGGGCTTGCCCCCTCCCGTCCGAAGAAATGGTTTTCTGTCGGGCGACCTCCGGCACCGGCGAGCACTACCTTCAGCCCCTGCGTCTCGGTGACCTTCTCGACGGACGACCGTGTGATGGTCTGCCAGCGACTCTGGCTGATTCCGAATTCACGTATCGGGTTCTCACTTGGAATGGTGAGAACTTTACCTGGAAGAACATTCTTTCGGTAACGCACGTTCCGTCACCGAACCTCTGCCTGGGTGTACAGCTTACCCTGGCCGGTCGTACTGGATTCAACCGTGCGAGTCTTTACCTCGATACCCACGTTCTGGTGGATACCGAAGTGTACGACCTCACGGTTGCGCTCAGGGACGGTGTGTGGCGGAGGGCCTCGCGTCTCTCTTCCGGCCGTTCGGTGAGTTCCGTTTCTGGGCCGGAACTCCCATCCAACCCTGCACTCCTTCAGGAGTGGAAGGGCGGTAGTATCCATCGTGCTACAGCGCAGATAGTGAGGTCGAAACAACGGACAGCCCCTGGTCGGTCGGTGGCAATCTCGGTGGAAGAGTCGGACAACATCGTTCTGGCAAACGGTCTCATCGTCCGTACTGCATTCCGTGAGGAAGAGCGGGTCCCTCAATAAGGAGTTGACGTGGACTGCAACGATTCTAGCGTGAGTGCATCTCTTTATAAGAGGGATCGCCTTCTGCGAACTGCTGGCCATGTTTCTGCCCGTCTCACGGATCTCAGGAACGACTCCGACTTATCGAGTCCGGTTCTGCTAGAACAGAAAGACGTGTGCAAGATAGCGGAGTTGTGTGCCCTGGTGAGAGCAGATCATCTCACCGTAAAAGCACAGAATGGCAGGTGGATCCTTATGGATGGATATGGATCGCATCGCCCGCTTACCCTGCTGGAAGCCTTTCTTTGGAAGCACTTTGCTGTTCTACCAGCCGCGTTCATGTAATACTGTGAATGAGGCTTGTCCCGTACAAGGCACTTTGATTGCCTTGTCCGCAAGATTGTCACAGCAGTCTTGCGTGGTTGGTTTGCGTAGGCCAGGGTTAGCGCCTGGTCAAAATTTCGTCTTGATGAGTCCTCAAGGCCGATCACTGAACTACACACTGCTTTATGTGAGTATGCAGATCAACCAGCTAATACTGTGAATGAGAGGTGTCCGATGGAAACCGCTACTCCGATGCTTATGGATGATACCGACTTCGGTCTTACGTCTAAGGAAGCAAACAGAAACTTTCTGGAGAACACGCTTCGCAAGAAGTCTAGTGCCAAAAAGGTTGGGAGCATCAAACTCCTCAAGAAAGATACTGTGCTTCCAGTCTACCAGACTGGAGGTGACAGCGATGAAGGTTACTACTGGGCGGAACACGAGAACTCAATTGTTTGGCTGGTCAAGTATCGCAAGTGGCGTCGGAACTGGTTTCCGGACGGATCCAAATTACTAACGCAAGTTGCGTTGTGGCGTGATGACGAGACGGCCCTGCTTCCGCACGACTTCGCAGCGAAAATGTTTTTCGGATTCATACTCAAGCGACACGGTATGGTCATGTCCGATAAGGAACAGACTGAACGCGGTGCTCGTTTTTGGAAGCGCCGTTTGGTTGAAGCTCTCGAGAAGGGCTTACACGTTGCTTTCGTCGATCTTAGCAATCAGCAGCTTCAATTCGTTAAGACGCCGGAAGTTATGAACGATCTGTTCAAGGAAGCTTGGTCACGTGACCGTGCGAAGATGAATTTCAGGTGGATCATCTGGAAATGAGTTGGGGATCCGATGCACCCTCTGCCTGTTGTTGCGGAAATGTGTCGGGGCGAGCTCCTGGTGTAAGCCGGGGAGGGTCCTCGCCAATGCTTCTCCTCTAGTGGCATTGGCGAGGGTCGGGTTTGATGTAGTGATGTCCTGCATGAAAAGCGGGATGTTCTGTTCGATGGGGGCCTCCGTCGACAGAGCTGTGGGGCAGTGATAGGCGTTTGGGTAGGAGACCGCACCTTGCCAAGCGAATCGATTCACCGTCAAATCCGATTCTCACTTATTCGGTGTGTAGCGCAGCCTGAGGTGTACTAAAGATGAAGGACGTTGACGATGACTCAAAGCTGTACGCAAAGTTTCTCAACAAGCGCAATAACGCTAAGAAAGAGGGGATTCGATTCTGTCTAACATTTGAAGAGTTCAAGCTACTCGTTGTCAAGGCCAACCTCCGGTCATCTGACCTAGGATATTCAGGTAGAGGATATGTTCTGGCCAGATACAATGACCGAGGACCGTACAAGTCAGGCAATTGTCGATTCATAACTCAGGCCCAAAATCTGCGAGAACGGCGCCCGGGCAAGATCTCACCAAGAGTAAAGGCCGCTGCTAGAACCGCTCTTGAGTGCGCTAGAATAGACATGGCAGCTGAACACGGAAGCCTGTCTGCATGGTGTGCAAAGAATGGGCGTAAGGGCGCGGCTACTAGGGCGATCCAGGTCAAGAAACTCTTGAAAGAAAAGGACCGGAAACTCCTACTTAGAAAGGTCAACCTGCAGTTCGTTAATTACCCGCACTGGGGTTGGAAATCTCGTCTTGCAAATCAGCTGTCCCTTACTTCAAGAGAACTTGCTGGGTTTATCAATAGGAACCCATATTATGAATCCACCTTGTGAAGGTCGGAGGTTCGAATCCTCTCACACCGACCATATAGTCGTTCTGTCTGATGAGCTGCCGACTCTAAATGCAGCGAAACCCTATTATGCATTGGTAGGGTTACAGAGACCAGAAACCGTTCTGTACTCGTAAACGGGTTCCTCAACAGATTTGTTGAGGTGGTTAAGAGCGAGGGCCTCGCAAGCCTGAGCAAACGAGTATGGTGGAGTATATTTCGGCGGATCTATACTTCACAAGTTGTAACCTCCCGCATCAGCAGAGTATACCCTGCGTGCGAGAGGGCGCAGCCTACAGCGAATTGAGAAGTACAATCAGTTCGTTGTGGGAAGCGCGTTGCTTCGTTTCAAAGCCTCTAAGCTGCGGGTGGATTGGAGGTAAACTGTCAAATAGAACTAGCTGTTTGCGTAAGGACCGGATCAGGTTTGGCAGTACCCCGGTCGATGCAAACGAAACCCAATTGCCATCTTAGCTCAGTTGGTAGAGCAGCCGCCTTGTAAGCGGCAGGTCGTGGATTCGAATTCTACAGGTGGCACCAAGGGACGGTAGCTCAATGGTCAGAGCAGGGGACTCATAATCCCTTGGTTGGGGGTTCGAGTCCCTTCCGTCTCACCAATTTCATTCGTCATTAGGACATCAAGCGAAGTGCACACTCCGTGCCCTTCCCTGGTTGCCCTGGAGTACTGCGGGTTGGCGCCGCAGCCTAACCCGCCTGCGCATCGTTCATTCGAAGTGTCGGCTGCGCCGGCGAATGGGACTGACTGTGCTTCAAGCAATACACTGCCATATGTGAGCTTCAGGGTAACCACCTTACAAAGCAGCCTTGGCCGAGTGGTCAGGCAGTAGCCTTCCAAGCTACCTACGTTGGGTTCGATTCCCACAGGCTGCTCCAAACACGGGAGTCCAACATGGACGATGATGAGACTGCTTCTCAAATGATACCAGCTATCAACGCGAAGCGAACGGCAGCTCTCGCGCAGCTATATTTCGATGGGCGATTGAAGGAGAAGCCCAATCACCCGTACGAGGAGTACGGAAACGCTCGCATCTATCGCTTCGGCGACGGTGCAAGCCCCTCCTACGTCTTTCTCGTGGAAGACGGCAAAGTGACCTACTTTGTCAGGTACCAACGTGTCCGTCACAACGGGCTGAAGCTTGGTCGGCAGGTGCTGGTACTTCGAGTCAAGATGACCGCTGCGACGGCGGGCTTTGCACAGAACGTGTTCTTCGATGAGCTCCTGCCAAAGTATCACGCGCTCATTGCAGACAAGGAACAGACCGAGTTCGGAAAGAACTTCTGGATGAACGCTTGCAATCAAGCCTTTCGGTTAAATCTGCCAGTCTACTTCTTGGATCGCAGGAGTTCTCCAAATCAGCTCATTCGGCTGGAGTCAAGGACAGACCTCTTGAAGTACGAGGACGCCATCTGGGGAACTGATCCAAAACACCAGTTGACGTTTGCTGTCATAAGCAACAGACCTCTTGCTCTCAAGCGCAAGAGTTGACTTTCAATCGTCCGGCGAACAGCCAGACCGGGTTAGCTCCGGTGCTTGGCTGCCGTGAATTCGCGAGGACCACCCTCGCCTACCTACCTCCCTGGGTAGTTTCACGTTAGCGAGATAACGCTGCTTTATGCGAGTGGTTGCCGGACGATCTTTTTATTCCACTTCGGAAACGTGGCAGAGTGGTCGATTGCAGCGGTCTTGAACACCGCCGATCCGAAAGGGTCCGTGAGTTCGAATCTCACCGTTTCCGCCAACAAAAGGTAGTATCATGTTTAAGTCGCGTACATCTTCCTTCTGCCAAACATTGGTATCCCTGCTGTGAAAGCCACTATCGAGGATGACGACGACTTCTTCGGCTAGAGTTCGGTGAATGTAAAGGCGACTGTTGTAGGGACCCGACCATCCCGAAGCAAGAACTATCACGTGAGTTGGACAATTGTGCCCTGTCTTTCACGTCCGAGTAGCCTCCCCGCGTGGTTGCGGTTTTCACCATCGGTCATAGGTCCTTAGCTCAGTTGGTAGAGCGTCTCCCTTACACGGAGAGGGTCGTCGGTTCGAACCCGGCAGGACCTACCACCAGAGGGTATTCTAACGAGTGTCTTCTGGTGGTGTGATTGTGTGGCAACGGGTTGGCGCCGTTGCAGTAGTGGTCGGCGATGTTCGCGGACACTGCAGTAGCTTCCAGAGTCTCAACACTGCCATATGTGAGCACGCAGTCACACCAACCTATTCTCACAAGGCTCAAAATGTCAAAAGTCTCCAAAGAGAAAATCGTCAGTTTCATCCTCCAGGAAATCAGCAACCTCGGCAGCCAGGTAGCCAACGATCAAGTGGACAGCCTCCTCTTGTTTGATGGAACTCCCTCGGCCAATCTCGACAGCCTGGCCTACGTTGAACTCGTTATGGTGTTGGAAGACGAGTTCAACGTAGAGCTCAGCGACGACGAACTCGAAGAAAAACGGTCGGTTATGACCGTTGCCGTGCTGGCCGAGCTGGTATTTCAAAAACTTTGACGGAAACGGAGTTTTTCCAAAACTCCTTGCGAGCCGGCCCACTTTGAGTTATAATGAACTCAAGGGGGCTCCTCCCCGGAAAGGAAAGGCTATGGACCGTCATAAAGCGTCCCAGCTCATCCCCGCGCTAGACGCTGCTCCGCTCATGCGGGAGGCTCAAGCCTATTTGGACAAGCGGTTGAAGTTCAACCCGGATCGGAAACCTTCGTGGCAGTGGCGCGATGCTGACGTCTACGAATTCGGTGATGGTTCGAGCAACTCGTACATCCTTCTTGTGGAAGATGGCAAGGTCACCTACTTTGTTCGTTATCAACGAGTCAGGTATGCGGGTCTTGCGCTCGGTCGTCAAGTCCTCGTTCTTCGGAACGAGATGACTCCCGCTACTGCTGGGTTTGCCCAGCACGTGTTCTTCAGCAAACTACTTCCCAAGTATGGAATGTTGATTGCTGACAAGCAGCAAACCGAGTTCGGAAAGAACTTCTGGATGAACGCCACCGACCGCGCGTTTGGAGTCGGCCTTCATGTCTACTTCCTGGATCGTCGGTCCGCGCCTCATTTGCTGAAGAAGCTGGATTCGGCCGCCGACATTCATCAACTTCGCAACGAGATCTGGGGAACTTCCAAGGAGTTCCAGAACACGTTTCTGATTATCAGCCAGAAACCTCTGGTACTGAAAACTCGTCACTAACTGTGAATTCAAGGTGTTCGCATCTTGAGCAGAATCCAACCCTCCCTCCGTTTTCCCCGGCCTGTGTGTCGAGGGGTGGGTTGGTCAACCTCGATACACACAGGTCAACTTCAAAAGGAAAATCACCATGTCCGTGAAAATCGCCAACATGATCAAGCGCGCCCAGGCCACCATCGCTCGCGGCACCGCTCTTCTGGAAAAGGCCCAATCCCTGGCCACCGGTGACGCCGCTCCGGCGAAGGCTCCGCGTGCTGCCAAGGCCAAGGCTGCTCCGGCCAAGAAGGCCGCACCTGCCAAGGCAGCTCGCGGTGAGGCTGCGAAACCTGCTCGCGGTGCCAAGGCCAAGGCCGCTCCCGCCAAGAAGGGTCCGGCTGCCAAGGGCAAGGGCAAACCCGCCGCGAAGACCGCCAAGGGCAAGGCCGCTCCCGCCAAGAAGGGCAAGAAGGCTGCCGAGGACGCCGACTTCCCCGACTTCGACTGAACGATCTCGCCTGGTCCGCCGAGGGATAACTTCCCTCGGCCAAAGCCCACCCATACGGAGTGGGCTTTTTGCGTTTCTTAACCCCAATCGAAAGGAGCATCCATGGCCATCGTTCGCCCAATACCCAAGAAAGGCGAGAACCAATCTCAGGTCAACGACGCAGAAGTGCGCGAGTTGGTCAAGGACTTGGAGTTCCAACTCAAGAACTCTCAGTACAACAACGCTAAGAGCACGCTCCGCTCTATCCTAACGAAGCTGAACGGTGTCAAGTCGTACAACATCCGACTGCTGAATACCATCACCTCCGTCGAAGAGGGTCTGGCTGCTGAGGAGATCTCGCTTACCCAGGCGAAACGGGAAATCCGGGAAGCCATGGATCTTTACCGGGATACGCTCTTTCGTGTTCTGGACGAACTGGTTATTCCTACTCAGGAAGATCAACTGCATGCCATCAACGACATGCTCAAACTGAGCAGAGAGACGCTGCTCTCCTTCGAAAAGCAGCGCTCCGCCGTCCTGAAGATGCTCGAAGGGCAAGGGGTTGTGCTCACGACTGCTCCAGTTCTTGCCATGACCGGACCAATCCTCGACGTTGCCAAACTCAAGATGAATGGCTTCAAAGCTCGTTCGCTTGAGGGCTATCCGGTGCTGCTGGAGCAAACCGTCCTTGGCATCAAAGTGGAAAATGTTTTGGACCAGCTCTCTGGCGAAAAGATGGTCCCAGAGGGACACAAGACTCGTCTGCCCGGGTCTACACCAGAACAACGCAAGGAAGTCAAGCAAGACATCCTCGACGTCGCGCTCGCTCGCATGAAAGGTCAGAACGTGATCGCCATTGGCGAGGAAGTGCAGTTTGCCGGTGCTTCGTGGTACTGGCTGGTACCGTCCGGCCACCTCAAGCTGTGGAGAAGTTGCACTACTTCGCCTGTAACTGTTGGTTCGGTTTCCATCAAGGGCTGGGGATTCCCGTTCGCCTCCAACTGAGGATCAAGCATGGACTTCGCAAACTTTTTGGTGGGAATTCCCACTCAGTCGACTGCGGACGATCTACACGTTCGGGCAGGGGCAGCTCCCCTGCGTATCAACACCTCTCCAATCCTGTTCCTCTCTCCCCCTATCGATCGAGAACATGATGTGGCGGATATCGGACCTGACCATGTCCTCTCAGTGACTGCGGTTCATCAGGGATTCGTATTCAATCCAAGTCGCAACGATACCGAACTCTTGATGTTCGTGACTCCAGACGACCCCACCATCCTGTCCCATCTCGATGTGGACCTCCTACACTTCCGCCCCTACTTTCGGCTGGCTGTTAGTCCCATGCGTACTCGGCACATCCGTTTCTGGTGCAAAAACTTTGCCGATTCGTTGATCGGCCAACGATTCGACTTCTCGCTGGCGTTCCGATCTGATCCAGTTCTGATCGAGAACTACAATCCGTCAGCTGAACAGGATCATCCGAGTGCCTACTCGTCCGGTCTCTAACAATCCGGGTCTAGACCCAACAACTCCTCCCGTGCAGAGATATGCGGTACCTTCTGGTATAGGCAACCTCATAACATTGGTGGACCGTTGTTGGGTATGCGACAGGGTATTCCCTGAATACGGTGGCGAAGACTCTGGCCTTGTGCAGGAATTTCATCACCCTGTTCCACGAGCATTTGGCGGTGCCTCTGGTCCCGTCGTTTCCCTCTGCTCTGGACACCACGCCAACGTCCACGACGTTGCACTTCGGCTTGCTGCCGACGCACCCTCACGCGATATAGTAGGTCATGAATCACAATCCTCTCTGAATAGAATTTACCATCTCGCGCACGTAATCGTCCGTGCAATGAACACCTTTAAGGAGGATCCAAACCGCAGAGTACCACTCCACTTCTCCCTGCCGTTCAATCGCAACGAACAGCTCAAGGTAGCCGCCCGGTCACGCGGACTCACAGTGAACCAACTTCTGGATAAGATCATCGGATCGTTCCTTGCTGCCGAATACCCAAAACGAAGACTAGAGAAGACTACGAAATGAACTTGAAGCCCGATCTCACCGTAAGCACTTCCAAGGCCAAGCTGGCCGGGGAAAACGTTGTTCTCCGTTGCGGAGAGTGCATGCACTTCAAGGGAAGCCCGCATCCCAGTATCGGCACTCCGTGTTCTTCTCAGGGGGTTAGACCCTTCGCCACCGCGCCGAACTGCTATACACCTGACGTCCATCAGCTGAAGGCAGTGTCTGTAGACAGCATGGTAATGCTGTCCAACTTCGTCTCGTCGTGTAAGCCATCTCAAGCAAAGATCCTCATGGGCTTGCTGAAGAATCAAGCGCAGCTGAAAAGGTTTGATCTGGCCTTCATGCAGAAGGTGTATTTTGCGCTTGGCAAAGGGGACTACCTGACTGAATACTTTTCTGGTTTCGCGTTGGGTGTGGCCCCACAGAACAAGATCCTCATCGTTGGTTCTCAGTACTGGGGTAACGCTCGCAACGCAGTGGTCGCCCAGTTAGACGCTAAGTCTGTTCTTGTGAGGGACGACTTCAGTAAACTGGTGAAGCGCTTGCAGAAGCAAGGAAGACTCTCCCCTCCCAGAGTCAATCCTCCTCGATTCGTTTCCAACGATGCGGATAAATACGAGCCTCCCACCATCGAAACAGCGCAAGAACTGCTGGAAGCTACCGCGGACGGCTCTAAGTTCAAGAAGCGCAAAGCCCTTCAAGGAAAGAAGGTGCTCCGTATTGGGGGTCCACAAACAGAGGAGGTGTGATGGAATCCGGTCTTCGTGCTTCGGTGGAGTCCCACCTTCACAGAAAGTACACACTACCACAGCTTCAGCCTCTATTCGGAGCACTCCTGCTCTACTCGTTTCGAGGTTGCACGCAACAGGATGTACGACAGGTTATTGCGAGACAGAGGTATGAGTTTGACTTTCTTTCCTGGCGACGCGAGCTGCCTTCGAATGGTCTCTTACTGAAGGACCAGAAGGTCCACACCTTCTGGAAGTTCGTCAACGGCGATCGACTTCACTTGGACTCTATTTCTCGGACCGAGTCCAACGCTCTGGCTTCGGCCATGGAGTATCCAAAGCTTCAGCGCCATTTGAAGCAACTCGTGAAGTACGGTGCGCGGGCGATGACCATCCCTCAGCTTGACAAGTACATCGCACGTTCTTTGTACTCGTCTGACGTAACGGCTTATCTGCGGACGCTTGTTTCTCAGAAGATGGCATTCCTTGCTCAGTCCTATGGTTACACCCGGAGCAGCTTGCTTTCCGAGCTCCAGATTGGCGCCCTGGTCGCGCTGCTGAAAAGCTACCCGAGGTACGAGAATCTTGGGCATATGCGCGCCATATGCAAGGCGGCTGGTCACAACCACTGCATCAATGTCATCAAGTCCAACGTGACTACTGCTCGACAGCGGTTGAAGCAGAACGAGGATGGAACCTATTCCAACGTCATTGTTCCTTTGGACATGTATGGCTCTGACCAGGCCGTCCATTCCGAGGAGGGAAGTGTCGTTGCTACTCTGGTAACCGGAATCGACGGAGTCTCCCAGTCCCAATGGGAGCAAATGTTTGCTTTGAAAGAGTTGCTTGAAAGCGATCGGCTCAAGCCAAGACAACGGGAGTTCCTTCGGTTGGCACTCGGTACTCATGACCAAGGATTCTCCGAATTCCTTGGACGTCCTAATGAGGACTACTTGGAGAAGCGACCTCACGTCGACTATCTAAGAGCTGTATGTCGCTACCTCGACCTCGATGAGAGAGGTGCGTTCAAGTTCCTAACTTCACTCCGTAACCACCTGTAGGAGACAACCATGGACCACACCCGAAGCTCTCCAACTGAACCAAGTCATACTCGGTCGGCCGCTCCTCCGAGACCACCAAAAGTTACCCGTCTGCGACCAGCTCCTTTCAAACGCTTCTACAAGGACCTTCACCTGGTAGTGGACCTAGAGCAGGTAGCCGCCATCTCCTGTATCGCGTCGACACGCCCCGAGTTGTCCCCCATGACTGGGGAGGTCATTCCCACCCGGTGTCTCTGCATCTACCTGAAGTCGGGTGGAACCATCAACCTCACTTGGGATCAGAGCTCCCACAACCTCTACAAGCATTCGATTGATTCCCTCATGGAAGACTTCCAATGCGTGGGAAGTTGAAACCGCAGCTTGGAGCCTCAAGCTCCACGTCCGCCAACCCGGTTGGATTCCTTCCGAGGCCGGGTGCATTGAGGTTCCTTGACGACAATGGCGCTTACCAATGCGCCAATCCAAGAGATCCTCTCTACTCAACTGTGTCCATGCTTGCCTCCGAGTACTACTCGGATGGTGAATGGAAGCCAATCCTAGATCCTTCAATGGAGTAAACAATGAACAAGGTCGCCGTTGATTTCCTCAAAGAGAAGCCCACCATCGTATTTGTGTGGCCAGAATTCCCTTACAACTACTCAACTTCTTGACTGAGACTAATCATGATCGGTTTCAACCATGTGGTCATCGACCTTGAGACCTTGTCTCTCGAACCGACCGCTACCGTCCTATCCATTGGGGCCGTGCATTTCAATCTCCATACAGGAGAAGTGGCTTCGGAATTCGAAGTGAACGTGGATTTCGCCCATGACGAGGGAGGCGCAGCCTCTCCAGACACCCTCGACTGGTGGTTGAGCGACGCAATGATCGAGGCCTGGAACCACGTAACCCAAGACCAGGTCAATTGCGAAGTCGCACTACAGATGTTTTACAGCTGGCTTGCGACCGCCCTCCCCGGTCTGTGGAAGACGCCACAGAAGTACTGTATCTGGGCAATGGGATCAGAATTCGATCCACCGATTCTCAACTCCTTCGCTCGTCGGCATCTGTCTGTGGCAGATATGAAGACGATGTTCAACAGGGGTGATCTCCTTCCGAGGCAGTCGCTGGCTGACATGCGTTTCTTGTTCAAGCTCTTCCCCGGACGTGTTCCAAAACCAGACCGCGTGGCACATACTGCGCTAGACGACGCTCGGGCTCAGTACCACACAATTCTCAAGTACCGACGTTTGGGTATGTTCAATGGCATGTTCAACCCACTTCGCAACCTTCCGTAGGAGACCCTGCCATGGCGTTTAACAACATTGGATCTGACATTGCGGAGGCCATCCGCAGGCTCCTTCTCAAGGTGGAATTGATTGGGGAGCAACGAAATCTTCAAGGCAGTTCCACTTTGAGCAACATGCTTTCTGGTATCGCTTACATGGTGACACAGAGGTTTCCGATGGGTTCACCTGTTACTGCGTATTTAGGAGGTCGACACATAAGTGTTGCAAAAAGCGTTGCAAAGGATGGAGTGTACATCGACTTCGCGATTCGCTTCCGTCGTTCCGGTGGCCTCACAGAAGCGGGAGACCTTCTCCTTAGGATTGATTTCACCGCGGAACGGAATCCAAATTTCATTATTCAGATGGATGTGCAATCCTCTGATGTCAAAGGCTTTGAGAGTATCTACTCAAAGGAATTCAACTCAGTTGAAGAGTTCATGAACCAGGGCTTGTCTCTGTTCGACAAGAACGGTTTTGGCAAGTATTAGGAGTGGAGAATGGACATTCAAAATTTGAGAGCTTCCTTCGAAGACGTTGTTGTTCAAGGTGTTGGTGGTCGTCTTGACTTCGAATGGGACGAACGTCGGCAGCAGTATGTGGATCACATCATGGATACTCGATGGACGTGGTTCCTCCTTGGATACCGTCACGGTATGAGTGAGGTTCGCTCATAGCAAATCAAAAGCCCCGGTCTTCTTTCGAGGACCGGGGCTTTGACGTATGTACCTACTTAGGTATTCCGCAGTGACTGCATTCTGGCACGAACTTCCTGCAGTGTACCCACAGCGAGAAATACTAGGAAACTAGACTTGTGTCCGAAGCAGCTCAGCGGGGCATGAGATACTAGCGAAAACTTTGAACAGGAGTTTCCTTCTGGACCACTGCCACCGAGGTTGAACCTGAACACTTGGTATGAGAAAGCTGGCTCGCATTTGTTCACTGTGCTTGGAGGTCGGATGGCACCCAGAGCATGTGACCCATCCGGCGTGCACCATATGATTGGTGCTTTCAAAGGAGACTCCCCTTGCTGAGTCGCGCCGTCTGGATACCCATCATCTGGTTTATCGATTGGAGTCCATGCAACAACTCGGTGCAAAGTTCCTTTCTTTGGATCCATGTAAAACGCCGTGTTGAACTCTTCAGGTAGGTAACCGGTAAGGATTTCGATGCCAAGACGGTAGGTTGCGTCGGGGCAGTCCACGCTCACAGCCCACTCTATCACGTCCGGACACACCGCTCCACGTATAACAGGATTCAGTCGCACTCGTTTGGCAATGGTAGTTTTCGTTGGCTGAATGATACCTGCAGACCCTTTGTTGCAACGAGCCGTGCCGTCAGGTTCCGCTGCCCAGCTTGCAGCCTGCACTTCCGTGCTGAAGTGCAGATTGTCTGCGTCCAGGCCAATACCCTTCAGCACCGACGTGGACTTCTTCGTTCCAACGTCTTTTACACATCCAGCCTCAGTTGGGTTGTGACACTCCCCATACTCGTCTATCTGGATTGCTGTCTGAATGAGTCTTCCGTGATCATGGCGGTTCACGAACTCTTTCCCTCCCCACATCAGGGACTGAACAGCTCCCGCGAACTGGGTACCGTTTGCCACTACGGTGATAGCCCCATTCGTGATCGAGTACAACTCCATCACCCCTCCACCCCCGCCACCGCCGCAGCCTGCCAAAGTTCCTAGAAAAAGGACACACAGAAATAGGGTAATTCCTCTCATGGTCAACTCCTTGATATGGTCAAAAGAAAGCCTCCCGAAGGAGGCTTGTCGTTGGATTCAATCCCGGCCGAGGGTCTTTGCCAGTGAACGCTTGATCTTGGGGTAGATTGTGTTCTCGTAAAGGTAGTGCGCTTCTTCCTCTTCGAGTTCCCCACGAATCCGGATCTCGTTCCGCGCAGCTTTCTCATCTTCCATCGAGTTGAGCTTGTTGACCCAGCCGACGAAGCGGGCGCTCACGGTCGACTTGTCGTCCTCTTCATCGTCCGCGCCGATAGCAACCACGCTCACGTTCTTTCGCTTCACACTGGTAACGCCGGTCGGCTCTTCCTCGGGTGCGTCCCCGGAGCTGACCGTGACATTGCGACCCACGCCCTTGATCTGGGAAGCCTCACGAATGGCTGCTTCGATTTCTGCCAGACGACGTTCCTCGTCCTTGTAGCCCGGGTCTGCGATCAGCTTCCGGGCATACTCATCCGGGATCGCAGTGATGAGACCCTTGCTCAGAGCTTCCAGGAAGTTCGGGCTGTCCAGGAGGAATTTCCGTGGGAACAGTTTGGTCAGCTCCACCGGAATCCAGGTGCGCGGCACCTTCATTGGACGATTCTGATTGTTGACGCTGATCGTGACAAACACGTCGCCTCCGAGGCCAGCTTCCGCTTGGTGACTTGTGTTGAGAACCCAGATCGGACCTTTGCGTTGGTCCACCAGTTCCTGCACTGTCATTGTTGGGATGTTCCTGCTCATATCGTTTCCTTCAAAGATTGGTTTCAATGATATCCAACACTCGCAGACACTCTGCGAATTTTGGAGTTGGTTTCTTTCGCCATGCGAGAAATTCGGCCTCGGAGTTGCGTATGCGTTCCAGTTCGTGCCGTTTGCAGTCCAGGATTGGTTTGCCGTAAACGTGTTCAAAGAATCCGTTTACTAGGATTGCGATCATTACATCTCTTGCCTTGGACTGCACTTCCTCGACAGAGACTCCGTAAGCACGGGCAGTCTCATTAAGACGCATCTTTCTGTTGTCGATGGCCATAACGGACTGCCTCACGTGAGGTTCACAGTTTTGTCCACTCATTTCTTGTTACCTACCCTGCGAATTTTCTTCCTCCGTTTTGGCTTGAATTCTAGGAATCCCTTGGGGTCCCCGATATCCACTATACCACCTGCTTTCATGACAAGTGCGGCAACTCTTCCTGAGTATAGTTTCCCCAGAAACGGATCCATGCTCTTCATGACGCCGAATCCATACACCCCGATCATAACTGCGTCAACCGTGTGCGGAGTTATCTTGTAGGGTTTACCGTTCTGGTACTCACCAACAAGATATTCTTCCTGAACTCGGCTTATGGCGTTCTTCCATTGAGACGCAGGTATGAACTTGAAATGGATACCCCTACTGTGACATATCTCGGCTATAGATCCAAGCATCATGTTGACAGACTCGATCGTTGTACCTCCCATGCGTCGGCTTTGGAATCGCTCTGCGATGAGGTGAGTAACTTTGAATTCGTCTATTAGACGAGTGAGTGTTTCTGAGTGGTCTTTCACCTGTCGGAGGAGACCCCGATTTGGTGCTATGATGGTTGTGAATATTCTTCCCGCCTGCCTCATACGGGCGCGATCGCCGGACGTTTCCCATACGGCGTATCCGTAGTTTTTCGTTCCGGGATCTAGAGAAAGAATGACTGCCATTGATTCCTTTCTGAGGCGAATGCCCATTTTTAGGTGTTCACTCAGTGACCTGTTTCACCGAGTTATATTCACAGTATTTCAACTGATTGTCAGGAGAACATGCCCATCATCAACTCCTCCAACAACCGAGTCCTACCCAACAACGCACGTGCGGTGGATGTTGCGAAGGAGTCGGTGAAGCGAATTGCTCCCGTTCAGGCTCGTCGATACGACGCAGCCTTTCGGGTGCAAGGATACCACGGTATCCTCTACACAAGACTCACAACCGGAACTCCCTGTTCCTGCTGTGACCGTGCTACCTCCGCGTACAACCAGCAGGCTCGACTGGACGAGAACGGACACGCGGATGCTGGTACGATCAATGCCCTTCTCACGAATCGCGAGTTTGGTACAAGTCCTCTCGGAGTTCTTCCCGCTACCACGCAAGCTGCCAAGCACAAGGTGCTAGAGATAGCGCCGATTGGATATCGAAACGCAGGCATCCCGGTACCAGACCGTACCAAAGAAAAGCTCCGTCCGTACGATACTGACAACGAAGCACGTGGTTACATACCCTCCACCTTCTCTGATCATTGGTCTCAGTCAGAAACAAATCCAACAGCACGCACCGTAGTTCCTGACGGACATGGTCCAAACGGTCCTACGACCGATACCGAGGAGGTGGAAGAATTCACGGTGTCGACAACCACCTACGGTGCCACGGACTCATCCTGCCCAATATGCTTCGGTTCTGGGTTTGTTGGGGGATACTCCGTGTTGCGTGGATGGCGGAAGGTGCTGGTGCCCACCGGCGAAGCGGACAACGTGAGGTTGCTCCCTGGCGCTACAATTGATTTCCTTGAAAATCCACCCCGTGTCGACTACGGTCTTTCCTGGCAGATACCATTTCCGCTTGGTGCAGTCGCGGTTGATTCCGTTCGGGTGTTCCGAGACGATAGGTTGGTGACTCGTTGTACACTGGCCATAGACGGAATCACCCTCCGATCTGAACGCGACATACTGCAGTTCTGCGACGGGCGAGTGCACACCGTTTCTGTGCAGCTCCAGGACGGAGAGACCCTCTCGCACGTGGAGATTCAGGTCAATCAGTCGACAGAGACTGCGAACTTTGAATTCCCTCGAAAGACGAAGTCTGCGGACATGAATCTTTTGGAACGCACCACTCCATTCCAGCTTGTGTTCTCTCCGCTCATCCCTCTTCTGAAGACTCAGGATATAGTAGTCGAGTCGGTCACTGGCATGACCTTTCAGATAAAGGAGTGCACGGATTGGCATGACAACAAGGCAAACGTTCTTGGATGGGAAGCTACTGTTCGACCAACCCAGCCGTTCGAGACCTTTTCTCTCCTTCCGAAACGCGCTCCGTTGCTTTCGCCAAAAGTAGTAGCGCACGTCATTGACAATTCTCGCGGCCACCGCCGTACTTAGCAAGGAACAATAGTAAGGAACAAACATGTCACTCAAGAAACATCTTCAAGCTGCAGCAGCCCGCGTCAACCGACTTCATGCGAACTCACTACGCGATCAGGTCAATGATCTGGAATTTGTGGTTGGAGAAGAACTCTTCGCTGCCATTCGCGCCCTGTGGATGAGCGATGCGCTGGAGTTCAAATCTGTGCAGGTCATCAACAACACATCCAGTCCCATCGTCTCCATCTCTGTTGGGACTGAAGCCGACGGTCTGAACGAGGACGCTCTGAGCGACCTCGGCTCCTTCGTCAAACAGGGTCGCACCAAAGTCCCTGGTTTCTGGTGCAACCTGACTCCTCAGGATTCAGGCTTCGAACTGGAGGTCGGTGGCGACCGATAAACTCTATGAAGACCACAGCTACCTACACAGACTATAAGGTATGGAGGGCCGCTCTCAAGGCAACCTACCCCAAAGCTGAACTCCGCGTCAGTAGCGGCTGTCACCTCGATGAGTACGCCGCTCTGCCGAATGGAAAGAACGTGGCTTGGTTCGGTCACGACAATAATACCGGATGGATAGAGAGGGCCTCGCTTGTCCCAGATCTCAGCGCGATTCCAGGCCTGGACGAGCCTGCCACGCTGCCGAAGGTGAACAGAGCACTGAGGAAACTCGGTGTTAAAGACACTCTGATCAAGGGAAAGGGGTACTACTATTTCTGGGGTGACGACGCCTCCGAGTGGTACAGTTCCAGCGTTCCGGTCCACCGAATCGGTCAACTGACGCTCCGCCAGGTTCTGGAGGAGTACTTCTCACTACGCGATAGAAAGGGAAAGACCATGTCATCCAAAATCAAGGCGAGCGAATCGCCCGACGATCCGGAGATCCAGTTCACCAACGTGGACGACACTGCGCCCAAGGATCTCACAGCCGCGCCCAAGGACGCAGGCAATTACACCTACTTCAAGCTGCGCTCCCCGAAACTCACCATCAACCGCCGTGGCAAGCCTGTCGTATTCAAGAAAGGCGACCCTCTTGGCTGGAGATTCTCGGGCTCCGGCAAGTTCTTGCGCCTGATCTCACCTCTGACGGGACCGACCATCGTCTACTCAATCGAGATCAACGACGATGTGCTGAAATGGTTGGATAAGCAGGACCCGAACTCCAAGCGTAAGCGGGGTCAGCTCAAGTCGGATCGTCCGGAGGATGGACAGAATCGTCTGGAGGGTTATGTGGTTACCGACGGTACCCGGTACTACAAGCTGGAACCGAAGCCGATCTTTAGCCGTAAGATCAAGCCGCGTGTCATTTATGCGAAAGAGCAGGATGCCAAACGTTTCGCTGCCAAATTCCCGCAAAAGAAGCTCAAGGTAAAGGCGGTCTATACGAAGGATCTCGGAAAGGTGCTGTCGGCCGCGACCACAACCATGCCCAAAATGGAATTTCCTGGAGTAAAGGTAACTGTTCCTCAAGCCTTGAGGAAAGATCTTCTATCCGCTCTTAAAGAAATGAAGGTGTTGTCACCTAATTACATCAGTGGTTACGGGGATAGTTCTAGTACTACCTGGGCGGTGGCTTTTTCCATACAAAGGAAATTCGATTTGAATAAATTCCAAGACCAGCTCCGAGAACATCTGAAATATTCCGGCCATCTTGAAGTCGAGTACTTCGACATGGTAGAAGAAGACTAGAAATGGCAATTTCTCAATCTCTCCTACTCGAAGCTTCTAAGCGCGTGTCCGCCCCAACACTGGAGGACTGCGCTCCTCCCGTGTCAAAGCTGGCCAAGAAAATGCGGGAGAAATTCCCGCGCTCTCGTTTGGTTGTTGCGCGTGATCGATCAGTCCACGTTCTGTTTGATCACGCGGATCTACCTGACCACAACAGGTTCAAAGCCTTTCTCGCTCAATCTGGCTTCAAGCACACAGTCAGTAAGGGTGAGGTGAATTCTTACAACGGCGGTGCGATGGTGTATGGCGAGTCACCTGACTACGTACACGTTGCTTTCTCTCCGGACACCGCTTCGGCTCTTATCTCAGATATCACTCCAAACGACGAAGGAAACTAAACCATGTCCATCCAACAAAAGATCGAAGCAGCCAAGCGCCGCATTCAAGCCTTCAAGGCGGACGAAGAAACCAATATGGCCAACGTGGTCAAAGAGGTGATGATCACCCTCGATCCATCCCTTCGATACAAGACGATCGTATCCGCCTACGCCACTCATGTGGTTTGGGATTGGGACGATACTGAGATAGGGCTCGACGCCATCGAGACCGACAAACTCATGTACGATCTTGGCTTCAAGAAAATCAATACCGGTTCAAGTGAACTGCTCAAGTACAACTCCAATCGCTGGGGTGTCACCCTGTGCCCGGACCTGGCCACCCTGGCGATCATTTCTCTGTAAGGACTATTGCAATGTCGACCAGCAAGAAGATTCAAGCCGCTCAGCAACGAGTTGAGTCAGCTTCCATGCGAGAGGCCCTGGACACTCTCCGCTCTATCGTGGAACGACTTCGCATCCCCCACACCAAGTACATCAAGTTCCCAGGTGCTGTCCAAGTGCACTGGAATCCCGTCAGCACAAAGCTTCCTACCAAGATGGTGGTGTACCTGATGGAGAAGCTTGGGTTCAAACCGATTGCGGAGGACTCTCGTCCACCGTTCCGGGAGTTCACCAACGGTGCGTACAGTGTTCTCGTGGGACCGGAGTTTGGTACCATCTCTCTGCGTTCGCTGTCGAAGGAACCTCTTACCGCTTCAGTTGCTGTGGAAGCCGCAATTGAATTCGATGAGTACGACTCCTACAGGGAATGGAAGACAGCAGCGGAAGAAGCTTACGAGAATGTACGGTTTTCTTCCTCTCCTAACCGAGACGAGACTGCCCTCGTTAACGGTGACCCTGTTGGAAATTGGAGCCATGAGCATGACTTTGGGTGGCTGCAACGACCATGACAAATCTTGTTATCCAGAAGAACAATTATGACTGCGTGCTCGCTTCCATTGCCATGGCGGTGGGTAAGTCGTACGAGGAAGCTTGGACCGATGCGGATGTGGCCGAAGTAGTCAAATCCGGGGGAGTCTCCGATTACGTACCATGGATGGAGAAACAGGGTCTCAAGGAAGAAAAGGACTTCTGGATCATTATCCGATCGATCACTGAACAGGACATGACTAAAGTTATGCTCAAGTGGAGGCCGGCCATCCTCTCTGTAGCGTCTCTGAATCATGACCATGGCTGGCACGCTGTATACTGGGACGGAGAGCGTATGTACGACCCTTCTAACAAGAAGCGGTATGAGTTTCTGAGCTCTGTATATCTACGTAGGGTGATCCTACTTCGACCAAATCTGCATTGAAAGGTGTAGACATGTATTTTGCACTCACGTCCGCTGCCCTTCAGTGGATAGAAAATAACCCCGGCGGAATGCCCGTCTTAGATGAATTCCGGATCGGTAGTGCGCACGGCTACACTCCGGAAACCGGAGACACCGATCTGCACGGCAGTGTGTTGTTTGTGGGCGTCCCTTCTAGCAAAGGAATCCAGTCAACCGGTGACTGGCTGTACGAAGGTATCATGGATACCTCAGTTGGTTCCTTCTATTGGGGAGAGATTGGCCTTTACCGTCAAGGCGTTCTGTTTGCTCTTGGAGCTCAGTCGGTCCTTAACTGGAAGGCTGCGTCCGTGGGTGCCGCCAATGGAAATCGCGTCTCCATACAGGTAGCCCTGAACCCAACCTACCCCGATGGCCTGGCTTTGATAGGAAACAGCTCCAATGATCTGAACGTCCACTATGCCCTCGGCGTTTCACAGCTGCCACCTGCTCAGACAGCGTTTCCCAATATCGTACTCATCCCCTCTCCTCTCAACCCACAGGTGTCGGTCATAGCAACCTCTTCCAACGGGAGTTGGTCTGTTTCTGGTTGGGATGCTACTCGATTTCAAGGAGAGATAGCTGCGGCTTCTGCAAACTACGTTGTCATCGATGACGATCTTGCCCCGCCTACACTAGCCGGCGAGTACCTGATCACTTTCCTCAGTGGCAAGGCCTCCGGGTTGATCCGACCTGTATCTCAATACGACGAGGTAACTCGCAGACTCAGCTTTGAAGTGGCTCTCCCCTTTACCCCGGAAGCTGGGGACGTCGTGAGGGTTATCCAATCCAAGGCTGCAACGTCCGCTGATACACTCCCCAAATTGCTCTGGCAACTCGATCCGTCCCTCACGGCAGACGACCTCAACCAGCTCGTAGATCTGGATTCTTTCTTTGGACCTCTGCTTCCTAGAGATGGATCCAGAGCTATGACTTCTGCGTTGGACCTTGGTGCAAACAAGGTATTCAATCTGGCAGACCCAAGTCTGGCGCAGGATGCTGTAACGAAATCCTACGCCGACGGCCTTGTGGTTGGCCTTGCGACGGAATCCTATGTGGGCACTGCCGTGGCTGGGCTGGCTACAGAGAGTTTTGTCACCTCTTCCATCGCAGGTCTTGCCTCTCAGTCATACGTAGCCGCTGAGATTGAAACTGCTACTTCGGGGCTTGCCTCTCAGGCGTACGTGGACGCGTCGATAGTTGGATTTGCTACTGAGGCTTTCGTCACCTCTGCCGTTGACGCAGGCACCGCTGGCCTTGCTACCGAGAACTATGTCACGCAAGCGGTGTCCGCAGGAGTGATCGGTCTGGCTTCCACGTCTTATGTGGATGCCCAGGTATTAGGTCTTGCCTCAGAAACATTCGTTGACGCGGAGATAACCAAGGCGATAGAGGGACTTGCTTCCACGTCTTATGTGGATAGTTCCATTTCAACTGCTACTTCGGGACTTGCTTCCATTCAGTATGTTGACGATGCCATCTCCTCCATACCTCCCCCCGACGGATTTGTCAAGGTCGACGGCACCTCTGCTATGGAGGCGAATCTTCCCATGGCAGGGTTCCTGATTACCGGCCTTGGTACTCCAGCAAATAGTGGAGATGCAGCCAACAAAGGATACGTGGATGCGGCTATAGAAGACATCGTTCCGCCCGCTCCACCAGATCTCACTCCTTACCTATTGCTCGATGGTACCCGTCCAATGGTTGGAGATCTGAACATGGGATCTAACCGATTGATCGGGTTGAGCGCACCTTTGGTGGACACGGACGCTGCTACCAAGGCATACGTGGACGCTGGTCTGGCCTCCCTCGGAATTGTCGTTCGGCGGGCTGTGTTGTCAAACGATATTACGGGCCTTAGCGGTTCGCCGCCGACGGCCATCACATGGGACACTGGCGATTTTGACCCGTTGGAACCCACCAGGATATATGTGCCCCCTGGATTCAGTCATGCCCTAATAACCGGCACCGCCATGGTGACGGGTACTGGGGAAGCCGAAATCCGGATATGGCACAACGGTGATACCGCCGATTCATTGGGTTACAACCGCGTCGGCAGCGTATCGCCTACTCGCATTTCCATGTGTGCCCAAATGTGGCCGGTTTCCAGCGGTGACTATTTTGAAATGGCGGTTAGTAGAACGACGTCGTTAACTGGTATTCTTTCCGCTAATTCATATAGTTCATTTTCCCTGACACTTTTCCCCTAGTGAAAAAGAAAATCGTATAACCAAACAAGGAATTTGCTATGCTGTTCGTTCTTACCGCTGCGGCCAAGCAGTGGATCCAAGACCATCCAGGTCAATTGCCTGTCATGTCAGAATTCCGGGTAGGGAGTGGCTTTGGCTACTTTCCCACGGATGACATGACCGGTCTCCAAGGCGACGTGCTCTACACAGGAACTCCCTCTGGCAAGCGTCTCCCCTCTGGCACTTTCCTCTTTGAAGCTGCCATGGACTCCTCGGTTGGCCCCTTCCACTGGGGTGAGGTCGGGTTCTACCGGAACGGGGTCCTCTTTGCTCTCGGCTCTCAGTCCACTCAGATCTGGAAGGCAGCCACCATCGGTTCGATGACGGGCAACCAAGCGGTGATCTCTGCCTACATCCATCCGTCCTCGGAGCTCAGCGCTGCCGAGGTAGGGAACAGCTCCAACGAGCTCAACGTCCACGTTGTGCCCAACATCGCCCAGCTGCCTCCTGCTCACCTGGCCTTCCCCAACGTCGTCCTCGTTCCCTCACCTATCGCTCCCACTCTGTCTGTGCTGGCAACCGCCTCCGGACGTAGCTGGTCCTTGGCTGGTTGGGAATCGATGCGGTTCCAGGGCAATCTGGTCAGCGCGACCGCGAACACCCTGACCATCGGGGACGACGTTCCCCCGCCGAGCTTACCCGGCGAATACCTCATCTCCATCCTTTCCGGCCCTGCCTCCGGTCTCGTGCGGTCCGCGGTTGCCTATGATGCAGTTGCCAAGCGATTCACTCTGGACCAACCGCTGCCGGTTAATCCTCTCGCCGGGGACACAGTGCGGGTCATGCAGTCCAGCCTCGCCTCGTCCGTGGAGAATCTCCCGCCTATGTTGTGGCAGCTGGACCCGAGGTTGGCAGCGTCTGACATCAACCAGCTGGTGGACCTGGACACTTTCTTCGATCCGTTGCTGCGTCGGGACGGCTCCAACGGAATGCTGTCGGCTCTCGACATGGGTGGCAACAAGGTGTTCAACCTCGCGACGCCTACGTTGAACACTGACGCGGCGACAAAAGAATACGTGGATGAACAGATCGTTGGGCTTGCCACTCAACAGGACGTTGAAGATGCAGTATCTGGACTAGCTACTGAGAGCTACGTCACTTCGTCTATAGCTAATCTGGCTGATCAATCCTACGTATCATCCGAGATATCAGCTGCTACAGCGGGTCTTGCTTCCGAGACTTACGTGGACTCCGCTGTTTCCACAGCCGTTACCGGATTGGCGACGGAAGCCTTCGCTACCCAAGCAGCAGCGGACAGCATCGTAGGTCTTGCTTCCGAATCCTACGTGGACGCTGGTCTGGCCTCTATCGAAGACGTTGCCACTGCCGCGCAGACGGCACGGGTCGGTGCTGAAGCAGCGCGTGACGCCGCTTTCGTGGCCGCTGATGTGTTCGAGGACACCGCAGCCGGGCTGGCCGCCACGTCGGAGGGCGACCAGTTTCTGGTGGTCAGCGATGACGGGATGACGATCTATCGGTATCGGCACGATGCCGGGCCGGAGGCCGCGCTGGTGGCTGAGTATCCGAGCAAAACCGGCGTGGAAAGCAAGATCCGGCGAACCGGCTCTCGTGACGTTTTCTGTGTTCGTGACGCAGACGGGAAGGTCGCTCTGCGCGTGTCTCGGCATGGCAAGTTCTTCGCGCTCGGTCGCAACGTGCTCGCGCAGCTGGACACTGCGATGTCGTCGGCGAGCAAAATTATCGCATCCGGTCGTCAAATGGCTGGCGGAATTGTTTTCCGCGATGTCAATGGGAAGGCTCCGGTTGTCATTACTCGGGCCGGCCGTCTTAGGGTTTTGGGTCGAGACATCCTTCGAGAGATTGATGCCGTTGGTGGCGCTGGGACTATCGGCAGGGTTTCTGAAATCGAGCGGTCGATCACGCCAAGCAAGAACCTGCTGGTCATTGGTGACTCGCTATCTGCATATTCTGGGTCGTGGGCACGCACGCTGATCGACTCAGGGGCTCCGCTGGTCGATAAGTCGCGAACTGTAACAAATCTTGCCGTCGGCGGGCAAAATTCGTCGCAGCAAGCGGGCCGCCTTGGTGCGCTGCCGTTCTTGCTGACGTTCGAGGACAACAAGATTCTGGCGTCTGGGTCGTCTGTCGTGACGGCGTCGCAGATGCTGCACCCTGACGGTGCCACGCTGTATTCGGTCTGGCCCATCAGCGATCAAGGAACAGGCCCGACATGGCGGGCGCGAGTCGCTGGTGTTATTGGCACTTTTTCGAGTTCGTCTTTCACCGGCGGTGTGCCTGATGACTTGGTTTTTACTCCTGACGCCGGGCAACTGGAGTCGGATCTCGATGTCGATGTCGGGGTGCCTGCTGTATCTGCATGGGCTGCGTCGCATGAGTTCGACACGCTGCTGATCGCCGTCGGTCGCAACGACTTCGAGGCGGTCGATACAGTCAAGAGAAACTGGCTATCAATACGCGACTGGCAGCGCACGCTCAATAAGCGAGTGGTCATTGTCACGCCGCCGAACAGGGCGAACGAAGGTGCGGCTTCAGGGCCGGAGAAATACGCGGCAATCGTTGATCTGGAGCGTTTCGCGCAGCAGCACTTCGGTGACTGCGCTGTCATTTCACGCCAGATCCTGATGCGGCATGGTGACGGCAGTTCTGGCGACAGCGCCGCTATTGCTGACGGACGTGTGCCGCCGTCGCTTACGACTGACGGACTCCACTGGACGACTGGCGCAGGCGGTGGCCACGAAATCATCCGCGCTGCGGTTTCCGAAATTCTTAATCGAAAGGGGTACTGATTATGACCACAGAAATTATTTCGGACGTTGCTTTCTATGATCCAAACAACTTGATCCCATACGCGGAGAAAGATGAAGCCATCATCCGTGGCGTGACAAAGGGGCTTTTGGATTGGAGCAACCCGGAATGTTATACGGGCGGAGCAGTTTCTAACGGAACGATATTCACCTCTCTGACTTCGGATGAGTCGATGGCTGAGGCGAAAAATTCGTTCGACGCCCCTACTGATGGGATGCTGAAAATCAATCCTACGGTAAGTGGTCCGAAGATCGATTTACCAAGCACGTTTCTCCTGCCGGCAGAATGCAATCGATTCCTTGCGATCATATGGCTGAAGTCCGTAAAGAGTGGTCACGCTGGCGGCGCGTCTAACTCGCAGCTCGTGCTCATCGGGGCACTCACTAACACCTCGACAACCGCCCAGTGGGGCATCGGCTTTCAAGTTTTCAGTGGTTCGGTGTCGCATTTCCGAGGCTGGGTGCCCGCAAGCGATTCATCGGCAGTTGATGTGACAACCACCGATGGGGGTGTGATCGATCATGTGTTTGATGAAGCATTGCATCAGATCGCGCTGGAGTGGGCCGCAGATGCTGATGCCGGAACATATCGCGCTCGACTCTATGCCGACAGGGTGGTTGTTGCCGAGAAAACCGGAACGTACAGCGGATCTATTTTGGTCCCGTCGCTGACACCGGCAATCGGTCGTCCCTCTGGGAACTTCAATGCCACATATGCAGACGGCGTTCACGTTGGCCGTCCGTCGCTGTGGGATCTGACCGGCACGGACCTGACCACGGACGAGATCATGGAAGCCGACTGGGATGCCGCGCAGGGCTATCTAGCCTGATAGATAGACATGCGAACCGCCATCCTCATCCTGCTGCTGACCGGCTGCGCGCCTACGCGCGAGGGCACTTACGCCGCGCACGGTGCTGATGTGGCAAGCACTGGGGTGGGGCTGGCGCTGATTGGTTCTCCGTATCGCCTTGGGCCTTCTGTCGATCTTTCTACCCATTCGGCTCAATATCGTTGAGGGG